>Ga0068714_10002019_pt1 | contig 27339 bp, 24 predicted proteins | sample MTBNYHSulfiMetaG_FD_62988 | JGI IMG/M metagenome (GOLD analysis project Ga0068714, IMG submission 62988) | Enrichment culture microbial communities from rom New York Harbor, USA that are MTBE-degrading - MTBE-NYH (New York Harbor Sulfidogenic)... | ecosystem: Environmental > Aquatic > Marine >... | reverse complement strand
CTCGCCCTCGGCGGCGTGGCCTGGACCACCGTCGCAGCCGGCCGCCACGTCATCGCCGAGGTCCTCCGCGAGCTGGGCGGCGAGTGGGACCCCGGCCTCCTCCTCGGCCGACCGGCGGTCGCCGCGGGGGCCCTCACCGCCCTCGCCGCAGCGGTGTGGTTGGTGAGCCTGCGGCGGCCCGGCTCGGCGGGCTGAGCCGAGCGGGCCGCGCTCACGCCTCGGGCACGACCTCGAAGCCCTGCTCGGCGAAGTGGCGGTCCAGCGCGAACGCCCTCCCGATGCCGACGAAGCGCATGAGCTGGACCTGGGTTCTGAGCATGTCGCGCCCTCTCGATGCCATCGCACCACCGGGTTTGCCGGCATGTGGGTGGACCGCCCGTTCGACCGCCCGCTCCTGAAGCCGGGACCGGGCGCGGCTTCAGGTTGCCCGGAGAGTGCCGTGCGCTGTCCACCACGGCGGCTGCAGGGCTTTCCGAGGGTGCGTGCGGGCCTACAGCCCCACCACGATCTGCTCGGCGAACGAAGACGGGGAGGGCACCGGCTGACCGTCTTCCAGGAGCCCCTCCAGGTGGAGGCGGATCGCCTCGTACATGGTGCGCTCGACCTCCTCGCGAGTATTTCCGGTGGCAACACAGCCCGGGAGGTCCGGAGAGTACGCCGACAGGTTGGCGCCGGCGTCCTCCACGACGATGAGGAAACGGTAGACGTTCATGGTCTCAGCCCAGCCTGCTTGAGCACGCTGCTCAGCGTCCCGGGTGCGAGGTCGTCGCCGAGGTTTCCTGAAATCGTAACCCGCCCGGGCTTGGCGGGGTGCTTGAACTGCCGATGGCCTCCTCGCGACTTCACCCTGTACCACCCATCAGCCTCGATCAACCGTATCACCTCCCGCACCTTCGTCGGCACGTCAACCAGTGTACCAGCGGGCAGCGAGCTCCGTCACCGCGATGCAGGCCGCCTCAGCCTCGCCCACGCCGCCTCCGCGGGGGCACACGCGTGCCGATCGCCTCGGGGCCGTCAGAGGGGTCGCCGGCTTCGCTGGAAAGGATCCCTCCGCGATCCCTGCGGGCTCGCGTTCGGGATGACACGCGTCTTGGAGCGCTCATGCTCCCCCCGTCTCTGCGCCTCTGCGTCTCTTCGCCCCTGCGTTGAGCGGGTGGGTGGGCGGCTCTGCGCCTCCCTCTTGCGCCTTTGCGCCTTTGCGCCTTTGCGTTTCGTCCGGACCCGTGCGATGCGCAGGTTCCGTCGGTTGGGTTGCGGGCAGCGCCCGCGCTGGGGCTCCGCGCCCCGTCGCGCCTACCGTCCCCGCACCACCGGGCTCGGCGGGTCGCGGCCGTCGAGGACGGCGACCAGGTTGGTCGCGGCGAGCTCGGCCATGGCGGCGCGGGTTTCGGCCGTGGCCGAGCCGAGGTGGGGCAGGAGAACCACGTTGGGCAGGGGCAGCAGGCCCGGGTGGACCTCCGGCTCCCGCTCGTACACGTCGAGACCGGCCCCCGCCAGGCGCCCCCCCTCGAGCACGCGGGCGAGCGCCGCCTCGTCCACCAGGGGGCCGCGGGAGGTGTTGACCAGGAAGGCGTCCGGCCGCATCGAGCGGAGCCGGCGCTCGTCGAGCAGGTGGCGGGTGGAGGCGTCGAGGGGGACGTGCAGGGTGACGACCCGGGAGACGGCGAGGAGGTCGTCCAGCGGGAGCTGCTCCGCGGGCGGGTCGGGCGCCTCCACCCGCTTGGGGTCGGCGAAGGCCACCCGCATGCCGAAGGCCAGGCCGCGGCGGGCCACGGCGCGGCCGATGCGGCCGTAGCCCACCACCCCCAGGGTCTCCCCCTGGAGCCCGGCACCGAGGAGGAGGTCCAGCCGCCAGCCGTGGAAGCGACCCTCGCGCAGGAACCGGTCCGCCTCCACCACCCGCCGGGTCGCCGCCAGGATCAGGGCCCAGGCGAGGTCGGCGGTGGCCTCGGTGAGGACGTCGGGGGTGTTGGTGACCCACACCCGGTGCCGCCGGGCCGCGTCCAGGTCCACGTTGTCGTAGCCCACCGCGCAGTTGGAGACCACCCGCAGGTCGGGGCAGGCGGCGAGGAGCCCCTCCCCCACCGGGTTCTCGAGCAGGGTGAGAAGACCCACGGCGTCGGCCGTGAACGTCGCGAGCGCCCCCTGCTCGAGGAGCCGCTCCCCCCGGTGCACCCGCAGCTCGAAGCGCTCCCCGAGCATGGCCTCGGCCCGCCCCGGCAGGGGCGAGGTCGCCGCGACCGGCAGGCGCCCGCTCACCACCCCTCCGCCGCGGACAGCATCTCCACCAGGAGCTGCTCCAAGGGCTGCTCCGCGGTCTCCACGACCCGGCCCAGCTCCAGCCCTGCCTCGTCCAGGACGAGGATGGTCGGCACCCGCTCGGCGGTGGCGTCCGGCAGGACGCCAGGGGGAAAGGCCGGGTCGGTCACCCTCTTCCCGCGGTCGACCCCGTGGAGGAGGAGAGCGAAGCGGTCGCCCCCCACCTCCTCGACGACGCGGACGAGCCGCGGCACCTCGCGCTCGGAGTCGCCGCACCAGGTGCCGAGCACCACCTCGACCCGGTAGGCGCCGGTCGCCTGCCGCAGCCGCTCGACCGCCGCCGGGTCGGGCTGGTACGCGTCGAGCTCCTCGCCCCAGCCGGCAAGCGTGGCGAGGTCCGACCACTGGAGGGGCCCCACCAGGGTTGGCGCCGGCTCCGGGTGGGCACCGGTCAGGGCCTTCGCCCGCAGGATGCGGTCGCCGACCCGGATCCTGGTCAGGACATCCCGCCCCGCCACCACCTCCCCCAGGTTGGTGTAGTGGCCGGTGAGGTGGTCGGCCGGCATCAGGGTGAAGAACAGCTGGCACGAGCCGGTGTTGGGGCCGGAGGTGGCGATCCCGACCCGCCAGGCGTCGAACGGCTCGAGGCTCGGCTCGTCCGGGAGCACGAACCCGGCGCCGCCCCACCCGTCCCCGCGCGGGTCCCCCCCCTGGACCACGAAATTCGGGACCACCCGGTGGAAGGTGAGGCCGTCGTAGAAGCCCCCCTGTGCCAGGTCCCAGACCTCGCGGGCGGTGATCGGGGCGGTGGCCGGGTCGAGCCGGACCCGGACCGTGCCGCGCACCGTCACCAGGTCCAGGAAGCGCTCCTCGTCCCCCCACGAGGCCAGCTCGGCGTACCACCGCCGGCCGTGGCGCGGCTCTCGCGCCGGCGCCTCGACCGTGAGCCCCGCGGCCCGGGCGGCGTTGACAACGGTCGTGACAACCCCGGGGTCGGGGTCGGCCAGGGCGACCTCGAGGACCCGCTGCCGCTCGTCGCCCGCGGCCAGGGCGAGAGCGACGGTGTAGGCCGTGCCCCTGGCGTCCCCCGGTCGGTCATCCCTGAAGCCCCGAGCCCGCTCGAGCAGCTCGTCCACGGTCCCCGCCGCGCCGGAGCCCCGCAGCAGCTCGAGGGCCTGGGAGCGCACCGCGGGGTCCGGGTCCGAGCCCACCAGCCGGCGCAAGGCCTCGACGCGGCCCTTCGCCCGGTCCTCGGTGAGCGCCTCCAGCCAGGCGAGACGCACCGCCGGCTCCTGGTCCCCGAGCACCTTGTCCAGCAGGGAGGCGGCCTGCGCCTCCGGCAGGGTCGCCGCTGCCGCCGCCGCGGCCCGCCGCCGGGGCACGTCCGAGCCCGCGAGCCAGTCGGCCGCGATCCGCGCCGCGGCGCCCTCCCCCCGACGGGCCAGGGCGGCGAGCGCCGTCGCCGCCAGCCACGGCTCTGCCGGGTCCGCCGCGAGGGTCTCGAGGTCCGCCGCGCTCGCCGCCTCGGGGTGTGCGCCCGCCGCCTCGACCGCCGCCACCGCCGCCTGGGGGTCCGGCTCGACGCGGGTCCACATCCTCCGCAGGGCCGCCGCCGCCCCCTCGGTCAGCCTCGGCTGCGGGTGCGCCTCCACCGCCCGGCAGGCCTCGACCCGGACCCTGGCGTCCGGGTCGTCCAGGGACGCCGCCACCACCCCCCAGTCGGCGGCCGTCAGGTCGCCGTCGCGCAGCCCCTTGAGCGCGGTGGCCCGCACCACCGGCTCCGGGTCGCGGAGGAGGGTCCGCACCAGCACCCTCCCCTCGGCCCGGGGACGTCGCGCCAGCGAGTACGCCAGCGCCCGCCGCAGGCGCGGCTCGGGGCTGCGGGCGAAGACCGAGGCGCGCTCCTCCCAGGCGATCCCGTCCAGCCGCCACAGGTTGGCCAGCGCCGTCTCCGCCACCCCGACATTGCCCTCGCGCGGCAGCCGCTCGAGGAGCGCCGCCGCCGCCTCGCCGCCGGTGTGGCAGGCCGCCCAGGCGGCCGCCTGCCGCACCGCCGGTGACGCGCTGTCGAGGCCGGCCCGGGCGATCCCCCCCGCCGCGGCCCCGATCCGCCCGGCGGCCACCATCGCCTGGCTTCGCACCGCCGCCTCGGGGTCCGCGGCCCAGCGCTCGAGGAGCGGCAGCGAGGAGGGGTCGGCGGCCGCAGCCAGGACCGTGACCGCCTGCAGGCGCGGCTCTGGCGTCGGCTCCCGCAGCAGACCGGCCCACAGGGCGCGCTCCACCGCGCCGCGGTCGGCGGCCTCCAGCAGGGTGGCCCGCAGCTCCGCCCGGCCGTCCCCCTGTGCCAGGGCCCCGCCCGCGACCAGGAGGACCCCGGCCGCGGCAAGCCGCACCGGCTCACGCGCCATAGAGGAGCCGGTCCCCCAGCACCGGCGGCAGCCCGGCCTGGATAATCCGCCGCCGCGCCTCCTCCACCCTGTAGAGCACCCGATACAGGTGCAGCCGGCGGGCGTTGGTGTCGTAGATGGCGTACGCGGCGCGCGGGTCCCGGTCCCGCGGCTGGCCCACCGAGCCGGGGTTGATGAGGTACCGCTCGCCCTCCTCGAGGTCCACCACCACCCTGCGGCCGGAGAGCAACCGGGCGCGCAGGCTCATCGCCTCGGGGTTGGTTCGCAGCACGAACATCGACGGCACGTGGGTGTGCCCGAAGAAGATCACCGGCTGCGTGACCGCGCTGAAGGCGACCTGGGCGTCGTAGGAGGAAAACACGTAGGTGTCCTCGTCCAACGTCGAGCCGTGGCAGATGGTCACCTCCGGCGAGACCTCGGCCGGGCCCTCGGGCAACGCTCGCAGCCACTCCAGGTTGCGGGCCTCGAGGCGCTCGAACGTCCAACCCGAGGCCTGCCGGGCGTACCGGTTGAAGTACTCGCCACCGTCCAGGCCGGCGCAGACGCGGTCGTGGTTGCCGCGAACGCTGGTCGCCTCCGGGCCGAGGGATCGCAGCCAGCCCGTCACCTGGTTGGGCGAGGCGCCGTAGCCCACCGCGTCGCCGAGGAAGAGGACGTGGTCGAAGTGCTTGCGACGCACGTGACGGAGCACCGCCTTCAAGGCCTCGAGGTTGGCGTGGATGTCGGACAGGATCAGGTACCGCACGCCGCCTCCGCAACGTGAGCCGGCTCGCCCATCAGGCCGAGGCACCCCTGAGCATCCGGACCATGGTAGCGCAGACCGGCGCGAATCATGCGCCGGTGCCTTTCCGTAGATCCCGAACGCGGCCCCGAGCGTCTGCGCCCACCCTCCTCTGTCATCCCGAACGCGGCCCCGAGCGTCAGCGAGGGGCAGCGGAGGGATCTGCCCCAGCGGAGGGAGCGCCTTCGCTGGGGCAGATCCCTCGTCGCTTCGCTCCTCGGGATGACCGGAGGGGGGGGCTCCTCGGGATGACCGGTCTGTCGGGGCGCGCATATTCTCCGCGCCTCCGCGCCTCTGCGTCGAACGGCTGGGTGGGCGGCTCCGAGTCTCCGGGTGGGAGGGCGACTCTACGCCCCCCGCTCGCGCCTTCGCGCCTTGACGGTCAGGGTGGGTGGGGGGTGCCCGCTACGACTTCGAGAGAAAACGATCCATGAAGGCGGTGCTGAAGTCGCCGGTGACAAAGTCGCGGTCCTCGAGGATGCGGCGGTGGAGCCGGATGGAGGTCTTGACCCCCTCGACGCGGAGCATGTCCAGGGCCCGACGCGCCCGCACGATCGCCTCCTCGCGGTCGCTGCCGTGGACCACCAGCTTGGCCAGCAAGCTGTCGTAGTAGGGGGGCACGGTGTACCCGGCGTAGAGGTGGGTGTCCATCCGCACCCCGGGCCCCCCCGGCAGGACGAGGTGGGTGACCCGGCCGGGGGACGGGGCGAAGGTCTCCGGGTCCTCGGCGTTGATCCGCAGCTCAATCGCATGCCCGTTGGGCTGGTTGGCGCGTCGGCTGGGCACGCTCATCTTCCGGCCCGCCGCGATGAGAAGCTGTTCCTTCACCAGGTCGACGCCGGTGACCATCTCCGTGACCGGGTGCTCCACCTGGATCCGGGTGTTCATCTCCATGAAGTAGAAGGCGCCGTCCGGCCCGAGCAGGAACTCCACGGTGCCGGCGTTCACGTACCGCGCGGCCCGCGCGGCCGCCACCGCTGCCCGACCCATCTCGACCCGCAGGTCGGCGTTCAGCGCCACCGAAGGCGCCTCCTCCAGCAGCTTCTGGTGCCGGCGCTGGATCGAGCACTCCCGCTCGCCGAGGTGGATGACGCGCCCGTGGCTGTCGGCGAGCACCTGAAACTCGATGTGCCGGGGCCGCTCGAGGTACCTCTCGAGGTACACCGAGGGGTCGCCGAACGCCTTCTCCGCCTCGTTGCGGGCGGTGTCGAAGGCCTGGCGCAGCTCGTGGTGGTCGAACGCCAGCCGCATCCCCCGGCCGCCCCCGCCGGCCGCGGCCTTGAGGATCACCGGGTAGCCGATCTCGGACGCCACCTCGAGCGCCTCGGACCTGCCCTGCAGCGGGTGGGTGGTGCCGGGCAGGATCGGCACCCCGGCCGCCGCCACGCTGCGCCGGGCCGCGGCCTTGTCCCCCATGAGCCGGATGGCGGCCGGCGGCGGGCCGACGAAGGTGATCCCACACTCCTCGCAGATCTCGGCGAAGCGGGCGTTCTCGGCCAGGAAGCCGTAGCCCGGGTGGATGGCGTCGGCGCCGGTGATCTCGGCCGCGGCGAGGACCGCGTTCATGTTGAGGTAGCTCGCCCGCGAGTACGGGCCGCCGATGCACACCGCCTGGTCGGCCAGGGCCACGTGCAGGCACTCGCGGTCCACGTCCGAGTGAACCGCCACCGTCTCCAACCCCAGCTCGCGGCACGCCGCGATCACCCGGACGGCGATCTCGCCCCGATTCGCGATCAGGACCTTGCGGAACATCAGCCCGGCCGGATGATGAACAGGGGGGCCCCGAACTCGACCGGCTGCGCGTTCTGCGGGATCACCCGGACCACGGTCCCGGAAACGTCGCTCTCGATCTCGTTCATGAGCTTCATCGCCTCGACGATGCAGAGCACCTGTCCCTTTTCGACGTATTCGCCGACCTTGACGTAGGGGTCGGCGTCCGGGTTGGGGGCACGGTAGAACGTCCCGACGATGGGGCACACCACGCGGTGGGTACCGGCCTCCGCGTCGACAGCCTCGACCCCGTCGACCGGCGGCGTGGGCCCGGGCGGACGGGGCGGGGTCTCCACCAGCGGCGCCACCGCGACCGTCGCGGCGCCGGGGGCCGGCGTGACCGGGTTGGCCGGGGCGGGCGCCGACCGCGCCACCCCTTCGATGCGCAGACGGCTCCCGCCGTGCTCGAGCTCGAAGCTCGCCACCTGGCAGGAGCCAACCAGCCGGATCAGCTCGCAGATTTCGTCGAACTTGAACATGCCCTTACGTTGACCTCAGACGAACTCGGAGTGCAGCCGCTCGCCCGCCAGCCGGCTCAGAAAACGCCCGCGGCCGGTGGGGCCGTCGGGCTCGAGCAGGAGCAGGAGGAAGTACCCCGCGCCCAGGCTGGTGACGATCACCTCGGCGTTCTCGGCCTTGACCCAGAGCTGCCGCAGGTCGCCGTGGGCCAGCTCGCGGCCGGCCTCGACGACGCCGCGCAGGATCGCGGCGAACTCCGCCCCCAGCACCTCGAGCGACGAGCTGCGCGGACGCGACAGCACCGGGATCCCGTCGGGGTCGACAACCGCAGCGCCCCGGGACCCGGGACACCGCTCGAGCAGGTCCGCCACCACCTCGTCGAAGCTCACGCCTGCAACCTCTCCGCCGCCAGTCTAAACCGCTCGAGCCATCCCTGCAACGCGGCGACCCGTCGCGCCGGGTCGGGCTCCTCAGCGGGCTCCCCCACCCCCCCGGCGCGCAGCGCGGCCAACAGCGCGGCCGCCTCCGTCGCCCCGGGGTCTCGCTCGAGCAGCGCCCCCAGCACGCCCTCCGCCAGCTCGCGGTCCCCCTGGGCGAGGGCCAGGCGGGCGAGGGTCAGGCTCGGCGCCGGCAGCTCCGGGACGCCCTCGGGCTCGGGCTCCTCGGCGGGCTCCTCGGGCAGGTCCTCCGGTCCCAGCAGGAGGCCGCCCGGCTCCGCCGGGGGATGCAGGGGGGTCACCAGGGGCGGGGCGACGGGCGGTTCCGGAGGGGACGCGACCGACGCCTCGGGCTCCTCGACCGCGATCGGGGCGGGCTCGGCGGGCGGCATGTATGCCGCCCCTACGGGGGGAACGGGCTCGCCGAACGGGGCGGGTTCCGGTTCCGGCGCAGCGACGGGCTCGGGCTCGCCGAAGACGTCCCCGCCGAAGTAGAACACCCCGGTGTCGCCGCGCGGCGCCACCGTGAACGGGTCCTCGTCGGCGGACACCAGGAACACCGGCGCCGGCTCCTCGGCGGGAAGCGCGAAGGGGTCCTCGTCGGGGAACGGCGGCCCTGCCGGGGGGGGCTCGGGGGGCTCGGCCGGCTCCTCGGGCGCGGTGAGGGGCTCGGGCTCCTCGGCCGCGAGCGGGGCGAGCTCCGCCTCCGGGTCGGGCAGAAACGGCTCCGGTTCCTCCACCGCCTCGGGCGCGATGAGGGGTTCGGGTTCGTCGGCCGCGGGCGGGGCGGGCTCCGCCTCCGGCTCGGGCAGGAACAGCTCCGGTTCCTCCACCGCCTCGGGCGCGATGAGGGGTTCGGGCTCCTCGGCCGCGGGCGGGGCGAGCTCCGCCTCCGGGTCGGGCAGAAACGGCTCCGGTTCCTCCACCGCCTCGGGCGCGATGAGGGGTTCGGGTTCGTCGGCCGCGGGCGGGGCGAGCTCCGCGGGCGCCATGTATGGCGCCCCTGCGGGGGATTCCTCCGGTTCGGGCTCGGGCGCGAAGGGGGGAGGGGGCTCGTCGGCCGCGGGCGGGGCGGGCTCCGCGGGCGCCATGTATGGCGCCCCTACGGGGAGGGGAACGGGCTCTTCCGCGGGTGCAGCGGTTGGGGGGGGCGCAATATATTGCGCCCCTACGGGGGAAATCGTGGGCTCCTCGGGCTCGGCAGGCGGCATGAATGGCGCCCCTACGGGGGAGAGCGCGGGTTCCTCAAGCTCGGCGGGCTCGGCAGGCGGCGTGAATGGCGCCCCTACGGGGGGAGTGAGGTGGTGGGGGGCGATGGCCGGGGGTGGCTTGGGGGTGACCTGCTCGAGCAGGCCCTCGGCGTCGAGCTGGGCCTCCAGGTCGGCGATCCGCTCCTCCAGCGACGGGTCGCGGGGGGACAGGGCGCGGGCGAGCTTGTAGGCCTTCACGGCCCGCACCAGGTCGCCGCGGCCCGTGGCCGCCTCGCCGATCATCCGCGCCGCGACCGCGTTCTCCGGGTCGAACTCGAGGGCGCGGGCGAAGGCCACCTCGGCGCCGGGGTAGTCTCTGAGCTGGAGCAGGCCGCGGCCCAGCGACACCCAGGCGGCGACGTAGCGGGGGTGGTGCTCCAACCCTCCGCGCAGCACCTCCACCGACTCCCCCACCTCGCCGGAGCGGCGCAGGAGCTCGCCCAGCTGATAGAAGACCCGGGAGGACGGGTCCTCCCGGAGCTGGTGTCGCAGCTGCTCGATGCGGTAGTCCAATCAGGCTCCAGAAACGAACGCGGCGCCCGGGCTGGAAAGCCCGGGCGCCGGGGGTGATGCTGCTACGGGTTGGTTCCCGTTACGGGAATCGTGATGGTGCCGAAAGCCCCCGCCTGCGACGGGTTGTCGGGGTCGAACCAGTCGATGACCACGTTCGCGGTGTAGGACCCTGCACCGCTCGGGTTCGTAAAGGTGACCTGGACGGTACCGGTACCGATCAGGGCGGCGAGGGAGCCGGTCGCGCCCCCGGTGATGTCGAACTCGCCCGCATCGGTTCCGGTGATCACCGCGGTCCAGTCGGCCCAGTCGCCGGTGTTGGCAAGGCCGATCGCCCCGACCGGAGTCCCGGTGCTGAGCGCCAGGATGGCGGGCGTGGCGTCGACAATGGGCTCCATCTCGGTACCCAGGAGATTGGCCTCGTAGGGATCGGTGGCCGCGTTGCTGCGGATCACGAACACGCCGTCGTAGTCAAGGTTGTTGTTGATGTCAGGGCAGAACACGATGTCGACCGTGGTGGTACCGAAAGCCGGGACCGTGAGCCCGGGGGCGCTCTGGCCGGCGAGGCCGCCGTTCCAGAAGAAGAACCGCCCGACCAGGTTCATGGTCTGGATCTCGAGATCGGCGGCCGAATCGGCGGTGATGGTCACGGTCACCGGCGGCGAGCAGTTGCCGTGGGGCGCAGACTCAAACGAGATCGTCCCCCAGTCAGGGGGATTTACCGGCCCCGGTGGGTCGACAACGATCTCCGCCCCCACCGTGCACTCGCTGGTCTGCGGCTCGTAGACCAGGCCGCCGGTCAAGGTGTCGGAGCACTCGCCGGGAATGTTGGTGACGGTCACCTCCACCGGGGTCGCCACCCGGCGGGTGCCGTTCTGGCCCTGCGGGGTGACGCACGTGCTGGTGTCCCACACCAGGTTGAAGTCGTTGGGCGACGGCAGCTGGCTCACGTGGATCTTGGTGTCGTTCTCGACGAACACGTACTGGCTCGGGATGGTGTACCCGTCGATGCGGACCAGCGCCTCGTCGGTGAAGCGCTGCCCGTACACGTCAACCTCCATCGGGGTCACCCCTGCCCCGCCCAGGGTCTCCTGGACGATCGGCGGGTCGACCGAGATCACCACCGGGTTCAGCCCCAGGTACGTGAAGCTCCCGCCCTCCACGACCCCGACGCCGGGATCGGGTGGCTGCTCGGTGAGGGTGATGCGGAAGGTGGCGGTGGTGTCCTGGCACTCCGGCGTCTCGTCGTCCGGGAAGCGGGCGATGACCTCGGTGCCGGAGACCGCCACGGTCTCCAGCCGGATGGTGCCGGCGCCGAGGAAGTCCACCTGCAGCGGGTCCTCGAAGCCGTTGCCGTAGATGGTGACCACGGTGCCGCGGCCGCCCCGGGTGGGGGTGTTGCCGCTGATGTACAGGTTGGCGCCGTAGGTGAACGCCCCGTCGAGGGTGTCGTCCTTGCCGGAGCTGACGTTGGTCACCTCGACGTCCACCGTGAACGGCGGGACCAGGCCGGAGTCGGCGAAGGTGGGGGTCTGGACGATGATGGTGTCGTTGTCGGCGGCCGAGGTGTCGTCGTTGACCTCGATCACCGTCGCCTCGCGCGGCGGGACCGAGGGTGGGATGAACATCACCTGGACCGGGAACTGGAAGCCGTGGCCGAAGATGGTCACCACCGTGCCGCCGTCGATCGGTCCCGCGGTCGGGGCGATGGCCAGGATCTCCGGGGTCGGCTCGTCGGCGTTGAACACGAACGCCTCGGTCTTGGTGTCGGAGAGCTCGTCGCTGCCGCAGACGTCCGGGTCGCGGTCCACCAGGCTGGTGACCTTGACGTCGACGACCACGTCCTCGTCGAGGGGAACCGCGCCGTAGCGCGGGGTGGTGACGCTGATCTGGTGGCCGTCGGGGGACACCACCGGCTCGATCCCGCGCAGGGTGCGGGTGGGTGAGATGAAGTCGACCTGCACCGAGCCCACGGTCTGGACCCGGAACTCGCGGGCGTCGTCGTCCCAGTACTTGCCGAACTCCCGGCCGAGGATGGTGACCTGCTCACCGCCCGCGGACGCGCCGTGGTCCGGGACCACCAGGTAGACCTCCGGCGCCGGCGGGCACTCGGGCTGCAGGGCCGGGTCGCAGATCGGGTCCGCCACCTCGTCGTAGGTGAACGCCTCCGGGTAGGTCGCGGTCTGGTACCCCGACGTCCCCACCCCGACCTCGACCTTGACGTCCACCTCGTAGCTGGCGCAGAGGCGGTTGACCGTCTGGCCGCCGGAGCTGAAGGTGCCGTCGAGGATGGTGGTCGCCTCGGGGGTCTGGACGGTGATGGTGCCCTCCGCGGAAAGCGGCTCGCTCGGCTCCACCGCCACCGTCACCGCCTCGAACTCGTCGCCGTCCACGTCGCCGTCCACGGCCGAGCGGAGGATGAAGGTCACCACCGCCGGCGGGACGATCCCCTTGCCGTTCAGGGTCACCTGCTCGCCGCCGTAGCGGTCGCCGCGGCTGGGCAGGAGCGGCATGACGATCTGCAGCGCGTCGCTGGGGTCGTGCTCGCGGTAGGTGACGGTGACCTGGCGGTAGGCGTCCACGACCCGCGCCTGGATGCCGTAGTTACCGGCAGTGGCGGTGCCGAAGAGCACGGTCGCGCTGCCTTCCTCGGTGGCGACCACGGCCCGGGTGCCGTCAAACGAGTAGAACACCCCGCCCGTGGCAAGGAACTCCACCTGGGTGCCGTCGGGCGCGGCGCTGCCGTTCCTGGTCACCGTCGCGGTGACGTAGACGCCGACCCCGACGTAAGGGTTGGCGTCGCTCACCGACAACGACGGGATCGCCCAAGTGTTCGCTGCGGGCGTGGGCAGCGGTCGCGGCGAGGGGCTGTCGCCCGAGCACGCGGTCAGGACCACCAGCCCAAGCAGAGCACAACACGTGATGAACCTCTTCATGGCAACAGACCCCCACGAATCTCGGTCGTTCGTTACCGGGCGGCTTGAGGACTCGGACCGCATGCTCACCACCGACCCCTCTACCACTGGCACTTGAACTTGAAGTACAGGTTGGTGGTGAGGGAGACGTTCTGACCGGACAGGGTGCGCCCGAACCACTCCACCCTCATCGTCTGCTCGATGCTGTCCTCGCCGGTCTCCGGGTCGAAGCCCCCGTTCTCCGGGAAAAGGTAGAGCAGCGGCGGGTCGTTGTAGAACTCGGCCGGGTAGTAGTTGAAGCCCTCGAGCGAGGTCTCGCCGCCGGCCGGGATCGTGATGTCGAGGTCGCGGACCCAGACGGGCGAGGCCACGGTGCCGCCGTCGGTCCGGTAGGGGGTGACCACCCACCGGGTGAGGATCACGTCCTGGGCGGACGAGGTGACGGCGCCCCCCTTCACGTTGGACTTGATGGTGAGGGTGTCGACGAACGCGTCCTGCCCCAGGCAGACGGAGACAAACGCGCCGCCGCCGTAGTCGATGTCGCTGACGCTGAGGTAGACCACCGCCTCGTCGTCGTCGAGATCGCTGCTGCAGGACATCCCCCCCACCACCAGGGCCAACGCGGCACACAGCACGAGAACGCGGTTCATCTTGAGCCTCCCCTAGTACTTCACGATCCGCGGGGTGATGAAGATCAGAAGCTCGTCGTGACGCTGGATCGTGGCCTTGTTCTTGAACAGGTACCCCAGGATCGGGATCTTCGCCAGCCCGGGCACGCTCTGGACGTTGTTGTCGTCCGTGAGCTGGTAGATGCCCCCGAGCACCGTGGTGCCGCCGTCCCGCACCAGCACGTTGGTGTTGACGTCGCGGGTGAAGATGGGCAGGTTCTGCCCGCCCTGGACCGCGGCGGCTTCCACCGGCTGCTGCTTCTTGACGGTCAGCTCCATGTTGACGGTGCCCTCGGCGGTGACCTGGGGCAGCACATCCAGGTTCAACGTGGCGTCCACGTACTGGACCGTCACCGTGTTGTTGGCCACGGTCTGGACCGGGATCTGGAGCCCGGACCGGATCGTCGCGCGCTTGAGCGTCTGGGTCGTGACCCGCGGGGTCGAGACGATCTTGACCACCCCCTCGTTCTCGCCCGCCATGAGGGCGAAGTCGAGGTTGAAGGTGTCGAGGATGTCGCCGAACGAAAACCCGAGAATGCCGGTGAAGGGGCGGGCCAGGTTGACGTCGCCGAAGGACGACCCGTTGTTCGGGAACACCAGGCCGGAGTTGTTGCCGTGCTCGGCGTCGGCGACCGCGGTGAAGCCCCAGTCGATGCCCAGGCGCCGCGCGTAGTCGCGGGTGGTCTCGACGATCCGGGCCTCGATCACCAGCTGCGGGGTGGGGGTGTCGAGCTGGTCGATCAGCCTGAGCATCCCCTCCACCCGCTCGATGGTGTCGCGGATGATCAGGGTGTTGGTGCGCTGGTCGATCACCACCGAGCCGCGCGGCGAGGCGAGGAAGTTGTCCCCCACCAGGATCGCCGCCACCTCCGTCGCCCTGGCGTAGGAGATCGGCTTGGTGACGGTCTTCAACGGCTGCGCGCTCTCCTGGTCCGCGGCCAGCTCGGCGAGCTTGCGCTTCTCCTGCTGCAGGCGGTCCACCCGGGCGACCCGGAGGACGTTGTTCTCGAGGGTGTAGCCGAGGTCGTTGATCTTCAGGATCAGGTCGAGGGCCTGGTCCCAGGGCACGTTGCGCAGCTCGACGGTGACCGAGCCGCCGACCCCGGGGTCGACCACGATGTTGAGGTTGGTCAGCGTCGAGAAGGTCCGCAGGACGTCCTTGATGTCCGCGTCCTTGAGGGTGAGGGTGATGGGCTCGCCGGTGTAGCGCTGCTCCTCGCTGGCCACCTCGGTGGTCTCGTACCCGGCGGCGGGGTCCTCCACCACCTGCGCCGCGGGCGCGCGCTCGATCAGCTGGCTCGGGTCGGCGACCCAGGGGGAGCGGGCCGGCGGCTCGGGGAGGGGCTCCGGGACGGGCGCCGCCGCCGCCGCCGGCAGGGGCTCCGGGGCCGCCGGCTGCGGCTCCGGCTCGCTCCGGGTGGCGGTGATCGGGCCCTCGACGTTGCTGATGACCGTTCCCCCGGTCTCGTCCTCCACCACGGCCACGGCCACCGGCTCGGGCAGCGAGGGGGCGCCGGCGGCGCCCACCACCAGGGTCGCGCCGGAGGCGGTGGTCGTGAGCTCGAACGCCGCCGGCGCTTCGAGGTCCACCACCACCCGGGCGACCGGGTCCGGCGCCGACCGGTACTGGGCCACCCGAACCTGGCGCACCAGGCTCGAGCTCACCGGGAACCGGGACTGCAGGACCCGGTTCACCACCCCGGGCAGGTCGACCACGATGCGGTCCGGGCCGGGAAGCGAGAACGTGCGACCGGCCAGGGGGCCGTCCGCCTCGAGCTCGACCACGAGGCCCTCACCGGACCGCACCGCAACCACCTCGACGAGGTTCGCGCCCGCAGAAACCGATGGGGAGGGGACCTCGTCGCCGGCCGCCGTCGGCGCCAGCGGGGGGTCCTCGGGCTCGACCTCGGCGGCGACCGGGGCGGCGGGAAGGTCGGGGGATTCGAACTGGAGGTCGACGCCACCGGGACGGGCGACCACCCGAAGCTGCGCCGGCGCCTCGAGCCACACGGTGAGGCGCGTCACCCGCTTGCCGAACTCCTCGACCTGCTCGAGCTGGGCGCGCTCGATGCCGAGGTGGGGCTCGCTCAGGAAGCCTGCGCCCTCGTCCCAGGCGGCCTCGGGCATCTCCACCACCCACACGCCGGGCTGCGGGCTGTAATGCACCGTCTCGAGGTCACCCGTGGCGAAGAGGTGGATCACGGGCCCGGTCGACCCGGACTCTGCAGCCAGCCCCTGGAGCTCCGGGATCCCGCCCGAGGCAGAGGCCAGGAGAGCAGACCCCAGCAGTACGAAGGGAGCCGCCGCCAACACCAGGATGCGGGCGTTCTTGCTCATCATACCGTCCCCCACTTTCCTTACTTCCATGACTCCAGCGACTACTCTGGTATCTCGCGCACGACTTCGAGGTAAGGGCTCAGCTGCTTCGGGTCGTTGACCTGCTGCCTGAAGACGACCTTCCTGGGCAGGATCTCCACCACCTCGCCGTTGTAAAGCTTGGTCCCCGGGCGAATGATGTAGCTGATCTTGTCGCGGCCCTGCACGAAGGCGAGGATGCCGCTCGAGGTCTGGATGATCCCCTCCAGCTTGAGCTCTTCGATCAGCATGCCCGGCAGTCCGGGAGGACGGGGCTTGTCCTCGTCCTCGAGCTTCTTGCCCTCGAGGAGCGAGATGAAGGGGTCGCGCCGTCCCGCCGGGTCGTACGCGAACACCCCGCCCTGGAAGACCTCCTGCTCGCCGCGCAGGATCTGGTCGATCTTGGACACGTCGACCTCTTCCCCGCCGAGGATGTCCTCGCCCGCCCCGTCGTCCTCGACGACCGGAGCCGTCGGCTCCACCGGCGGCGCCTCCTCCTGGGCCACGGCGGCGCCGGCGACAAGGAGCGCCAGCGCGGCCAGTCCGCACAGCGTCAATCGCCGGTGCATCACGGGCCTCCTTCCGGTTCCTCTTTGTAGATGAAGGTGACGGCCGTGAAGGCGGTCTTGATCGTGAACGACGAGGCCTTCTCGTTCATGGGGCTGAGGTTCAGGCGGGTGACGTTGATGATCCGCGAGAACCTGCTGAGCCGGTCGAAGAAGAGGCCCAGCTCGTGGTAGGTGGCGTCGAGCTCCACCTGGATCGGCCACTCCTGGTAGAACTCCTTGTCCACCGCGGCCTGGGGGGTGAACCGCCGGAGCCGGAAGTTGCCGCGCTCGGTCAGCTGCTTGAGCTTCTTGATCAGGTTGTCCGTCTCGCGCCGCGTCGGCAGGATCCGCTTGAGACGATCCAGCTCCATCTCCAGCTTGCGGGTCTCCTCCTCGAGCCGCGGCAGGTCGCGCTGCGCCGCCCGCCCCTTCTCGATCTCCCGCTCGAGGGTCTCGATGTTGGCCTCGATGCCCGCAATCTGCGTTCGCAGGTCCTTGAAGATGTATGTGTTCGCAGCCCAGTACAGGGCCGCGCCGAGGACCAGACCGATGAGGACCGGCACCCACCAGGGCTTCTCGTTGAGGTCGAACGCCATGCTCCCGCTCTCCCCTCTGCCTCAGGTCCCCGAGGTCTCAGCCGGGGTCTCGGCCCCGGGCATGGGCTCTGGAGTCGGGCTGAACACGCACTTGAGGTTGAACTTGAACGCGTCCTTGCCGGAACGCGACATGTCCACCAGGGTCGGCTCTTTGAAGTAAGGGGAGGCGTCGAGGTTGGCGATGTAGTTGGCGACGGCGTTCTCGTCCATCGCCTGCCCGACCAGGGTCAGGTCCGAGCCGGAGAAGCTGAGGGTCTCCAGCCACACCAGCTCCGGCAGGGCCTTCGACACCTCGTCCATCACCCGCACCGGCCCGGACTGGGCGTTCTTGAGGCTGTTGATGACCTCGATCTTGTGCTGGAGAGCGGCCCGCTTGGCCTCGAGCTCCTCCACCTTCTTGATGTACACCATCAGCCGGTCGCGCTCTGCGCGCATCTCGGCCTCGGTCCGCTTGAGGTCGTCCCGCTGGGTCTTGAGCGTGTACCAGACCCCGCCGGTGGCGGCCACCGCGATCAGGAGGATCACGAGGAGGAGCAGGTCCCCCCGACGGACCCCCGCCGCCGCCCCTTCCGGCTTCTTGCGCTTGGCGACCGCCGCCGCAGGTGCCTCGGCAATCAGGTTGATCTTGATCATCGGGTCAATCTCCCACCGTTCGTACCGCCAAACCGACCGCCACCGCCATGGCCGGCGCGTGACGGTTGATCCACTCCGGATCGAAGCTGGACTCGCTGTAGCGGACGTTGCGGAATGGGTTCATGACCTCGACCGGCACCTGGAAGCGCTCTTTCAGCACCTGGTCGAGGTTGAGGACCTGGGCGCTCCCTCCCGCCAGCACCAGGCGGTCGAGGCGGTCCACGGATGACGTCGCGACGAAGAAGTCGATCGTCTTCTGGAGCTCGGCGGCGAGGTCCTCCGACACGCTGTTCAGGACCCCCACCACCTGCTGCAGGGTGTGCTCGCCCACCCGGCCGCCGAGCTTGAGCCGCTCGGCGTCCTCGCGCGGCAGGTTGAGCTCCCGCTGGATGGCCTCGGTGTACTGGTTGCCGCCGAAGCCCACGTCGCGCCAGAAGATCGTCGTGCCGCGGTGGAGCACGTTGATGTTCATCACCGAGGCGCCGATGTTGACCAGCGCCACCGTCCCGTCGGCGGGACCGTAGTTGACCTCGTAGGCGTTCTGCAGGGCGAAGACGTCGACGTCCATGAGCGCCGGCACCTTGCCGGCCTGGGTCATCACCGACGTGTAGTCCGCGATGCGGTCCTTCTTGACCGCCACCAGCAGCACGTCCATGGTGTCGCCCTCGCCCTTGCCCAGGACCACGTAGTCGAGGTTGACGTCGTTGATGTCGAAGGGGATGTACTGCTCGGCCTCCCACTGGATCGACTCGCCGAGCTCCGCCTCCGACATGGACGGCAGCTGGATCTTCTTGATGATCACCGAGTGACCCGACAGGGAGCCGCCGAAGCTCTGGTTCTTGATGCCGTTGTCGGCGATCAGGCGCGACAGGGCCTCGACCACGAGGGACGAGTCCATGATCGCCCCGTCGACGATCGCCTCCGGGGAGAGCTCCGCCATGGCGGCGTGGACCAGCTGGTACTCGCCGTCCTTCAGCGCTTTGAGCTCGACCATCTTGATAGCCGAGGAGCCGATGTCACACCCGACGACCTGGCGCTTTTTCTTTCCAAACACGGCTTACACCCTGATACCCGGAGGTTTTTCGAAAGTGGTCCATGCCTCGCTAGGCTGAGGCTAGCAAAGGCCCCCCACACTGTCAAGGACATTGACCTGCAGCGGTTTGGGAAACGTCGGCCAGCTCGGGCCCCGGCCCGGGGGCCGGGAGGGGCGCCCCCGGTCCCCCGACACCGGCTCGACACCGGTCTCGGGACCGACGGGCGTGTTCTCGGGATCCGGCGTGAAGGTGGGAAAAGAACAGTCAGTGCTTGCTTCTTCGCGGTTCGGGGTTGGGTCCGGGACCGGGTCCAGGTCGAAGACCAGGTCCAGGTCGAGGACCAGGTCCAGGTCCAGGTCCAGGTCCAGGGACGACGCGAGGGGCCGGGAAGCGCACCGGGTGCGGCACGTCACACCCCAACCCCTTGCGCTCGGGCCGGCTTTGTGCTATTTACTCTGTCCCCTTCGGGGGCCCCAGGGAGGCGACGACGATGGCGCAGCGATGCGAAATCTGCGGCAAGGGACCGATGACAGGCCACAACGTCAGCCACGCGCACAACGTCACCAAGCGGCGCTGGCTCCCCAACCTGCAGCGCGTTCGGGCACTGGTCGAGGGCAGACCGCAGCACGTCAAGGTCTGCACGGAGTGCATCCGGTCCGGCCGCGTGGTCAAGGTACCGCACGCGGTCCCGCACGCGAGCTGACCACCCGCCGCTCGACCTGCAGCATCCCGTCCAGGCCCTGCAGCCGATCGAAAATCCGACCGAACTGGACCGCGTCGCGGACCGCGATGGAAATCGCCGCGAAGCCGGTGTCGTCGTGGTCGGTGCGGAGCTGGCAGGTGAGGATCTTGCTCCCCTCGCTCGACACCGCGCTCGAGATCAGCTCGAGCATGTCCGGGCGGTTGGTGAACACCATCGCCACGTCGACGCGGGTCGGCGAGGCCGCGTCCGCGCCGCCGCCGGACGCCCACCGCACCTCGATTTCCCGCTCGGGGTGATAGAGGAGGTTCCTGACGTTGGGGCAGAAGCGTGAGTGGACCGCCACCCCCTTGCCCCGGGTGACGAACCCCACGATCGGCTCGCCCCGCAGCGGGCTGCAGCACTTGGCGACGTAGACAAGGAAGTCCGAGTCGCCGGTGACCTCGAGCGCGGCCCCGGGGGAGCCGCCCCCGGCCGCGGGGCGGGCCGGCGGCGCCTCGGCCTCGCCGGGCGCGCCGCCGGGCGAGGTCTCCGGAAGAAGCTGCGCCGCCACCGCCGGCGCCGACAGCCGGCCGAAGCCGAGCCCGGCGTACAGGTCCTCCTCCCGTGACAGCCCGTGGCCCGCGAGGACCCTCGCCATGGCCTCCGAGGTCAGGAGGCGTCGCAGGTTCGAACCGACCCTCTTCAGCTCCCGCTCGAGGAGCTTGCGCCCGACCTCCACCGCCCGGGTTTTTTCCTCCCGCTTGAGCCAGGCGCGGATCTTGGATCGGGCGCGGCTGGTCACCACCAGGCCCAGCCAGTCGTGGTGCGGCCGCTGCTGGGGCGAGGTGGTGATCTCCACGATGTCGCCGTTCTTCAGCTCGGTCTTGAGCGGCACCCAGCGACCGTTCACCCGCGCCCCCAGGCACCGGTGCCCGACCTCGCTGTGCACGCGGTAGGCGAAGTCGAGGACCGTCGCCCCTCGCGGAAACGAGTAGACGTCCCCGCGGGGCGTGAACGCGTACGCCTCGTCGGGGTAGAGGTCCACCTTGAGGGAGTCGAGGAACTCCCGCGGCGAGCTGCCGGCCGAGTTGTCGAGCACGCTGCGCAGCCACGCCACCCGGGTGTCGCTCGCCGCCTGCGAGCCCCGCTCCTTGTAGCTCCAGTGCGCGGCGATGCCGTACTCGGCGATCTTGTGCATGTCCAGGGTTCGAATCTGGATCTCGAACGGGTGCCCCTCCGGGCCGATCACGGTGGTGTGGAGCGACTGGTAGGCGTTGGGCTTGGGCATCGCGATGTGGTCCTTGATCCGCCCCGGCAGCGGAGACCACCGCTGGTGGATCAGTCCCAGGGTCGCGTAGCACTCCGCCACCGTCTGCACCACGATCCTGAACGCCAGGAAGTCGAAGACGTTGGAGACGTCGACCCCCTGCCGCTTCAGCTTCTGGTAGATGGAGTAGAGGTGCTTGACCCGCCCGTGGATCGTGCACTCGATCCCGTTCTCCCTCAAGCCGGACTCGAGGACCTCGCGGATGTCTTGAAACCAGCGGTCGGCGGCCGCGGCCCGCTCCGCCACCGCCCGGTCGAGGCGCTCCCACTCCCGGGGGTGGAGGTGGCGGAAGCAGAGGTCCTCGAGCTCCCCCTTGATCCTCCCGATGCCCAGGCGGTTCGCGATCGGGGCGTAGATGTCGAGGGTCTCGCGAGCGATCTCGACCTGGCGGTCCCGGTCGAGGAAGCCCAGTGTGCGCATGTTGTGGAGGCGGTCGGCGAGCTTGACCAGGATCACCCGCACGTCGTCCGTCGACGCCAGGAGCAGGCGGCGGAAGTTCTCCGCCTCGGTCGCCTCGCGGCTCGCGAAGCTCGACTCGTAGCTCGAGATCTTGGTCAGGGCGGCCACCAGGCGGCTCACCTCGGGCCCGAACTCCGACTCGAGCTCGGCGGCGTCTGTCTCGGTGTCCTCGAGGATGTCGTGGAGCAGGGCGGCCGCGATGGCCACCTCGTCGAGCTCCATCTCGGCCAGGATCCAGGCCACCGTGAGGGGGTGGACGAGGTAGTCCTCGCCCGATCGCCGCACCTGCCCCCCGTGACGGGTCGCGGCGAACACGTAGGCGTGTCGCAGGAGCTCCTCGTCGACGTCCGGGCAGTACTGCTCCACCCGGTAGAGGATCGTCTCGATGCGGAGCTTCGCGGGACCGCTCACCTTTCGATTGTAGCGTCGGGGGTCAAGGAAGGAGCTGTCAGCTGTCAGCTGTCAGCTCTCAGCTTCCCCCACCCACCCTTCCCCTTTGCCGTCATGGGACAGGCTTCGGGAGCTGTCAGCTGAGCTGCTTGCAGAATTCGGCCGATGAAGTGCGGTAGCGCCCGTGTTCCCGTAGGGGCGCGACATGTCGCGCCCGCGGTCGCGCGCCATCTTCCGGCACAAGTTCCAAATACCGAACGCTTTGCCGCACGTCGCCGGCGGTGTGCAACGACCCTGCGGGCGCGGCATGCCGCGCCCCTACGAAGAGCAGCGATCGCCTCCCGGCCTGTGAGCTGGATTGTGCACGAGGCTCAGCTGTCAACTTCCCCCACTCCCCCGCCGAAGAGGGGGGAAGGGGGGTGGAGCTGAAAGCTGACCGCTGAAAGCTGAAAGCTCTCCCTACCGCCCCCGCACCCGACGCGCCTTGCGCCTGGCGAGGAACCGGGAGATGCCGAGGGCGACCGGCGAGGCGACGAAGATGGAGGAGTAGGTCCCGACGAGGATCCCCACCAGCAGCACGAACGCGAAGGTGTTGATCACCTCGCCGCCGAACAGGAACAGGCTGATCACCACGATCAGGGTCGTGCCCGAGGTGAGCAGGGTCCGGGACAGGGTCTGGTTGATCGAGGCGTTCATCAGCGCCTCCAGCTCCATCCCCCGCTTGAGCTTCAGGTTCTCCCGCACCCGGTCGAACACCACCACGGTGTCGTTGACCGAGTACCCCACCAGGGTGAGGATGGCGGCGACCGTGGACAGCTCGATCTCCCGCCCGGTGAGGGCCAGGGCCGACAGGGTGATGAGGACGTCGTGGAAGATGGCGGCCACCGCCCCCACGCCGTAGGCGAACTGGAAGCGGACCCAGATGTAGACCAGCATCGCACCGATGGAGAACGCGATCGCCAGGGTCGCCTTGTCCCGCAGGTCCTTGCCCACCGCAGGGCCGACGCTCTCGGCGCCGAGGATGGCGTATCCGCCGGCGACCACGCGGTCCCTCAGGAACGACCGCGCCCCGTCGCTCACGGCGGCGATCCCGTCGAGCTCGTCGACCGAGCCGAAGATGCCGTACTCCTTGCGGTACTCGAGGACCGCCTCGGCCATCGGGCGGTAGTGCTCGGCGCGGGCTTCCTCGTCGCCGCCGACCGCGTCCGGGTCGGCCGCCGCCAGCTCGTCGAGGAGCTCCCTCGTGCCCCTGGTGTTGAGGTCGAAGCGGGACCCGAGGTCAGGGTTGAACTCGTCGTGGAGGGCCCCGAGGATCGGCGCCGAGAAGTCCCCCTCCTCCCCCTCGGGGTTCTCGAGCCGGATCAGGACCTCGTGCTTCTCGACCTCGTCGAACCGCTGCACGGTCGGGGAGCCGACGCCGAGCCGGCCGAGCGCGTCACGCAACCGGCCGAGGTCGGGCTGGTCCCGGAATCGCACGGTCACGGTGGTGCCGCCGACGAAGTCGATGCCGTAGTTGAGGCCCGGCCCGAGCAGCTCGTAGGCGAGCCCGGCGACGATCACGATCAGGGAGCCGCAGAGGGCGATCCACTTGTACTTCAGGAACGGGAAGTTGGTGTCACCGATGATGCGCATGGCTCCTCCAGGCTCAGATGCTCAGGCTCTCCACCCGCTCCCGGTTGCGGAGGACCAGCATGTAGATGGTGCGCGAGACGAACACCGCGGTGAAAACGCTGGACAGGATGCCGAGGCTCAGGGTCACCGCGAAGCCCTTGATCGGCCCGGTGCCGAACTGGAACAGGAACAGCGCCGCGATCAGGGTCGTCAGGTTGGCGTCGATGATGGTCCCGAACGCCCGCTCGAACCCGACCTCGATCGCCGCCCGGACCGTCTTGCCGGCCCGCAGCTCCTCGCGGATGCGCTCGAAGATGAGCACGTTGCCGTCCACCGCCATGCCCATGGTGAGGACGATGCCGGCGATACCGGGCAGGGTGAGGGTGGCGCCGAAGTAGGCCATCGCCCCGAGCAGGATCAGGATGTTGAGGACCAGGGCGAGGTTGGCGTTGATGCCCGAGAGGTTGTAGTAGACGAGCAGGAACACCATCACCACCGCCAGGCCCACCAGCCCGGCCCGCCAGCCGCGGCGGACCGAGTCGCGGCCCAGCGACGGCCCCACCGTCCGCTCCTCGAGGTAGGTGATCGACGCGGGCAGCGCGCCGGCCCGCAGCACGAGGGCGAGGTCCTCCGCCTCCTGGATCGAGAAGTTGCCCTCGATCACCCCCTCGCCCGGGATCCGGTCCCGGATCACCGGCGCCGACATCACGTTGCCGTCGAGGACGATGGCCATCCGAGTGCCGATGTGGGAGCCGGTGTAGTCGCCGAACTTGTCGCTCGCCGACGGCACCGTGGCGAAGTTCACCACCGCCATGCCGTACTGGTCCTGGCCGCGGCGGGCGGAGCGAAGCTCGCGACCGGAGATGATCGCCGACCTCTTGAGCAGGTAGAAATCGGTGCCGAGCACCTCCCGCTCGAGCCCGAAACGGTCCCCCGACACCACCTCGGCGTCGGGGGGCACCGAGCCGCCGGCCGCCCGGATCAGGCTGTCGCGGTCCGGCGCCGGGCCCGCGACCACCTCCTTGAACTCGAGCAAGGCGGTCTTGCCGATCAAGCTCTTGACCCGGGCCGGGTCGTCGACGCCGGGCAGCTGGACCAGGATGCGGGTGCCCTCCAGCCCCTGGCGCTGGATCACCGGCTCCGCCACCCCGAACTGGTCGACCCGATTGCGGATCGTCTCCAGGGCCTGGCGGACCGCCCCCTCGCGGATGTCCCGCTCCACCCCGGCCGGGAAGCCGAACGCCCACTCGCCGGACGAGCGGGACACCCTGAACCCGGCCAGGACCCTGTTCGCCACCTCGTTCATCCGGTCGACGTCGAGGTCGCCCGGCACCGCAACCCGGAACTCGGTTTCGGCGGGCTCCACCCGCACCGCGCCGAGGGTGATGCCCTCCTCGCGCGCCGCGGCGGTCAGACGCTGCGCCGCGTCGTCGAGCTCCCCCTTGACGGCGTCGTCGGTGTTGACCCGGAGCACGAGGTGAATGCCACCCTTGAGGTCGAGGCCGTAGTTGACCCCCTTCAGGGTGACGAAGGTGCCCGCCAACCCCACCACCAGCACGATCAGGCCAATGCGCCACAGCATCTTCTTGTCCACGAGCGCCTCCGCACCCTTCCCGTCACGGCTCCGCGACGCCGTCACCGGTGACCACCCCGGCGACGGCGCTCTTGCTGACCCGCAGCTTGACGTTCTCGGCCACCCTGAGCAGCACGACGGCGTCCTCGACCGCGGCGACGGTGCCGTGGATGCCGCCCGCCGTCACGACCCGGTCACCCTTCTTGAGGGCGGCGATCATCGCCTCCTTCTTCTTCTGCTGCTTGCGCGCGGGCATCAGCACGATGAAGTAGAAGACCGCGAAGATGAGCGCCATCAGCACCAACGACGACATGGCGCTACCTTGACCCATGGCCAACCTCCTGCTCCCGTGGAGCTTGCGCTCCGCCACCTCTCCGCAGCCCCTCGCTGAGCGCGCGGAAACGACAGTAGCGGCCCGCCATGATAGCCTCCCGGGCCTCCCGCATCAAGTGCAGGAAGTAGGTCAGGTTGTGAACGGTGAGCAGAACCGAGGAGGTCACCTCCCGGGCGAGGAAGAGGTGACGCAGCGCCGCCCGCGAGTACCGGGCGCAGGTCGGGCAGGGGCAGTCGGGGTCGAGGGGGTCGAGGTCCTCGGCGTAGCGGGCGTTCTTGATCGTGATCTCGCCGCGCGAGGTGAACACCTTGCCGGTGCGCGCCGACCGGGTGGGAAGGACGCAGTCGAACAGGTCCACCCCGCAGGCCACGGCCTGCAGCATGTCCTCGGGGTATCCGACCCCCATCAGGTAGCGGGGGCGATCCTCCGGCAGCATCGGCGCCGACGCCGCCACCATGTCGTGGAGCTCGGCCGGGCTCTCCCCCACCGCCAGGCCGCCGACGGCGAAGCCGTCGAAGGAGCCGGCCGCGAGCCGCTCGCTGCAGCGCCGACGGAGGTGGGGGTCCGTGGACCCCTGCTGGATCGCGAACAGACCGCCCGACCACCCCCCGGCGTCGCGCAGGCGACGCGCCTCCTCGAGCCCCGCGAACGCCCAGCGCACGGTCCGCTCCACCGAGGTCTCGGCGCGGGCCGCCTCCACCGGGTAGGGCAGGCACTCGTCGAGGACCATGGCGACGTCGACCCCGAAGCCGGCCTGGACGGCGACCGCGCCCTCCGCGGTCAGGCGGTGCTCCGACCCGTCGACGTGGGACCGGAAGCTGACGCCGTCGTCGTCCAGCCGGCAGCGGGCGGCGAGGGAGAAGACCTGGAACCCGCCCGAGTCGGTCAGGACCGGTCCGTCCCACGCCATCAGGCGGTGGATGCCGCCGAGGCGCCGGACTCTCTCCAGGCCGGCCCGGACCAGGAGGTGGTAGCTGTTGGCCAGCACCATCTCCGGCCCCAGGCGCTCGAGCTCCCAGGAGGCGATCCCCTTGACCGTGCCCGCCGTCCCGACCGGCATGAACGCCGGGGTCCTCACCGTGCCGTGCAGGGTTTCCAGCTCCCCCGCCCGCGCCGCGCACCCCGGGTCACGGGCAGTGACGGTGAAGGGCAGCAATGGCGTGAACCTCGTCCTGGTCCTAGTCCTGGTCCTGGACGACGAGGTTGAGGTCCAGGACCACGTCCAGGTCCAGGTCCAGGAGGCGCGCTCGACTCTCCGGTGCTCTGTTCAACGGTGAAGGTCCCGGTCCCCTGAAGCGTGTTACCCCAGCCCCGCGCTGGCGTCGATCTCCTCCACCTGGACGTCGCCGCCGAGGTCGAGCCGGAAGAGGCTGTCGTCGAGGGCCGGGTTGAGCTCGAGGCGGCGGAACTCGTAGCGGGTGGAATCGCCGTCGGCCTCGTTGTACTCCACCACCACCGGCAGCAGCAGCGTCCGGTCCACCTCCAGGACCACCGAGCTCAGCTTCTTGCGGATCACCGATTGGCTGGGCACGAGGGTCAGGCGGTAGGGGGCGTCGCCCCCGGCGTCGGCCAGGGTCATGCTGAAGCTCTCGGCCAGGTCGTCCAGCGGCTGAGTGCCGGCCAGCACCGCCACGAACCGCCGGTGGCGGCTGGAGAGCTTGACGGCCTCCGCCCGATGGCGGGTGGGGAAGAACGTCGTCAGCCGGTTGGAGGCCAGCAGCACCACCATGGTCTCGGGGGCGGCGTAGTCCCAGCGGACCGTGTCGGGGGCGCGGAAGGTGAACTGCCCCGTGGACTCCACCGGCTCCAGCAACAGGGTACTGGACTTGAGCTGGGTGAACTCGGCGCGAAGGGAGCGCACGCTGCGCTGCTGGGTCACCACCGCCTCGATCAGGGCCCGCAGCTTGTCGCCGCCATGGAGCCCGTCGAGGCTGGCGGCGGCACTGCCCTGGGTCTGTGCCGCCTCGGCGGCGAGCGCGGCGGCAGCCTGCCCGGAGAGGACGAGGAGGACCGCGAGGGGGACGAGGCGCCGACGCACGGGGGGACTGTAGCACGCCTGCGGGCTTTCAGCCATCAGCTGTCAGCTCTCAGCTTCCCCCACCCACGCCCACGAACGAGCGGACGCCCCATAACGAACCCGCCCCCCTGCCGAAGCGGGGGGGCGGGCGGGGGAGCTGAAAGCTGACCGCTGAAAGCTGATCGCTCTCCTACGCCTTCATCTGCCCCCGGACCTCGAGGGCGATCTTGTACAGGGCGGTGATCACCAGCGCCCCGCCGGCGTAGACGGCCGCGCTGATGGCCAGCTCCGGCGCGGTCGGCACGTAGCGGGTCACGTGACCC
>Ga0068714_10002016_pt1 | contig 27386 bp, 22 predicted proteins | sample MTBNYHSulfiMetaG_FD_62988 | JGI IMG/M metagenome (GOLD analysis project Ga0068714, IMG submission 62988) | Enrichment culture microbial communities from rom New York Harbor, USA that are MTBE-degrading - MTBE-NYH (New York Harbor Sulfidogenic)... | ecosystem: Environmental > Aquatic > Marine >... | reverse complement strand
GGCCACCGGGCATCCGGCGACGCATTGGGGGTTGGCGCAGTCCAGGCAGCGCCGGGCCTCCCGGGCGGCGGCCTCGGGCGTGAGGCCGACGTTGACTTCGCAGAAATCCTTGTTCCTCTCGTCCGCCTCCCTCTCGGGCATTTTTTCCCGCGGGAGACGCATCCTCTCCTTGACGGGAACGGCCTGGCGCATCTCCTTGCGCCAGAGAAGCTCATAGCCGTCCCTCAAGCGCCGCTTGAGCTCGGGGTCCAGTTCTTTCCTGCTGTCCGCCATGTGATCTTCTTCACCGTCCGGAGCGGCGTCTTGTCTCCTCGGCCTCCGGCCGCCTTCTCAAGCGCCTTCCTTTTTCCGAAGCCCCGTTCCGTCCGCGGTCACAATTTCAGATCGGAACAGGGCAGCTTGAACCGCTCGGCGATGTTTTTGTGGACGAGCTTGCCCTTGTGAGCGTAAAGCCCCCGGCACAGGGTGTCGCTTTGCTTCAGGGCGCTCTCCAGTCCGGCCTCGCCCAGGAGGTTCAGGTAGCGGATGAGGTGGTTGGAGATGACTTTGGTCGACGTCCGGCTGACCGCGGCGGTCAAGTTCGGGACGCAGTAGTGAATGACGCCCTCTTCCTTGAACACCGGCTGATCGAGCGTCGTGGGCCGGCTGGTCTCGATGCAGCCGCCCTGGTCGATGGCCAGGTCGATGATGACCGAGCCTTTCTTCATCGTCTTGACCATGTCGCGGCTGACCATGATCGGAGCCCTCTCTCCCGGACGGAGCACGGCGCCGATCAGGATGTCGGCGATGCGGGTCATGCGGCCGATGTTGTATTTGCTGCCCATCATGGACACGACCCGGCCCGAGGTCATGTCCTCGAGCTCCTTCATGCGGTCCATAAACAGGCCCAGGACGATCGTCTGGGCCCCGGCGTCGTAGAGCGCCCGCAGAGCGCTCTTGGCCAGGATGCTCGTGCCGATGATGACCGCCGTGGCGGGGGGAACGCTGACCGTGCCGCCGATGATCGTTCCCCGCCCCCCGTGGCTGGACTGGAGGTAATAGCCGGCGATGTTGGAGCAGAGCTGCCCGGCCACTTCTCCCAGGCTCTCGAGGAAGGGCAGCCGCCCTTCGTTGTCCTGGATGATCTCCAAACCGATGATGGCCACTTTCTTCTGCAGAAACTCCTCGAGGATCGGCTTGCGGGCCACGGCCAGGTGGTGGAAGCCGATGAGGATCTGCTCGGGCTTGACCAGCTTGCTCTCCTCCTCGTTCAGGGGCGAGATGTTGATGACGACGTCCGAACGGCCGAAAATCTCGTCCTTGGTGAACACCACCTGAGCCCCCAGGTTGGCGTAATCCTCGTTGGTGTATCCGGCTTTCTGGCCGGCTCCGGCCTGGATGTAAACGGTGTGTCCCTGGTCGACCAAAAAGGACACGCCGCTCGGCGAAAGACCGGCTCGGTGCTCTATCTTTTGGCTTTCGTTGATAACTCCGAAATTCATGAGGCCTCCTTATGATGAACCCGAAAAAAATGAGGCGCTATCATACCAGAAACCAAAATATCTCACAACTTCACGCCGGGATTCCCGGTCCTCCCGGCGCGGGCGCTCCGCCGCGGCTCACAAGTCGGTCAGCCGGATGGCCTCCAGATCCCGGGGGATGATCAAGCGTCCCCGGTAGTGGCGCCGGATTTCCTCCTCGATTTCCGCCAGCCCGAATTCGGCTTCGCCGAAAAAATGGCAGGGAATGAGGCGGGCCACGCCGGCCTCGGCCGCCTTCCGGCCGAGCTCAAGGGCGCTGGTGTGCATGGTCCGCAGGACGGGATATTCCACGAAAAACCGCTCAGGCGCGCTGCAGTCATGGACCAGGCCGTCCGCTTTCTCCGCCCTGTTAAAGACTTCGGGAACCGGAGGGGTGTCTCCTGAAAAAATCCATCCATTCCGGCTGTCCTTAAAATAAAGGTGAAAAGCCAGCGAAGCCGCCGTGTGGGGAACGGGGATCCCGACGGCCTCCAGGCCGTCATGGATTCTGAAACCCACGCCCGGCGCAACTTCGACGAGCTCGACGCGCATCCGGATTTTCGGCTCGCGAAGCTCAAAAAGGTCGAGGAGACGGCCGCAGAACTCCAGGCTCTCCGCCGAGCCGAAGATACGGAGGCGGCCCTCCTCGAGCATCAGGCCGTGCACGAGCGACGGCAGGCCGTAGATGTGGTCGGGATGGACGTGCGTCACGAGCAGGGCCTCCAGGAGCCGCGGGTCGAGACCGGCTTTTTTCAACTTGAGGAGAATGCTTCCCGGACAGTCGACGAGCGTGATCCGGCCGCCGAGGTCCAGGGCAAAGGCCGTGTTGTCCCGCTCGGCGGTCGGTGCCGCCCCTCCCGTCCCCAGGACATGCAGCACGGCCATGACGCCACTAACATAGCACAGGCGCCCGCGCTCCTCCACTCCGCGGCGGGCGCCGAAACCCTTCCGTTTTTTCTTGTGTTGACACACGCCTCCTTCTTAGCTACAAAAAACTTATGATTGCCGAGGAGCTTGTCGTCTCGACCCCGGGGCGGATGTGCCTCTTCGGCGAGCACCAGGACTACTTCGGCCTGGCCGTCATCGCCGCGGCGGTCGACCTGCGCCTCACGATCTCCGGCCGTCGCCGCCCGGACCGACTCCTGCGCCTCGACCTCCCGGATGTCCGCGACGCCGAGGAGATCGACCTCGGCGGGCCGGTCGCCTACACCCGCGAGCGGGATTATCTCAAGAGCGCGGTCAACGTCCTCCGGCGCCGGGGCGCCGCGCTCCGCACGGGCTGGGACTGCCGCGTCCATGGCGATATTCCCATCAACGCCGGCGCGGCCAGCTCCTCGGCGCTGTGCGTGGCCTGGGTGAAATTTCTTCTCGAGGCGGCCGGAGACCCGAGGGCGGCCGATCCGAACGCCGTCGCCGAGCTGGCCTTCGAGACCGAGGTCTCCGAATTCCGAGAGCCGGGAGGCAGGATGGATCACTATTCCTCGGCCCGGGGGGGCGTCGTCGCCATCCACTTCGGCGAGCCCTTCCGCCTCCGCGACCTGCCCAACACGCTCGGGCCTTTCGTCCTCGCCGATTCGCAGGAAAAGAAGGACACGACCGGGACACTGGGATTCATCAAGAATCACGTTCGCCGGGCTCTGGAGAACGTCCGCCGGACCGTTCCCGGCTTCAACCTCCGCAGCCCGGTCACGCCCGAAATCGAAAGCGCCGTCGAGCGCTTGGACTGCCCGGACGAAAAGCGCCTCCTCAAGGGCACTCTTCTCACCCGCGACCTGACGGCCCGCGGCGAGGCGCTGTTTGACGAGCCGTCTTTCGACCATGAGCGATTCGGGCGGCTCCTCGGCTCCCAGCATGAAGTGCTTCGCGACAGCTTGAGAACCTCCACGCCGAAGATCGAAGCCATGCTTTCGGCGGCCTTGGGCGCGGGAGCCCTGGGGGGAAAAATCAACGGCTCGGGGCAAGGCGGGACGATGTTCGCCTATGCGCCCCGCGACACCGAGCGGGTCGCGCGGGCCGTGGAGGGCGTCGGCGCCAAGGTCCACATCGTCCGGACGGACGAGGGCGTCCGCCGGGAAAGGACCGGGTAGGAGGAAACGGCGGCCGAAGGAGAGATCATGATCAACGCCACTCAAATCCGCAAGGGCATGGTCCTCAATATGAACGGCGTCCTGTTCCGTGTTCTGGAGGCCCATTATGTCAACCCCGGCAACTGGAAAGGCATGGTCCAGACGCGGCTCCGGAACCTCACCGACCAGTCGATCCAGGACTACCGGTTCCGTTCCGAAGACCGCGTCGAGCAGGCCTACCTGGAAGAAGTCGAGATGGAATTCCTGTATCAGGCCGGCGAAGAGTACGTCTTCATGAACCGCGAGACGTTCGACCAGGTCGGCTTTCCCAAGGACGTGCTGGGCGAGGGCGTCTACTACCTCGTGCCCAACATCGTCTTCACCGCCGAATTTCATCACGGCCGGCCGATCGGCATCCGGCCGCCCCTGACCGTGGAGCTCAAGGTCGTTGAGACCGAGCCTTTCCTCAAGGGCGCCACGCAATCGGCCAGCAACAAGCCGGCCGTGCTCGAAACGGGACTTCAGGTCAGCGTCCCCCAGTTCATCAAAGAAGGGGACATCGTCCGGGTGGACACCCGGGAGAACACCTACCTCGAACGGGCCAAGAGCGCCTGATCCCTTCCCCGCCCCGGAGGCCTTCCCCTCGCTCCGCCTCAGCGGGCGAAGCTCTGCCGGTGCACTCCTCGGTTGCCGTTCGCATCCAGAGCGACGACCGTCAACAGATCGTCGGACCCGTCCGGAAGATCGAGGACGAAAGAAAACGCCTCCTGCCTGGAGTCGCAAATGCCGTCCACGGGAAAGACCGTCTGCCATTCCTGGGGCCGGACCAGGACCCGGATTTCGACAAGCGGCGACAGGGCGTCCTCAACCTGAAAGCCGACCTTGAGCTTTGCGCCCTCCCGGCCCGTCGTCAGGTTCCTGATGACGGGAGGCGTGTTGTCGATCGTCAACGGCCGGCTCGTTTTCTCCCCTTGCCGCTCAAGCCCCGGGGGATTGGAAGGCATGTCCGAAGCGATCACTTTGAATTCATAGACTCCGTCCGGGAGAGTCAGGGTGTCGAGGGCGTACACCGTCTCCGTCCAATTCTTTTCCAGCAGCCTCCAGGCTCTCTCGCCGGCGCGGCGGATGAAGAGGTGGTGTGTCAGGCTGTCGTCGTTCCCGTCTTCCGTTTTCCAGTAGAAAGTCCGATATCCCCGCCTCGACGCCTTCTTGGACGTGGACGGGTCGTCGTCCGAGCTTTCCTTTTTTTCTCCGACGGCCGGCCGCGGGCTCCCGAGAATGATCTCCTCGCCCCTCGGCAATTTGATGAAAACCTCATCGGGATCGAGAACCGTTATGCCGGTCACGATCGGAGCGGCGTTGGTTTGAAGGTAATGGATATCCACCCGGCGCAAGGTGGGGCTGAGACGGCCGGAGCCCATGCGGAGCAGGGCCCGGAATTGCAGGTACCGGCCCTTGGGGCTGAGAACGGCCTCGCCCTCCGGTTTCTGGTAGGGCGGAGACCACTCGCTCCAGGCCGGGGAATGCTCGGGAGCGTTTCCGCTCCGCGTTTGGAGCTGAAGGGCCGTCCCGGCGGGAAGCTCTCCCTGCCAGGCGACCCGGCCCCACGAAGAGGACAATCCGGCGTCGAGGACGGTGCTCAAGTATTCCCCCTCGGTCCGCAGCTCGGACAGGAGAACGTCGACCCGCGCGGGGTTGTTGGACAGAACGGCTGTTCCGCTGCCGGCGGCGAAAAGGACGGTGATCTGCTCGCTTTTCTTCTGGAACAAGAGCGAGCTTTTCCCCTCCCCGTCCGCGGCATAGAGCCTTCCGCGGTTGCCCGTTCCGAAGAGGACCTGTCGTCTCCCCTCGTCCCAGACCAGGTCATGAATGAACTCCTCGTCGGAGCTCCAGAGCTTCACGGCCCGGCCGTCCGGGCTGACCCGGTAGAGAGCCGACGGGCCGGCGGAAGAAGCGGAAGAGGGCGCGGGCTTCGGGGCCGAAGCCGGGGCGGCGGCCGAGACCGTGACCTCGACGGCCCTCCCGGCCGCTTCAGCCGGGGAATCGTCCCCGCGGCGCGGTGCGGACGGAACCCCGCAGGCGGCGAGATAAATCTCCCCCCGTCCGTCCCGGGCGACGGCCTTCACTTCCGTGCTCGACGGATCGAAGACGACCGAAGCCTTTCCGGCGCGCGTCACCCTGTAGAGATAACCGTTGCCGGCGCTTCCGGCCAGCACGTCGCCGTTCGGCTCCGGCGCCAGGCAGAGGATGTGGCTGTCGACCGCTTTCAAAAGCTGCCGCCCGTTGCCTTCGGCGTCGACCTCATAAATCCCCCCGCCCTCGCCCACGGCGGCCAGTATCTTCCCCCCCCCGACGGACAGGAGATCCCAGATGTACTTTTCGTCGGGGTTGAAAAACAGATCCCCCTTTTCCTTGGCCGTGATCTTGTAAATTTTTCCGTTGGGCGACGTTCCGGCGAACAGAACCCCTTCCTCTCCGCAAAGCAGGCAGGTGACGTCCATCTCGGCCGTCTGAAAATACAGCTCCGGCCGGCCGCCGCGGGAAAGGCGGAAAATTTTTCCGCCGTGCCCCGTCCCCAGAAACAACGTCCCGTCCCGGCCCTCGGCGAGGGACAGAAAAAATTCCTCATCCGGGCTCTCCAAGGCGTCCTCGCCGGGCGCCAGTCCGAGGAGGCCTTCGCTGCTCGAAGACACTCCGGTGAACGTGCCCTTCAAAAAATCGTCGCCGCTGACGAAGCTCCACTTCCGGGGCGCGACGGCGAGGAGGAGTCCCAGGGACAGCAGAAAAACGGCCGGGGCGAGAGCGAGTCTCTTCATGTCGGATTCTCCTGTTTCACTTCTTGATGACGAGCGGAATGCGGGCCGAGCCCTCAAAGACGAAGGGAACGGCGAGCTGGTATTCCGCGACCGTGGACCGGGTGATCTCCAGAGCCTTGGAGGCCGAAGCGCGCGGGGAGGTGAAAAGCGATTTCACGGTCGCCGGCAGGTTGGACATCTCCTCGCCCTTCAGGAAGACGCCGGGCTGAGCGGCCAGGACTTTCACGTACACCCGGTTGTTCTTGCGCAGGTTGTTCAGGAGCCGGACCAGATGCCCCAGGCTGCGGGGGAAAAAATCCGATCCCCGGTACTGGCCCGCTTCGAGCCGCTGCATCACCGACGCATCGCCGATGACGATCTGGAACTCCTCGCCGGCCGGCAGATGAGGCGCGGGGATTTGGAATTCCTGGACGTTGACCTCGCCGCGGAACGTGCGCAGGAACAGCTTGAGGCCGATGGCTTCGCCGGGGACCGCCTCGTACCTGTCCAAGACGACCTTGTCCAGCTGTCCGCTCCTCGCCCTCTCACTGGCCCGGATGTCGAGATCGAGCCGGTACACTCCCAGGTTCTGGAACTCGTTGTTGGCCAGGAAATAGGTGACCGCCAAAACGAGGCTCGACAGATCCCCGACGGCGGCGTCGAAGTTCCCGGAAAACAGATCCTCGAGACGGACGCTCTGGCCGTTCTCCAGGAACACGTTGCCGTTCAGCTCCAGCGCCAGATCCCCCAGGGCCCGCTCGGCGTCGTTCAAAATCATCCTCAGAACCATGCTTGTGAAAAACGGGCCCAGGATCCGGTCGTTGACCACCTGCAGCCGGTATTCCCGGTTCCCGAACAATCCGCCGCCCAACTTGATGTTGACCGGAATGGGGCTGGGTTTTTTCCCCAGCTCGCCGTAGGCTCCCGATGAACGGTCCTGGACGAAGGTCCCGACTACGGAGCGGGGGACGGCCAGCTTGAAGGAAGCATCCAGGCTGGGGATGACGGCCAGCACTTCGGCCTTGGCCATGGGATAATCGACCGGGCCCAGATTATAGAGAGGATGCCCGAAGGCGAACACCCGCCCTCCGTCCACGTGGGTCACCGTGCCCAGCGCCGACACGTCCACATCGCCGCCGACGAGCTGGATGGCCACGGGATCCCCTCCTCCCAAGGTGATCAAGGCCGCGTCGACGTCGGTCGCTTTTTCCGCCGACTGCCCGGCCGCCAGGGGTGAAAATCCCATGCGGGCCAGGACGGGGCGGTACGGCTCCAGGCCCCCGAGGTTCAATCCCCGGAAAAGGACGGGGATGCCGATCGGACGCAACAGCCTTCCGTCCGTTTTCAGGGAAGGCCGCGGGCCGAAAACGTCGGCGAACAGAGCCCCGAAGTCCTCGAGGCTGAGCTTGCCGACGGGGAGCCGGCGGGAGGCGAACGAGACGGGCGCGGTCTCGGATTGGGCGGACAGCCCCAGCATTTCCTCGATGGGCGTCAGGCCGGCGATAGGTTCCTTGGAAAAGGAAAATCCGTAGGCGATCGCGCCGACCAGTTTGCCGTCGACGTAGACCGGGCTGCCGCTCATGCCCTGAATGATCCCCGAATCCTCCAGGCCCCGCCCTTTGAGCCGGACAAGAATGATGCTTCTTTTGGGCAGGACGTTGGGCAGAATTCCAAGAATTTCCGCGTCGAACTCCTCGACGCGGTTCCCCTGGAACACGCTGCGGCCCTTTCCCTGGAGGCCGGGTTTGACTTCGTTGAGGGTGAGTATGGGAGTCTGGGGCCGCCCGGCGGCCGCCAGCACGAGCACCGCCGCCGCGCACGCGGCCGCGAGGCGGAACGGCCCCCCCAGCGCCGCGCGCCGGTCGCCCGAGCCGGGCGCCTTCCGACGTTTCAAGGTTTCAGTTTCTCTTGTCGCCACGCTGTCTCCTCCTGGAAATTCATCGATCGGATGTTTGACCGTCGGGGGGAGAAAAGATACAATCATCGCCCATGAAAGTCCTCGTCACGGGGGGAACGGGCTTTGTCGGCAGCCATCTCATTGAAGCGCTGCTCGACGCGGGAGCCGAGGTGTTCGCCCTCCTCAGAAATCCGAACAAAAGGAGCTGGCTCGAGGGAATCGACATCCATGTTCTGAAGGGCGATCTGTTCTCCATCCCGACTCTTCCCCGCGACCTGGACACGGTGTATCATCTCGCCGGAATCGCCAAATCCAGTCAAACGGCCGTTTATTATACCGTCAACCATCTCGGTACGGCAAGCCTCCTGGCCGCCCTGGACCGGCAGGGCTTGAGACCGAATTTCGTTTACGTCAGCACGATTTCCGCCGGCGGCCCCTCGCCCAAGGGAGGATTCCGCCGCGAAGACGACCCGCCAAATCCCGTCAGTCCCTACGGTCGAAGCAAACTCCAGGGCGAACGGGAAGTCTTGCGCCGCAAAAACAGCCTGCCGGTCACGGTCGTGCGGCCGGGTTTCATCGTCGGTCCCCGCGACCGGGATTTCCTGGAATTGCTGAAAATTATAAATCTGGGCATCCGGCCCCTGCTCGGCCGCCGCGTCTTGCGCGTCAGCCACATCTCCTTCAAGGACGCGGTCCGGGCGCTGCTCCGCCTTCTCCGCCCCCCGGCGCGCAGCGGATCGATATACAACCTCGCCTTTCCCGAGCCGATCGAGGCCGCGGAACTCGTGCGAACGGCGGCCGCCCTGATCGGCCGAAAAACCCTGGCCGTCCGCATCCCCGTACCGGCGGTGCACTGGGCCTCTTTCGCCTTCGGCCTGGCGGCCGGAATCACCGGCCGGCGGCCGACGCTCAACATGAACATGTTCCTGGAAATGTGCCACGGCGAATGGGCGGTCGACACCCGGAAAGCGGCCGAGGAGTTATCGTTCGTGGCCGACTTTTCCTTCGAGAAAACCCTGGCCGAAACCCTGGCCTGGTACGGAAAAATGAACTGGCTCCCGAGGCTCCCCCGTCCTCCTGCCGACGGCGGGTCTATTTGATGCTCAACTGGCGGGTCGAGAACGACACCGAGAATTTGGCCGTATCCTTGAGACACCAGCCTTCTTTTTTCGAATAGGCGAAATACTTCACCTTCCCCTGAAGGATGTGACTTCCCCTCTTGGCCTGAAGGCTGACGGTGAAGGGAATTTCCACGGGATCGGACATGTTCAAATATTTCTCTCCCCCGTCCTCCAGCACCTCGATGTCCAGGTCGGTGTGCGTGTAGTTCTTCTTGGGAAAGACGAGTTCCGGGCAGGGGGCGAACTCGATGGTGAAGGAAGGATGGGGGCTGAGAGAGATGTCCTGGCCGGTGGTGACCTTGAGAACGACCTTGCCTTCTTCTCCCCGGGAAAGGCTCTTGGGCCTCACGGCCGCCTCGATTTTCAGCAGCTCGTCGGCCTCGGCGCGGACTCCCGCCCAGACGGCCAGGCAGGCGGCGGCCGCCCCCAGGGCGACGAACACAATCCGAGACGGCCTCATTTTTCCCGTGTTTCATCTTAGCCGCGCGTTTTCGGCCCGTCAAGAATTTCTTTACTTTGAATTTGTCTCTCGTTATAATCTCCATTCGAATATGAGCCTCCGAGCCGTCATCACCGGAACAGGGCGCTGCATCCCTCCCCGCGTCGTCACCAACACGGACCTGGAAAAAATGGTCAACACCTCCGACGAATGGATCCGCGAACGAACGGGGATCGTCGAGCGCCGCTGGGTGGAGCCGGGATCGGGCTCCTCCGACCTGGCGGTCGAGGCGGCCCGGCAGGCTATTGAAGCCGCCGGGATCCGCAAAGACGACATCGATTTCATCATCGCCGCCACCCTGTCGCCCGACTATTATTTCCCCGGCATCGGAGTCCTCGTCCAGTCCAAGCTCGGCCTGCCGAACATCGGCGCCCTGGACGTTCGTAACCAGTGCAGCGGGTTCATCTACGCTTTGTCGGTGGCGGACCAGTACATCCGCGCCGGAACCTATAAGAAAATTCTCCTGGTCGCCGCCGAGGTCCAGTCCACGAACCTGGACTTCTCCGATCAGGGCCGCGACATGGCCGTCCTGTTCGGCGACGGAGCCGGGGCGGTCGTCGTCGAGCCCCATGATTCCGGCGACGGCCGGGGCGTCCTGTCCACCCATCTTTTCTGCGACGGACAGTACGCCACCCATCTGTGGATGGAGCATCCCTCCCCGAAGAACAATCCCGCCTTCCAGCTGGAAATGTTCACCGAAAAGAAAACGTTCCCCCGCATGGACGGCCGCCGGGTGTTCATCAACGCCGTGGAGCGCATGCCCGAGGCCGTCCTCGTCGCCCTGGCCCACAACGGCCTGGAGGCCAAGGACCTCAGTTTGGTCATCCCCCACCAGGCCAACGACCGGATCAGCCAGATGGTCATGAAGAAGCTTCAGCTTCCCGAGGAGCGAATTGTGCGCAACATCCAGCGCTACGGGAACACCACGGCCGCCTCGATCCCCATAGCCCTGGATGAAGTCGTCAGGGACGGGAGGCTGAAGAGGGGCGATCTTCTGGCTTTGACCGCCTTCGGCTCGGGATTCACCTGGGCCTCGGCCCTCATCCGCTGGTGACGCTCCCTGTTGCCCCCCGGAGACGGCTGTGCTAACCTGAACCGGAGGGAAGTTGGAATAGAAGGACCTGAGAACGACTCTCGGAGAAAGTTCAAGGAGGATGCGATGAGAAAAACGCTTGCCTTGCTCTTGTTGGCCGCTTTCGCCCTCATGCCGCTGGGCGGTCTGTGCGCGGCCCAGAGCCAGGAAGACTCCAAGTTCGCCAAGACTCTGGACTCCTACCTGGACGCGTATTGGAAGTTCTACCCCACGGCCGCCACGCTGGCGGGCTATTCCAAGTACAACGACAAGCTGGAGGATCTGAGCAACAAGTCGATTGAAAAACGGAACGATGAGCTGGACGCCCTCAACCAGGAGGTTGTAGCCAAGATCAACAGGGGAAACCTCAGCCCCAAGAACCAGATCGACCACGAAATTTTGGTGGTCGCCCTGGAATTCGAGCTTTTCCGGCACGAAAACCTCGTGCCCTGGGATTACAATCCCCTTCTTTACACGGACATCCTGGCCAACTGCGTGTCCGCCGTGCTCCACAAGAACTCGATGCCGCTCGACGCCAGAGTCAAAAACGCCACCGAGCGGTTGAAACAGATACCCACTCTGATCAAACAGGCCAAGGATAACCTCAAAACTCCCGCCGAGATTTTCACCCGGACGGCCATCAGCCAGATGCCGGGGATCTTGGATTTCTACAAGAATCAGGCCTCCGGACTGGCCGCGGGCGCTTCGGCCGACGCCCAGAGCAAGTTCTCCGCGGAAATCCCTAAAGTGGTGGCCGCCGTTGAGGATTTCAACGGCTTTCTCCAGGGTGCGCTCCTCGCCCGCTCCACGGGGAACTTCCGGCTGGGCGAGGCCCACACGCGTCTTCTCCGCCTCATGACACACGGAACTCTCATCATCGACGAGTTGGTGGCCCGGGCGAGGGCGGATTACAACAACCTCCGCCGCGAGATGGCCTTGGTCTGCATCCCGTTCTACAAGGTCATGTATCCCGAGGTCAACATCGAACAGATGAACCGGCCCGAGGAAGAACTGCGGAACATCATCATTAAGGGCGTTATCGACAAGATCAAGTTTGAGCATCCCGAAAAGAACGAATTCATCCCTTTCGCCAAGCAGACGGCCGATGGGATCCGGGCCTTCATCAAGAAAAATGGACTCGTGGACCTCCCGGAGGAGATGCCGGCCTTCGAGCCTCTTCCCCCTGAAAAACAGGGCCTGACCTGGACGCGGCTGGAAGGCCCCGGAGCCTATGAAAACGGCGGGGCCTCCACCGTATACATCACCCCCATCCCCACGGACTGGCCCCAGGACAGGGTCAACTCCTTCCTCGAGGAATACAACGATTATGTCTTCCCCTTCTGGGTGGTCAGAACTCTGTATCCCGGGAAATTCGTCCCGACGAAGATTGCCTGGGACAACGCCACCCTGATGCGCAAACTCCACCCCAACAAGCCGCTCCTCATGGGCTGGCCGATTTACATCGAGGAAATGCTGATCACCAAAGGCTACGGCAACTACGACCTCCGCCTCCGCCTCTCCCAGCTCCAGATGCAGCTCAAGGCGGCCATGGATTTTCTCCTCGAGTTGAACATCCACCAGGGAGGGATGACCAGGGAGCAGGCGATCAATTACATGACCCGGGGAGGCTTTCAGACCGAGGCCGAGGCCGAGCGCATGTGGAACCGAATCATCCTCAATCCCGGCGACGCGGCGTACGCCTACCTCGGCTTCCAGGAAATCCTGGATATGGAGAAAGAGTACAAGCAGAGCCAGGGCAACGCCTTCAACCAGGGAAAATTTCTTAAGAAGCTCCTCAGCGAGGGCGCCGTTCCCATCCGCCTGCTGAAGTCCCTGCTGGCGCAGTAATCACAAGGGACATCCGGATTCCGGGGGGCTTTCCCCGGCCGTCGGTGGCCGGAGAGAAAGCCCGCCGCGAGGGTCGATATGCGCACCGCGGCTTCCCTGCCTCTCACGGACTCGCACGCCCACCTGGACATGGAGGATTTCGACCATGACCGCGAGGAGGTCGTGGAGAGGGCTTTTGAAGGAGGTTTGCAGGGGATTCTCTGTCCGGCCGACCTGACGAGCCGGCGCGGGCTGGAGCTGACGCTCGGCTTGGCGGATCGATTTCCCCATCTTTGGGCCGCTGCGGGAGTGCATCCCCACAACGCCTCCCTCTTCCGCCGGGAGCATCTGGACGAGATCCGAAACCTGGCCGCCGGGAACAAAATCTGCGCCGTGGGCGAAATCGGCCTCGACTTCCATTACAGCCTCTCGCCGCCGGAAACGCAGCGCGCCGCGTTCCGCGCCCAGGCGCTCCTGGCCGGAGAACTCGGCCTGCCCGTCATCGTCCACACCCGCGACGCCGGCCAGGAAGCGGCCGACATCCTCGCGGAGGCCGGCGCCGAGATCCGAGGCGTCTTTCACTGCTTCACCGAGGACAGGCCGCTCGCCGAGCGCCTGATCGGCATGGGCTATATGCTGTCCTTCTCGGGCATCCTGACCTTCCCCGGAGCGGGCGCCCTGAGAGAGACGGCCCGTTGCGTTCCCCGGGACCGGCTGCTCGTCGAAACCGACTCGCCCTATCTTGTTCCCGTCCCCCACCGGGGACGGGTCAAGCGCAATGAGCCCCTGTTCGTGGCCGCCGTCGCCCGGGTCCTGGCCGGGCTTCATGACCTCGCCCCCGAGAGCCTGGCGGAGATCACCTCAAGAAACTTCCGCGGCCTCTTTCCCGTCGCCGCCGAGCCCGGCAGGAAATCCGGGACATGACGCCTTGATTTTGACCGGCGACGGGACGGCGTGAATTTTCCGGTTTGAAATGCCGCGCCCCCGTGTTAAGATAGGGCGGCATCGGGTGAACGTGAAATCCAGCGAACCCATCAAGACCAAAGTCCTGGGTCAGACCGACCTCAAGCGACTTTACGCCCACATCGAGCGTCGGCTTGAAGACGTGGAAGCGACTCTCCGGCGGATCACCCGTTCTCCCAACCCTCTCATCGCCGACATCGGCTCCTACCTGTTTCAAAATTCGGGCAAACGGATTCGGCCGGCCCTGGTTCTGCTCTGCTCGGGCCTGTCCGGCGGCCGGGGAGGCAAAGACGAGATTCTCTGCGCGGCCCTGGTGGAGCTCCTCCACACCGCCAGCCTTCTCCATGACGATATTATAGACGGTTCGGACACCCGGAGAGGCCGGACGACAGTCCACGTCAAGTGGGGGCCGAACATCACCGTTCTGCTGGGCGATTTCCTGTTCATCAAATCCCTGGCTCTGTCCCTGACCTCCAAGCTCGAGCGCCTGAACGGCATTCTGACCGACGTCTCCGTCCGGATGATCGAGGGCGAACTCTCCGAATACAGACACAGCGGCAACCTGAACCTGACGGAGAAGGAGTACTTCGCCATCATCGACCAGAAGACCGCCTCTTTGTTCTCCGCCTCGTGCCGCATCGGCGGGCTGCTGGGCGGGATCCCGCCCGAGGCCGAGGAGACTCTGGCCGAATACGGGACCTGCCTGGGCATGGCCTTCCAGATCATCGACGACTTGCTGGATTACACCGGCGACGAAAAAACGATGGGCAAGCCGGCGCTGTCCGATCTGGCCGAAGGCCGCGTGACGCTGCCCCTGATCGTCGCCCTGAAGCGGAACGGACGGGGGTATCGAAACCGCGTCCGCCGTCTCCTCCCCAGGGTCAAGTCCGATCCGGCGTCGCGGGAGGAGATCTTGGAGCTGATCCGTTCCGGAAATTCGCTTGACGACGCCTTTCGACGGGCCGAGGAGTTCTGCCGCAATGCCCAGGCGGCCGTCGACCGGTTTCTTCCCAGCGCCCACCGCCGGAGCCTCGCCCTGCTGGCCGATTTCGTCCTTCAGAGGAACCGGTAGGCGGCGGCGGCCATGCTTGAGATCGAGGTCAAAATCCCGACCGAGGACTTGGCGGCCGTCCGGGCTCGTCTTCTGGAGATGGGCGCCATGGTCCTTCGGGAACGGCATCGGGAGGAAAACACCCTGTATGACTTCCGCACCGGCGACCTCGCCCGCCGACGGGAAGCCCTTCGGTTGAGGACGCGGGGACGGAAAGCGGAGCTGACCTTCAAAGGCCCGCCCCAACGGTCCCGCCGCTTCAAGGTCCGCAGCGAATTCGAGACCGAGGTCCGCAATCCCAAGCAGGTCATGAAAATACTGAAATCCCTGGGCTTTATTCCGATCTTCCGCTATTCCAAGCACCGCACCGTCCTGAAGATCGACAGGGTGCGCGTCTGCCTGGACGAAACCGCCGCGGGGAACTATCTGGAATTGGAAGGCGAACGGAACCGCATCACCGCCCTGGCGAGGAAACTTGGGATCTCTCCTCGGGCGATGACCAAAAAAAATTACGTCGAACTGCTGGCCAAAAGCTAGTCTTCTTTTTCTCCGTTGTCCAACTCTTCAGGAAGCTCGGTCTCGAACTCTTCGTCTTCCTTTTCTTCCTCTCCGGCCGCCTCTTCCTCGGGCTCGACATCCGTCACGCCCTCGGCTTCGAGCTCGACTTCGGCCGCCCCCACGCCCACGCCGTCCCCGCCCACAAAGGAGCGGTCTTCCTTCTCCAAAAGCTCCTCAGGAGAAAACGGCAGGACGCGGAAATCGATCAATCCCTCCTTGACCTCGAACTGGGCCAGACGGATCGGATTCTTGGTCTTGGCCGGGCCCTTGGCTTTGGCCCCCTTGAGGAGCGACTTGGCCCGCTTGGAAGCCAGGTGAACGAACCGAAATTTGCTGTCGATATTGCCCAACGTCGAGACGAAAGGCTGTTCTTCTTTTTTCTTCGGCGCCGCTGCTTTTTTCTTTGTCTTAGTCTTTGTGGCCATGGTAATCGGTGGATAATAGCACAAACCGCCGGAAAATACAACTTTCCGTTTCTTTCCCCGAAATGCCGGCTTCCTCTCCCCGGCCGCTAGATGTTTCCGCAAAACGCCGTTCCAGACCCGGAATCCCCGAGACGTCCGAACGAATAAGCGCTCCAAATCCTTCTTTTTTGGTATAATGAACGTTCTGAAATTCGATCGTTCCAGGTCGCGTCATTTCCCAATAGCCCGGAACAAAGGAGAACGGAGTGAAAAGAAAATCCCTGTCGGTCCTGTTTCTGCTCATCCTGGCCCTGGCCGCATCCTGCGGGAAGCCCGAAGCCCCGGCCTATCCCATCACGGCCAAGGTCGACCAGACGGACGATTATTTCGGCGCCCTCGTGGCCGATCCCTACCGCTGGCTCGAGGACGACCAGGCGCCCGATGTCAAGGCCTGGGTCGAAGAGCAAAACAAAGTGACTTTCGCCTACCTGGACAAGATCCCCTTCCGGGAAAAAATCCGTCGGCGGGTGACGGATATCTACAATTATCCCCGCTACTCGGCCCCCCGGAAGGCGGGAGACTATTTCTTCTTCAGCAAAAACGACGGGCTGCAGAATCAGTCCGTGATCTACGTCCAGAAAGGCCTGGAGGGCGAGCCCGAGGTCTTCCTCGACCCCAATCTCATGTCGCCCGACGGAACGGTCCGCGTCAATCTCATCGGCTTCTCGCGCAACAACCTCTATGCGGCCTATTCGCGCTCCGAGGCCGGCTCGGACTGGCAGGAGATCCGGATCATGGATATCGCCTCCCGGCAGGAGCTTCCCGACCGGCTGAAGTGGATCAAGTTCACGGGCGCTTCCTGGGTCGGCGACGAGGGATTCTATTACAGCGGTTTCGACGCCCCGGCACCGGGCGACGAACTGAAGGGTCTCAGCCGTTTCCAGAAAATCTACTTCCACAAGCTCGGCCGGCCCCAGGTAGAGGATGTCCTGGTCTATGAAGACCGCGAGCATCCTCTGCGCTACAAGGGGGTCACGATCACCGAGGACGAAAAGTACTTGTTCCTGACCCTTTCCGAAGGCACCCACGGGAACGAGTTGCATTATCTCGACCTCGGCCGGAATTCCCGCACTTTTCAGCCGCTCATCCGGGGATTCGAATCCGACACGGGGGTCATCGACAACATCGGCAATTCCTTCCTTCTCCTGACCAACTTGGAGGCCCCCAACAACAGGGTGGTTCTGGTTGATCCCCGGAAGCCCGACCCGAAAGACTGGCAGACCGTCATTCCCGGAAAGCCCGAAGCCCTGGTCTCGGCCCGGACCGTGGGCGGGCAGCTGTTCTGCACGTACCTGAAAGACGCCTCCACCCGGGCGTATCAGTTCGACCTCCAGGGCAACCTCGTCCGGGAAATCGCCTTCCCGGCTCTCGGCTCGGCCGGCGGTTTCGCCGGCCGGCGGGACGACACGTTCACTTTCTACACCTTCACCTCCTTCACCTATCCGCCGACCATCTTCCAGTACGACATTCCTTCGGGAGAGTCCCGGCTCTTCCGCGAGACCGAGGTCAAGGTCAAGACCGAGGACTATGAGGTCGAGCAGGCTATCTACACGAGCAAGGACGGTACGCGCGTACCGATGTTCCTCGTTCACAAAAAGGGATTTAAGAAAAACGGCCGGGCGCCGGCCTATCTCTACGGATACGGGGGATTCAACTCCAGCCGGGTCCCCCGGTTCAATCCATCCATCTATGTCCTTCTTGAGAACGGAGGACTCTACGCCGTGGCCAACCTCCGGGGCGGAGGCGAATACGGCGAGGACTGGCACCGGTCGGGAATGCTGTCCAAGAAACAGAACGTCTTCGACGACTTCATCGCCGCGGCCGAATATCTCATCCGGGAGCGGTACACCTCGTCCTCGCGCCTGGCCATCGCCGGCGCGTCGAACGGCGGCCTCCTCGTCGGGGCGGCCATGATCCAGAGGCCGGAACTGTTCCGGGTGGCCTTTCCGGCCGTGGGCGTCATGGACATGCTCCGCTACCACAAGTTCACCGTGGGCTGGGGCTGGGCGGTGGAATACGGCTCGAGCGACGATCCCGAGGCCTTCAAATACCTTTACGCCTATTCCCCTCTGCACAACATCCGGGAGGGCGCGAGCTACCCGGCGACGCTGGTGACCACGGCCGACCACGACGACCGCGTCGTTCCGGCCCACTCCTTCAAGTTCATCGCCACTCTCCAGGAGAAGCACGCCGGGAAGAATCCCGTCCTTATCCGCATCGAGACGCGCTCCGGACACGGCGCCAGCTCCACGACCAAGGCCATCGAGGAGACGGCGGACAAGTTCGCCTTCATGTTTTACAACATGGGCATCAAGCCGAAGTATTGATCCTCGCCAATTCGATGACTTGACGATTGACTTCCATGGGGTCCTGTCGCGGCTCCCCCCCGGCCGTGCTCGCAGCAAAGCTGCTGCGCGCGGGCGGGCGCCCCCCTGCCGCGCCACCCCACCTCAACATAATCCCGTCATCGAATTGACGAGGATCTTGATAAAAAGTAAGAATGGAAAGGTGTGACCCGTGCAGGACTCGAACCTGCAACCCGCGGATTAAGAGTCCGCTGCTCTACCAGTTGAGCTAACGGGCCGAAAAAAGCCCCCCTAGTTTAGAAAAGTCGGAGGGGATTGTCAAACACGGACGCGGTCTTTCTCCCCTTCGGCCGGTCTCTTCCGGCTATTCTTTGTTCAGGATATTCTCAATGTCCTGCGAAGCCTTGGACAGAACCTCGCTGGCCTGGCGGAGTTTTTCCTTGCTGAGCTTGCGGCCGTACTGACGGACAAGCCCTCCCAGGCGCTTGGTTTCATGCCACAGGTCCCGGAATTCGTGGCGCATGCCGGACTCCCACCACTGCTTCATGTTGGACCGGATTTCGTCATGGACGTCTTTTTTCTCGGCGAGGAATTTTGTTCCTTCATCGGTGATCGTGTAGACCTTTTTCCCCTCGCGGGCCTTGGAGGTGACGTAGCCCAGCTCCTCGAGGTATTGGAGCGTGGGATAGACGATCCCCGGGCTGGGGGCATAGAATCCCTGGAATTGTTCCTCCATATCGCGGATGATCTCGTAGCCGTAGCGGGGCTTGTCCTTGACGAGGTCAAGAATGACGTATTTGAAGTCGCCTTTCCTGAAAAACGGCTCCCTGTGAGCCCTGAAATGATGATGGTGATGATAAACCATGTCTTCCTCCTCAGACATATCAAGTTCTAACTAGATATATCTAGATATAATTTAATACGCTCTGGAGGGCTTGTCAAGAGCTGCCTGTTCATTTCTGTAATTTCCAATAGATGTCGCTTGAGTCCTGTCGCGCCTCCGCCCCCGGCCACGCCACCCTTTCTATGGGTTCCGGAATCAGAGAAATGGAATGGATTTTGCGCCGATTTTTCTGATTTTCCGCCCCATTTCTCAGGCCAATGTCGGGTCCGATGTTCCTGTTGTGGTTCCGTAACTCTCCGCCGCTCCGGGCCATACGCCATCGTTTGCTCTCTCCTCCCCCCTCGACTATAATGGCCTGAGGGGTGACCGTCATGATTATCAATTTCGTCGCCATCGGTCTTTCGGCCCTTCTCCTCGTCGTGCTGCTTGTCGCCTTCCTCTCCCTCCGAGGGCGTCTCTCCGAACTCAAGCGCGGCGAGGCGGAAAACCAAGCCCTGAGCCTCATGCAGCAGCGCATCGGCCAGCTCGACCAGACCCTGAACCAGCAGCTGACAAACAACACCTCCTCCCTGCGCGAACAGTTCGGCCAGCTCGTCCAGAACATGAACCAGCAGCTCCAAGGGCTCAACTCCCAGTTCCAGAAAACGACGGGCGACATCGGTCAGACCCTGGGCTCGGTCAAGCAGGACATGGGCCGCATGGAGACCGTCACCCGCGAAGTCCTGGACAAGGCCCGGAGCATCGCCCAGCTTGAGGAGCTCCTCCGCGCCCCCAAGTTCCGCGGCGGAATGAGCGAGTTCTTCCTGGCCGACCTCCTGGCCCAGATCCTCCCCCCGGCCCACTTCACCCTCCAGCACCGGTTCAAGAGCGGCGAGAAGGTGGACGCCGCCGTCCGGATCGGCGACAACCTCGTGCCCGTCGACGCCAAGTTCCCCCTGGAAAACTTCAAGAAGTACATCCAGGAGGAGGACGAGAAGCAGAAGGAAGCGCTCCGGAAAAAATTTGTGGCCGACGTCAAGAAACACGTGGACGACATCGCCTCCAAGTACATTCTGCCCGACGAGGGCACCTACGACTTCGCCCTGATGTACATCCCCGCGGAAAACATCTACTACGAGACCATCCTCAAGGACGAAAAGCTCGGCGAGGACAAAAGCCTCCTCAACTACGCCCAGCACAAGCGGGTCATCCCCGTCTCGCCCAATTCCTTCTTCGCCTATCTCCAGGTCATCGTCCTGGGGCTCAGGGGGCTTCAGATCGAGAAATCGGCCTTGGAACTCTTCCACGGACTCAAACAGCTCCAGGGGGACCTGGACCGCTTCAAAGGCGATTTCCAGGTGCTGGGCACTCATCTGACGAACGCCCGCACGAAATACGACGACTCGGAGAAGAGGCTCGGTCGTTTCGCGGACAAGCTGGAGCTCATCCAGGGCAGCGCCGCTCCGGAGACGGACGGGGAGCTTCCGGAGGGATAGAGGCGGCGGACGGACGAGAGGCGGGCGGCCTACGCGGCGGCCGAGAGCTTGCGGAGGACGGCGATGGCCTCGTGGCCGGCGACCAGAATCAGGATGTCTCCGCGGGCGATTTTCTCGTTCTTGGGCGGGTTGAAGAGATAATCGCTCGAGCCGGCCTTGCGGACGGCCATCACCAGGGCTCCGGTCTTTTCGCGGATGTTCGCCCCGGCCAGAGTTTTTCCCTCGAGCTCCGATCCCGCGCCGACCTCGACCTCCTCCACGCGCAGGGTTCGTTTGCGGTCGCGAAGCATCATGTCCAGGAACGTGGTCGCCGCGGGCCGGATCATTTCCGAGACCATGCGCATGCCGCCGATAAAAGTCGGAGAGATGACGACGTCCGCTCCGGCTTTCTTGAATTTTCCGTGCGCCTGGAGCTCGAGACCCTTGGCCACGATGCGCAGCCGGGTATTGAGCGCCCTGGCGGAAAGGGTGACGAACAGGTTATCCTCGTCCGTGGGCAGGGAAACCAGGATCCCCCGGGCTTTCTCAATGCCCGCCTTTCGAAGGGCTGCGTCCTCGGTCGGGTCGCCCTGGAGGAACAGCACTTCGCCCAGTTCCCTGAGACAGGCCAACTTGTCCGCTGAGGGCGCGACGACCACGAAGGGCCGCTTGGTGAGGAGAAGCTCCTGGACGATGGTCTGCGCCGTCTCGTCTCCGCCGCAGACGATGAAGTGGTTTTTGAGCCGGGAGATCTTCTTTTCCATTTTTCTTCTCCCCAGATAGTCCTTGAGTTCGCCTTCGACAATGAAGGCCGTGATCGAGGTGATGGCGAAGGCGATCGTGCCCAGGCAGATGAGGTTGAAAACGAGGGTGAAAACGCGCAAAGTCGGGTCGCCGCTCACGTCCCTGGCTTCCCCGTAGCCGACCGTGGACAGGGTGATGACCGTCATGTACAGGCTGTCGAGGAGGGTCCAGTCCTCGCCGCCCAGGACCTTGAAGCCGACGACCCCGGTGAGAAAAACGATGGCGAAAGCCAGGAGCGCGGCGACGATCCGTCGTGTGCTTTTCATCCGCCCCTATTCTAATTCTTCAAATTGGGGGACACAATACCTATTCACCTCATTTCTTCCTGTCCGGTTAACATAATAAAACAAAGCCAATGGCAGATTCTTTTCCGTTAAATAGGGGGACATCATACCTATTCACCTCATTTCCTTACGATCATTCCCAATAATCAAGGAAAACATTAAGGTGAATAGGAATTGTGTCCCTCGATTTGCTCATAATTAGCCCCTATAATAAGGAAAATTAAACAGGGTGAATGGGTATTGTGTCCCCCTATTAGGGGAAAAGGGAGAAGGCCGTGCCGATAAAAATTCCCAGGCCGAAGCGGCCGCCGCATTTCGACACCCAACTCAGGGTCACCCCGCCATTGAGCCCTTGATCGGCGTTCTTGAACAGGTAGACAGGAAGCTCGATCAGCGCGATTCTTTCTCCGGGAAAATAGCTGATTTTGGGATTGAGAGCGATATGCTCCATGACAGCTTTGCGATGCTCGAACTGAATCTTAAACCGCTCTCCCCTGCTCGGCGGGCTCATCACCATCTTCTTTATCTGGTCCGCAGCTCCCTGCCGGTAGGGAAAAATCAGCTCAACCGCCGATGCCGCGTCGAAATACACCTGGTACTCGAGGTTGACCCCGAAATAGCCGAAACGCGGCGTCAGCACCCCGGCGGCCGCTTCGACGGCCCGGCTTGTCTTCTGCGTTGAAACCTCTCGAAAATCCGCGTCGGCGTAGGTGAATCCCTGGCGCCCGATTTTGAACCGGCCGGCGAAGAAATAGGCGCTCCCCCATTCGACGGCCTCCAGAAATTTCCTCCACAGGTCCGGCTCGTCGCGGAGAAGAAGAAGCGATATCGGCTTGGGCCGCCCACCCGCAGCCGATGAGGAGGACGGCGGATTCCTCCGCAGATATTCCTCGAACACCTCCCGAGCGGCTCCGACATCAAGCCTGGGATTCCATGCCAGAAAATGGACGCCTGTATCCACGACCGCGGATTTGGACAGTCCGTCCAAATCGATGGGCTCGACCTCGGCATCGCCGCTGCTCAAGGGAGCGATGAATTTCACGTCAAAAAACAAGTCATTTCCGACTCTCAAGCCCACCATGGCCTTGGCTTTCTGATACTTGCTTTCGGTCGTCAGCTGAAAATCGACGGCCGGGGCGGAGACGGGCGAGCTCAAAGACGGGTCTCGGATCTCCCGCCTCACGAACTCGCGGTATATGTCCGCCTTCATCAGGGAATTGACCGGCCGCGCTTCCTGCGCTGCAGCGGCTCCCGGAAACGCCAGCCACACAAGGAAGGCGGCCGCCGGGAGAGGAAGCGCCATGTTTCTTTTCCTTCCCGATCCTCTCAGAGCTTGAACCAGTAGATGCCGGCGTCTATGGCCGAGGAATCCAGAACGGCCTTATGGCTCATCTTGACCTTCGCGGGCTCCGTGATCTCGATCTGGTAAGACGTCCCCGGCTTGTCTCTGATGAACCACATGAGCGCGTGTTCGCCGCTTTCCGGAACGAACCTGAGCTTCGCCGAGCTTTTTTTGAAAAGAATCCGCCGGCCGTCGACGTAGGCCCGGAAAAGTTCGGATGTGACCTTGATCTTGACGATGACCGCGACCTCTGCTCTGGCTCTGCCCATTCCTGTTGATGCTTTGGTCGGAAAGCCGATTCACAAATTGAATTTCAAAGATCCGCTGAAAACGCGGAGAACGCCCTTGAATTTCGGCGGCGTCCGCGTCGGAGGGCTAAAAGAGACGTGACCTCAATGAGCTTCCTGATGATTATTTCGTCGCGGATCTGCGCACGGGCTTTCGCGGCCGTTTCGGCGCCTTGGGAGCCGAACGACGGACGTTTTCCTTGCTTTTCTTTTCTGCCGCCGCCGCGGCCGCGACCAGTGAGGCTTCGCGCGCAACCTCGGCAGCGTGCCTCTCCATGACGATTCGTTCCGCCTTCAGCCAGTCCTCGAGGTCGAATCCGTGGACCCTTCCCCTCTTCTCGTAGAAATCATAGGCCAGTCTGACGATCTCATCGCAGAGCTCTTTTTTCCTATTCATTTCATTCTTTCTCCCTTATCGACAGCTCCGGCGAATCCGCCGGCATATTCTTTTCGTCCGCCCGCCGGCCGCTTCAAGAGCGGACCGCGACGACGGCGATTCAGTCCCCGGACACGCCCCGCAAATCTCTCTTTTGGAAGAAGCGCGCCTGAGAGGATTCGAACCTCCGACCTACGGATCCGGAGTCCGTCGCTCTATCCGCTGAGCTACAGGCGCGCAGAAAGCCATAATATACCTTATCAACGGCCGCCCGGCAAATGGAAAAAGAGGCGGGATCCAGAGGGTCTTAATACTTAAATCCATCCAAAGCTTTTTGGAATTTTACATAGAGATCAAATACCGGTTCTCCCCCTCAAGCTGCTCCAGAGCATAGAGGATCTAAGCCTTGGTATGCATTTTCCTCTTCATCTCGTCCTCCTTCCGGATGGGTGAATTTTTAGCAAAAAAGTCTCATCCGAAATTGACCAAGATCCAGGGCGCAGACCAACATCCGATGATATGGGAATATCGATCCCAGGAAGTATTATGGCCCCATCTCGGCCAGCCGCTTCCGAGCATCCTTCACCTCGGGCAGGCCGGGATCGGCGTTCTTCCAAAGGTCGAGGAAACGCTGATATTGGGCTTTGGCCTTGGCCTTCAAGCCTTTCCGCGCGTAGAGCTTGGCCAACCGGTAATGATACTTTGGGGGGATGAGCCACCTTTGCGGGTCCTCGGGATGGAATGCGATCAGACGTTCGTATGCGGCGATGGCTCGGCCGAGATCGCCCATCTGCTCGTAAGCCCGGGGCAGAACGTCCTTCATAATGGGCAGGTTATACAAGATCGTTGTGGTTAGAGCAGAGATTGTTTCCGGAAGAATTGGTGTTTGTTCCTCTAGAACGGCGACGGCCTTTTCGGGGGATCCGGCCTCAAGTGATATCTCGGCGCTCAAGAAGCTCATATAGAACAGCTGCCAATCTTTTCGAAAGGATGGCACCTCTTTAAAAAGGGATTCCATCTCGACCGACGACCTAACGGCGGCATCAATATGTCCGGCCCTTAATTCCAGCAATCCCGAGAGGAATTTGTGGGCGCCTTGATAATATGATTTCCGCGCGGGAAAAGCCTTTTCTATACCGTCAAGCCAGCTTTCGTTGAAACTGCGGGATTGGTCATACTCTCCCCGGTCATAATATATGAACGCCTTCATCCAGTCATTGAACGGCCGCCAATATTCAAGCCCTGGTTCTGACATCTCTTCGGCTTTGCGAAGATACGCATTGAACCCCTCCAGACTTCCCCCCCAGTAGCTGTAAAACCCTTTCCAGAGATACCCTTCCTTTCTTATCCCCGGAGAAGTCACGGCGATGAACCGATCAAACCATCTCGACGCCTCGTTATACTCTTCCTTCAAGGCGTGGATATACCCGATGCCAAATATGGACGATTCCAGATCAGGTTTGATCTTCAATGCGTTCTTGTACATCGTTGCGGCCTCGTCCAGCCTGCCCCACCGGAAATTGGCCTCCGCCAAGGAATCCAACGGATTGGCCTCGCCCGGGTTTAGGGCCGCATATTTTTGGAGAAGCTCGACGGCTTTCTCAAACTCCCCGGTAGCGAGAAATGCGTAGCCCAGTCCATTGAGCGCCAACCCATAGTCGGGATCCAGCTCCAAAGCCCTTCTGTATTCTTTGATGGCTTGATTTGAATCCCCTCGAACCTCGTAGCGCAATCCCAAATCACAAATAATTTCTTTTTCCTTGGGGTATTTCTCAGCTAGCTGTCGGAGGATCCGGAAAGATTTTTCCGGATCATTCTCTATGCGACTTGCGTAATATTCTTCGATACGGAGACGTTCCTTCTCCGTTGCCTTGTGCGACAGCGCTTTGGCGCTTTTGAGCGCCGCGTCACGTGCTTCAGGATCTAAAAGTTCCGCATTCACCAAAGCAAGGTAATAATGGGCCATCGCAAAGTCCGGGTCGATCTCCACGGCTTTTTCGAAGGCGTGCAGCGCCTCAGGAACATAGAGGTTGTCGTAGTTCTCAACTCCCTCCAGATAATACTTATACGCCTCCATCGAGCTCGTCGTGACGTCCGCGATCGGAGCTTCGGCGGCGGCATCCCGAGCCGTGACCATTCCCCTGGAAATCTCCCGGGTCAGCTCGTCGATCTGGCTGTTGATGATGCTCGAGACGCCCTCGCCTTTCGCACCGGCGCTCCGCAGGAGCTTCTTGGTGCCCACGTCCAGCACTTTCACGTCGGTTGCGAATGTCTCGCCGGCCTTGATGTAGCTTCCGATAACGATCATTTCAATGCCTTCCAGCCGGCATAGCTCGAATCCTTTTCTCCGGTCGATGATCTTGACGTCTTTCTCCCCCAGTTGCCCCAGGAGGTCCTGCATCCGCTCCCAAGTGGCCACGTACAGCTCGCCCCTTCGCTCCAGGCTTGTGATCAGAAGGTCGGGAATGGCCTTCTGCAGATAGTCGAAGCTCGCGTCACCGGTCTGGTTCTCGAAGCTGATGACCGCGATGGAGTTGGCGATCCGGGGTGCGGCCGCCGGGATTCCGCGCGACCAGGGGTGATAGACGAGCATCACTGCCGCGATCACGACGACGCCGGCCGCCACGACGGCAGGGACGAGGAGCTTTCTCAAGCTGAACTGAAGGTTGAACTCGCGGGACGTTAGCGGGGTTCTCTTGGGAACGACCCTCTCCGTTGTCGGCAGGCCTCGCTCGATGCTCTCGAGCTGGGCCCGGAGCTCATCCGCGCTCTGGTACCTTTTCTCCTTCTCTTTTTCCAGGCACTTGAGGACGACCCGGCTCAGGTCCGCCGGGATCCGGTCGTTGAATTTTCGCGGGTCCTCGGGAGCGTCGTGCTTGTGCTTGTATGCGACGCTGAGCGCCGTATCGCCCTCGAACGGCACGCGCGCCGTCAGCATTTCATAGATGATGACGCCCAGGGAATATAGGTCGGACCGCAAATCGACGTCCTGACTCTCCACCTGCTCCGGTGACATGTACTCCGGGGTTCCGATCATCGCTCCGGTTCCGGTGAGTCCTTTCCCCTTGGCCGCCCGGGCGATCCCGAAGTCCATGATCCGGGCCTGGCCGCTCCGGTCGATCATGATGTTGCCGGGCTTGAGATCACGGTGGACGACGCCCAGGCCGTGCGCCTCCGCCAGCCCTTCGCAGACCTGCTTTCCGATCGAAAGGGCCTTGCCCACCGTCAGCTGCCCCGTTTGGCGGATCAGCCCTTTCAGGTCCTGGCCAGGGATGTACTCCATCGTAATAAAGTAGCCGGCTTTGTCCTTCCCCAGATCGAACACGCGGCAGACGTTCTTGTGGACGATCTTGCGGGCGGTCGTCAGCTCGTTCCGGAAGCGCTCGACGATCTTCGGGTCGGCGGAGAATTCGGGTTTGACGAGCTTTAAAGCGACCTTCTCGTTGGTTTCGGTGTCGAGGACCTTGTAGACCCGTCCCATCCCGCCCTGGCCCAGCTCCTCGATCACCTGGTAGCGGCCGGCGAAGATAGAACCGGTTGTCAACTCACGGACCGGAGTATGAAGGGTTTCCGTCATCACAGGAGGATTTTGGGATAAAGGCAGCCGGGTGCCGCATTCCCCGCAAAATTTCAAAGTGTCGGAATTCTCAGAACCGCACTTAGGGCACTTGACCGCCACTTCTGATCCGCACTTTCAGAATGATATAAAACTAACAAGGAACTGGATTTTTGTCAAAGGAAATCAAATCCAGCCCATCCTGGATTGTGACCAAATTGTGACCATCCTGGGCATACTCAGGCATACCTCCGCATACCTTCAGATACCTCGGCTAAATTGTAGGTCTCTGATAAACCGGACTATTACTTTGTTTTATGG
>Ga0068714_10002014_pt1 | contig 27401 bp, 26 predicted proteins | sample MTBNYHSulfiMetaG_FD_62988 | JGI IMG/M metagenome (GOLD analysis project Ga0068714, IMG submission 62988) | Enrichment culture microbial communities from rom New York Harbor, USA that are MTBE-degrading - MTBE-NYH (New York Harbor Sulfidogenic)... | ecosystem: Environmental > Aquatic > Marine >... | reverse complement strand
TATTGTCCTGACTCCGGGTATGGGAGACGAAGTGCAGATGATGAAGGCCGGCATTCTGGAAGCGGCTGACATCTTTGTTATCAATAAGGCAGACAGGGAAGGTGCGGCTAATGTCAGGACTGCGCTGGAGCTTATGCTCAAGATGAAGACCGGTCGTCCCGGTGACTGGCAGCCATGTATCGTCCTGACCGAGGCCATTTATGATACCGGTACCGAGGAGTTAGCCGAAGGAATTCTGAAGCATAGGGAGTTTCTTGCTTCCAGCGGGCAGATGGAGAAGCGCCGTAGAATCAGGGCCGAGCTGGAACTGGTGTGGGCGGTGGAAAGCTCGCTCAGGAACTATCTTGAGAGTATGGACAAAGATTACCTGGCCAGGATGATAGACGACCTGGTGCAGAGGAAAATCAGCCCTCAGTCGGCGGCTGCCCAGATTGTCAATTTGGCAAAAGACCCTGATTAAGTTGATAGACAGCGTTGACACTACGAAGCCACTAGAAAACCCTCTTGCGGGAGAGATATACTAAAAGACACCGATGGGGTTTACCCTTGCTTTTGGCCATATTACTAGAGGAAGTCCAAGTAATTCTAATGACTAGCCCTGAGTGTGTTGGGGGATGTAACTGTGGCAAACTGCGGAGCTTTCTCGTATGTTGGATAACGTGAGTGGGATGGACATATGAATAGGCCCAAAGTTGGAGGAAGACTAATATCGCTCTGGTGCGAATTTAAAAAGCAAGTCACCGATGAGAACTTTCAACAAAAGAGGCGACAAAGGTAAGACTAGCCTTCTTTATGGGGGTAGAGTAGCAAAGACTCATCCGCGTTGTGAGGCTTATGGGACGATAGACGAGGCCATCTCAGCGTTGGGTGTAGCACGGGTGTCATCAACACACAAAAGGGTAAAAGAGATCGTGTACAGGATCCAGCAGGAACTGTTCATTGTTGGGGCTGAAATGGCGAGCTCTTCCGATAAAGCTAACAAGTCAAGCAAGCGATCGTTCACGGTCACCGAGGAAATGTTGCAGAGGCTTGAGGGGTTCATAGACGAGCTTGAGGTTGTGGTCGATATGCCTAACGCATTTGTTATTCCCGGTGCATGCTCTGGGTCGGCGGCCTTGGACTTATCCCGAACCATAATAAGGAGGGCCGAGAGATGGGCTGTTGCCCTATATAACAACGACCTAATAAAGAACCAGAATGTCCAGAGCTATCTTAACAGGCTATCTGACCTCGTCTTTGTTCTTGCTCGATATGAAGAGCAGCAATTAAGTAAGTGACAACAAGCTCACCGGGAAATCTGCCTAAACCTTATAGACCATGTACAAGGAGTAAGGCAAGATGGGTGCACCGAGTAAAGTTTATGTTTTCCAGTTGGTGAAAATCCAACCTGAGCAAAGGTTAGCCATCACCTCAGAACTAAACCTTGCACCCAGCTTGGTAACGAGCTATCGTGAAGTCAAGGCAATGGGATACCGGGCTTCAACGCAAGTGAAAGGATTGAGGTCCGAAAGTACCATCGTGTCGATAGCCGATGCTGTTCATCAGAGTGGAAGGCAGTATTCTCGTAACCGCTATAGGTAAAGTTATGAGAACCCCACGGATTCTAAGGCCGTAGCATGGTATCAAAAGGGTAGTTTGGGAACTTAGGAGGCCTAGTGCATTCCTGTAAAGGTATGTGATGACAAGCCTGAAAATGGTAAGGAAACACAAAAGATGCGTCGGGAGTTGGACCAGTCCATAGTAGTGAGGAAGCCTTGTAGTGGAGGTGGAGCGAAGGGACTGGCAGGGGGACTATTGGAAACAGAACACATCGTCCAGACTCAGAACTGGGATAATGATGTCAATAAAACCTTATCCATGATTCCGAGTAGGTCGGGAGTGGTTTTCCTGAAGAGCCGTGAGCGGGAAATCTGCAAGGACAGTTCTGTGAGGGGATTCAGAGTGAACTCAGAAAGGAGGTGGCTATGAATCCTACTCGACAAGCAATGGGGCTTATTGGATTATTAGGAGCGATGGAGGAAGAGGTCCAAATTATAGCTGATAATATTGCGTTGAACGGTGTCGAACGGTACCTAGGTTTGACTTTTTATCTTGGTACATTATCGGACCACAGTGTAGTAGTTGTTCATTCGGGCATTGGTAAGGTGCGTGCTGCCGCCTGTACTCAATTCCTCATCGACCGTTTTCAAGTAAGCCAACTTATCTTCGTTGGGATAGCAGGTGCTCTGAGGCCTAGTATTTTTGTAGGGGATATCGTAATCTCAGAGCGAGCCACCGAGTGGGATTTCCAGGCTGTCAGTATAGAGCGTTGCTGGTACCAGGCGGATTCGCAGTTGATTGCTTCCGCGACAGAAGCAGCACAGCGGTTGGGCTACAGAGTGCTTGTTGGTTCGGTGCTCACTGGTGATAGACCGATCTTTAAGCCTGGGGAAAAGCATGAACTATCGCGGATGTTCAACGGAGACTGCGTAGAGATGGAGGGGGCAGCGGTAGCCCATGTGTGCTCCTTGAACAAAGTTCCCTTTGTTTTAATCCGGGCGGTATCAGATCTAGCTGATGAGAACGCGCCCCAAGCCATTATCCAGTCTTTTCGCCAGGTTTCGCGTCTGCCGGCAAAGGTTGTGCTGGAGATGCTTAATGGGTTATGATTTTTGTTACAATGCTATATGCAGCTTAGCGTTTCCAATCCACAAATGATTAATGGGATGCTATATTTGATTGCCGTTCAGATGGCACTCTTTAGAGGGAGGTAGTAATGGAAAATCAAGCGCCGCGGTGTGTAGAATGCACAGTCTTCAGGTGTGGGACACGAGACAAAGACAGGAGAGTACCTACCTACTGCCCTACCGAAAAATACCCCGACTTGGTAAAGGAATCCATAGAAAAACATAATTTGCCTGAAAACCGAGCGATAAACATGGCCTGGCGTGAATTGATGGCCAAGCTTCGCGACCCACGAACACCAGGGAAAATATTCACCTACACCAGGGTTGATGAAATCGTGGAATATGCCAGAATCCGAGGGATGAAGAGGCTGGGTATAGCTACTTGCTACGCAACCAGACTTGAAGCCAAGCTTTTAGCCGATATCCTTAAAGGGAATGGATTCGACGTCGTTTCGGTGATGTGCCTGTGTGGAGAAGTAGACCCGCAGGCTGTGGGGCTGGAAGGTGGAATAATGTGCAATCCGATAATGCAGGCAGAGGTACTTAACCGAGAGAACACCGAGTTAAACATAATGGTTGGGCTCTGCCTTGGGCACGACATAATGTTCCTTCGATACTGCCAAGCTGAGACAACACCACTAGTAGTAAAGGACCGGGCCACAGGCCATAACCCGGTGGTAGCACTATATCTCAGCCAGGGATATTTCAAGAATAGATTCTTTGGAAAATGAAGCCAGTATAACCTCGAACCAATAGATACTCACCTAGCCGGTTCTTCTGGGAATATCGGCGATCTTTCGACCGCTGGTGTCTTGGCTTCGTACCGTTTTAGTAGCCACCCCGCCCTTTCAGGGTTAAGGCTTGGTTTTCTGGTCGTCATTTGACCGTATACCTTCTTGCCCGACTTTGACAGTTTTGTAGCTAAAATAAGGTCTGTTCTACTCAGGAGAAATGGGACACTTTTAAGACTGGAAGCACAGCACGCACGGCTGAAAAATTGAGCCATTAGCCGCTCAGGAATTGAGCCACGCCCTGAAATCCGGCAACCTGCTGGGAAACCAGCGGATACCGGAGGAAAGGAATGTTGCGAATGGACAAGGTTTCTGTGATTCGCCACAAGGTGCTCATTTAGCGCCTGAGTGGTCACTCCGTGACCTGTGAATTGGGCATAAGCCATAATACGGCATCAATATATCTTCAGACATCCGAGCCTGTCCGTAAACCAGGTGCTACTCCGCGGCCACGGCCGCGACGGATAAAGTTGCGCCGCGCATTGATGAGAGTTTAAGCGAGTAGGCCGGGCTTGTTACACCGAAGCAGCATATCACCGACAGCCGCATCCACCGACAGCTTCTGAAGGAAAACTATCAGGTCGACATGCCGTTGTTCTGACTATCTGCGGGAGAAACGCCCAGGGCGGCGGAATTATACATTGCCCCGATTAACCACCCCGGTGCGCGAGTATGTATAACAGCGGGAAGGCATCGAGCATGGCTGTCTTCCCTGCCAGCGTTTTTTGGGTAGAGACCCGGATGAGGTTATCAGGTGTATTCTGGTCGAAATGGTCACTCCTTTAGTCCTAGAAGTCACTCTTTCTGTACAGGAAGAACTGGACAGGCCCGTAGACAAGGTAGTTCTCGGTGGAAATTCCCTTTTTAGTTGTAATGGCAGGCTGGCAGGAGCATCTGCGCCATATCAAGGAGTCTCGGTGTCTGCCAAGCTACCGTTCGTAAATACATCTACGTTGCTGAGGCTAGAGGATATCATCAGGGAGATCCGACACTGGCCCAGGGCTGGAAAGACTTTCTCAAAGAGGTAATTCCTAGGCTACCTAACCCGTCCACCCAAACAGATGTATTTGCTAAGCTACTTCCCTACCAGGAAGAAATCAGGGCAGTTTTGGCCACCACTAAAGCCTCGACGATATCGCAGCGGCCGCGCGATGAAAAGGGAGTAAAAGTATCCCTGCCAGCTTCTACTGTTACCTGAGCTGCTTTCCAACTGATGTGTGGGAAAAGCTTCGCATCACGGTGAGACGGGATGACCAGCCGCCGGGAGATGAGGCCCAGATAGACTATGGTTACCTAGAGATGTGGCAGTACCTGAAGACAGGCAAAAGATACCGACTGTGGGCCTTCACCTTTATTCTTTCTTTCAGCCGGCATATGGGCACAGCTGACAAGGCGGTCTAAAGCGATTTCGGTGATGACCGGGTTAGGGAACAGGGGTACCTAGGCAAAGCTCTGGACATCCAGCCTCCGCCATAAATTGTTTGGCCTTATCAGGAGTTACTCAAACATCTCCTGTATGATACCGCATGGCCGTGGACAACAAAGCCATAGCCGATAGTTACTACGACCACCATTGTATATCACATCCACAAAGGAGTTCACCGGCAAAATAAACTGCCGACCAACGGGAGAGATTTCCCATATCCGTCAGGTCCTTCCCAGAGCCGTCTTTACCACCACCGTCCACTTGTTCCGTGCCGTTATCGATTCGTCAGGGTAATTACTGAGTCGGCTTATGTGGATTTGCTGTCGATAGTAAAAGCCTACTGGGCTGATGTGGGCATTGACCTGGATATTCAGGTGAAATAACTGGGTGTATATACTACTATGGGACTGAAGAAGACCTATGATGCCTACATGAAGGTTATCGATGGTAACCTGATTTTCAAGGCAATCTATACAGACCCGGAGAATAGTAACCTACAACAACGAAGTCAGAACTGGTACAACTACTGATGGCGGGTCAAGGGAGTTATTTCTATGGAAAAAGGCGGAGAATTAAGGTATTTCTGTGTCAACAATATTATTCGGTTCCGCGACGCTACTCATCATACCACCATGTAGCGGCACTACGAGCCAGTGCATGACGAGATTGTAGAATTGTGGCGCAGATTTCGTGAGACCAAATGGCTCGAACCGATACGGGACATAGAGGAAGCCGGTCGGAAAATGGAGCGGGTCATTCCGGCGTGGAGTGCAGTCAAAGACACTTCCGAGATGCTACCCTACGAAGACCTGGGTGCCATCATGGAGCAGACACCAGGCATCGCCGTCACAGATTGCCCTTGCCGCTGGCTTCGTGTACACGAGGGGAAGTGTGATAAACCTTATGATGTCTGTCTCTCGCTTACGGTTAACTCTGTCAAGTACCTTGTTGATAGTGAAACCGGCTATAAACTGACGGATGACGAAGGCTACGAAATTTGTGCTAAAATGGCTGAAAGCCCTCGGAGATGAAAACCACCGTCTCAAGCAGAATGTAGCCGACCAGGCGCTCGATATACAGGAGCTCAAGGAAAATCTAACTCTTAAAAAACTTCTGAAGCCCAAGGCTAACCGTTTGGCGGTCTCTCATATAAGGGAGAGCCTTAGGCTGAGTCGAAGAAAGAGCCTGTCTGCTGGTCGACATCTCTTCTTAAGTATATCGCTACCGGCCAAAGCCGGATAATGACAATGTCTTACGCCAGCGGTTGCGGGAGCTGGCGGAGCAACAGAAACGGTTTGGGAGTCCTCGGCTGCATATCTTGCTAAAGAGAGGGGGGCCTGATGGTCAATCACAAGCAGACGGAGAGGATTTACCATAAAGAAGGTCTGGCACTCCGAAGGAAACGGTGCAGGAAGGGCGCTGCAGGTGCAAAGGTGATTATCCCATCACCAAAGCGTACGAATGAGCGGTGGTCTATGGACTTTGTGACAGATAGCATCGTCACCGGGCGACGGTTCCGAACCCTGGCGATCGTCGATGATTATTTCGAAGAATGCCCGGCCATCGAAGCGGACACATCCCCGGGAGGCTGGAGGACAGTCGGTGTTCTGGAGAAATTGGCGGAAACCAGGGGGCTTCCAGATATCATCATCATCGATAACGGCCCGGAGTTTGCCGGTCGTGCCCTGGATGAATGAGCCTATCGTAAAGGAGTAAAATTGAATTTCATCCGGCCAGGCAAATCTACTGAAAATGTCTTTGCCGAAAGCTTCATCGGGAGGCTATGGGACGAATGCTTGTACACAAACTGGTTTATCAGCCTGAAACATGCCCGTGATGTTATGAAGAATGGCGGCAGAACTATAACGAAGTCAGACCGCATAGCTCGTTGAAATGAGCTACTCCGAAGGAGTATGCTGAGATAGCCGTGGGACTCTAGTCCATGATGATACTGATTCTGGGGGAAGGTCAAATGGCTTTTAGCGCCGTTCGCAGAAGTTCAGATGTTGTAGGCGGATTCCTAACCCGTAGGGAGAACGGGATTGCTTTGCATCACTGTATATAGAAGGATATAATGGAAAGCAGACTGCCATTCCACATTTTGGGTGGCGAAATCAAAGGGCTGACGAGTCGTAAACATGAACGTCTATCACGTTTCGTATGCTCCGGAAGTGAAACAGGCGTATCTTCACTTCTGGGGGTGCAATATGAGATGCCAAGCTTGCTTGTGCCTCAAGGAGATCTACGATTGCCACCTTGACGAGACTCGCGATAGGATTCACTGGGAAGGAAGAGTTTCTCAGTCACCTCAAAAATTCCTCAAGATAGAACATGTCATAGAGCTACTAAACGGGCTTGATTTGGAGACGATCTTTTTCATGGGCATGGAGCCGACTGTTGATCCTAAGCTTCCACAACTTGCTCGAGAGCTTCGTCACACCTTTGGAACGAGGCATATTCTTCTTACCAATGGCCTTTACCTCCCCCCCCTTGATGACATTGATGAGTTGGTCGTCAGCATCAAAGCCGTGAGTGAGAAAATCCATCTGGATTATACAAAGACATCTAAGGTAGAAGTCTTCCGTAACTTTCGCCGGGTCTTTGAGATGGGAAAGAAGCTTGGTGCAGAGAGCGTCCTCATTCCGGATTACATCGACGAGGAGGAGATCGAGAGAATTGCTGCCTTTGTCTCCTCTGTACACCGCCAAATCCCCTACAGGATCGATGCCTATCTCCCGGTTGGTAACAATCCATGGCGCCACCCTACCGCGGAAGAGATAGGACAAGCGAAAGAGAAGGCACAGAACTATCTCTCCAATGTTTCTTCCATTGTTGGAAATGAAGACCTCGAGTTCCGTGTGGAGAGAATCTATTAGGTTAGAGGCAAGGGTTCCCTCTCTCGACTGGAATTCTGTCAGCCGCTAAATAGATTTCTCAGTTTGCTTAACGCTTCCTCAACAACTCCGAATGTTGATCACCTTCACCCAGAACTGGGAATTTGGTTCAGATTGTTTAGCATTGCACATCATACTACATGGTTTATCGTCAATAGCTCCGGTTTTTTGAGTTGTTAATTTTCTTCCCAGTGGCGGCCGTCCTGTACCTCCGCCAAGGCCGCTGACCATTGAGGAAATCGAGCAGATTATCGATGAACTTGGGGACTCAGCACTGCGGGTAAAGGAGGCAGGATTCGATGCCATCGAACTGCACGCGCACGGCGGCATTACCCTGGCCAGTCAGTTTATTTCTCCTCTTACTAATCGGCGTACCGACCGCTACGGTGGCAGTCTGGAGAACAGGTATCGCTTTCTGCTCGATAGTCTGGACAGTGTCCACAAGAGGACAGGAAAGGACTACCCCATAATCTGCATTTCAGGTGCCGATTTCCTTGAGGGCGGTAATACTTTGGAGGATTCTAAAGTGGCGGCTCCAATGCTGGAGCAGGCAGGGTTCTGTGCCATAGATGTAACTACCCGGTTGGCATTCAGCACCGGTGCCCTTCTTTCAGATAACAGTACAAGACGGGGCCTATGTATACATGGCCGAAGAGATAAAAAAGGCGGTCAATATCCCGGTTATAGGTGGCATAAAGATTACTGACCCTCTCCTGGCCGAAAGCCTTGTCGCATAGTTCTCAGGCGACTGATACGAGTTGAACATTTAGCCAGATTGTATACCAGCCAGCCACACAAGCGTCATTCCTCATTTTGGTTCTCAAGAACCCGAGCTGGCCGGGGGCCTGCCGAAAATCAAAGCTGGGAGCCCGACCTTCTCGGCACAACTCCCAGCTTTGATTTAAGACTACCATCTTCCGTTATTCTTGTCAATTCCGTTACGCTCACCGGTTACGCTTGTGAGCGTAACTTGGTTACGCATAGGCTGCCCTTGTCAAGCGTAACCAGTTACGTGTAACTCCAACCCCCCAGGTAAGGAGAGAGGGTTACCCCATCTCCGGGGATATGGATGGTAAGGCCTACACGTAGGGGCCTACGCATGGCGGGGCCACTCCATGTGTAGGGTTATGCGTAGGGTTTCCTACGATTGCATGCGTAGGGTTTATGCGTAGGGCGTCTGACGCCGTTTGTGACCAGCCTGGAGATATGTGGGAGCGATTGAACGATAGACAATTTAGTTCATCCAAGTATGGGCACGGAAATCGGACTCTTTACCAGTTGAAGATGCAACCGTAACTTGACTTGGTCAGAAGAATCGGTCATAATAGTCAATAAGGTCAGTCACGTAGACGGTCAGATGTGGAGGTTCTCTATTAAAGTCCGTGAGGATGCTGAAAATCGGGTCTAACCGTATCTGACCGGGGACCCCCTCTCCCCCTCCCCGGTAGTCCCCCGTGAGGGGCAGAGTCTATCTGACCGACCAGGAAAATGACCGAGGTGAAAGATGAAGCAGTTTCCCTATCAGACCAGGATGGAAGTCCTGGACCTTTATCTTCAAGGGCTTTCCGGTGATAAGGTATCAGAAAAGACCGGAGTTTCCAAAGGCACAGTTGTATCCATTATCAGAGACGCCAGGGAGGGAAAATACCCGGAGCTAGAGCTCAAAGGCAGAATTGACGAGCTTCACAACACGGCAGTTAGATTAAGAAAGCAGAACCTGGACCTGACTCAGGCAAGGCTTGGGTTCAGCTTTCTCCAGAGACTGCTGGCTATGGGAGTCGCACCGGACAGGCTTGAAGAATGGATGGCATTTTGCTCGGAAATGAGCCCCACCTCACTAGAGGATTTCATCCCGGCAGCCATGGAGCTACTCAGGGTAGAAAAAGAGACCGGCTTAAGCCATAGTGAGCTTGCCATACAGGTGAATGAGCTTACAAGCGAGCGCCAGAAGCTCATTGATGCTGTTGGCGAGCTAGAGGCTAAGGAGACAAGGTGTAGCGAGCTTGAGGCGGAAACAGAGCGGAACGAGAAGAGAGCCAGAGAACTCAGGGTGGAGAAGGATAAGCTGGAAGGCGAAGTAAACTTTCTGAGTCGCTTTATCGAGAAGCGGGCTGAGGCGCTCGGTATTGCTCCCAGCGAGCTAGAGGCAAAGCTCAAGGAGTTGGTCAATCTGGATACAGAAATAGCCGATAAACGCAGTGAGCATAACCACTTACAGGGTGCGGTCGAAGCCCTCAGTGAGAGGCAGGCGAAACTCTCCTCTCAGATGGAGCGGGCGGCAGCCGATTTTGAGCGTGATATTAAGCTTCTCAAACAGACGAGGCAGGAGCTTACCGAAATAGCCGAGATGAAGGGCAGGTATGAGACTGAAGTAAAGGATATGGCATGGGCTAAAGAAATTCTTCCCTTCCTCTGCTACCCGGATAAGGTTGATGACCCCGACTTCAAGCTCGCCTCGGTTGTGGTTGACTGTATTGACAAATGGCTGCCAAAACAGAATCTGGGCTTCACCTGGGGAATAAAATGGGGTGATATCACCAGACATGTCCAGTCAAAGAGAGCACAGTTTGGATAGTTTCCTCAATGAGACTCATAACCTGAAAGAGAGGATGAGACAAATCCTTCCCTCATATATCGCCTCGCTCAAGGAGCTATCATCCCTGCCTGAGGAGTTTGAGCGCCGCTTCTGGGCTTCCCGCCTGGAAGCTTTGTTAGAGACGGTGAGGGCTGACTACGAGACTTTTCAGGCTAAGGCTCAGCAGGTGGACTTTCTGGGCACATTTATGACACTGGGAATAGACGTGGTCTTGAAGGCAGGAGGGATGCAGCCAGTAACGCCGCCACCTCCTTTACAGCTCGGTGTAACTATTGCTTCATCGGGTAAAATAATACCGGATTGGGTAGATAATCCATACAGGGAGCCTGGGACGATTTTTGTGACGTATGAGGGGTTTACGGCCATCGCCCGGAAGCTGAAAGATAAGTTACTACAGGGGACAATCGTGCCAAGCAGCGAGGAGGAAATCCCCAGGCTCTTATATAATCTGGCTCTAGAGACACCTAAAGGAGCCATGCGGTGAGTCTCTGTAAGATGTGTTTTCGAGAAGTAGTGGGAGGTGTACCTGTCCCTACCTGGCATCCTGATGAAAAAGGCGACCGCGCTTTTGTTCACGATGGATGCCTTGCCAAGAGGGTTTCAGACTTTGTCAAAGAGGACCCTCGAAGGGAAGGGCTTCTTCGCTATCTTGTGGAGTTTGAAGAAAACCATGCCCCTGAAGACTGGGCAAAGGATGTATCTGGCGGGATAGCCGATGTATCGTGGACATGGGACAAAGTGGGGATAGCAGCCCAGAAGATAATGCCACTGGTTAATGCCGGGCTTTTAGGCATTGTCTTCTCATCGCGAAGCTCGACTCACTATACCCTTGTTGGCCGTGCGGTAATTAAGAAAGTGCTCGGAGAGCTTGAGAGAGTAAGGGAAAGAGAAAGCCTTATACCCACTTTAGATAAAGAAATAGAAATCCCGGAAAACCTTTTCTCAACGGTATCTGGTTACGATGAGATAAAAGCCTTCCTCAGGAAGGTGCTCAAAGCAGAAAGGTTCCACGTTCTATTGGTCGGCCCTCCCGCTTCAGCCAAAACTGTTTTCCTCCTGGAATTGGCTCGCTTGCCGGGAAGCTTTTACTGCCTTGGTTCGGCAACTACCAAAGCCGGACTTGCTGAAATCCTCTATGAGCAAAGACCGAGAATTCTACTCGCCGACGAGGTAGACAAGTTTGAGAACAAAGACCTAGCCATCCTTCTGTCCCTGGCTGAAACAGGAATCATAAGGGAGACCAAGGTATCAAAACAGAGGGAAGTCAGACTTAACACAAGTATCTTTGCCGCGGCTAACTCAGCCAAAGTTATGCCTAAGGAACTTTTGTCCAGGTTCAGAGTGCTCTACCTGCCCTCATACACAAGGGAAGAGTTCATAGACGCTTCAACAAAGGTACTCATTGAAAGAGAGAAAGTCGAACCTGGCCTTGCCTTATATATAGCTGAGAAGGCCTGGGAGGTATCAAGAGATGTCAGGGAAGCGGTGAGGATGGGGAGGGGGAAAATATGCTGCAATCGAGACGAGGTGGATGAGGATATAAGGCTAATGGAGAAATATGGACTTGTGCGAAGCTAATGACGACCTGTGCAGGGGTTAATATACAGAGGTTCTAAAATAAATAAAAGAATAGGAGGCGATTCATGAAAACAGGAAAGGGCACCATCAACGATAAAAGGAGCAAAACAGGAGACCTCTTGCTTCGTGACCTAAATTTCGTAGCTAAATCACTGGATGCTAGGCGCGAGCTTACACCTCTTGCGTGTGAAGCAAGCGCTCTAACCACTGAGCTAACCGCCCGAAATCGAGCCTAACTTGTCTCCAAACCCTGACAAAAATCCGACAAAGCAAGAGGTCTATTAACCTCCGCTTCGCTCTTGTCTGTATTATATATCCCGGCATTTCCATGGTCAAGGCAGCGCAAGTGTTAACTCTCAAGCCCATTAAGCTTCAAACTTCAAATAGACGCTGATCGGATATTAGCTAAAGGTGTGCAAAGCTGGTTATGGGGCTATGCAAGCGCGGTTTTGCACTCACCTTTGCACCGCTAGCCTTGCACTCCCCCGGATTACCCCTCTATATCAAGGGGGGAGGGGGGTTACCCTATAGGCTCGGATTTCCCTCATTTTCACCCTGCCTGGGTCACCCGTCGGGGGGATATCGTGCAAGGCAAAAATCGCCTGTTGTGCAGGGGCGTTCTATTCTAGTCCGAGCGTATAGGTAGATTGATTGAATAGTATTTGTAGAATAGAATAGATTGGCCAGGACTTATTAGCCGCGGGGTGATTGAATCATTCTCCTAAAGTAATTAATAGATGTTTTGTTAAGTTACTTTCTAGCTTAACGTATTATTGAATATATAATCTCTGTAATGCAAGCTGATTAGCGAATGGAGTCATTGTTTCACGATGGAAAATAGCCTCTTCAGGTTGTTCAATAATATGCTTAAACTCGTCCTCGTTTCTGCCGAACGCCCTTTCAAAAAATGGTCTTTTAGGACCAACAACACCATGCGTAGCATGTAAAATGCACTGGATACCTCTAAGCTGTGTCGGAGTCCAGTTTTTCCCTATGTATCTCCGATTCTTTGCATCTAGAGGCACGTATTTCATTGGGAATGAAAATATGTTTAAGCCTAGTTCTTCATTAAGGTTGATATTAATCCGGAGTCTTCTGTAGAAATCATCAGGGGTGTCATTAAAGTTGAACAGGATGTAATTTGATAATTCAGTAATTTTGTGTTCGTGGGCTAAGCGTACTTTTTCTATATACAAATCTTCAAGGTTAATATTATCAAATGCTATTCTTAGTGGCTTAAGTGCTATTTCACTCAGCAGTCGCATTTTCTCATCGTCAAGCAATCGAGCGTCCACCCCTTGATTAAAATCAACGTGTCTATACGAATTCCCAAATCTTGCGCCTTTTTCAAAACCGGACTTCTTGATTTCCTCAATTATTTTGGGAAATTCAGATGAGGCTAAGACATTATTGTCCAGCAAGATTAAGTCCTTCTTGTTTTTATCTATCTGATGTTCAAGGGAGATAAACGGAATGAATTGTGGCTCAAGCTTATGTACCGCGCAAAATGGACACCTATTAGGGCATCCCTTTGTTGCATATCCAAAACTGGCATTGTTTGTGTAGTAACCTTCCGTACCTTTCAAATGATAATCGGGCTCCATTCGGTCTACTTCGTCCCATAAACCAAAACGAGGTCTTATACCTGTCTCACGTTCTACTTCGTCTTGTAGAAGCGAGCCGAGAATCCCGCCAACCACTACTTTAGCCTTCTTGTGTTTTTCACGTTGGTAGAACTTAATTGTCTCGATTGTAGTTTTCCACTTAAAGGTAAACATCGTTGTTATATAGATAATGTCCCAGCCCCGGTCTCTTAACTTGGCGTTTGTACCCTTGTAAAAAAATACCTCATCACCTTTTAACTTATGATATGTTGATATTTTCATTAAGCCTAAGGGGGGATACTTTGCCTTATAACCTGGCTCAACGAGCAAAACTTTCAGCTTTTTCTGTTGTCCTACAACCAAGAGGTCATCGAATATTGTATCTTCTTTGGAGTTCATTGGGTCAGCCTTCTAAGCTTCGGTAGTCCTAAATTCGTTTTACAACAGACGCCTTCTCTGATTTCAGTCATTGGACTGTTAATCATCTGGACGAGGCTCTCTCTAGGAAATCGGGGTGCAGTAGTACGAGGGTCATACGTAAGCCAAAATCTGAAATTCATCATTCTGGTATCCTGATTCCCCAAGTAAAAGATTGTTGGTTCAGTCTCACAGTTATAATTACAGCCTGCAGCGACCTGATTAACGAAATAAGGTACGTACAGTTTGAGCCTTACCTCATCCTTCTCGTGATTAAGGTAAGCCTGAATTGCTTCCTTTGCATTCATTCCATATCTTAAGAGCTCTGTCTTCAGATTCAGTAGGGTGTTTTTAATTTCAGCATCTTTACAATTATCTAAATTGCTGGATACAAAGAGAAGATAGTTTGTTTTATGACTCGCCTGGTTGTGAATTAACTCCTTGATAGCTTCCAGGCGATATTGTTTTCCTCGCCCCTCTTTGTCCCTATATAGCAAGCCACCACTATAATCAAGCGTTATGACATCAAAAGGATAATCCAAGGCGTTACCATCTTCGTCTCTCCCTTCTAGAATAACTCTATCTATGTCACCTCTAAGCAGGGTTACTTTGGAGAGAATATCATTCATAAAGGCACTGAACATAAGAAGATTTTGTTGTTCCCAGGTATTAGGGACTATCCCACGTTCTACTGCCACAAATGCTGAAAACAGCGTCTTCCAATCCATAATATCTTTCATCTCGTCAGACGGAAGACCGAAGTACCTAAGGTTACCTAATCGACCTTTAAGATGTTCTCTTATAGTTTCACCCTGCAGATCCCGCACCGTCTGCTTATTTTGGGTAAATCGAGGTGTCGCCATATCTACGACCTCTTAAAAAACTTCGTCATTGCTTTGTTAATGTTACTAACGATTCTCTCCAGCAGACCGGGATCAGATGATAACTCCTCTTTCAGACATTCGATGACTACCCGATAAACCTGTTCTGCCTGTTCATTTAGTTCTATCCGACTTCTAATGTCGGAAAACCCTTTCTTCGACTCCACTTTTTTCAGAAACTCTTTTGCACTTTCTGCAACGGCCGTCCCACGCTGAACAAGCTCCATATCTTTAACAGATGGATTTCTTTTACTTGATGTCCTATCCAAGCGCTTTTCAATATCCTCGATGGTCTTACGTATTTCGTATTCTACTAAAGGCTTAACCTCTATAGGAGTATCATTTTCCTTCAATTTTTTTTCGCGAAGCCCAAGCAACTCCTTGGCAGATGTGATAGATTCACTAAAGGTTCTCTGGGCTGACTCAGTACCAGCTCTTTGGCTCAGTATCTGAGCGATTCTTTGGCAGCGCTGGAATAAATTACCCCTTGCCTCATTGTCCTTAAAATCTGTTCTATCTGATGAGGGCACAACCTCTTCATTCAAAACATGAATCTCGCCAAAAAAGTAAAAAGCTCTTTCTGGAGTAGTTGTCCAGAGTGTTTTGCGAGTCAGATGGCGGTCTCCAACTGCAAAATTCTTTACCCTGTAAACAAGCCCGCTGTTGTCCTTATCGGCAAACTGCCCCTTTTCTTTATTGCCACAATACCAACAATAGGCTATGAGGGGAGCATTTTCTCTATCATTTGAAAAGATGGGTTCGTATTCAGGCCTGAAATAATTAGAAGGAAATGGTTTGTAGAGACTCTCTCCATCAAATATCATATCTATGGCTGAGAAATTTGGTATATTGGTTTTCAACCGTTGCATTATTTCATCGGAGTAGGTAAATTGGGGGTCAAACGGTACCGGGCAGTTCCGGCGGAGATAGTCCTTTAGTTTATCGGCGTCGAATAGGGTATACGAGTCCTTTCTGATATTGTGAAGTTCAACAAATGCATAGTGTAGGTCCGAAACCTCGGGTTCTTCCTTCAGTGTAGTATTTCTTTCCAGCAATTCTTCAAGAGGCGGATTCTCACCTGAGGCGGTTTCCTCAAGCATCTTCTGGGCATCAATTACAATGGTGTAGCGTTGTGGAATCTGATAGCGTGAAGTGGTCACGATTATCTTCTCAGCCACAGCTATACCAGAATCTTTGCCTATTCCCCTAAATCCTACGTCTTCATTTCTATCCTTTGTCGAATAGCCAAGATACCTGAATATTTGAGCTTGGTTTTCATCCATCCCGATCCCCCGGTCTGCAATGAAGATGGATGGCTTTTGTATCCTAATCTCAACAGGGTTTAACGATTGCTCTCCAGAAATCTTCTTCCAGTCGTTTACGGCGTCAAAGGCATTTTGCACGAATTCCCTGATAACGTGTCTCTTGTCCGGATACAAACCAGAACTTAATGCTTCTAATACAGAGCCGTAAGCAAAATACTCTCTTGCCATCTTAGACCTCCGAAAGGATACTAAGATTTTATTGTTAATAATAGCACCCGTGGAGTTTATTTGGAAATTTTTCACCCTCCCGTTTTTAGTGAGCATTACTAATTGACGTTGTCACTCGAAAACAGCCGTACGGGTGTATAATTCCTGCGAAATGTCACTTTGTCGAGTGTCCACAAGGGTAATTTGGAGCCAGTATCCCTGGGTTGTGAACTCAATACACTTCATAGTATACCAGATAGCACTTAACAAATTGACGGCATGTTACTCATAACTTAGCGCTACATAGGGTTCTCTACCAGTCCAGAAGGGTTGTTTGTTGTTCACTCGTAGCAAGGGGTGTATAATTGCCATAACTAGTAAGGCTCGGTTTTCGACCTTATGGGCAGCATGATGGTTATTCAAACAGACACAACATTCATCACTAATGAAGGCGAAAAGAATCTCAAAGAGAGATTCCGGGTATTGATTAAAGATACCCGGCTTTTTGATGTACTGGTTGGCTATTTCTATACCAGCGGTTTCTACGCTCTCTATAAATCCCTGGAAACTGCCGAAAAAATAAGGATCCTCATTGGAATCAGTACCGGCAAACAGACTATCGATTTAGTTCAGGAAGCTCAAACACCCGAGCAAGGAATTCTTGAATTTTCCCATGCTGAAGCCAAAAATGAGTACTCAAACAAAGTCGCCGCTGAGATGGAGAATTCCGAAGACAAAGCCGATGTGGAAGAGGGCGTTAGTAAGTTTATCAAATGGCTCCAAAGCGGTAAGCTAGAAATTAAAGCATACCCTTCTTCGAATATTCACGCTAAGCTTTATATCATGACCTTTGTCGAAGGTGACAAGGATGTAGGCAGGGTAATCACCGGTTCCAGCAATTTCACAGAGGCCGGACTTGTTGACAACCTGGAATTCAATGTCGAACTAAAGGACCGGAACGATTACGAACTTGCCTTAACAAAGTTCAATGAACTCTGGGGAAACGCTGTAGACGTTAAAGACAAATATATCGAGACGATTCAAAACAGGACCTGGCTTAACAATAGTATCACTCCCTACGAGCTTTATCTGAAGTTCTTGTATGAGTATTTCAAAGAGAAAATCAACATCGATAAGGAAGAAATAGATAAGAAGTACCTTCCGGAAGGTTTTATGGACCTGGCTTATCAGAATGAGGCCGTGAAGGATGCTAAGAATAAACTGGATGAGTATGGGGGGGTCTTCCTCTCTGATGTTGTGGGTCTCGGTAAGACATACATCGCCGCTATGCTCGCTAGCCAGCTTGATGGCAGGCACTTGGTTATCGCCCCACCTAACCTACTGTTGAAAGATAATCCTGGATCATGGCCGAACGTCTTTTCAGACTTCAGGGTTCCAGCCGATTTTGAGTCTATCGGAAAACTTGATTATCTAGTTGAGCAGGGCACCGACAAGTACAAGAACATTTTTATCGATGAAGCCCACCGTTTCCGCACAGAGATGAACATCACCTACGAAATGCTGGCACAAATCTGTCGCGGTAAGAGGGTTATTCTGGTCACGGCCACTCCACTCAACAACTTTCCCAAAGATATTCTTAGCCAGGTCAAACTATTTCAGAAAGCTAGAAAAAGCACAATTCCCAACCTGTCAAATCTTGAAGGTTTCTTCAACAACCTTGATAGCAGGCTCAAGGAACTTGATAGGCAGAAGGATTACGATGAATACATCCAGACAGTAAAAGAAAACGCCAAGAAAATAAGAGAGAAAGTCCTCAAGTATCTGATTGTCCGACGGACTCGTGCGGAGATTATCAAGTACTTTACTGAGGATTTGAAACAGCAGAAGTTCAAATTTCCTGAGGTTGCCGACCCGGAAGCTGTGCTGTATCAATTGAATAATAAAGAGAACCTGGTCTTCAGTAAGACAATCGAGCTGGTAACCACAAAGTTCTCTTATTCTCGTTATACTCCTATGCTCTACTATGAAGGGAAGATAACCCAACCGGAAGAGCTAGCCCAGAAAAACATGAGGAAGTTCATGAAAATTCTACTGGTGAAGCGGCTGGAAAGCAGTTTCTATGCCTTTCAGAAGAGCCTGGATAGGTTTCTTGCGTCTTACGAACAGTTTCTCCAGGAATTCGATAAAGGGAATGTGTACATCAGTAAGAAATACACCAATAAGCTCTTTGATTTACTTGAGAATGATGATGACGAAGCTATTCAGCGGCTTGTCGATGAGGATAAAGCTCGCCGATATGATGCTTCAGATTTCAATGCCAAGTTCAAGGAAGACCTCGAAAACGACCTAGCTGTTCTGAAAGAGATAGCCAATCTCTGGGAAGATATAGATAGAGACCCGAAACTTCTGACTTTTTTGGACATCATCCAGAATAATGGTACTTTGAAAAAGAATAAGCTGATTATATTTACCGAGTCAAAAGAGACGGCCGATTATCTTGACGACAAGTTAAGCAAGGTATTTCCTCAAAAAGTGCTCTCTTTCTCCGGTGCATCCGGTGCCCCAACCCGGGATAAAGTAATCGCCAACTTTGACGCCAGAGCTAAATTCCCGAGAGACGATTACCGGATACTGATAACAACCGAGGTTCTTTCAGAGGGTGTCAACTTACATCGAGCTAATGTTGTCATCAACTACGACATCCCCTGGAACCCGACTCGGCTGATGCAGCGAGCTGGCCGTATCAATAGAGTCGACACTAAGTTCGACAAAATCTACACGTTTAACTTCTTCCCGACTATCCAGTCCAATGACCAGATTAAGCTTAAGGAGGCGGCTGAATACAAGATACGAGCTTTTATCGAGATGCTTGGAGCGGATGCTAGGCTATTGACCGAAGGTGAAGAAATCAAATCGCATGACCTCTTTAGCCGCTTGACATCAAAGAAGACCATTACCGGAGAAGATGGTGAGGAAGAAAGTGAACTAAAGTATTTGCAGGTAATAAGGAATTTACGTGACAATGAGCCTGACCTGTTTGAAAAAGTGAAACGATTACCCAAGAAGGCTAGGACTGCCAGACTTTACTCCGACGGTCAGGTGAGTTCTCTAGTGACATATTTCCGCAAAGGAAAGCTTCAGAAGTTTTATCTTTCTGAAAACAAAGCACCCGAAGAGTTGGATTTCCTTTCTGCAGCCAAGTATTTGGAAGTGAAAGATAATACCCCTCGCCAGAGTCTTGGTACTGACTACTACGAACTTTTGGATAAGAACAAGAAGGCTTTTGCCGCGGCTACCACTGAAGAAATGCCAGAGACGAAGATGAAAGGCGGTCGGGACAGCGCTACTTTCGTGCTGAAGATATTGAAGTCGAACCAGGTAAAACACTTCAAGGGTTATACCGATGACGATGAGCTATACATCAAGGAAGTGATAACTCTTATTGAAGAAGGCGGACTGCCTAGACAGACAGTGAAGACTCTGGTAAAGGAACTCAGCAATGAGGCTAACCCATTGAAAGTTCTGGCAAAGCTCAAAACGAACATTGCTACGGAGTTCTTCAAAGAACCGGTGGCTGAAAGCGCGGCCCAGACCTCCGGTCCCCGTGAGGTGATTCTTTCCGAATACCTGATGAGCAAATAATATGACGAAGGCCCAAAATAATTATGCTTTCATCGATAGCCAGAATCTCAACCTCTCCATACGGGAGCAGGGGTGGATACTGGATTTTCGGAAGTTCCGAACATATCTCAAAGACAAGTACGGCATAGCCAAAGCTTTCATCTTCATAGGATACGTACCTCAGAATCAAGACCTGTACACCAATTTGCAGAAAGATGGTTATATTCTTATTTTCAAACCTACCTTGAGTCTACCAAACGGGGGCGTTAAAGGAAATGTCGATGCGGAGTTAGTCTTGCATGCGATGATTGAGTACCAGAACTATGATAAAGCTCTGATTGTTACCGGAGACGGTGATTTCTATTGCCTGGTGGATTACTTGGTGAAGAACGACAAGCTGTTAAAGCTCTTGGTTCCCAATATGAATAAATTCTCTTCCTTGTACCGGAAGATGATGGCCCATATTGCATTCATGAATAATTTGAAAAACAAATTGGAGCATGTATAGAAAAGAGAACAAAAAAGAGAGGCATTACCGCGGGACGAAACCCTTTGGATAGCCTCTCATCGTGATTCTAAATAAACACTACCACACACACACACAATTTGTCAAGGGGAAGTGGGCAATGGATAGACAGGCAGCCGTCAAAATTATTAGGGATACCTTTGAAAGTCCCTTTGACAAGGGGCGGTTCATTAACCTGAGTAAAAACCTGGTCAAGTACCTCGACAGCTCAAAGAACTTTACTTACCAGGGTAATATTATCCCCGATGCTTACGAACAAAGCATTCAGACTTTGGAGCGAGTAGGCAAGTACGAGGATACGGATGACAACAAGATAGATGTCCTCATCGTACGGTTAAAGAAAGAGCGATCCCTTGAGTATGCCCGCACCATGCAGAGAAACTTCGTTGCTTGGTACTTGAATGGTAGCCGTGGCGGCGAACTCAAAGACGCTGCCCTCGTTGCCTTTGTCTCACCCGAGAGTACTGACTGGCGTTTTTCACTCGTTAGGATGGACTACAACCTGGTTGAATCACCGACAGGAAAGACAAAAGTAGAAAAGGAGCTTACCCCAGCACGTCGATACTCTTTCCTGGTTGGCGAGAATGAAAGCAGCCACACGGCTCAAGTTCAGCTACTCGATATCCTCCGGGATGACGAGAGAAAACCGCTGCTATCCGACTTCGAAAAAGCCTTCAGTATTGAGGTTGTCACCAGGGAGTTCTTTACTAAATACCGGGACCTTTTCCATGACGTCGAAGAAGCACTACAGAAACTTATCAAACGTGACGATAAGGTTGGGAATGAGTTTTCCACGAAAGGTATAGACCCGGTCAATTTCGCCAAGAAGCTCTTGGGGCAGATTGTCTTCCTCTACTTCCTGCAGAAGAAAGGCTGGTTTGGTGTTGGCCGGGATGACGACTGGGGAACCGGGCCGAAGGACTTTTTACGGCGCCTGTTTGAAAAGAATATTGCTCCTTACAATAACTTCTTCAATGACGTTCTGGAACCACTCTTTTACGAAGCGCTGGCCGTAGAACGGACTGACGACTTTTACAGCCGCTTCAATTGCAAGATTCCTTTCCTTAATGGTGGCCTATTTGACCCCATCAATAACTATGACTGGGTACACGCCGATATTCTTCTCCCCAACACGTTATTCTCTAACCAAGAGAAAACGAAGGAAGGGGACACCGGCACCGGTATTCTCGATGTATTTGACCGGTACAACTTCACCGTTAAGGAAGATGAACCTTTGGATAAAGAGGTAGCCGTTGACCCCGAGATGCTGGGCAAGGTATTTGAAAACCTGCTTGAAGTAAAAGACCGCAAGTCCAAGGGGACTTATTACACCCCACGTGAAATCGTCCACTATATGTGTCAGGAAAGCCTTATCAACTATCTGGATACCGCTCTCAATACCGGAGATGTGGCACTTGTAACTGAAAAACCTGCCAATCTTAAGCTATTCGGAGCACCTGCGTTTCAGCAACAAGCGTTAAAAACACCGGGTAATACTAACAGGGTGCCGCATGAGGATATTGAAGCCTTTGTACGCATGGGGGAGCTAGTTATAGAACATGACACACGCGTGGAGAGCACAGGAAGAGAAACACGGGATTATTCATACAAGTTACCACCGACTATCCGTCTCAATGCTGCTCCCATCGATAATGCCCTAGCAAATATCCGGGTGTGCGACCCTGCTATTGGCTCCGGGGCGTTCCCTGTGGGCTTGATGACGGAAATCGTCCGTGCTAGGAACACACTCACTACTTACCTGCCGGATAAAACAGGAAGAACGAACTATCATTTCAAGCGCCACGCTATCCAGAACTGCATTTACGGTGTGGATGTTGACCCTGGCGCCGTAGAGATTGCCAAACTCAGACTCTGGCTCTCTCTGGTTGTAGACGAAGAAGACATCAAGCAGATTCAACCCCTGCCAAACCTGGACTACAAGGTCGTGTGCGGGAATTCCTTGCTGGGTGTTGAGCGGAATATGTTCAACAATGCGCTATTTCAGAAGCTGGAAGAATTGAAACCATTATATTTCGATGAAACGAACGCCAAGAAGAAGCATGAGTTCCGAAAGCAGATTGACCAGCTAATCAAGAACCTCACGAATAATAAAGAGTTATTTGATTTTGAAGTCTATTTCTCAGAAGTCTTCCATGAAAAAGGCGGGTTTGATGTAGTGATAGGGAATCCACCATATCTAGAATCAAGAAGTCCAGAATTCTCGGAAGTCTTCAAAGACGAGTTACAGGTAGCGGCTAGACGGCGGTGGGGAACTATATCGCAATGTATAACAAGGGGCGCAGACCTATTAATCTACTTCTTCGACATTAGCCTATTCATTATGAATAGAGCCGGTGTAGTAGTTTTGATAACTCAGAACTCCTGGTTAGACACAATGTACGGGAAGAAATTTCAAGAGTTCCTGATACTTAACACTAATGTTCAAAGGATAATAGACAGCGACTATAAGTACTTTGATAGTAAAGAAGGACCAAACATCAATACCGTTATCTCAGTCTTCAAAGATAAAAAGCCAAGTAAAAGCAACGTAATTACCTTCGCGAGGTTTCATGAAAACTTCGACAAGATTATCTTTCCAGCATGCAATTTTCAGACGCTAAGAGAAAGGCAATGGGTCGAATACTCAGAATACAAATATTCTGACAAGTTATTAGCAGATACAAAGTGGGGAATATTACTCTCGTCTGGGGAATGCGTTCTGGATTTGCTGGAGCTTCTAAAGCAAAAGGGAATTTTTCTCGGCCAAATTAAGGGACGAAAGGTATCGATAGGACAGGGTTTGAATCTGCAGAAAGATTACATTGTGGGCAGTACTTCAATAAAAAAATATCCGTTCCTTGCTCATGCTAAGATACCCTTTATGACAAGCTCTGATGGAGCGCCATTTGAGTTAGACGGAACGGAGAAATATTTGATTGATGGGTCTAAATTGAGCCAGAAGCAAGTCGCGCAACTTCGTTCTGAGGGTATTCGAGTATTCAACGCCGATGTAACTTCTAAGACAACACCAATTCTAATACTACCACGAGGGATAAGTAGACATTTTTGTGCCATGAACAAGGCCTGTGCGTTTTCATCGAGCTTTGTTGACGTATATGATTCTGAGGGGACGCTAAGTGTTGATTCTGCGATAGCATTGAATCTATGGCTCTTCCTGAATTCTTCTATCGCTTGGTTGCTGAGAGAAGCTAGTGGCCGTAAGAATTTGGGAGGGGGTTTACTCAAATCTGAAGCCGCAGACCTTAATCAATTCCCGATATATTTTGAATTTAATAGGTCCTCAGAGATTCTAGACGTTTATAATCGGCTAAAGAACAGACAAGCTCTGGAAACCATTGCTGAGATTGATACGCCGGAGCACGCTAAAATAGATGACTTGGTATTCGCATTCTTGAAGGCTTCTGGAAGTCTCAGAGCCCAAACAATTGACACATTGAAGAATAAAATCAGCGAAAGAAATAAGAAATCAAAGACATAAACGCCTAGTAAAAGGAGGTGCCTATGGAAGTTGAATACACTATTTGCCAAATACAATCGGGGCAAATATCACTTGCGGCAAAAACTCATAGACGCCTCGGTGGTAATCCCAGGCTGCAAATACAGACTGCTAACACTGCCGTCACTTGGAGATTATTGAACCTAATTGATGGCACGCCTGAAACATTAGTAGGAGTGCCGCGTCAGAATCATATAGATTTCTACTTCTTGTGGGACAATATTCAGCCATTAAAGAGTGGCCTCCCAAGTCCAACTGCTAGACCAAACCCGGCATTGAGATTGCCAACTCTTAGTTCTGCTGGTACCGAGAGACCAGGGGGAATTCAAATCAAGCTTCTTGTGCCCGTCCACAGGTATCCTCTTGAATCTGTGCAATTACTCGTAACGCAACAACCGTCGTTCGAAGCTCTTGGCAGTAGCCCCTATCTTCATATGGATGTTGAAAGTGCACCCAACAAAATCTACAGCAGAAGAGACGTATTTGAGATTCATTTTGGAATCCAAGCGGACTTTGACATCATTGGACAATATAATGGCGCGAGTAGTGATGTTATATTCACCATGCTGCCTGAGGTGTATGCAAACCTCTATTCAGATGTTCAGGCTCTGCGGTAGTCATTAATGGATAGTCCGGCAAGACGAACGAGGTGCAGGATGAATCAACAATGACAAGATTGGCAGGTGAAAAATTTCCTGGCTAAATTTCAAGCGGCCGCAGTGTAGCTTGGTGCCGGAGGGAATTGCGGTCGTAGAGGGCAGAAAGTAAGAGATTATAGGAGGGATTAATGGCTAACATACCGGGACCACAGCCTGACGTAAAATATTGTCCAGCCTGCAAAGCTAACCTTAACAATGTGCCACGTAGTCAGATGACATCAAGGGGTTATAAACGCGTAGACGGGACTGTTTCCAATGCCACTCACACATATATTTGTACTGAATGTGGAATAAAGTTTGAGATTAACCAACAGCGCTGATTGACCGTCTAATAGGCGAGCCTTATAGTCTAACGCCGGAGAAGATGGCGATGATGAAGGGCTCCATAAAATAACGTGGAAACAAATGCTTATTTCGTTGTCTATGGAGAATAAAAAAGAAGGGCTGAATAAACCCGATGCGGGAATATCCAGCCCCATAAATATATCAGCAATGTGAGATCTAGCCCTTACCGATTCTGAACATTTTGGTACCGCATGTTGGACATGTTCCCTGAGTCGCCGGTCTACCGTTTTTCATGGTTATACTCTTGGCGTCCTTCATCTCCCTCTTAGTGCGGCACTTTACACAATAAGCCTGCATTTATCACCTCCTTCGTGGTTATTGTATTGAGGCTAACCTATTCTACCCACGTATGTCAATATTCGGTTGGTCATAAATAAAAAAATAGGCCGGGGAATTACCCCGGCCTATTTTCGCTAGAGATTAGATGCGTCAGAACACGAACAACGCTGGCTGCTCCTCCTCTCGCTGTGCTTTAGCTTCCTCTTTTTCTTGTCTCCGCTCCGCTCTGTCCTTCTCTTTCCTCGTTTTAGCCCTCTGGTGATAGAGCCACGATTTAAGCCTGTTTAGCTCTCCTATCTGGTAGTCGCTGATTGAGTCTACGGCAATATCAGCCGGCATTTCACCCTTATTCCACCGCTTGTAGCTCTGGCCAGCGATATAGAGGTAAATTTGGGTCCAGTCGCTGTCCATCGGCTGAGTCAGGGAAACCGTCATGAGATAGGCGCAGGCTTCGGCATTGGTGCCGGTCGGCTCTTCCCCCTTTAGCGCTTTCATGTTTCCCATCATCCTTTCCAGGGTGATGGCAGTCTTAAGCCACTCGGGAATAGTATCGCCCCAACCACCCGGGAACACAATAATGGGGTCGGTAAGGCATCCCACAATATCGGAGATGCCTTGCTCCACAGCCTTATTCAACTGTAAATATCCTCCTCTCTTTAGTCTTTGAACCTGGTTATATGCAGGCAGGCGTAGTGCGACCGATAGTTGTCAATCGAGCTCTGCCAGAAGCCGTTACGGAAGTCCAGCAAGTAATGCCAGTAGCCCTGGTACTCCTGCTCCCGAACGGCTACCAGATAGTCGGTGAATATCCTGACGCAAGCTGACCTGCTTCCCCAGAGTACGATGACGCTGGGAATATAGGTCTGGTCGCTTTTGAGCCTGATGGGATGCCATTCCAGTTGAAGCCTGGGTAGCTTGAGATTATCCAGCCAGAAATGCCTACCGCCGGCATCATAAGAGCCGATGTAGATGTCTTTACCTTCCAGCTCTTCCAGAATCTCCATCAGACGTTTTGTGGCCTCTCTGCGCTTCTTGCGGAGAGGTATCTGGACGGTCTTTCGCCCCAGTCTCACTGTAGTGGTCGGCTCAGGCTCGGCAAGCTTTACCCCGTCAAACAAGTCAATCTGACCTGTCATGTTTGTTACTCCTTTCTCTCAAATTTTGGGCATAGTAACCCCTTCAATTACCAGCATTTCTTCTAAGCCACTAGGCTTAGCTGGCTGCCGCTTTCAATTCTCTTTCGCTCTTCGTCTACCGCTCCATCGGGCAGAGACTCACGAACGGATTGTATCCCTGCCTTGAGCCGTCCATCCGGCTCCCACTGGCTGCCACCGATTGCCCGGTCTATCTCACCGATAATCCGGACGAGGTACTGGTCAACATACTGGGGTAAGTTCGGGATATTCCTGGCTTCACTGGTGACAATCCTGGCCTGCTCCAGCGGTTCAATGACCTGGCCAACAAATTCCTCCACCATATCCATCGCCTCATTGACCATCAACGGACTCCATTTGATAGGCATAGTTTCACCTCCTTTCTATCCAGATTTTGGGCATAGTTACCCCTTTGAGAATGAGCCTTGGTGAGCTGGTCTAGCTCTTGAGAGCCATATTGATGGCTTCCTTAACGACCTCAGACCAGCACTCCAGCCCGAACTCCACACCCTTCCTCACCTGATAGAGAACATCATCGGTTATAGTTTCGTCTGGTATACCCATTTCCTTGGCGCACTCGATGACATCTTCCCTGGTAAGGACAAAGATAGTGTCCTTGTCCGCCATCCTGGCTTCCTCCTTTCTAAATATTTATGGAGCGCCTACTCTCTTTGCTTGTTATCCGTACTGTGCATCTGTCCCATCGGACTTCCAAAAGTACGCAACCGCCGGTGTATCCCTGCCATCGAGGTCTTACGTCTACCACAGGTCTGCCCCTGCCATCGGGCATCGGCACTCCCTGCCCGTTTTAGCCACAAAAAGAGGGGGTATTCCCACCCACGCATCGGGGCAGGAATACCCCCTGAAAATAGCAAAAAAGCGGGGGCTCCCCCGCTTCTCTGCGTTGGCTGTTTTCTGAGTTCAAGCGTTCAATTTCAGGCTATCAGGCTACGGCGACTGGTTCTTTTGCCTTGCTTCGCTTCCGCTTCGGCTTCTCGGCTTTGGTGATTGCTC
>Ga0068714_10002008_pt1 | contig 27461 bp, 27 predicted proteins | sample MTBNYHSulfiMetaG_FD_62988 | JGI IMG/M metagenome (GOLD analysis project Ga0068714, IMG submission 62988) | Enrichment culture microbial communities from rom New York Harbor, USA that are MTBE-degrading - MTBE-NYH (New York Harbor Sulfidogenic)... | ecosystem: Environmental > Aquatic > Marine >... | reverse complement strand
AGCTACCGCGTGAAGCGGCATGGACGACCCGGAGGTGACCATGCCGACCGCCACGGTCAACCCCATTGCTGCCCGCTGTCGCTGTCGCCGTCCACTGCTCCCTGCCCCTGCCACCTGCCGCTGCCGCTGTCGCTGCCGCTGCCGCTGCCCCTGCCGCTGCCCCTGCCGCTGCTCACTGTCGCTGTCGCTGTTGCTGCCGCTGCCGCTGCCGCCCGGGTGATATCAGCCGAGCCGTCTCCGTGTCACCAGTGCCTTGCCCGTCACAGTAGGCCCCCCCGGGGTGACAACCTCCCACCGTTGCCCCGCTCGCGATGGTGTACGATGGGGGTTCCGTCTGCGTCGCGGGTACCGTGCGAGGCGCACCCGCGACGGGCGAGGAGGGAGGGACGCCGTGGGCAGGACGCCGCTCATCGCCGGCAACTGGAAGATGCACAAAGGGGTCGCCGCCACGACCGAGCTGGCCGAGAGGCTGCTGGGGACGTCGCGACCTGCCGGGGTCGAGGTGGTCGTGTGCCCCCCGTTCACGTCGCTGCCGGCCGCCGCCATGGTGCTGACCGGGTCGACCGTCGGCCTCGGCGCCCAGAACGTGCACTGGGAGACGGGGGGCGCCTTCACCGGCGAGGTCTCGGCCGTGATGCTGCGCGAGCTCGGGGTGGGCTGGGTCATCGTCGGTCACAGCGAGCGGCGGACGCTGTTCGGGGAGACCGACGAGACGGCTGGGTGGCGGGCCCGACGGGCGCAGGAGGAGGGGTTGACCGTGATCTTCTGCCTCGGGGAGACCCTGGCCGAGCGCGAGGCCGGCACGACCCTCGAGGTGCTGGGTCGGCAGGCGGCGGCCCTGGGCGGTCTCGACCCCGCACGGCTGGTGGTGGCGTACGAACCGGTGTGGGCGATCGGCACCGGCGTCAACGCCACCGCCGAGCAGGCCCAGGACGCGCACGCCTTCCTCCGGGGGCGCCTGGGGGAGCTGCTCGGGGTGGCGGCGGCCGGCGCGATTCGCATCCTGTACGGCGGCAGCCTCAAGCCCCAGAACGCCGACGAGCTGCTCGCCCGTTCGGACGTCGACGGTGGCCTGATCGGCGGGGCAAGCCTTGACGTCGAGGCGTTTTCGGCTATCATCCGCGCGGCGGCCCGTCGGGTCGCGGAGGAGACGAAGTGACCGCTCTGTTCGTTCTGTTGATGTTCCTGTACGTACTGGTGTGCGTGTTCCTGATCCTGGTGGTGCTGCTCCAGCAGGGGAAGGGCGCCGACCTGGCGGGTGCGTTCGGCGGTGGTGGGAGTCAGACCTCCTTCGGGCCCCGGAGCTCGACCAACATCATGCACCGCCTCACCACCGGTTCGTTCGTGCTGTTCGTACTGCTGTCCCTGACCCTGGCCATCATGCAGGGCCGCAACCGGGGGCGTTCGACGATGGACAGCGTGGAGGCCAGTTCGCCGCCGGTCGCCACCCAGCCCGGTCCGGCCGAGGTCCCCGTTGACCTGCCGGTCGAGGCCCCGGCCGACGCGCCGGCCGAGCAGCCCTGACAGGCTTGCGGGACGACGAGAAGCCACCTAAGATGGAGAACGTGCGGGCCGAAGTGGCGGAATTGGTAGACGCGCACGGTTGAGGGCCGTGTGGGGCGACCCGTGCCGGTTCGAGTCCGGCCTTCGGCACCACCCACTCACGCAGCGAGCCGGGGCATCGGCCCCGGCTCTTTCGTCACGCGACGCGAGCAGACCGGGACGAGGCGAAGGCGTTCCCGCCGGCGGTGAGCCCTGTCCTCCCCGGTCCAGGCGGGTCGGGTGGCGGAGTCGAGAGCTGGGGGGTGATAGCTGAAGGCTATGCGGTGTTCTGGCGGAGAGGGCGGGATTCGAACCCGCGGTCCAGGTATGAGCCCGGACAACTGCTTAGCAGGCAGTCCTGATCGGCCACTCCAGCACCTCTCCGGCGCCTGCCGCACGCAGGGCGCGCCGCCAGGAATGTCAGTGTACGTCGTGGCGCCGAATCTGTAAAGTGGAACCGGTGGGAGGGATGGCCGAGTGGACGAAGGCGGCGGTCTTGAAAACCGCTGAGGCGCAAGCCTCCGTGGGTTCGAATCCCACTCCCTCCGCCACGTTCCGGGGCCGATCTCGTCGCCCCGTCGCCGTCCGCCGCCCGTGATCCGGCCCGGGCTCGTGCCACCCAGTCGCTATACTGACCCCGTGGTCGAGCTCGCCCAGGGCACCGTCATCGCCAGTCACGGCCCCCTCACCAGGGTGCAGATCGGCGACCGGGCCGTCGTGGTCGCCGCCCGCCGAAGACTGCGCTGGGAGGGGGTGCAGCCCCCCGACCCTCGCCTCGTGGTGGGGGACCGGGTGGGTGTCGAGATGCGGCCTGAGGGCGGGGTGGTGGTTTCGGTGCGGCAGCGCCGGACCAGCCTGGTGCGCCGAGCGCCCAGGTCGGAGCGGCCGCAGGTCCTGGCCGCCAACGTCGACCAGGCGCTGGTGGTGCTCGCCGCCCGGCGGCCCCAACCGAGTCCCGGACTCCTGGATCGCTTCCTGGTCGCCTGCGACCTGGCGGAGATCGAGCCGGTGGTGGTCGTCAACAAGGTCGACCAGGGCCTCGAGGAGGTGGGGCCGTGGCTCCCCGCTTACGAGAAGCTGGGGTATCGGGTGGTTCTGGTGTCGGCCCGCTCCGGCCGTGGCCTGGGTGAGGTGACCCGCCTCCTGGCCGACCGCACGACCCTGTTCTGCGGTCCGTCCGGCGCCGGCAAGTCTTCTCTGCTCAATGCGGTTCACCCGGGGTTTCGGCTCAAGGTGGGCTCGATCTCGGAGGCCACCGGCAAGGGGCGGCACACCACCAGCCGGGCCGAGCTGATGCCCCTCCCTGAAGGTGGCTTCGTGGTCGACACTCCCGGTCTGAAGGAGTTCGGGATCTGGGAGATGAGCCATCACCAGCTGGCGTCCGCATTTCGCGAGGTGGCGTCGATCTCCGGCGCGTGCCGATTCGTCGATTGCCAGCACCTCAAGGAGCCGGACTGCGCCGTGCGAGCCGCTGTCGAGTCGGGGGAGATCGAGCCCCTCCGATACCGGAGCTACGTGACTTTGCTGGGCGAGATGGGGTAGCCCGCCGGCGGGTCCGGCGTGGCCCGGATGTAGAGCTCCGGGTAGACGGCGAAGAAGGCCATGGCGGGTTGCAGCTGGGCGAGCGAGATCTGGTCGTTGACCGTGTGCGAGTGCAGCTCGTCTGCCGGTCCGAAGCCCACCGTCGGGATCTCGAAGATGCCGGCGGTCGCGCACCCGTTGGACGAGAAGGCCGACCGGTGGAGACGGGGCTCGCGGCCCAGGACCTGCCGCGCGGACTCCATCGCCGCCCGCACCGCCCCGGCCTCGGCCGGCGTTTCCCAGGCCGGGAAGACCTTCTGGGTGGGGTACACCAGTCCCCGCCAGGAGGGGAGGTCGTACTCCAGGAGCCGGACCGTCGCCGAGGTCGAGAGGACCTCGGGCAGCTCCTTGAGCTCCCGCAGGACCCCCTCGGGGGTTTCACCGATGGTCAGCCGGCGGTCGACGTGGATGGTGCACTCGTCGGGAATGGCGGTGAGAGACGGTGCTCGTGATCGGATCTCCGTCACCGCCAGCGAGCCCGCGCCGAGCATGGGGTGGTCCGGCTCGAGGCGGGTGTGCAGTCGCTCCAGGCCCAGGACCACGGGGGCCATGGCATAGATGGCGTTGACCCCCCGGTCCGGCTGTGAACCGTGGGTCGAGACTCCGCTGGTGCAGATCTCGACCTCCATGCGCCCCCGTTGGCCGCGGCAGACGCCGAGGTGGGACGGCATGGCGATGACGACGACCTCCGGGCGGAGCCCCTGCTCGCGGACGAGGTACTGCCAGGCGAGCCCGACGCAGTCCTCACCGTGGACGGTGGCCGTCACCCACAGGGTCACCTCGTCCGGAAGGCCGAGGCGGGCCGCCAGGGCGGCGCCGTAGACGACGGTGGCGAGGCCCCCTTTCTGGTCCGAAGCCCCACGCCCGAAGAGGGTTCCTCCGGAAACGACCCCCCGGAACGGGTCGTAACGCCACAGGGACGGGTTGGTGATGCCCACCGTGTCGATGTGGGCGTCGAACGCGAGGACCCGGGGGCCGCTTCCGAACCGGCCGAGGACGTTTCCCATGCCGTCGAAGTGGACATCCGCATAGCCGAGCCGCTCCATCTCTTTGAGCACCCGCTCGCAGGCCAGCCGTTCACCGCGGGTCGGGGAGGGAATCGTGACCAGGTCCCTCAGCAGCTCGATGCAGGCTGGGGTTGCCTCTTCGGTCAGTCCCGAGAGGTCGGGTCCGACGGCAGGGGTGGCGACGGCGTTCGGCTCCATGCACCTGACTCCTGAATGAGAATTTTTTCACATACCACGTTGAAAGGCAATAGACGGGCTTCCAGCCGTCAGCTCTCGGCTCTCAGTCTTTCCCCCCCGGCCCGACCGCCGAGCGAGAGCTGGACGCGGGAGGCCGCCGCGTCGTCTCGGCCGCTCTCCGGGGGGCTCGAGGCTGACTGCCGATCGCTGCGAGCGTTCCCCTCACCCCCGCTCGCCGTAGATGGCCGTACCGACCCGAACCAGGGTGGCGCCCTCGGCGACGGCCACCTCGTAGTCGAGGCTCATCCCCATGGACAGCTGGGGCAGGGGCAGACCCAGTCGGTCCTGGAGGTGCTCGCGGAGCAGGTACAACGCGCGGAAGTGGGGGCGCGAGGCCTCCGCCTCGCTCCCGAACGGAGGAATCGCCATCAGCCCCTGGACCTCGAGCTGGGGGCAGGCGTGGGCCAGGCGGAGCAGCGCCTCGGCGTGCTCGGGGAGCACGCCGGCCTTCTGCGGCTCGCGACCGACGTTGACCTCGACCAGGACCGGTAGGCGCCGCCCGGGCCAGTCCCGCTCGAGGAGGAGCCCGAGTCGTTCGACGAGCTCGGGACGATCGCAGGTGTGGATCACGTCGAACACCGCGAGCGCGGCCGCCGCCTTGTTGCGCTGCAGCGGCCCGATGAGGTGCCACCGTGCGGGGGCAACCCGATCCCGCTTTCCCGCCGCCTCCTGGACCCGGTTCTCGCCAACGTCGGTGACCCCTGCCGCTATCGCGGTGGAGATCGCCTCGGGGGGGTGGGTCTTGCCGACCGCGACCAGGGTGACCTCGCCGGGGCGGCGACCCGCCCGGTCGGCCGCGGCAGAGATCCGGGAACGGACCTCGGCGAGCCTCTCGGCGACGGTGCGAAGCGGGGGCACGAGCCCGGACTCCTCACCAGCTCGCTGCTGCGGCGGCCGATCTGCTCGCCATGGCGGCGCTCTTCCGGCCGTGCCGCCTGCGTCGTAGTGCACGGCTGCACCGCGGCGTCCCGGCCCTGCCAATCGCCACGCTGACAGACATTTCGGCCTCCTCGCGACGCGACGTGGTGAATGGCCCGGGCTACGGTTCGGCGGGATCGCCGTCCAGAACCTCCTGGAGGTAGAGGATGCGGTGGCAGTGCTCGCAGCAGATGATCTCCTGGCAGCGGCGGACCCGCTGCTGGAGGTGGGGGCGCAGGGCGAAGTGACACAGGGAGCAGGAGCCGTCGACCACCGCGGCAACCGCCACCCCACGCTTGCCCTCGAGCAGACGGAGGAAACGCGCCCGGTGGGCGGGCGGGAGGTCCTTCTCCAGGTCCTGGGCCTCGACCGCGGCCTCGTGGATGACCCGTTTGAGCGCAGCCTTCCGCTCCTCCCAGCGGGCCACGACCTCCTGGTGCGCGGCCTCTTCCTCGGGGCGGGTGTGCTTGCGCGAGCTCACCTCGTCGGTCTGTTGCGCGATCAGGGACTCGAGCTCCTTGCGCCGGGCCGCTGCCTCGTCACGCCCCTTGGTGGCATAGTCGATCTCGGAGAGCACGGCCACGAACTCCCGTTCGTTGGTCACGATGCTGCGCTGCTTCTGGAAATGCTCCAGCTCGAGCTGAAACTCGTTCTCCCGCCGGCGGACCTCCTTGAGCTCCTCGTGATGTTGCAGGAGCTGCCCTTCCAGAGCCTCGAGCTCCTCCTGCCGTTGTTGGTTTTCCTCCTGGAGACCCACCACCTCGGGAGGGGGGGAGCTGCGCTCCCTGATCGCCTCCCCGATCCGGTGGTATATCTCCTGCAGGCGAACCATCAGGATCAGATCATGTCGTGCGCTTTCCACCTCGACCCCTCTCGAGTTCCCGTGCCGCACCGTCAGCGGTCGGTACCGGGGCCCTGGCCCGTTCCCGGTGGGCCCACCAGGATTCGAACCTGGGACCTACCGGTTATGAGCCGGCGGCTCTGACCGCTGAGCTATGGGCCCAGCGTGTATGGTACTCGCTTGATGGAGGAGGGGCAACACTGGGGTGGCGATCAGCGGTCAGCTTTCAGCGCCCCCGCCCACCCGAAACGGGCCGCGGCCCGGTCCTCGGTTTCGTGTCGACAGGATGGTCGCCCCCGGGGTCCGCCGGGTGGGAGGGGCAAGCTGACAGCTGACAGCTGAGAGCTGACCGATCCCCTACGTGACCCCCTCCGAGAAGGGCTTCAACAGGTGGGCCCGGGTCGGGTGCCGCAGCTTGCGCAGCGCCTTGTACTCAATCTGGCGGATCCGCTCCCGGGTGACGTTGAAGGTCCGGCCGACCTCCTCCAGGGTGTGCTCGGTGCCGTCGCCGATGCCGAAGCGCAGCTTGAGCACCTGCTCCTCGCGAGGGGTGAGGGACTTCAGCACCGACTCGGTGTGGTCCTTCAGGGTCCGCATGATGACGGCGTCGATCGGGGACACCGAGTTGGTGTCCTCGATGAAATCGCCGAGGTGGGAGTCCTCCTCCTCGCCGATGGGGGTCTCCAGCGAGATCGGCTCCTGGGAGATCTTGTGGATCTTGCGGATCTTGCTCACCGGCATCTCCATCCGCTGGGCGATCTCCTCCACCGTCGGTTCGCGGCCGTACTCCTGGACCAGCATGCGGGTGGTGCGGGTCAGCTTGTTGATGGTCTCGATCATGTGGACCGGGATGCGGATGGTGCGGGCCTGGTCCGCGATCGCGCGGGTGATGGCCTGCCGGATCCACCAGGTGGCGTAGGTGGAGAACTTGTAGCCGCGGCGGAACTCGAACTTGTCCACCGCCTTCATCAGGCCGATGTTCCCCTCCTGGATGAGGTCCAGGAACTGGAGGCCGCGGTTGGTGTACTTCTTGGCGATGGACACCACCAGGCGCAGGTTGGCCACGATGAGCTCCTGCTTGGCCTGGTCGGTCTCCCACTCGCCGCGGCGCACCTCGCCGAGCAGCACCTTGAGATGGTCGTAGTCGACCACGAAGCGTTCCGCGAGCCGTTCAAGCTCCCTTTCGTACCGGGTGGCGCGGGCCGCGTAGAATTGCCGCCGCTCGACGTTTCGCTCCTGCTGCAGCTTCTTGCGGTCGCGCAGGATGGTCTGGATGGGAATGGAGAACTGCCGTTCCACCTCCCCGAGGAAGGTCAGCAGGCGGTTTCGGGTGGTGGTGGTGAAGTCGGCCCGACGGACCAGGATCGCGATCTCCGCAGTGTTGGCGTCGATCTTGTCCTGCAGCTCCTGGTGGCGCTTGCCGCTGCGCTTGCAGCGTCGCAGCCGACGGCGCAGCTCCTTCGACTCCTCGTCGAGACCGGTGATGCACGCGAAGATCTCGAGGCCCTCCTGGACCCGCTCCTCGGCCTTCTCGTCGAGACGCAGATGGTGCCCCTGGAGCAGCTCCCGCATGCCCCGCCGTTCCCGCCGCGCCTGCTCGTTGATGCGCAGGAACAGCTCGAGGAGCTGGGGCTCCTTGGACAGGCCGATGAAGACCCGAGCCTCGCCGGCCTCGATCCGCTGGGCAATGTCCACTTCGCCGTCGCGGTCGAGGAGACGGACCGACCCCATCTCGCGCAGGTACATCCGCACCGGGTCGTTGGTCTTTTCGAGCGCCTCGGTGGCCGGCCGGGCGTCCGGCTTCGGGGCCTCGACCGCAGCAGCCTTGGCCTCGGTCAACTGCTGCTCGGGACCTACCCCCTCGAGCTCCCCCTCCGCGTCATCCATGACGTCGATGTCGAGCTCGTTGAGACGCATGTAGATGTCGTCGAGCTCCTCGGCGATCCCGGTGACCTCTTCCGGCAGGTTCTCGTAGAGCTCCTCGTACATGATGAACCCACGTTCCTTGCCGGTCTGAATCAGCTTGCCGAGCTCGGGGTACTTCTCTTCGATCTGCACGCTGCTCCTCCAGCCGTCGGCGGCGCTTTCGCCGTCCGCCTCAGCCAGCGCCCATTGAACACAACGACGGCGACGACGCTCCCGACCGGCCCTCGTCGACCACGGGTCGAGCGCGGCCGAGCGTATAACGCCCCGGGGCCGGGCTTGCTTCCCCCCGGAGGTCACAACGTGGAACGTTCGTGATTGGCCATCTTTCTCGGTGCGCGGTGCGGACCTGAGAGCGCACCCTCGACGCGGGCACAGTGGCCACCCATGGCAATATGGGCCGGGGTTGTCGATTTGGCAAGCCCACGGCCTCACCCCGTGTCGCTCTCGGCCCGGAAGGTGCCGTCAGCGGCGGCGAGACTGCCCCTCCTCGGCGCGAACTCCCTGAGGCGTGAAGCAGGTGTCGAACCACGAAGACGCGAAGTGCGCCAAGTAGACCTTCCCATCCCCCGTCTTCGCGCTCTTGGCGTCTTCGCGGTTCCAGCCCGCAGCGTTCACCGGTCCGGGGACCCGTCGGGGTCGGTGTCGAGCGGGCCCCCGCCCAGGCGCAGCCGGGCCTTCTCGGCCAACAACCGCTCGAGCTCCGCCCGGTCGCCGCTCCGCTCGGCCGCCTCGATGGCGGGCCGGAGCCGGCGGGCCAGCTCCCGCGCCTGCTCCCTGAGCGCCAGGCGGAGCTGCCGTTTGACGGAGTCGTCGGACAGCTCGGGCAGCGGCGAGTTGGCGAGCTCGGCGATGAGCAGCGTGGTGTCCGGGTCCGAACAGCGCTCCACCAGCGCGCGGCCGAAGTCGGCGGGGGTGGGGCTGTCCTCGGAGTCGACGGATGCCGCGACGCTGACCAGCTGACGCAGGCGCGGGTCCCGCAGCAGCTCCGGGCGCACCGCGCTGAGGATGTCGTGGCGCCAGGTCGGCGAGGCTTCGAGGAGCATGCGGGCCAGCGCCCGCTCGCCGGTCGGTGCCGGTGTCTGCGGAGGTGGCGCGGTCGCCGCGGCGCGTGACCGGAGGGTCCCCGAGCCCATCTCCTCCACCTCCCGAGGCGCGAGGTCGGTCAGGCGCGCCAGCTCGTTCACCAGGTGCCGGCGGGTCGCGGGGTTGCGAGTGGCGCAGACCAGCGGCGCGTGGGCGAGGGCGTGACGCCGGCGCTGGTTGGGGTCCTCGGGCAGGCCGGAGAGGAGGAACTCGAGCAGCGGCGTGGGGCGCTCGACCAGGTCCCGGATCGCCCCGGCGCCGCCCGACCGGATCACGTCGTCCGGGTCCTGGCCGGGCGGCAGCACGACCACCGCCACCTCTTCGACGCCGGCCTCGAGGAGCACCGCAGCGGCGCGGGCCGCCGCCCGGCGACCGGCCGGGTCCGCGTCGTAGCACACCAGCACCCTCTCGCCGGGCGCCTCGCCGCGGATGCGCCCCTTGAGGATTCTCGCGTGCTGCTCGGTGAGGGAGGTGCCGAGGGTGGCGACCGAGTTGGTGATCCCGACCCGGTGGAGCTGGAGGCAGTCGAAGTACCCCTCCACCACCACCGCCGCCCGGCTCGAGCCGATGCTGCCCCAGGCCTGGTCGAGCAGGAACAGGGTGGAGCGCTTTTCGAACAGGGGGCTCTCGGGGCTGTTGAGGTACTTGGGCTCCCCCTCCCCCACGATCCGGCCGCCGAAGGCCACCAGCGCGCCGTTGCGGGAGCGGATGGGAAACGTGAGCCGCGAGCGGAAGCGGTCGTACGGGGGGCGGCCGGAGCCGGGGTCGACCGCCAGCCCCGCCGCGACCAGGGAGGCCTCGGTGTGGCGCCGGCCGAGGTGCTCCGCGAGGCGACGCCAGTCGGCGGGGGCGAAGCCGAAGCCGAAGGTCGACCAGGTCTCGGACGGGAAACCGCGCGACTCGAGGGCGCGCCGCGCTGGGGCCCCGGTCGGGGCGGCGAGCTGCGCCACGAACCACTCGTGGGCCTCCTCCAGCAGCGACGCGATCCGGTCGGCCTCGTCCTGCCGCCGCCGCTCGCCCGGCCGGCGCGGTGGCAGCGGCACGCCGAATCTCCTCGCCAGCTGCTCCACAGCTTCGGGGAAGGTGAGCCCGTCGAGCTCCATGACGAACGAGATGATGTCGCCCCCCTTGCTGCAGCCGAAGCAGTAGAAGAGGCCTTTTTCCGGGTCGATGGAGAACGACGGAGTCTTCTCGTCGTGGAACGGGCACAGCCCCTCCCAGCGGCGACCGCGCCGGCGCAGCTGGACGTGGTCGGAGACCACCTGCACCATGTCGGCGGCGGCGCGGACCCGGGCCAGGGTCTGCGGGCCGAGGTCGAGGTCACGCTCGACCATCGTCGGTGCCCTCGAGGGTGACCTCGGTCACGCCGGTCCCCCCCATGTGCTGCGGCGGGTGACGGAAGGAGCGCACCGCGGGGTGGGACGAGCAGATCTCGCGCACCATTCGCCGCAGCGCGCCGGTACCGTGCCCGTGCACCACCCGGACACGGCTGCGGCCGGAGGCGAGGGCGCGGTCGAGGAAGCGCTCGAGGTCCTCCCGCGCGCTCTCCGTGTCGAGCCCGAGGAGCTGGACCTCCTGCGGCGCCTCGTCGGCGGTGCCCACCTCGACCCGAGCGGTGCGGCCGGTCGCCGTGGCGCGGGAGGGCGCGAGCTCCGCCGCCCCGACCCAGAGCCGCTTGCCGGCGACCACGACCAGGACCCGGTCGCCGCGGATCTCGGAGACCACCCCCTCCCCGACCCGGGGCAGGAGGACCGCGGTCCCCGGGCCGAGCTCGGCCGGCTCGTCGGGGGCGGGCGGCGCCGCCGGCTCGGGCAGCGACAGGGCCTCCTCCCGCAGCCGCTGCCGCTGTCGGCGGCCGAGGGGCTCGCGGTCGCGGGTGGCCTCGTCGAGACGGGCGAGGGCCTCGTCGAGGCGGGACCGGGCCACCCGGCGCAGTCGTTCCCGCTCTTCTCCGAGCCGTTCGGTCAGGCGACGGCCCTCCTCCTCCAGATCGCAAAGCGCGCGCTCGTGAACCTGTCCGAGGGCCTCGGTTCGCGCGCGCTCGGTGGCGAGGGCGAGGCGCTCCTGTCGCAGCTCCCGCTCCTGGTGCTCGAGGCGCTCGAGCCAGCGGTCCAGCTCCAGGTGCTGCCCCCCGAGCAGCTCTCGGGCGCGCTCGAGGACGGGTGGCGGCAAGCCCATCGAGCGGGCGATGTCCAGACCCCGCGAGCGGCCGGGGCGTCCCATGGTCACGCTGTAGGTGGGTTGGCCGCTCCCCTCGTCGAAGCCCATGGCGGCGTTGTCCATGCCGGCGTTCGACGACGCCGCGAGAGCGATCGCGGCGAGGTGGGTCGAGGCCAGGGTCAGGCAGCCTCGACGGGTGAGCTCCTCGAGCAGCGCGCAGCCGAGGGCGGCCCCCTCGAGGGGGTCGGTGCCGGCGCCGAGCTCGTCGTAGAGCACCAGCGATCGACCGTCGCCCGCGCGCAGCAGGTTCGCGGTGCTGGCCATGGCGGCGGAGAAGGTGGAGAGGTCGGCGGTGACGTCCTGCTCGTCGCCGATGTGGCACCACAGGTGGTCGAAGGGGGGCACCGCGGTGCCCTCCTCCGCCGGCAGCGGGATGCCGTTGCGCGCCATGAGCACGAGGAGGCCGACGGTCTTGAGCACCACCGTCTTGCCCCCGGCGTTGGGTCCGGAGATGACGACCGTGCGGACGCCGTCGGGCAGGCGCAGGGAGAGAGGGACTACGCCGTGGCCGGGGCCGCGGCGCTCCCCCTCGCCGATCAGCTCCCGTCGCAGCGGTTGGAGGCGCTCGTCCAGGAGCGGGTGGCGGGCTCCGCAGAGCACGAGCTCGGTCCCGCACCCCGGGTCGACGACGCGGCCGTCGAGCCGTTGCCCGAACAGCGCCCGCGCCTGAGCGGTGTCGAGCTCGGCGAGACGGTCGACGGCGGCGGCCAACCGCTCCCGCTCGGCCGTGAACGCGCCGGCGACCTCGTCCAGGATGCGCTGCGCCTCCTCTCCCGCCTGGGCGGTGGTGTCGGCGAGGTCGTTGTTGACCTCGACGACGGCGAAGGGCTCCAGGAAAACGGTGGCGCCGCTGCCGGAGCTGTCGAGCACGAGACCCGGCAGCTGGCCGCGGGAGGAGGCCCGTACCGGCAGGCAGTAGCGGTCCCGCCGCAGGGTTGGCGGGGCGTCGGTGGCGACGTCCGAGTGGCCGCGCCGGATGGTCTCCAGCTCGACCATCAGCTGCTGGCGCAACCGGGTGACCTTCTGGCGCAGCCGGGCCAGCTCCGGCGACGCCTCGTCCGGAACCCGGCCGTCACGTCCCAGGCGGGGGGCCGCCCACGCCACCAGGGGGGCGGTGTCGGGCAGCTCCGCGGCGATCTCCCGCAGGAGACCGAGCTCGACCGGGGCGGCCAGCAGCTGCCGGCGGACCGCGGCGATGCGTCGGGCAAGGGTGAGGAGGCTCAGGAGGTCGCGGGGCTCGCGCGGCGGCGGGGCTGCCGGGTCGAGCCAGGGGACCGCGTCGTCGACGCCGGCCAGCGGGAGGGGGCCGGTCTCGTCGAGGAGCGTCGCCATCTCGAGGGTGAGCCGGGCGAGGTGGCGCGAGCGTTCGAGGGGCGGGAACGGCTCGGCGCCGGACAGCAACGCACGGCCCATGCCCGTGCGGGCATGGGCCGCCACGATCATGCTCAACGTGTCGAAGTCGAGCTGGGACTCAAGCGACGGGTTCACAGCACCTGCTGAAAGCTCAGAGCAGACCGGCGCGCCGCTGCTTGGCCATCTTGCGCAGCATCTTCTTGCGAGCCTGGATCAGCTGACGCTTGCGGCGCTCTGAGGGCTTCTCGTAGAAGCGCCGGCGCTTGACCTCGGAGAGGATGCCCGCCTTTTCGCACTTTCGCTTGAAGCGGCGCAGGGCCTGTTCGAACGACTCGTTGTCGCGAACGAAGACACCTGTCGGCATGCGGTTCTCACCCCCTCCTCCGCGCGAACTCGGCGCCGGTGGGCGCAGCGCAGGAGTAGGGAGACTAGCAGCCGGGGGCTACTGGGTCAAGGGGGAGGCCGTTGCGGCTCTACTCGCCGCCGACCTGGATCTTGACCGCGTCGAAGCTCTTGCTGTAGACCTTGCGGTTGTCCATCTTGAAGTAGACCGCGGCCGCCCCGCCCTCGCGCTTGGGGTAGAGCCAGGTGATGACCTTCTTCTCAGGGTCCTCTTTGACGTTGCGGTAGTAGGGGGTGCCGACGGCCTCCCTCACCTGGTCCTCGGTCATGTTCTTCGTGATCTGGTCGAACCGCTCCTGGGTGACGAAGCGCAGGTCGTCCAGCTCGGCGATCCGGGCGGTCAGGGGCTCGTAGACCGGCTTGGCGATCTGCAGGTAGTACCCCTGGGCCAGCTCCAGCTGGTCGATGGCCTTCTTGTAGTCGCCGGCCTTGGTGACCGCGTCGTCGGCGTAGACCATCGCCTCCTCGGAGTAGATGCGGAGCCCGTCGAGGGTCTCCGGGTCGCTCGGGAAGTCGTTGAGGGCGATGGTCAGGAAGTTGGCCAGCTCGGTCTGGAGATCGTCGTAGCTGGACGCGTTCTCGGCGTCCTTGGCGGCCGCGTCCCCCTGGAGCTGGTCGAGGCGAGCCTGCTGCTCGGGGGTCCGCTTGTCCGCGGGCGTGGCCTCGAGCTCCGCCATCTCGGAGCGCAGCGCGTCCAGCTCCCGACGAGCCTGCTGCAGCGCGTCATAGCTCTGGGTGATCCCGGCCAGCAGCTGCACCAGCTCGGCCTTGTCGACGGTCTGCTCCTCTTCCCCCCCTCCCTTACACCCGATGCCCGTCCCGACGGCGAGAGCGAGAACGAGAACGCAGGGCAGGATGCGGCTGATGGTCATCTCTCCTCCCTTCCCGGCCGACCCTACCAGAATCGGCAGGCGGTGACAACCTGCGGCACGCGCAGGGGATTGCAGCTCATTCCCGCGCCGGCCTTTCCTTGACGTGGTGTGACCGGGACGGGGATAATGCCACTGACGCGAACCTGGAGGCACCATGGACCCGTACGACGCCATTCTCGAGCAGCTGAAGCGGGCGCAGACCCGTGGTCTGGAGACGGTGACGAACCGGCTCGACTTCGTGGTCGAGAGCCTCGAGGAGCTGATCCAGGAGGCGAAGTCCTCGGTCCAGGAAGCGATCCCACGCGAGCCCGAGGAGCTCTTCCCGCTGGCCGAGGTGGGGGCGCTGGTCGACCAGCTGCGCGAGCAGCGCCAGGAGGCCGACGGCAGGGTCGAGAGCCTCACCGCCGAGGTGGCCGAGCTCCAGCAGCGACTGGACGATGCGCTCGAGCGCGCCGAGGCAGCCGCCTTCGTGGCGGCACAGGCGCAGGAGAGGGCCGAGGCCCCGGCCCTGGAACGACCGGCCGGAGGCCTGACCATCGGCCTGTTCCGCCGCCTCGACCTCGCCCGCAGTCAGTCCGAGCTGCTCAAGGAGCTGCTCCCGCTGCTCGCCGACTTCGTGGGCCGGGCGGTGGTGTTGGTGGCCCGGGGTCGAAGCGTGTCGGCGTGGAGCGGAATCGGATTCGACGACCCCGAGCGGCTGCGGGGCTGGAAGGGGGAGGTGGACGAGTCGGAGGCCTTCACCAGGCTCGTCGACGGCTCGGCCCCGATCCGCTGCGCCGCGGCGACCGACCCGCTGCTGTCGCGGTGGCTGGCCGGCGAGCCGGTCGCGGAGGATGTCCTCCTGGTTCCCGTGTGCCTGCGGGGCAAGATCATGGGGGCCCTGTACCTGGACCGGGTCGAGGGGCGGCCGTGGGAGCCCGACCAGGCCCAGGCGCTGGTGGCTCTGACCTGCTGGCTCATCGACACCCTCGCCCACCGCCAGGCGGTGCCCAGCGCCATGCTGGCCGAGGCCGTCGACCTGGAAGGCGAGGTCGAGCCGGCCGCGCCGGTGGAGGCCGAGGCCGAGCCGTGGACGCCGGTGACGGCCGAGGAGGCGCCGGAGGCGGAGGAGCCGGCGGTGGAGACCGTCGCGGCGGTCGAGCAGGTCGAGCCGGAGGCGGCGGCCGAGTTCGACGCGCGGTCGACCGTCCAGGTGGAGCTCGGCGCGGTCCCGGTCGAGGCGCCGCCCGAGCCGGAGCCGGTCCCGGAGGTCGTCGAGGAGCCGGTCGCGCCGGTCGAGGAGGTTCTGCCGGAGCCCAGGCCGCTGACCGCCGAGGAGCAGGCGAAGCACGAGGAGGCCCGCCGTTTCGCCCGTCTGCTGGTGTCCGAGATCAAGCTCTACAACGAGGAAGAGGTGGAGCGCGGCCGCGTGAACAGGGACCTGTACCACCGCCTCAAGGAGGACGTCGACCGCAGCAAGGAGATGTACGAGAAGCGCATCTCCCCCGAGATCCGCGCTGCCCGCGACTACTTCCACGAGGAGCTGCTGCGCATTCTGGCCGACGGCGACCCCGACGCCCTCGGCATGTGAGGGTCGCCCTCTGCCTGATCGGTCTCGCCGCGGTGGCCGCCTGTGCGCCGCGCCTCCAGGCCCCGGCCGAGGTTTCCCCGCGTGACGAGCTCCTCGCGCGGGGCTTCGCCGCCCGCGCCTCCGACCCGCTGACCGCTGCTGCCCTGCTCGAGCGGGCGGGGACCGGGCCGAGCCTCGAGCGCGCGCGGCAGGAGGTGTGGCTCGGCTGCCTCGAGCGGGCGGGGGCGGGCCCCGACGCCTGGCTGGCTTTCCTGGGCGGAGGCCCGCCGGCTGACCTGCGACCGAGGGCGCTGGAGGGGCTCGGCCGCGCACTGCTTGCCGCGGGGGACCTCGCGGGCGGCGTCGCTGCGCTGGAGGAGGCGGCGACGTCCGGCCGGCTCGCCGCGGACGAGGCGTTGGTGGCGAGCGGGGACACGGCGGCGCGAGGCCGGGCCGCCCTCCGCCTCGCGGTCCGCGATCCCCGGCGGCTGCAGCGCCTCGACCCCGACCTGGAGCGGGAGACCCTGCGACGGTTGCGACCCGCCGAGTGGCTGGAGCGGGCGCGGGCCTGGCGGGAGGGCGGTCTGCCGTCCGCCGCCGAGCGGGAGCTGCGCCGCCTGCGGTGGAGCGGTGCCGACGAGAGGGAGCGTCGGGAGGAGCTGGTCGAGGCTGCGGTGGCGGCCGGGCGGCTGGACCGGGCGCTGGCGGCTCTGCGCAGCGCTGGCCCCGAGCCCGGGCGGGAGGGGGCGATCGAGGCGGAGCTGCTGCGACGGCAGGGGTGGGGGATGGTCCCGCAACCGGGCGCCCGGAAGCGGTTCGAGCGCTGCCTCGCGGTGGCGGAGCGGGCGGCGGCGGTCGGCGTGGGCGAGACCCGGACCCGGGCCCTCGAGCTGATGGTCGAGTGCGGCACGGAGAGCGGCCAGCTCGAGCCGGCGTTGGCGGCGTGGCGGGCGTTGCAGGCAGCCGCGTGGGAGGGCGGCCGGAGGGACTGGCTGGGCCGGCGCCTGGGCCTTGCCCTCGCCGCCCGTCCGGGCCGGGCCCGTGAAGTGGACGAGGTTGCCGCGGGCGTGCCCGACCAGCGCCGCTGCCTCCGTTACTGGCTGGCGCGCGAGGGGACGGGTCGGGGAACCGGGGAGCGACTTGCCGAGCTCGCGAGGGCGCCCTTCCCGGACCTCTACTCGGTGTGGGCGCGGGAGGACCTCGACCTGCCCGCCCCAACGCCGATGCCGCCACCGGGCGCGACGGCCGGTCCCGACGAGGGGCCCGCCGCGGTCCGGCAGCTCCTCCAGTGGGGGGCGCCCGAGGAGGCGGTGCGGGAATGGCGGCGGCTTCGGCGACTGCGCGCCCTCACCCCGTCCGAGGCGGTGGCGGCGGCGAGGCTCGAACGGGCTCGGGGGAACGTCAACGAGGCCGTCGCCTGCCTCAGGTCGGCCATGCCGGAGCTGGGCCGGGTCGACATGGACCGTGTTCCCGCCGAGGCGATCAGGGTCTACCTCCCCCTCGACTGGCAGCGTTCCCTCGTGGCCGCAGCCAGTGACGCCGGGGTCGAGCCCTGGCTGCTGGCGGCGGTGGCCCGCCAGGAGAGCGTCTTCAACCCCGCCGCGGTCAGCCCTGCCGGCGCCAGGGGCGTGCTCCAGCTCCTCCCCGGCACCGCCCGCCCGCACGCTCTCGCCCTCGGTCTCGGGCCCCGCCCGGACCTGTTCGACCCGGACCTCAACCTGCGGCTGGGGGCGCGGGAGCTCGGCGCCCTGCTGCGACGCCTCGGGGCGGTGGAGCCGGCGCTCGCCGCCTACAACGCCGGCGAGGCGAGGGCCCGGCGGTGGTGGCGCTCCTGGCCCGACCGCCGGCGGTTCACCGAGGCGGTGCCGATTCCCGAGACCTACAACTACATCCGCCGGGTGACCTACCTGGCCCAGGCGTACCGGCTCGCGTACGGGCAGGAGTGGAGGCAACCGTGAGGGAGGTGCTGGTCCAGACCGCCGAGCGGCGGCAGCTCGTCGACATCACCGGGCGGGTCCACGAGGCGGTGGCCGCGCTGGGGGTTTCCGACGGTCTGTGCCACCTCTTCGTCCCGCACACGACCGCGGCCATGCTCGTCAACGAGAACGCCGACCCGGACGTGGGCCGCGACCTGTTGGCGTGCTACGCGGCCATGGTGCCCGGGGTTCCCTTCCGCCACGGCGAAGGCAACTCCGACGCCCACTTCCTGGCCACGGTGATCGGGGGCTCCCTGCTCCTGCCGGTGGTGTCCGGGCGCCTCCGTCTCGGCACCTGGCAGGGGGTGTTCTTCGTCGAGCTCGACGGGCCCCGCTCCCGGCGGGTGTGGGTTTCGGTGGTCTGACGGAGCGATCACCCTGACCTCGACCCACGGGTGGGCGGGGAAGCCGAGAGCTGACCGCTGAAAGCTGACCGCTCCGTCAGGTAGACTTGACCCCGGAAGGAGAGCCGAAGCATGTCCCTCGACCCGAAGCTGCTCGAGATTCTGGTCTGTCCCGAGGACAAGGCGCCCCTCGAGCTCGTCGACCTCGAGCCCGAGGTCCGCGAACGGCTCGTCGCGCGCTACCGGGACCAGTTCAAGGACGAGGAGCCGGTGGTGGAGCAGGGGCTCCGGTGCTCGAGCTGCGGCCGCACCTACCCGATCGTGTCCGACATCCCGGTGATGCTGGTCGACGAGGCCCTGACCGGGGAGGGGGCGGCCTGATCGCAGGAGCCGCCCCGTCGGAGGTGAGCACCGCGATCGCACCCCTCCCGGGTGGGAGCCCGGTGGCGAGGGTTCCCGGCCCGCCGGCCTGCGGCGAGGGAGCTTCCGTGGCCACGGGGTGCGGGAGCGCCACCGGTCGCTGGGCCGGCTCGGCCTCGGCGGCTCTCGTTCTGGCGGTGGCGGGCAGCCTCAAGATCGCCCTCGCCAACGGGTTGCTCGTGCTGGCGGTGGTGGCGTTCGCGGTCGCCCTGGCGAGAGGGCAGGCGAGGTGGCGGTCGAGCCCGTTGCAGTGGGCCGTGGGTGCCTACGCCCTGGCCTCGGTGGGAGCGGTGGCGTTCTCTCTCAACCTCGGCCACAGCCTGACCGAGGTGGGCGAGCTGCTGACCCTGGCCGTGGTCCCCCTGGTGGTCAGCCTCCTCGACCGCCGGCGCTGGGACCTCCTGCTCAAGGCGTTGACCGCGGTGGCGGTGCTGTCGGCGGCGGTCGGGCTGTGGCAGTACCTGCACGGCGCCTCCACCCTCGCGCACCGGCTGCGCGGCCTCGCCAACCACTACATGACGTTCTCGGGGTGGACCCTGGTGGTGGTGCTGCTGCTGGTCGCGGATATCGCCTTCAACCCGAACCCCCGGCGGTTGCGGTGGTCGGTCCCGGCCGTGGCCCTCTGCGGGCTGGCGCTGGCGCTCTCCTACACCCGCAGCGCCTGGATCGGGCTGGCGGCGGGCCTGGTGCTGGCAGCCGCTGTCTGGCGCCCCCGCACCTTCCTCGCGATACCGGTGGTGGCGCTGGCGGTGGCTCTGGCCATGCCGCGATCGGTGCTCGAGCGGGCAGCCTCCATCGTCGACCTCCACCACCCTTCCAACTACGACCGGCTGTGCATGGTGAAGTCGGGGTTGGAGATGGTGGGTGACCACCCGCTGTTCGGGGTGGGTCTCGGGATGGTCGAGCGACGCTACCCGGTGCACCGGCAGGACGACGCGCCGCGGTGGCGGATCCCGCACCTGCACAACAACCCGCTGCAGATCGCAGCCGAACGCGGGCTGATCGGGCTCGGCGCCTACCTGGCGGTCCTGGTCGTCTTCGCCCTGCACACGGTGGCCGCGTTGCGGCGTCGCGACCACCCCGCGTTCCCGGCGCTGGCGGGCTGTGTCCTGGCGGTGGCGGGGGTGACCGTCGCCGGGTTGTTCGAGTACAACTGGGGTGACGCCGAGGTCTGGATCCCGACCCTGGCGGTGCTGGCGGCGCCGTTCGCACTGGCGCCGGAGGAGCCGTGAGCCGGGCCGAGCGGGTGTGGTCCGTCTCGGAGCTGGTCGGGGAGCTGAACCGGCTCCTGGGAGCGAGCTTCTCCGACCTCCGGGTGGAGGGGGAGGTGACCAACGCCTCCTCCTCGGGCCGGGGTCACCTGTACTTCACCCTCAAGGACGTGGAGGCTTCGCTGGACTGCGTCATGTGGGCCTCGCGGGCGGGCCGGCTGCGCTTCGAGCTGGAGGATGGTCTGGCGGTCCTCGCGCTCGGTTCGCTCGTCGTCTACCCGCAGCGGGGTCGGCTGCAGCTGGTGGTCGAGAGCCTCCAGCCGCAGGGGCAGGGCGCCCTCCAGCTCGCCTTCGAGCAGCTCAAGCGGCGCCTGGCCGCGGAAGGGCTGTTCGCGCCCGAGCGCAAGCGGCCCCTGCCGGCGCTCCCGGCGCGGGTCGGCGTGGTCACCTCGGTGACCGGGGCGGCGCTACGGGACATGCTCAAGGTGCTGCGTCGTTTCCCACACCTCGAGGTGGTGGTCGCGGACGCCAGGGTCCAGGGGGAAGGGGCGGCGGCGGAGATCGCGACCGCGCTCACTCGCCTCGGCTCGTCCGGCCTGGTGGACCTGGTGATTGTCGGGCGTGGTGGCGGCAGCCTCGAGGACCTGTGGGCCTTCAACGAGGAGGTCGTGGCGCGGGCGGTGGTGGCGTGCCCGGTGCCGGTGGTCTCCGCAGTGGGGCACGAGGTGGACTTCACCATCTCGGACTTCGTGGCGGACGTTCGGGCCGCGACCCCGACCCAGGCGGCTGAGCTGGTGGTGAGCCGGCTGGAGGAGCAGCAGCGGCGACTCGAGGAGGCGACGAAGGCCCTGTCCCGGGACCTGCGACACCACCTCCAGCTGGCCCGCTCGCGCCTGCGGGGTTTCGAGGGCTCGTCCGGGCTGGCTCGGCTGCCGCACCGGCTCCGCCTGGTGGCGGCGCGGCTGGCGGCGGCGGCCCGGATGCCGGGTCTCCTGCGGGGCCTGGCCCGTCGCTCGTCGGCGAGGTTGGAGGCAGCCGAGGGCGCGTTGCGGCGGTTCCCGGCCCGGGTGGCGACCGGCGCCCACCGGCGACTGCTCCAGAGCCGGTCCGACCAGGCGGCCGGCCTCATGACCGCCCGGCTCAAGGCGGCCCTCGCGGCCCTGGCGTCCGCCGAGCGGGGCCTGCGTCACCTCGGGCCACAGGCCGTGCTGGAGCGCGGCTACTCCATCACCACCGTCGAGGGGAGCTCGGCCCCGCTGAAGGACCCGGCTGCTGCGCGCCCCGGCGCGATCCTGTCGAGTCGCCTCGCCCGGGGGGCCCTGCGGTCGGTGGTGGCCGGGGAGAGGGTGCGAGGTGGACGGGGCGTGGTCGGCGAGCAGGCGTCGCTGTTCGGCGACGAGCCCGCGACGGGACAAAGCACTGAGGAGGTGGAACCATGACTCGGGAACGAGAACGGGATCGGGAGGAGCAGCCCGAGGAGCGGTTCGAGGACCAGCTGGCTCGGCTGGAGGAGATCGTGGCCCGCCTGGAGGACGAGTCGGTCGGGTTGGAGGAGGCGCTGCAGCTGTTCGAACGGGGGATGACGCTCGCGCGCGGCTGCCGGCAGCGCCTGGAGACCATCGAGCAGCGGGTGAGCCAGCTGCTCGAGCGGGACCAGGGGGGTGTGGAGATCGCCCCGCTGGAGGTGGACACCACATGAGGGTCGACGCCGGCGCCCTCCTCTCCAGCGAGCGGGTGGAGGTCGAGGAGGCCCTGAAGCGGGTTCTCCCCGCGCCTGACCGCTGGCCCGCCCGGCTGCACGAGGCCATGACCTACGCCGTGATGGCGGGCGGCAAGCGGGTCCGCCCGATCCTGGCGCGGCTCGCCCACGCCGCCGCCGGCGGCGACCCGGATCGGATCACCGAAGCGGCGTGCGGCCTGGAGCTCATCCACACCTATTCCCTGGTGCACGACGACCTGCCGGCGCTCGACGACGACCTGCTCCGGCGGGGCCGGCCAACGGTCCACGCGGCGTTCGACGAGGCGACGGCCATCCTCGTGGGTGACGCCCTCCTGACCGAGGGGCTGCTCGTCCTGGCTCGTCACCCCCGGGGGGACGACTGGGCAGCCCGGCGGGCGGCCGCGGTGGGGCTGGTGGCGGAGGCGGTCTCCTCCCGCGGGATGGTCGGCGGTCAGATGGAGGACCTCGAGGCCACCGGGCAGGTGGTGGGGCCTGCCGGCGACCCGGGCGCGCGGCTGGAGCGGATCCACGCCCACAAGACCGGCTGCCTGCTCCGGGCCTCGGTGGAGCTCGGCGCGGTGCTGGCCGGGGTCGACGACACCCCCCGACAGGAGTTCGCACGTTTCGGGGCGGCGCTCGGCCTCGCCTTCCAGGTGGCCGACGACATTCTGGACGCCACCGCCTCCGCCGCCGAGCTGGGCAAGTCCCCGGGCAAGGACGCGGCGGCGGGAAAGCTCACCTACGTCACCCTCTACGGTCTCGACCCGGCGCGGAACCGGCTCGCGCAGCTCGAGGAGGAGCTGGTCGGCCTGGCGGGTGGCCTCGAGGGGCCCGACGGCCCTCTCGCCGCCCTCGCGCGCTTCGTCACCCGCCGCCGGAGCTGACCAGCGCCTCGGCGACGCGGCGCGCGACCTCGTGGGGGGTGTCCTCCGGTTGCACCGCGACCGTCAGCCGGGCGAGGCGGTAGAGCGGCTCCCGGGCCTCGAACAGATCTCGGGCCTGGGCCGGGTCGCCGAACTTCGGCCGGTCGGCCTGCTTGCCCGGGAGGCGGGCGAGCAGGGTCGTCCAGGAGGCCTCGAGGTAGACCGAGACTCCCCCGCTCTCCTCGATCAGACGGCGGTTGCCCTCGACGCAAAAGGTGCCGCCCCCGGTGGCGACCACCCCCTGCTCGAGGCCCGTCACCTCCGCGAGCGTCAGGCTTTCCTCGCGACGGAACAGCCCTTCGCCGTGCCGGGCGAAGACCTCGGACACGCTCGCCCCGAGGCGGTCGACCAGCACCTGGTCGAGGTCGACGAAGCGGACCCCGAGCATGCCGGCCAGGGCGGCGCCCACCGAGCTCTTGCCGCACCCCATGAAGCCGACCAGGTAGACGACGGGCACGAGGGTGATGGTATCCGGACCCGCCCGCAGGCGTCGAGACGGGCTACCCCTCGAGGTTGAACTCGCGGGAGTCGAACCAGAACCCGAGGCCGCTGACGCAGTCGAGCTCCGCCTGGACGATGGCCCGGTGGCCCTCCTCGATCTCCACGAAGCGGGCGAAGAGCTCCTGGCCCTGGCTGTCGAGGGTACGGACCATCTCGCGGTAGAAGTCGCTGGTCTCCACCTCCACCTTGAGGGCGCGCTCGAGAAGGTCGACCTCGGTCGCCGAGGTGCGGCGGGGCCGTCCCTTGACCTGGTCGCGGAGCTGGGTGACGGCGTCGTCAATGCTCTGGCGGCTGGGGATCGCGGTCTCCAGTCGCTCGAGGGTGATCGTGCCGGTGGAACGCCACTCGTCGAGGCGCTCCTTGAGGTACTTGAGGTGCCCGCGCTCCTCCTCGCAGAGGGTGCGGAAGACCCGCTTGCCGACCTCGTCGGTGCTCTGCTCCAGGGCTTCGGAGTAGGTGCGGTGCACCTTGGCCTCGTACTCCATGGCGGTTCGGATCGCTTCTTCGAGGTTCATCGTCGTCCCCCTGCGGGTCGTCGGACCCGTCAACGCCATTATGCCCGCCGCCGCCCCGCGCCGCAACGTGGCGGCTCTCCCCGAGGACGCCCCGATGCTCGCGGGACATGGCGAGAAGGCAGCACAATCGGCCGAGTTGACCAGGAATCGACGGAGTTGTTCGATGCCACCCCTTGCCTTTCACGTGGAACGGGTGTACCCTCCCACTGTCGGACCGGGACTGGAGTGGTCCCGGCGTCCTCTCTGAACGTGGAGGAAGGAGAGATAGAGTATGCGCGCGAGGTCTCTGGTTGTCCGTCTACTGATCGTGACCCTGCCACTCGTGCTCGTGGCCGGCTGCGCGAAGCCGCCGCAGGTCGAGCTGGACAAGGCCAAGGCCGCCCTCAACACCGCCGCCGAGGCCGAGGCCGCGACCTACGCCCCCGAGGCGTGGCAGGCCGCGCAGGACGCCATGAACGCCGTCAACGCCGAGATGGAGGTCCAGGCCAACAAGTTTGCGCTGTTCCGCTCCTACAAGAAGACCAAGGAGCTCGTCGTCGCCGCCGAGACCGCCTCGACCGAGGCCGAGCAGGCCGGCCGCGCGGGCAAGGAGCGGGCGCGCCAGGAAGCCCAGGCCGCCCTCGACTCGGTTCGCACCGCCCTGACCGACGCCCAGAACATGCTGGCGGAGCTCGAGAAGTGCCGTCGCAAGCCGAAGGGCTTCAAGCAGGACCTGGAGCTGCTCCAGGGTAACCTCGACGGCCTCAACGCCAGTCTGCCCGAGGTGGAGTCGGCGATGAGCGGCGAGGAGTTCCTCACCGCCAAGTCGCTCGCCGAGCAGCTGCAGCAGCGCGTCGACACCTTCGCTGCCGACATCGCGGCGGCCAAGACCAAGATCAATTGCTGAGCTTGACCCGATGGTCCCCGGAGCCGGCGGCACGGTGGTGCCGCCGGCTCCTTTTGATTTTGACCTTCTCCGCGGTGGTCGTCGCGCCGGCGGCCTGCACCGACACCCGGACCTCCTCGGACTTCGACCTGTTGCGGCGGACCGCCCGCCGCGCGATGGCGGAGCTGCAGGCCGAGCGGCCCGAGGCCGCCGCCGAGGTGGAGCTGCTCCTGCAGCGGGCCGAGGAGGTGACCGCCGTTCAGATGAGCCTCCGGGCCTACCGTCGGGAGCCGCTCCGCGTCGAGGCCTCCTGGGGTCGGGTGCTCGAGGTGGCGGCGGATCGGGTAGGGGAGCTGCGGCGGCACCGCTCGGAGCTCGAGCGGCGCTACCGCAGCGTGGCGGTCGAGGTCGAGCAGGAGGTCGCCAGCGCGAAGGAGAGGATGCGGCAGCCGGGCATGGGGCGCCGTGAGGCGATGGCGATGAACCGCGCCGAGACCGAGCTCGCCAACGCCCGCCGGCTGGCGGTGGAGGGGGACTTCGAGCGGGCCGTGCGCTCGGCGGAGCGAGCCCGGGTCTTCGCGGCCACCCCCGAGGCGACGTACCGCGATCTCATGGAGCGCTTTTCCGATCCCCGGATGCTCCGCCAGTGGCGGAGGTGGGTCGACGAGACCCTCGCCCAGTCGCGACGGGAGGGTGGGGCGGCGATTGTGGTGGACAAGCTCGGGCGACGCCTGATCCTCTATCGCCGGGGTCGGGTCGACACGGTCTTCACCGCCGAGCTGGGGGCCAACGGCCTGCGACCGAAGCGGCACGCGGGGGACCGTGCGACCCCCGAGGGTCGCTACCGCGTGGTGGTGAAGAAGCACGGGGGGGCGACGATCTACTACAAGGCGCTCCTCATCGACTACCCGAACCCGGAGGACCTGAAGCGGTACCGGGCGGCCCGGGAGGCCGGGGCGGTGCCGCGAGGCGCGGGTGTCGGCAGTCTGATCGAGATTCACGGTGAGGGGGGCGAGGGGCGGGACTGGACCGACGGCTGCGTCGCCCTCACCAACGACGACATGGACCGGCTCTACCCCCGGGTCACGGTGGGGACGCCGGTGACCATCGTCGGGACCTTCTGAGGGAGGTCGTGATGCAGGACGTAATGCCCGAGGTCGCGGGGCAGGTGCCGCAGCGTCCGGCGCCGCCCGCGCCGCGCCGCGCTTTCCGTCGGGGTCTCCTGATCGGCGGCGGGGCACTGACGATCGCAGCGGCAGGGCTCTTCGCCCTGGCCGTGCTCGGGGTCTCCTACGCCTCGTGGGAGGTGCCGGAGTCGCCGGTGGTCGCGGGGGCCGACGACGCCTCCGCCGCCGCCGTCGCCCGACTGGACGCGAAGCTGGCCGGCCTGCGCCCGCGGGAACCCTACGTGGTGATCGACACCTACAACAACCGGCTTCGGGTCCATCGCCGCGGTGAGCTCCTGCGGGACGCGGTCTGCTCGACCGGGAGCGGTGTGGTCCTGCTCGACCCGCGGGGCGAGCGGTCCTGGACCTTCGACAGCCCGCTCGGTGAGCGGAGGGTCCAGCGCAAGGTGAAGAACCCGGTCTGGGCCAAGCCCGACTGGGCGTTCATCGAGGAGGGCTACCTGCCGCCCAAGGACCCGAACCTGCGGTTCGACGACTTCTCGCTGGGTGACTATGCCCTCTACCTGGGGGACGGGTACATCATTCACGGCACCATTTTTCAGACCCTGCTCGGCCGGCCGGTGACTCACGGCTGTGTCCGTCTGGGGGACGAGGACCTCGAGTATGTCTACCGGACGGTTCCGATCGGCGCTCGCGTGTACCTGTACTAGCGTGCTGCTGGCGGGCGTGCTCGCGGCCGAGCCGGCCGCCGACCCCCGGGTGGCCGCGCTCGAGCTGGAGCTCGAGTTGGCCCGCACGCGCGAGCTCTACCTGCTGGTCGACCCGGCGGGACGTCGACTCGAGGTCCGCGCCCGGGGGATCGTCCTCGACGCGGTGGAGATCAGCGACGTGGTCATCCAGTCGGTGGCGCCACTGCTCGCCTCTGGGGACCCCCCGTCGCTGCGGATGCCGGCGGTGTGGCACGTGACCAGGGCGCCCGAGGACACCTGGAGGCGGGTGATCGCCCCCCCGACCCTGCGCCCCTACTCTGAGGAGGAGGAGGAGCCCACCCCGTGGCCGACCGGGGCCGGGCCGAAGCCGACCCGGACGCCGACCCCCACGCCGGTGGTGGTCCCCCCGGACTACGACCTGAAGCTCGACAGCGGCTGGCACGTCGAGGTGACCTCCGTGGCGCCGAGCCTCCTCGGCTCCCGTCTCGGAGGGGCGATCGCCAGCGGCTGGCGGCGGCTTCTGGGTCGCCCGCAGCCGGAAAGGCCGCCGCGGCTGGTGTTGGTGATGGGGGCGGACGACGCGCGCCGTCTGCGTCACCTTTTCGTGCCCGGCATGGCGGTCCTGCTGGCGCCGGCGCCGGCGCCCACGCAGCCGTGACGGAGCGACACTTCTTGCGTATGCTGTGGGTCGTGGTCGTGAGAGGATGACGGTAATGGCACAGAAGCGGGTGCTGAGCTGGGTGATCCTGGGCCTGATCGTGGCGGCGGCGGCCGCCGCAACCCCATTGATCCTGAAGAAGCTGCGGGGCGAGTAGCCAACAGTCACGGGACCGCCCTGGCCGACCCGACGCCGGTGGCGTCGGCGGGGGGAGCCCTGTCCCGAAGCGTCAGACCGTGGACAGTCATCCACCCCCGCCCAGACGCTCCACGGTCAACCGTCCCAACCTGCCTCGAGGCCGCGCCGGCCTCGTCGCGCTCCAGCTCGCGGTGCACGTCGCGACCAGCATCGCCCAGCTCTCCCTCCCGCGCGGCGTCGCCCACCTCAGGGACCACCTGGTCCGAGCAGCCGACAACACGGTGCTCAGGCTGGCGGAAACCAGCGGTCGCACCCTCGGCAACCGCCATCAGCATCTCGAAGCCTCCTACACCGCTGCTCGCTGCTCCCTGACCCTGCCACCTGCCGATGCCCCTGTCGCTGCCGCTGGGGTGAAATCAGCCGAGCCGGCTCCCCGGCAGCATCGCCTTCCCCGTCAGCGTTGACTCCGTCTGGGGTGACTGCCCCCCACCACCCAGCGCAGATTCCGCTGCAGCAACGCCCTGGCGACAACGCAACGCCCTCATCACGCAGGTGGCTTGCATCACGATCCGCCCTGTGGGACAATCCTCGCCCTGAGCTGCACCGGTAGCTCAACTGGATAGAGCATCTGACTACGGATCAGAAGGTTGGGGGTTCGAGCCCCTCCCGGTGCGCCAACCTCCGTTTCTCGTACCAGAGTGACCTCGCTTCGCCGACGGCACTGCATGGGGCTCGCCACTGCACCGCCCGGCCCTGCCCCTCCGTGGTTCGAGCCCCTCCCGGTGCGCCAGCCTCCGTTTCTCGTACCAGAGTGACCTCGCT
>Ga0068714_10002006_pt1 | contig 27471 bp, 34 predicted proteins | sample MTBNYHSulfiMetaG_FD_62988 | JGI IMG/M metagenome (GOLD analysis project Ga0068714, IMG submission 62988) | Enrichment culture microbial communities from rom New York Harbor, USA that are MTBE-degrading - MTBE-NYH (New York Harbor Sulfidogenic)... | ecosystem: Environmental > Aquatic > Marine >... | reverse complement strand
CGTCGCCGACCTGCGCCCTGCGGCACAATTCCCAGTCTGGATGGCCTCTCGGCGCAGGGCTTCGGCGGCGCCCCCGGCCTATCCTACCAGCCGCCGCACCTATCCTATCCTAGCCGCCGCCGAAGAGCAGCAGCGTCAGCACCCCGGCCAGGGGCGGGAAAACCAGGAACAACCCCATCCTCCGCCAAGTAAACGCGGGGCCGAGCGTAGCCGCTTCATACGCGAATTTGCTTGAGTTCCACATCATCCAGCCAGTCGTGAACGCAATGATGGTCGCGTCGCCCGCTCCGGCCCTCAGAATGGCGGCAGCCATCGGGAAAACGACGTACGGACCGAAGGGCAGTATCCCCCCTGCTATGGACCCAATCACGATCCCCTTGAGGCCCGCCCCCGCCCCCAGCCAGCGCTGGATTGCCGTGGCCGGAACCAGGGCTTCGACGAAGCCTGCCATCAAGAAGGCAACCAACAGCAACGGTAGCTGGACGCGGAGGGACTCAAGCGCGATCCGCAGGCCCCTGTGGGCCAGGCCCTTTTCCCTGCGCCAGGCGAGAGCAAGCAGAACGGCGACGACCACCGCCAGAAGCACGTTAGCCTGGGTCATCGGGCCTCGCCCCCGGAGCCGGCGGCCGCGGGCTCCTTCATCAGCCGCGTCGCGGCAACACCGACCAGCAGCGGAACAAAGACCGTCACCGACCAGCGGATGGCGGTCAGCCTTGTACCGAAGAACGCCAGCTCAAGCGGAATCCGCATCACGTCCCAGAGGCACTTCCCGGCGATATACGAGAGGATCGTGCCCATCCCGGCCCCCGCTCGACGGATCGCCAGCGCCAGCGGGTAGTAGACGTACGGGCCTCCCGGTGTCAGCGCACCGGCGGCCGCGCCGAGCAACACCCCCCGCAGCCCGGCCTGACTTCCGAGCCATCTGCGAATAGTGTCCGGTTCGACGAGAACCTGCATCAGGCCCGTGACGGCAAACGCCAGCACGACCAGCAGCGCCGCCTGCCGCAGGGTCGCGAACGCATTGTTGAAACCGGCCGCGACCAGTGGCAGCCCTCCCTGCACCTGAGCGACCGCGACGAGGGCGGCTGCGATGATCGACAAGACGACAAGGACTCTGTTCATGTGGCAGTCCTCCATCCGGTACAAGATGCATGGTTCATCGCGGACCTGCTAGGAACCTTTGGCGGGCGGTCGGGCCGGAGGGGCGATGCCGGATGTCGTGGCGGGCCGGGGGGGGCAGTCGTGCGAGTCAGGTCTCGGGGTCGGGCGTTGTGCTTAGTTGCAGCGGGTGGGGGCTCGGGCTGCACGCTTTTGGGGCGAAGCGGCGTGCCACCTGCTCATTTCTGGGGCATTGGCCGCCTAAGGTGGGCGTGGTGCTCAGAAAGTGAGCCAATCCAAGGCCAGAATGCGCAGAAATTGAGCACGCACGGCCATCATCTGCGCAATTCTGTAGCATCAACCCGCCCCGCGCCGCCCCTCGGCCGCATCAACCCGCCCCGCGCCGCCCCCCGGCCGCATCAACGGTCCGGCCCGGACTCGGTCCGGGTTTCCTCGGGGGAGGCAAAGTCAAAACGCTGTTGTCCCTGGCGCGGCTGCCGCTGCTGGCCCTCGCCGCGAGGCTGAAACGCAGGGCAGAGGATGGTCGTGCCATAGGGCTGGACGCAGTCCCAAAGGCAGCCGTCGCAGAGGCCCTTTCCTGGTTTGGCGCCGCTCCGGCGGATCTTGGCGCCTCCTTTGCCGCGGTCAGGTCCGGCCATTCGGAGCCCCCCTTCGCCGGGCCGCTGGGAAACGCTGCGGCACCCGCCGCTCTACGTGTTTGTCGGGAATCGCGGTGTTCCTCCTCTCAGCCTGCGCAGAAGGAGCTCCGGCAGCTCTCGGACAACGGATAGACCTAACCTAACCTGGCCGGGGGAGGCCACGGCGATGCAGCTGGCTGTAGCCGGGTTTCTGCGCGAAACCTGGCCCGGCCTACTCCGGCCCGGGCCTCAGGCCCGTCAGTCCCCTATCCTTAGCCAGAGCGTACTCGCCCATCGCGGTCAGCGCCACGATCCCGCCGTTGATGACGTTGATGCCCAGGGTGCTTACGGTAAGCTGCCCGGTCGCCCACGCAGCCGCCGTCAGGAGGGCCCAACCCAGGCCCCAGGCATAGATCCGCACCGGCAGGGCATGCGGGAGCAGCTCCTTGGTCATCTGAACGATGAGGAAGACCGCAGCCGATGCGCCGCCGAGGGTAGCGATCATCTCCCAACTGAAGAACTCGGAAGGAAGGGTCATCAGATTCACCTCCCACCTATGGAATCCCGGAATTGGTGACCAGGTAGACGATAAGAGCGGAGCACAGCGAGGAAAGCGCGCCCAGCGCCCACGGTACCCAGACAGGGATGCGCCAGTCCTGGCTTCTGGCAAGCTGTATGCGCTCGTCTATCCTCCGGCTAAGCGGCTCACCGCAGACGCTCTCGCGCAGGGTCTTGAGCTCGTGGGCCAGGCCCTCAACGCGTTGCACGAGGGCCTCCAGGCCCGCCTCCAACCGCGTGAGCCTGCTGTCAAGGGAATCCATCCTCCGCCCCCCGCCGCCCGGCACTCATTGGCCACTGGCCCAATCTATGTGCAGATTAGTAACGGCGTGGACGACGGGAAACCAAACCCTAGATGGGCAGGGGAAAGCTCTTGAGGGTAACGGGCGACGAGCGCAGCAGCCCGACGAGCGAAACCAGGTTCTCGACCATCTGCTGGTGATACAGACGCCCCTTTTCCGCTGTCGCGGGAAGCGGGTCGCCGCTGACGCCGCTGGGTGTGGTGCGGGCCCGGAAGGCCTCTATGCTGGAGGCGGTCAGCACCCGGTCGCCCTGCACGTAGGGATCGCCTGAACGCCAGCGGGCCGGGGGCTGGACGTTGCGTACCGCGCGGTCCATGTGAACCAGTTCCGGCCAAAGGTGCAACAGGTGGGCGGTTTCCAGCTCGTCGGCGTGACCCACCCCGCCGGGTTCGGACGCGCGGATGCTCGCTCCAGCCTCAAATCCGAAGTAGTAAGGGTCAACGATTACCACCAGCTGGCCCGTCTCGTTCACCAGGCGCGTCTGGGCCAGTTTCAGGGGAGCCAGGTTGGCCTCCCTGTGGCCGTTGACGATCACCACGCGGCCAAAGCCGTGAAACGCGAGCGACCTGCAGAGATCCGCGACCACCGCAGTCAGGAGTTCGGGCTTGAGTGTGAGAGTGCCGGGGTAAGCCAGGTGGTGCGGGGACCACCCGAACCAAAGGGGGGGCGCGACGAGTGCTCCCGACCGGGCCGCCGCATCGCGGGCGAGGCCGATGGCTGTCATCGTATCCGTGCCCAGCGGCAGGTGCGGCCCGTGTTGCTCGGTGCTTCCAACCGGCAGAAAGACCACGTCATCCCGGGTGAGATGGTCCCTGACCTGCTCCCACGTAAGCTCCTGAAGCCAGACGCTCATTGCGCGCACCTCCTGCCCCCGGCCGCCCCCCGGCCGCCCCCCGGCCGCCCCGGGCGCCGCGGGGGCTAGTACTCGATTCCCTTGCGCGCCCCGGCCCCGGCGTGGAAGTGGTGCTTTATCTCCAGCACCTCGCTGACCATGTCGGCGCGCTTGACCAGCTCGGGATGTGCCCCGCGGCCGGTGACCACCACGTTGACCTGCTCGGTGCGACCGTCCAGCGCCCGCAAGACCTCGGGTAAAGTCAAGAGGCCGTAGTCCACGGCGACGTTGAGCTCGTCGAGGATGACGAGATCCCAATTGCCGTCCGCCAGAGCCCGTCCGGCAAGCTGTAGGCCCTCTTTCGCAAGCCGCAGGTCGTCGGGGCGAGGGTTTCCGGGCTGAACAAACGACGGCAGCCCCTTCTGCACGATCTCCATTCCGGGAAGGAGCCTGGCGGCGCGCACCTCGCCGTATTCGGGGTCGCCTTTCATGAATTGGATCATCAGTACTTTCATCCCGTGTCCGATCGCCCTCAGGGCTAAGCCCAGCGCGGCCGTTGTTTTGCCTTTACCGTGTCCTGAGTAGACCATAAGCAGGCCTTTGTCCGCCAAGAGACCACCTCCGGGCGCGGTGCGCGCAGAACGGGCACAGCGCTTGTGTCCCATCCCATCCCCTTCGGTAATCTACCCAGGCGGTCCTGCCGGGCCGCGGGCGGTCCTATGCCCTACGCTTCCTGCTTGTCCCCGGACGTGTCTGCTCCGCCCGCGGGTTCGGGCGCGGCCGGCCCGGGCTGCTTTATGCCGAGCAGTTTCGCGAGTAGTTCCTCGATCAACCTGTGGTCTGTCGTTCCCTCTCTTGCCGGGCCGATGGCGCCCGTCACGAGCAGCGCAAGCATGCTCGTCAGAAACTGGTTGGTCCTCAGGTATGGGCAGTCCTCGCAGCTCTCATACCCAAACGGACAACGTCGTCTGCTGTGCCTCCGGGACACGTCGCTCACCCCTCAGCTGTGATCGCGAGCGCTGAACGCTCAAACCACGAATACTCACGGGGTGGGAAAAAGGTGAGGTGGTGTCCCTGCAATAGGAGGGGCGGGCCGTGACGGCGCCGCCCTTCCGCCTTTCTACCGGCTCTGTATCCCTGCAGAAACCATCTAACAGGGATGTTTGCCGCTGTGTGGCCCGTTTGGGCCGTGGCAGATCTTTATGTCCTCAGGCGTGCAGTTGCCGGGCTGTTTGCCCTTGTCACAGCACTTGCCGGGATCACATGTAGACTGATTGCAGCACATTCTCAACCCTCCCTCCCCAGGACAGCGTCCAGCGTAGAAACGAACTCGGCGAGTCGTCCGCGGATTTCCGTCACTGATGCGCGCCAGGAGTGGAGAAAATCCCGGCCCTCCGGGGTGACTTCGTAGACCCGCCGCGCCGCGCCGGGGCCCTCGGTGCTCCACGCAGAGACGAGGATTCCCTCGTCCTCCAGCCTGCGCAGCATCCGGTAGAAGGTCCCGGCATCCAGGGCATCTGCCTCGAGTCCGAACCTCCCCAGCCGGCCCATCAGGTCGTAGCCGTGCGCCGGGGACTCCGCCAGCAGGGCAACAGCGCATGCCTCAATGAAGCCCCGCAGACGGCCGATCTCACAGACACATCCCCTGTCAGGACCGTGGCTGCGGCATTCGCTGCCCGGATCGTGGCCGTGGCAACGTCGAGGGCACATGTTCAGGTACCTCCGGTGCGGATAAAGCATATATATGCGAAATGCACATATCCTACTGGAGACATCGTTTCACAGGCGGCGGGGGCTGTCAAGAGACAATAGACCGCCGGATCGCCACGGCTCCCGGCGTCCGGAACGGACCGGTGAAGAACGCAGGCCCTACGCCAGCTCGTATCCCGAGCGGCCGAGGGCTATCCCGGAAAGGACGCACAGGAATCCTGCCAGAACGAGCACGAGCCTCAGGCCCAGCAGGTTGTCCGGGCTCGCCCCGAAGAGAGCGAAGGCCATTCCCGCTATCCAGGCGGCGCCCGCGAGCGCACCCTTGAGCACCAGGCCTTGGGCACCAAAGTGAAGGGCTTCCTGCCCGTCTCCGGTTTCCCGGCGACGGCCGTCGGTGATGTCGGCAAGCACAGCGTTTGGCAGAGTATAGACAAAGGCCAGAAGCGGTCCTGCCAGAGACACTGACAGCCAGGAGACGGCCGGGGCGAATGCCAGGAAGGGCACGACCCCTCCGAGGAGGATCACGGAGGTCCGAAGGGCCGGGATCTTCCCGCGGACGCGGGCGATCTGACTGACAAACGGAAGCATAGCAAGGGTGCCGGCCATGTTGGCCAGGCCCATGGTACCGACTGCGGTCGTCGGTCTTTGAAGAACACAGGTAACCACGTACGGCAGCGAGATAATCATCATGTTCAGGCCCATCCAGAGTGCGGCCAATCCCAGCAGATAGAAGCGGAACACCTTTTGCTGCGTCACCAGCCTCAACGCTTCCCGCAACGGACCCGCAAGTCCGTCCGCCCTGCGCGTTTCCGGGGGCTCACGGCCCCCGCCCGCGAAAGGGCCGATGCCAAAGGCCAGTCCGACGACCAGAAAGACGACTGCCGCCCCAAGGCCGATAACAAGGCCTCCCTCCGGGAAGCCGAGCGTGTCAAAGAGCCTCGCCCCCAGGAGGCCGATCAGACCGCCTCCGACGATCGACCCCATGGCCTGCCACGATGCAAGCCGCAGCCTGATGCTCTTATCCGGGCTGATCTCGGGGAGCATCGCCAGGTAAGGACAGACGACGACGGTGAAGAGAAAGAAAAAGACGGAAAGGGCGACGCCCATTCTGGCGGCGAGCAGCGGCAGCGGGGACCCGGTATAGGGCATCCAGAGGACGGCAAAGGCGATACCCATCGGGACGGCCCCAACCAGCAAGAAAGGGGCCCTCCGGCCAAGCCTGGTCCGGGTTTGGTCACTCCACCGGCCGACCACCGGGTCCGCCACGGCGTCTACCACTCGCCCGAGCGCCATCGCCATGCCGTAGTAGCCGTGGCCGACCGCCTGCTGGCCCGGGGTTGCCCCGCCCGATGCGTAAAAGAGCAGCCAGGTGACTATCGTGGTGGTCATCGCGGTGGATGCCATGGAGCCAAGGCCGTAGATCCCGCTCCGCCAGGGCAGGCGCGGCTGGGCGGTGAATCCCGTGCCTATGTCCGGCTCTCCCATGGATTCCACCCCCAGGGCAAGCCCGGACTCTTTCGGTACTCAAAAGCTTCGTTCCTGCCGATATCGGCCCCTTTGGGACGAGCAGACACGTCCCGCTGCCGCTGTTCGCCGCGAATGGTGACGCCGTTGCCGGTCGTCCGGCGGTAATACTCCGGAGGTATCGCTCCGCCGGGAGCGACATCCCGCGCCGGGAGTGACATCCTGCGCAGGACCGGCGTTCCGCGCTGGCCCTGCTCGCGAGTTTGGGCTAAACTGGCTCTGGCGGGAGCAGGATGGGGCCGCCGAAACCCGCCGCAAGAACGAGCAACTGTGGGAGGACCGGCGATGGATTGGCAACTGCTGGAGGTATCGATCGTCACCATCCTGGCGCTGTGGGTCGCGCTTTTCGCCGGAAACAGCTTTTCGCGGATAGCTGCCGCCGTCATGATGGTCCTCAACGTGCTGTGGGTCCTCTTCGAGAAGGAAGCCAAGAAGACGGCAAGTGAGGAAGCGCCGAGCCCGCGTCCCGAAGGCGGCGCCACCCGCCCCTCCCCAAGCCGACCGGAAGACGAAAGGCAGAAGGAAGCCAGGCGCGCCCACCGGATTCTCTAGACCGGGGCGACGGCCGTCTCATCACAATGGTCCGCCGCGAGTTACAGGTACACCGTACGGGCCGTCAGCCAGATACGCGATCCTAGGCCGGCTCACCGCCCCGTCCCTCACCGCGCCGTCCCTCACCGCGCCCTCGCTCACCGCGGCGTCTTTCCTGAGCCTCCTCCAGGCCTCCGAAACCGCACCCAAGACCATGCCCTCTATCAGGGCCGGGTCGTTCCCGTACCTCTCCCCGGCGGGGAGAAAGACGTTTCCGTCTCTCCCCGGAATGACGTCGTAATCACGCCTCGAAAGACCCGTGGCGCAGTAATAGAGGTGGCCGGGCGGAACCCGGGCGAGCACTTTGGACCACATCTGCGGCTCCCACTGGTCGTGCACGAACGTCCAGTCCGGAGAAGCCAGCAGACGGTCAAACCGCTCAGGCCCGATGATTTTCAGCAGGTGCAGCACCGTTCTGTACGGAGCGCTTCCCACGGGATCGGTGTCCGTATGATGCCCTGCAATGACCAGGAAACCGCCGCGGCGCGCGGCCGACGCGCCAGCCACGCCCGCCTTTGCGGCCTGGTAATGGTTGATGCCCACCCTCCCTGCGTGGATGACGACGATGTCGTACGGGGCCTGGAGGGGTATCGCCACCCTCTCCCTGACCTGCTCCACAGCGAGGGCGTGCGCCTTCTCTAGATCGCCGGCATACACCCCGGTCAGCTGAAACAGGCCGTCCAGGGTTACGTTGACGATGAAGTCGGCCCCGGCCATCCTGGCGCCCTGCAGCGATTCCTCGTGGCAAGGGTTGCCCTCCAGCTGGAGGTCTCTCGCGCCCGGCGAGGCAAGCATCGCCGGTCCGTGAAAAACCTGGGTGCTGCGCTCGCCCACCAGGCCGGGGACTATCGCCTTCCGGCCCCCGGAGGCGCCGGCCATGAAGTGGCTCTCCACTAGCCCGGTAAGGACCTTGAGGTCCGCCTCAAGGTACAGCCGGTTGACGTACAGCTCCGACCCGAGGCGGGTTGTGCCCAGGTAAGAGAGCGAGCCGGTGTCCCTGCAGTCGTGGTTTACGATCCTGACTCCAGACGAGAAGACGCGGGCGTCAAGCATCTCCCGCAACTCCTCAGGCAGCACCGCACGGTGGGTGCCGGTGGCGATGAGCACGGTGATCCTGTCCGCGGCGAAACCTTGCCCGAGGAGCACCTCCAAGACCGGCCAGAGGATGCCGGGTTCTCCCTTGTAGGGGACCGGCCGCGTGTTATCCGATATGACGACGCAGGCCGTCGCCGCCGGGTTTGCCGAAACCCTCGAACGGGCCAGCTCCGCCAGGGGCGGAGCCGCTACGGGATAAGAGAGCGCCCTGGAAATGGCCGCGGCCGGGTCCTCCAGCGGCGGCCCCCAGCCGGACATCCGCAGGATGTCGGTCTCCGCGGGAAGCGAGAACTCAACGACGCGAGTCCCGAGGTCCATCTGCACCCGAACGGCCAACGCCGTCACCCCCGCCCGGCCGGCTGCGTGGCGGTCTTGATGAGGCCGAAATCCCCCGACGCCGCGGCCCTCAGAACCGGCCCGAGGTACCGGTCGACGTCCTCGGGGCCCAGAGGCACAGGCATGTTCCGGAGCTTGGTTTCCAACTGAGGGTTCTTGGCGGCGGCCAGAGCGCGCGAGATGTGGCCGGGCCCGAACCCCTCAAGCTCGCCCAGCGTCGCCGGATAGTCAAGCGACCTGCTCAGGGCGGTCATCCCGCCGGCCACGGCGATACCGAGCTCGCGCCCATCCAGCCGCTGAAGATCGGTGGCAACGTAGCCGTGGCGCCGGAAGACTCCTCCGACCGCCCGGAGGCGGTCCTCGATCGCCGGTGCAAAGAAAACGGCATAGTACGGGTTCAGGATGGCGCACGCCCGCCCGTGAGACGCGAGGTCGACCAGCGAAAAGCTGTTCAGGTGCGGCCCATTGGTCCCGCCGAGCATGATCGCGTAGCCGCCGAGGTCGGTCGCCAGGCCCAGGGCTTCGCGCGCTTTCAGGTCAGACGGGTCGCGGACAGCCACGGGAAGGTACTCGACGAGCAGCTCCAGTGCCGTCAGGGCGATGTCGCGCGCGAGGGGGGCCTTGCCTTCCGGGATGCCCCAATACACCTCAAGGCAGTGGGCCATGCCGTCAAAGGCCCCGTCCATGGTGAGTCCCGGGGGCGCGGACCTGGTGACGGAGTAGTCAAAGACCGCCCTCCGGGGCACGATCGCGTCGTCGATGATCAGCTTCTTTTGGCCCGCAACGGGGTCAGTGACGTTGGAGTACCGCGTCAGGTGCGCGGCGCTGCTGGCGGCGGTCTGCACGGCCAGCAGCGGAAGCATTTGCGCGCCGGTCGCGGCGAGCCCCCGGGAGACCTGGCCCTCGCCGAAGTAAGGCTCGACCTCCGGGCTCAGCGGTCCAAGGGCGGCCAGGGCCGTGGCGGCCTTCGCGGCGTCGATAGTGCTCCCCCCACCGATGGCGACGACGACGTCGGGCTTTCTGTGGAGGATGTAGGTCTCGATCCTGTAGACGTCCTCCTGCGGTGCGTTCGGTGCCGCCCCCGGACATGGATCTCCCAGGACCTCCACGCCCTGCTCTCCAAGCCCGGCGGCGACCAGCGAAAGGTGTGGGGCGAGCCAGCGGCTCTCGCTGGCCACCAGCAGGGCCCTTTCTCCGAGCGCGGCCGCGTGCCGCCCGACCTGCCCGAGCGCGCCAGCGGCGAAGCTATACCTTTCGCCCCGCCATTCCTCCAACAGCGCCCTCGCCTTCGCCTGAAAGCCCAACGCCACCCCTCCCCGGCCAAAGCCGCAAAATCGGTCTCGGCTTCTTGCCCGGCCCGGTTTCCTCCTGCACAACGCGGCTCCCGGGCAGGGAAGGCCCGCCTGATGTTCAAATGGTACATCCTAACTCCAGTTCGTCCAGAAGAGGAGGGACGGCTGCGGTGGAAACCTCGTCCAACACCGGGGCGCCCGGCGGACGCTCCGCGCCCCGACGCCGCGCGCCGCCCGGATTAGAGGTGCTGGTGCTCGGGACCGCCCAGGACGGAGGGGTCCCCCACCCCGGCTGTACCTGCCCAAATTGCAGTGCCGCCCGGGCCGGAGCACCCGGGGTACGCCGCACGGCGGCGTCCCTGGCGGTAATGGCGGCGGACGGGGATGGCCATTCGTCTTTCGTGTTGGTGGATGCGGGACCCGACCTACGCCGCCAGTGGGAGCTCTTCTTGACCGGTGACCTGGAGCTGGCAGGGATCATGATCACCCACCTGCACATGGGGCACGTCGCCGGCCTGCTGGAGCTGGGTCCGGAGGTGCTCGCAACCCAGGGGGTCCCCGTCTGGTGCACCTCCAAGGTCGCGCGTTTCCTCAGTGACAACGCGCCCTGGTCGCTGCTAATCAGGAGAGGCCACGTGGACCTCAGGGTCTTCCAGCCGGGCGAGGTCATCCGCCCGCTCGCGGGGTTGGCGGCCGTGGGGATCGCGGTTTCCCACCGCGACGAGTTCGGTGATACCGTGGGATATGCTCTGACCGCCGAAGACACGGGGCGCACCCTGCTCTACATACCGGACGCGGACACCTGGGCCGGGATGCGCCCGGGCCTAAGAGACCTCGTCGCCACCGCGGACGGCGCCCTGCTGGACGGGACGTTCTTTGACCACGGTGAGCTGGCGGCCCGGAGGGGGCAGGAGGCTGCCAGGGTACCTCACCCGCCGGTCCACGAGACCCTTGGCCTGCTGGGAGAGCTGGTCGGCAAGGCGGTCTTCACCCACCTGAACCACACCAACCCCCTTCTCGACGAAGGGTCCTGGCAGGCCGCAGAGGTGCGCGAGGCCGGGGCGCGCGTCGCCCGCGACGGGATGGTGTTCCGGCTGTGACGGCGGCAGCATGCTCAGGAGGCGATGGACAGGTGGTCGTTGACGTCCACAACCATTTCTACCCGGTCTCGTATCTGCGGGAACTGCGCCGCTCACCAGGCGCGGCGGCGCTTGAAGGCGACCCTGACGGCGAGGGCGACGTCATCCTGCGCTACTCGGGCGACTATAACGTGATCGTGCACGGGCATAGGAGACTCGACAGCCGCCTCCGGGACATGGATTCGGCCGGGGTCGACGTCCACGTCCTGAGCCTGACCACCCCGGGAGCCCACGTGGAGCCCCCGGAGAGGGGTAGGGCTCTTGCCAGGCTCGTAAACGAGGAGTTTGCTGCGGCGGCGGCCGGTCACGGGGGCCGCTTCCAGGCGTTCGCGGCGTTGCCCCTCCAGGACCCGCCGGCCGCGAGGATCGAGCTGGAGTACGCCTGCGGGCGGCTCGGTCTGTGCGGGGGACTGCTCTTCTCGAACGTCAACGGGACGTATCCGGACGACGAGTCGTTCTGGCCGCTGTATGAAGCCGCGGCGGGAATGGGCGTGCCGCTGTTTATCCACCCGACGACCCCCGCCTACCCGGGGCCGCTGCTGGACTACAGGCTGGTCGCGATCGAGGGTTTCCTCTTCGACACCACAACCGCCGTCAGCCGGATGGTTTTCGCCGGGGTCTTCGAGCGGTTCCCGGGGCTGACCCTGATCCTCGCTCACCTCGGGGGGACGCTGCCCTACCTCGCCGAGCGGATGGACCGGGCCTATGACGCCTACCCGGAGAGCAGGGCGCGGATCACCCGCCGGCCGGGCGAGGTGCTCAGGGAGCGGTGTTACCTTGACGCCGTCAACTTCGATCAGGAGGCTCTGCGGCTGGGCCTTTCCTTTGCGGGGGTAGACCGGGTGCTGCTTGGCAGCGACTACCCACACCAGGTGGGGGACATGCCCAGGGCTGTCAGGACGGTGCGGGGGCTGGACGTCCCGGACGACGTCCGCGCGGCAATCCTCGGCGGAAACGCGGTGCGGCTTCTCAATCTCGCGGCCTGACAGGGGGCTATCCGGGTGAGGGTCTTGGTGATTGAGGACGAGGACGGAATCCGGGAGGTCTTGCGCCAGTACCTCTCGGCGGAGGGGCACGAATCGTTCGAGGCCGCCGACGGGCCTTCCGGTCTGGAAAAGCTCGCCGAGGTCGAGCCGGATTTCGTCATCCTCGACCTGATGCTCCCGGGGATGGACGGCTACGAGCTGTGCGCGGCCGTCCGCCGGCTTAGACCGGGCGTCCCGTTGATTATGCTGACCGCGCGGGACCACGAGAGCGACAAGGTCGCCGGCCTCCGGCTGGGTGCGGACGACTACGTGACCAAGCCCTTCAGCCCGCGGGAGCTGATGGCGAGGATAGCGGCCGTCGCCCGCCGTACGCGCCCGCGGCCGTCTCCGGAGGCTCCCCTGGCGGCGGCCGCCGGCGACGGCACTCAAGTCCTTCCCGAGGCGGAAACCGGGCTTTGCGTGGACGCCGCGGCGCGGCAGGCCCTTTACTTCGGGCAGGAGCTGCCCCTTACCAGGTCGGAACTCCTCCTTGTAGCCGCGCTCGCCCGCCGCCCGATGAGGACGTTCACGCGGCCCGAGCTGCTTGAGCAGATCCGCGGGGATGATGCCGAGGTGACCGAGAGAGCGGTCGACGTCCACATCGCCAACGTCCGCAAGAAACTCGATAATGCTCTGAGGACGTCCGGGCGCCAGGCGATCAACCCGATCGAGACCGTCTGGGGGCTGGGATACCGCTGGCGAAAGGAGGTCAAATCAAGTGTGCGCGGGTGACGGGCCCGCGTCGAGAGCACAGGCAAGGATCAGCCTGAGGGTGCTCATCGCCCTGGCGTTGGCCGGGGCGACCCTGCTGGCCGCGGCCATCGCCGCCGTCTTGACGCGCTGGCTCGTGGCCCGGGACGTCGGGGGGCTGCTGGAACAACTCGGGCACGGCCCCGGGATGGGCCACGGCATGGGGAGGGCAAGGTGGCTGGCGGAGCTCTTCACGGCCAGCGGTTTCGGCGGCAGGTTGACACAAAGCATCGTCGTTGCGGGCCTGGGCGGCGCCCTCGTGGCCGGTCTAGCCGGCTTCTTCGGGGCGGGGCGGATTGCGCGGCCCCTTTCGCGCCTGGCGGAACGGGTCAGAAGGATGGCCGCCGGCGACTACGGCGACCGCGACACGGGTCTGGCCCCGGCGGCGGGCACGGGGGGGCGCGTCGCCGAAGTCGCGGAGATGCGTACCGCGCTCGATACTCTCTCGCGCCAGCTGGCCGCCGCGGAGGGACTGCGGCGGCGGCTCGTGGAAGACATGGCCCACGAACTGAGGAGCCCGCTGACGGCCGTGCGCGGGTATGCGGAGGGCCTCAGGGACGGCGTCTTCCCGGATCCCGAAACCGCTCTTTCGGGGCTTCAACGGGAGCTCGGGCGGATCGAACGGCTGATAGCCGACCTGCGGCGGTCGGCGCTGCCCAGCTCGCCGGCCGAGTTCTGGCCCCTCGACCTGGGCGACCTGGCGGAATCCGTCGCCCGCGGGATGGAGAGCGCGGCCCGCCGCAAGGGGATCGACCTGCAGGCGGCGGTGAAGCAAGGCGGCCCGTTCTCCGTCACGGGCGACCCCGACCGGCTCGGACAGGTCATCTCCAACCTGCTGGACAACGCGGTGAAGTACACCCCGCCGGGAGGATGGGTGAAACTGAGCGTCGGCCGCCAGCCGGGAACGCCGGATGAGGTCCGGCTGTCGGTCCGGGACAGCGGTCCCGGGATCCCGGCACCTCACCTGCCTCACATCTTTGACAGGCTCTACCGTGCCGAAGAGTCGCGCGCCCGGAGCACGGGCGGCACGGGGATAGGCCTTTCCATAGTCAAGCAGATCGTGCTTGCCCACGGAGGAACCGTGGAAGCCGGGAACCCGCCGGGCGGCGGGGCGCTGTTCGTCGTCCGCCTGCCCTCGCGGGAGAAACCTAAGCCTTCAGCTCATACACGCTCTTGACGGCGTTGACGACCTCGACCGCGGGCCGCTGGCGGGTTCGTTTGGCGAAACCAGCGATCTTGTCCAGCTCGTCCTTCTCCAGCGACGAACGGATGAAGCCCGCCTCGCTGAGGGCGAAATTCGGGTCGTTTCCGCGAGCGCGCAGCCATGCGTCCACGGCTTCCCGGTAGTTGCCGCTGCGGAGCTGGACGGCACCCAGCAGCAGGAGGGCCCTTCCGCTCTTCGGGTCCAGACCGGCAGCCTGCTCAGCCCTCGCCTTGGCCTCGGCCAGCTCCCGCCGGCGGAAGCGAAGCTCTCCAAGATGGACCTGAACGTCGGCGCTCTGCGGGTCAAGCTCGGCCAGCCGGAGCCAGTCGGCAAGAGCATCGTCCAGCTTGCCCTGCGCCATCTTGACCGCGCCCAGGTTCACGAGGGCGCGCTTGTATCCGGGGTCCGTCTTCAGGGCCGTCTCCCAATGGGCTATCGCTCCGTCGAGGTCACCCTTCCCGGCCTTGGAGACTCCCATGTCAAACATCGCGTCCGTCTGCTTAGGGTCCAGCTCAATCGCCTTTTCCCAGGACGCCATGGCTTTCCCGCCCTCTTCTTGCAGGGCATAGACCTCGCCCAGGTTCACGTACGTCTTCGCGTCTCCGGGATCGAGCTCTACGCACCTCTCCAGGTGCTTCGCCGCCTCGCCAAGGCGACCGGCAGCCGAGAACGCCACCCCGAGGTTATAGTGCACGGTGGCCGTGTCCTCGCCGATCTCCAGGGCCCGGAGTCCTTCCTGTATTGAGCGGGAGTAGTCCTGAAGGTCCAAGAACGCGCCGGCGAGGTTCGCGCGCAGCCGCCCGTTGCCCGGTTCGATGCGCAGAGCCTCTTCCCAGACCTCGACGGCCTTCTGCCGCTCGCCTTTGGCCAGGAAGACCTCTCCGAGGTAGATGTGCGCGAGCGGGTACTTGGGGTCGGGTTGGATCTCCGTCGTCTTGCGGAAGTGGAAGATCGCGGCGTCAAGCATCCCCTTGAGCGCATACCCCTTGCCGAGAAAATGGTGAGCGGCCGCGTGCCGCGGGTTGAGCTTGACAACCTGTTTCCACATCTCTATCGCCCGGTCAAGGTCCATCTTCTCCGCGTGGGCGATCCCGAGGAGATACCACGCGCTCGTGTTGCGGGGATCGATCTGCGTCGCTGCCTCCAACTCCTCTATGGCGGCGCCGAAATCCCGCATCTCCATGCGCGCCACCCCAAGGTCGTGGTGGGCGGCGAAGTTGCGAGGGTTTTTCTTTATTGCTGCCTTGCAGGTTTCAACAATCTTCGCCAGCTGTTCCGGAGTCGCCCGTGTGGGCGGCTGCTCGCCGGTCATTTCGACACCTCCCGCTCCGCCCCGCGCTCCTGCTGTAACCTGTCCATCAGCCTGCGGGTGAACTCCTGCCTGGGCGTGAGCTCCCCCGCCTTCTCCAGCGTGCGGATCGTCTGGGCCAGCTCAACCAGCCGTCTCCGGCAGGATGCGCACGAACGGATGTGCTTCTCCACCATCCGCTCCTCCTCGGGAGTGACGGCGGTATCCAGGTACGCCTGCAGCCAGGCGTAGACCTCGTCGCATTTCATGGGGCTACCCTCTCTCCTTCGCTCGCATCCGGGCGCATCTGCTGGTAAAGCCTCTCAAGCTTGCGGCGCAGAATCTCCCGCGCCCGGAACAGCCGGGTCTTGACGGTTCCCTGGGGAACGCCCAGGACCCTGGCGATTTCGTCGTAAGACAGGTCGTGGAGGTGCCGGAGCACGACGACCACCTTGTACTTCGGGGGCAACTCGTTGATTGCTTCCTGGGTATCGGCCCGCGCCTCGCTCTCCTCGTAGAGCCTGTCCGGGGCGGACGACCAGTCGGCTACCTGGACAGGAATGTCGCCGTCAGGTCCGACCCTCGCGTCCAGCGACGCGGCCGAGTGCTTCAGCTTTCGCAGACGGTCGAGGCACAGGTTCGAGGCAATCTTGTAGATCCAGGGAGAGAACCTCTCCTCAAGACGAAAGGACTTCAGGGCCCTGTACGTGTGCAGGAACGTCTCCTGGGTGATGTCCTCGGCTTCCTCCCGGTTGCCGAGCATGCGGTAACCGAGGTTGTATATCTTACCCTCGTACCTGCCGACGAGGCGGGCGAAAGCGTCCTGATCGCCGTCGCGGGACCTGCCCACCAGCTCCTCGTCGGTCAGCTCCCGTCTCGTCGTGAGCAGCCGCATCCTACAACCGTCCGAACACCAGGAGCAGGCCGATAACGACGAACATCAGGCCAGACCCGACCTGAATGTACTGGGCGGGGATAACGCGGTGGACCAGGCCGCCGACCATGACCCCGATGAGCGAGCTCAACGTCAGAGCCGCCGCCGACCCCAGGAACACGGAAACCGGGGAGCGGCTCTGCGCCGACAGAGCCATCGTCGTGAGTTGGGTCTTGTCGCCAAGCTCAGCCAGGAAGATCAATCCGAAGGTCGCCCAGAGGACCCTCCAGTTCAAGATCCGCTCCCCCCCCAGAACCGGTGCCCCGGGGAGCGTACCCGGCGACCGGCACACTTCAGTGTAACACATAGACTCACAGGCCGCCCCGGGCGACGATCTCCCTGCCGCACGCCGAGCACCTCGTTCCGTCAAGCCCCTGCAGGTTGACGCTGTACCCCTCGCGTGCTATCACGGTCCGGCCGCACTGCGGGCACAACGTGTCCGCCGCCTCGACCTCGAACGCGTTGCCCACGTAGACAAAGTCCAGCTGCCGGGCAGCGATATCCCTCGCCCGAACGAGGGACGAGGCCGGCGTCGGCCCCGGCTCGGCCATCTTGTAGTTTGGGAAGTAGCGCGAGAAGTGAAGCGGGATCGAAGGGTCGAGCCCCGAAAGCCAGCTTACCAGCTCGCCGATCTCCTGGGGGCTGTCGTTGAGGCCCGGTACCAGCAACGTGGTGACCTCGACGTGCACCCCCGCGGCGACGGCCCTTTCCACGGTGCGCAGCACAGGCTCGAGGGTTCCGTGGCACACGTCCTCATAGAACCCGCCGCGAAATGCCTTGACGTCCACGTTCATCGCGTCTATGAGGGGGAGCAGCCTATCAAGGGGTTCCGGCTCGATGTACCCGTTGGTCACGAGGACGTTGACCAGGCCCGCCTGCCGGACAAGCCGGGCGGTATCGTACACGTACTCCCACCAGACCAGTGGTTCGGAGTAGGTGTAGGCAATGCCCACCGAGGTATCACCCCAGCGCACCCGCGAACCGGCCAGCCGAGCGGCCTCCAGCGGCGAGAGGTACTCCGTCTGCGCCTCTGCCTGGGAGATCTGCCAGTTTTGGCAGAAACCGCAGGCGAGATTGCATCCAACGGTGCCCAACGACAGGATGAACCTTCCCGGCATGAAATGATAGAGGGGTTTCTTCTCGATGGGATCGAACCCCGATGACGAAATCCGGCCGTAGCTGACGGCATGCAGTTTTCCGTTGTAGTTTCGGCGGTAGCGGCAGAGGCCGCGCCCTCCCGGGCGGATGCGGCAGGCCTGTGGACAGAGCTGGCACGTAACGGTTGCCGGACGGCCGGCCTCGTCGCCGCCCAGGGACCGCCACCATTCGGCCACGGGTCCGAGCGTTGTCCCCGCACCGGCCCTGGCGGCCGTCTTGCCCGGCTCTTGCCCGCTCACCTGTGCCTCGTGACCTCAAACCGGTACAGCTTCAGGCCGGGTGCGCCGGGACGCAGGCCGGCCTTTCTGGATGCAATCGAGACCTGCTCGGCGACCGTATCGACGCCTTCGAGGTCGGGCAGGAGCAGGCCCCGGCGGTGTTCCTTCTCGACTATCACCCCGTACCTCTTCGGGTCGAGGTCGCCGGGGCCCTCGATGGGCTCGGGTTCGCCGAGGACGTCGACCGATACCTCAAGGCCCGCAAGCTCCCCCGGCGCAAGCGGCGGGAAACGGGGGTCCTCGGTGGCGGCCGCGATGGCGTTGCGGACGATCTCCTCCGCCAGCGACTCGCGCGTTGGGGCGATCGTCCCGATGCATCCCCGGAGCTGGCCCCCCTTCTTCAGGGAGACGAAGCATCCCGCCCGGGGCGGAGAACCCGGAAGCGCCACGCCGGGCGCATCCATGACCTCTCCGTGGCGCACGTAAGAATCGACGGCCTCCCGTGCGAGGCGGACCAGCGGGTCGCCGCTGCCCGCTCCGGTCGCGCCTTCGGGCCGCCGGAACACGGCGACGCCGTAGCCCACTCCAAACGGCCCCTCGTACGACAGGACTTCAGGCACAAGGCCTGCGTCCAGCACCCCGCCGAGCATAATCAGCACGGGCCGGAGCCCGCACTCGCCAGCACGTTCCACCAGCTCCGGGTCGACGTTGATGAGCTTCTGGGCGTCACCTTGCTCTATGGCCTCCATCAGGTACTTGTCAAAGACGGCGCCGAGCGGGTCATACCCGGCGGGGGCGCCACGAATCAGGCGGTGTGAGAGATCGCCGCTGGCCAGGAGGGCCGCCGGCTTGGCCGCGGCGGCGGCGGCCGCGGCTATGGCCTGTCCGAACCGGAAACACGTCTTATAGCCGGTAAACGCCATGCTGATGACCAGTACCTGGCCGTCGTAGCCCGCTTCGCGCAGGTAGTACAGGGGGACCAGGGTGGCGTAGTCGATCTCCCCGATCGTCTCCCACGACTCCTTGCCCCTCGACCTCCCGGAGTGGTGGGTGACCTCAAGTCCCGCGGCCCTGGCCTCCGAGGTCACGGCCTCAAGCAGCCGGAGGTCGTTCTGGAAGCTCAGGCTGACCTCCGGAGCGCCAAAGGCGGCGAAATCCCCCCTCAGGCGGGGGGACGCAAGGGCGATGAACGCCCTCCTCGCAACAGGACCGTGAGGGCCTACCACGATCACCGTTTCCGGTGCGGCCGTCACCAGCTCCGAGCCTAACCTGCGCAATGCATCGACCGTCGAGGACACCCGTCTGAGCTCCCCGCCGCCGACCTCCGGGATTACAAGAGGCGGATGCGGCGAGAGGCCTCCGAACACGATGCCGGATCCGCGCGTCGCCATTTCGCTCCCCCCTTTGCCTTGGCGGGCCGCGTATCGCCATATGCCGCCTATATCTTCCCCAACAGCCCGGCCGGACGGCACCCGGGAAGGACGGTTGGGCGGAGGAGACTTTCGTTGCCCGGCGGGAGTGTCCTGCCGCGATGGACGGCTATTGACCGCGGGCAGGACGCATGGTTTCCTCGAGAAAGCGGGCCAGCCCATCGCACAGGGCCCACGCTATTCGGGTCTGTCCCTCCCTGCTCACGAGGTATGCCAGGTCCTCAGGATTGCTGATGAAACCGGCCTCGACACAAGCTGCTGGCACGTTGATCTGTTTCAACAGGTACTGACGGTGGTCGGCCTTTGGCTCGCGTCTGACGCCGAGCGCCCCGGACAGGGCGTCCTGGAGGATGCCCGCGAGAAGCCGGTTGGCCTCGGACTTCTCATTGTAAAAGACCTGTGGGCCACGCCACTGCGGTTCCGGAAAGCTGTTTACGTGGATGCTGACAAAGACATCCGGCTCCACCCGGGCGACCAGTTCAGCCCGCGCCGCCAGATCCGTCAGCTTCTTTTTCCCGGGGATGGGCTCGGAGTAGTCCCTATCCGTCTCCCGGGTCATGACCACGACCGCGCCCGCGGCTACGAGGACGTCGCGGGCTGCAAGGCCTATCTCCAGCACGATGTCCTTCTCCAGGTGTCCGTCGCGGCTGGCCCCGGGATCGCGCCCTCCGTGGCCGGGGTCGACGACGATCACACTGCCCGCCAGGTCAGCGCCCGCGGGAAGGTATCCCGGCCCGGGTCCTCGTACTCCTGTTGCGTATACCGCGACAACCAGGAGCAGCCAGATCAGGAACACCGGCTGCATTGCCAGGCGGGGCCGCGCGGCTGTCTGTCTAGACATGCTACACTTTATGGGGCGCGGTGAACTTGCATTCGTACGGGGGAAGGTGCCAGCGTGGGACGGTGCCAGCGTGGGACGGGCTAGACCAAAGGGCGTCGGCGCCCGTATCCGCCGCCTGCGCAGGCGTCTCGGGTGGACGCAGGCGCAGTTGGCCGGCGACCGCTTCTCCAAGAGCTACGTGAGCCAGATCGAGACGGGACGGGTCAAACCTTCGAAACAAGCTCTGAAGTACCTGGCGGCCAGGCTCGGACGGACCCCGGAGGCCCTGCTCCAGGACGACAACGTTCAGCAGAAGGTCCGCCTCCTGCTGGCCGCCGTGCAGAACTGCCTCCGCCGTTGGGAGATCGTGGAGGCCCGCGACACGCTGAGAAATGCGGCGGACCTGGCCCTAAATTCCGATGACCAGCTTCAGCTAGGACTGGTACATGAGTGTGCCGGTCACCTGTACGTGGCGACGGGGCATTTCGACGAGGCCGTGACGGCGTTCAGGGAGGCCATCTCGATATTCAGAGGCCTGGAGAGCATGGACCGCATAGCTTCCACCCACTGCTCTCTGGCCAACGTTCTGGCCCTCCAGGGCAAACTGGACGCCGCCCAGGATGAGATCAAGACCTCCCAGGCTATATACAACACCGGACTAGAACCCGACCACCTGGTGCTCGGCAGGAGCTACCTCGTCGCCGGGAACACCGCCCTGGCGCAGGGCCGGCACGAGGCGGCGCGGCGCTTCCTGGAGCAAGCTCTGTCGCTGCTGCAGGGCAGGGATATCGTCGGCATGGGCGAAAGCTACGCGGTCTTGGGGATCTGCCTGCTCACCGGCGGCGATCTCAAGGCGGCCGTCTCGTCTTTCGAGGAAGCCCTGAGGCTTCTGGAAGGCATCGCGGATCCACCCTGCATCGCTGTCATCACGCGTTTCCACGCCGAAGCCCTGGCCCGCTCAGGCGAGCTGCAGGGGGCGATGGCCCAGGTCAGGAGGGCCGGAGGGCTCGCCTCCCAGCTGGGCGACCGGCTTGGCGTCGTCTGGGCGGCGGTTAGACTCGCCGAACTGGCCCTTGCCCTGGCCGACGCCGGTACCGCTGAGGAAGCCTCCTCGGAGGCCACCCGGCTGCTGGGGGATAACGCGGGTGGCGCGGGCGAGGGATACGGGGGCCCGCTCCCCACCCCTGCCTATACCGGCGACCGCCGGCATTGGCCCCCGGTCCTCAAGGCAAGGCTGGCGCGGGTGAGATCCGCCCTGGCGAACTCTGCCGGCCGGGAGGAGGAATCCCTGGCCGAGCTCAAGTCCGCGGTCCGCTCGCTGTCAGGCTCCGGACGTGGCGTCTCGCTGCTGGTTGAGATCTGCCGGGAACTACTCGGACGGCTCAGGGCGGCCGGACGCCTGGAGGAGGCCCTGGACTGCGCGGCGGAAGCACTGTGTATGATTTCGGACCGGCAGCCCGTCGAGGACCCGGTCCTATCAGCGCTCGAGCTGGCATCTCTCCCGTCGCAGCTGTGGTTCAGGGCATAAGCGGGAGTCCGCTGGAATCTAGCGCTTCGAGAACTGAGGCGCCTTGCGGGCCTTTTTGAGGCCGTACTTGCGCCGCTCCTTGACCCTGGGATCGCGGGTCAGCAGCCCGGCCTTCTTGAGCGGGTGCCGGAACTCGCCGTCGACACGGGTCAGCGCCCTGGCGATTCCGTGTCTGACCGCGCCCGCCTGGCCTGAGGTCCCGCCTCCGTGAACCTTGACGACGACTCCGAACCGGCCTTCGGTTTCCGTCAGCCGGAACGGCAGGTCTATCTGCTGCCTTAGCGACGCCAGTGGAAAATAGACCTCCACCGGACGGCCGTTTACCTGTACTTCACCGCGCCCCCCGGGGATGAGCCTGACTCTTGCCACGGCAGACTTGCGCCTGCCCGTAGCGCTTACGCCTGGTTCGACCAACTGCACTGCACCTCTCCTGCCCGTATCCTGGCCCGGACCTGGACGTCCCGGCCCCGTCCCGGCCTTGTCCCTGCTATTCCGCCAGCTCCAAGGGTTCCGGTTTCTGAGCCTGGTGGGGATGATCCGGCCCGCGGTAGACCTTGAGCTTGCGCACCAGCTTGCGCCCCAGCCGGTTGTGCGGCAGCATCCCTTTGACGGCGGCCTCGATCGCGCGCTCCGGATGCGTCTGGAGGAGCTTTTCGTAGGTCATCGTCTTGAGGCCGCCAGGATAGTTGGAGTGCCGGAAGTAGAGCTTGTCGCGGAGCTTGTTGCCAGTCAGCGCGACGCGCTCCGCGTTGACCACGATAACGAAATCCCCCGTATCGAGGTGGGGCGTGTAGACGGGCTTGTGCTTGCCTTTGAGGACGGCGGCGATGCCGCTCGCCAGCCGGCCCAGAACCTTGCCGTCCGCGTCCACCACGAACCACTTGCGTTCAATGTCCTCTTTCTTGGCCGAAAAGGTGGGCAACGTGCCGCGACCCTCCTGGAATCCAATCATCTGTGGAAATCACTTTGCGCTCGAAGACAACGCCATCATTCTAGGACACGGCACCATGCGTGTCAACCGCGCGCAGGTCGGGATGTTAGCGCACCGGTCGGGATGTCTTCTCGCTCTCGTTGTGGTCCCTTTGCGTATGGCAGGAGATGGGTGTAGTTTGGGGGTACCGTAACACTGGAAGAAACCAGGGACAAACCCAGGGAGGCCCATGGTATGAGTGCTTTGTGGCAAAGACGGGTCTTCCTCGTGGGCAAACGGTTTGTACGGACCGCGGAGAGACGGCCCGAGGAGCCGAGGTGGAGAGCGATGGGGTGATGATATTGCTAACAATCGCTTGCAAGGGAAGGAATCTGCCCGAGTATACTAAAGACGGTATCACCCAGGGATCCTCGGATGACTAGTATGCCGAAGCGCCTCACGAAGATGAGACGGAGACCTGGAGGTTGGCCTTTTGAAAAGCTACACTCGTTACTCGTGCATCACAGGTTCATCCTGGAGCGCCATGAGGGGTCCCATTACTGGTATGAGCATCCTCTGATTCCCGGCGGGCTTCTGATTGTGAAGCGGAATCCGGTAAACGAAGTATATGTTCGACGGGCAGTCAAGCGGATAGAGGAAGTCATTAGGATTGGGAAGGTGGCAAACGTTGACAGACATGTCCATTGATGAGTACCAATTGCTAGTTCGCAAGCTACCTGAGGCAGACGGTGGTGGGTACTTTGCGGAGGCCATAGACATACCGGGGTGCGGGGTCGATGGGGCAACCGCCGAGGAGGCCGTGGCCAATTGCCGCGAGGCACTAGCCATGGTTCTGAAGTCGTATAAAGAGCGAGGCAAGGCGCTTCCGACTCCAGGCAGCTATTCTGAAGAGAACTACAGCGGAAGGTTCTTGTTGCGGATACCGCGCAGCCTACATCAACGGCTGACCCTTAGGGCAAGGTCCGAAGGGATCAGCCTTAACCATCTGTGCTCGGCTCTCTTGGCCGAGAGCTTCATTGCCCGGGCAGAGGAGAGGACGGAACGCCTAACCTTGGATGTTCTTGACTGGCTAACGTCTCTAGACGAAAGGGGGGACGAGGTGGAATGGCGGCTCCCACATACAAAAGTGGCCGGATTTGGGCTCCAGAAGTCAGGTTCAAGGTCGACCCCGTCAAGGTCAAGGACAAAGAGCTGACTGTAGAAGTAGCCTTACACATGCTTGCCGACAAGAAAGACCCTGCCAAGGGTGCCATTCGCTTGGACCTGCTGATCGCGGGGCAGGACCAGTCATTGGATGCCTTCGTGCGCATTCAAATGGTGGTCCAATCGTCGTCTGGTGACCTATCTAGTATGCCAACGAAGGTACGCGCCGCCATTGCTCGACGGCTCTATGATAAGGCCCGGACGATCCTCGCGACTCTATCCGACCAGATGGGTTTCCCTCCGCTGATCTTGTCCTCTGACGCAATGGACGTCGAGGGGGATCTACAAGCGACGCGGGAAGACGCGGCTGAAGCTACCTTAGACCGCAGGTTAGTGTGACTACAGCCCTTCAGGCTTCACTCGTAGTCCACCTTCAGCAGACACAGACCGTGGGGCGGCAAAGTCGGTCCGGCCAGTCGCCTGTCGCGCCGGGCCAGGATACCGGCGACGTCTTCGCCCGAAAGCCTGCCCCGCCCGACCTCAAGAAGCGTGCCGGCCAGGACCCTGACCATGTGATAGAGGAAACCGTCCGCCCGCACGATGAGGTGGGCCGCGCGCACCCCCGCCAGCGGCGGCCTCGAGTAGCTGCCGTACTCCAGCCGGCATTCGAATATCGTTCGGGTCGCGTCCGCCACCGGCCGCCCGCTGTCCTGAAACGCGGAGAAGTCGTGACTGCCGGCAAGCAGCCCGGCGGCATGGCGCATCACCTCAAGGTCCGGCTGGAAGGGGACAAAGAGGGCGTACCGGGAGAGCAGGGCCTGGCGGGCGCCGGTTTCCCATCCGTAGAAAGTGTAGGCGTAGGTCTTGGCGGTCGCATCGTACCGGGGGTGGAAGTCCCGGCCGACCTCGCGGGCCTCGACGGCGCTCACGTCGTCCGGGAGGTTGGCGTTGAGCGCCCGGACCACCCGGGCCGTGGGTACGGACCGCGTCGCGTCAAACGCGATTACCTGCCCCAAAGCGTGCACGCCGGCGTCCGTCCTGCCCGCGGCGGCGAATCGCTGCGGGGGACTGCCCGTCACCGCCTCGATGGCCACAAAGACGACGTCCTGAACCGTGAGCAGCCCCCTGCCCTGCCGCTGAAAACCGTGGTATGCGGTGCCGTCATAGCTGAGGACCACGCGGAGACGCCTGCTCAAGGTACTCGCACCCCAAATCGCAGGTACAGGATCACCCCGGTCAGGACCAGGAAAAGCGCTGCGGCGGCGTAGTCCAGCCCCGCGTAGCGGAGCTCCCGCAGCCGGGTGCGCCCTTCGCCGCCCCGGTAGCAGCGGGCCTCCATGGCGGTCGCCAGTTCGTCCGCCCGCCTGAACGAGCTTACGAATAACGGGACGAGCAAAGGCAACAGGCTCTTCGCGCGCTGGACCAGCCCTCCCGTCGTGAAATCGGCCCCTCTGGCCATCTGGGCCTTCATTATCCGGTCGGCCTCATCTATCAACGTCGGGATGAAACGCAGGGCGATGGTGAGCATCAACGCCAGCTCATGGGCCGGTACGCCGATCCGCTTCCACGGACTCAGCAGGCGCTCGAGGCCGTCCGTGAGAGCTATCGGCGGCGTGGTTAGCGTCAGCAGTGCGGCTGTGGTGACCAGCAGAAGCAGCCGCACGCCCATGGCTCCGGCCATGGCTATCCCCTCGCGGGTGACCGCCAGCCTCCAAATGCGAAAGACGACCTCTCCCCGGTACCAGAACAGGTTGATCACGACCGTGAAGAACAGGATGACCAGGACCGGCTTGATGCTGCGCACCATGTACCTGAAAGAGATGCCCGCCAGGCGGTATCCGCCCAGAGCCACCGCCGCAAGAATCAAGTATGACGGCACGCTGGTCCGGTCCGCCGCAAACAGGACCGCCATGAACACCAACACGCCCATGATCTTCGTCCTCGGGTCGAGCCGGTGGACCGGAGAATCGCCGACAACGTACTGGCCGATAACCACCGTCCTCAACACGGTCCCGTGCCCCTTCCGGCCTGCAGGGCAGACGCGATCGCATCGGCCGTGGCTTCAACGTCCAGCAGCACCTCCGGCAGAGTCCATCCGCGGTGCCGCAGTGCCTCCAGGACCTGGACCGTGGCGGGTACGTCAAGACCCATCGCGCGCAGCTCCGGACCCCGCCGGAAGACCTCGCCGGGGGTTCCGGCCATCACCGCCCTGCCTCCGGCAAGGACCAGCAGGCGGTCCGCAAGACGGGCAACCTCCTCCATGTTGTGCGAAATCAGAACCACAGTCAGGCCGCGGTGCTCGTGCAAGGCCTTGACGTGGCCTAAGATCTCGTCCCGGCCGGCCGGGTCAAGGCCCGCGGCGGGCTCGTCCAGGACCAGGACCTCGGGGTCCAAAGCCAGCACTCCGGCGATCGCCACGCGCCGCATCTGCCCGCCGCTGAGCGTGAAGGGCGACCTCCGCGCGACACCCGGGTCGGAGATTCCGACGAGCTCCAGAGCCCGCTCGACGCGTGCCGCGGTTTCGTCACGGGAGAGGCCGAGGTTGCGCGGTCCAAACCCGACGTCGTCCTCCACGGTTTCCTCGAAAAGTTGGCTTTCGGGAAACTGGAAGACCAGGCCGACGCGTTGGCGCAGCCAGCGAAGGTTCTTCCTGTCGCCACCGGTGATGTCCCTGCCCCCGGCGAGGATCCGGCCGTCCGTCGGGTGGAGGAGCCCGTTGAGGCACTGTGCCAGAGTGGACTTGCCGCTGCCCGTCGGCCCGATGACCCCTAGAAACTCCCCCTCCTCGATGACCAGGTCGATCCCGTCAAGGGCGCGGACCTCCTGCGGGGCGCCGCGGAAGTAGCTGTGACCCACCCCCTGCAGTTCAAGACGCATCGCGACGGAGCTCCTCGAGCGTGGAAACCAGCTCATCGATCCGCAGCACATCCGGCGGAACCGGGAGGCCGTGGCGGCGGAGAGCCGCCGCCAGCCGCACGGACGACGGCAGACCCAGACCCAGGGCGTCAAGGTCCCGGTCCAGCCCGAATACCTCCCCGGGGGGCCCGTCGATCGCCACCCGGCCGCGGTCGAGAACGACAATCCTGTCCGCCTCAAGCGCCTCATCCATGTGGTGGGTGATCTGAACGACCGTCAACCCGAGCTGGCGGTTGAGCTCCGAGACGAGGACGTTGAGCTCGTTTCTGCCGGAAGGGTCAAGCATCGAGGTTGCCTCGTCCAGGACGATACACCTGGGCCTCATGGCAAGGACTCCGGCCACGGCGACGCGCTGCTTCTGCCCGCCCGACAGGAGGTGTGGCTCGCGCCTGGCGTGTTCCGACATACCCACCCTGGCCAGGGCCGCGTCTACCCGGCTTCTGATCTCGGCCTGCGGCGTGCCCAGGTTTTCCGGGCCAAAGGCGACGTCTTCCTCGACCACGGTTGCGACGATCTGGTTGTCCGGGTTCTGGAAGACCATCCCCACGCGCCTGCGGATCTCCCAGAGGTTACGGGCTTCGCGGGTATCCAACCCGTCAACGGTAACCCGTCCCTCGGCGGGCGTGAGAAGGGCGTTGAAATGCTTGGCGAGGGTGGACTTGCCGGACCCGTTGGGTCCGATGATCGCCACCCTTTCGCCGGCGGCGATGGAGAGGTCCAGATGATTGAGGGCCGCGGGCCCCGTATCCTCGTATCTGAACACCAGGCCCTCGGCCCTGATCAGCTCAGCCACTTGCACCTGCCTGTCCCGGGCTCCGGCCGGCGCCCCGCGTGTGATCAGACCAGTTCCAGGTAGACCAGCGGCGCGGCGTCTCCCCGGCGAAACTCGGCGGGGATTATGCGCGTGTAGCCTCCCTGTCGCTCGGCGTAACGGGGCCCGATCTTGTCAAAGAGCTTTTTCAGCACATCCTCATCGAAGATGAAGGCCGCCGCCTGCCTCCTGGCGTGGAG
>Ga0068714_10002004_pt1 | contig 27479 bp, 30 predicted proteins | sample MTBNYHSulfiMetaG_FD_62988 | JGI IMG/M metagenome (GOLD analysis project Ga0068714, IMG submission 62988) | Enrichment culture microbial communities from rom New York Harbor, USA that are MTBE-degrading - MTBE-NYH (New York Harbor Sulfidogenic)... | ecosystem: Environmental > Aquatic > Marine >... | reverse complement strand
CTCGCTGAGGTCTAAAGCTCATCAATGCGGCGTTTGAGTGAATGCAGGTCTTTTTTGCCAAACTTTTGGTCTTTGTAATAAATGGATTCGAATCGGTCGACGAACTCTTGCGCCTTCTCGCGAAGCTCCTTTCTGTCAATTCTTGCGGCGAATTCCTCCAAACCTTCACAGGCTTTGCGGGTGTAACCCTGACGGCGCAGTTTCTTTTGGAACTTAACGATCAACTTGTCATCCGGTTTTTTGAGGATCATGTGTGCTGCCATATAGGCCAGCAAAGCCAATAGCGGCACAGCCAGCAGGTAATACAGGTATCCCCTGATCTGGTTTTTGGCCAGGTCGATTTTCATATCCGGCTTCTGGACGGCCGCCTTGATCTTTTTGAGCAAGGCCAGTTGCTTGCTGAAATCGTAATTGATGATGAAGGTGTACCAGTAGTAGTTGAAGGTATCGAGCATCAGTTTCAACTGCACGAAAAAGCCTTTGCCTCTCCCCGTGGCCGGATCCAGTCGACCGTAAATAGTGGGATCGATTCTTATCCAGCCCTGCCGCTGGGGCAGATAAGCTTCAACCCACACGTGGGCGTTATGTTGCAGCACCATGTAATAGCCCGCGGTGTTGTTGTAGTATCCGCCTCGATATCCGCCCACCAGACGAGTGGGAATACCCGCCATTCTGAGCATGACGGCAAGGGAGGAAGCGAAGAATTCGCAGTTTCCGGTCTTATGTTGGAATAGGAAATCTTCCAGAGGCTTGGCTGACTTGGGCAAATTCGTTATGGAGTAGTGGTAGTTGCCCCGTTTGATATGCTGCAGCATCGCATTAGCGATTTGAGTATCGGTTTTTCCCTCCGACAGATCTTCCACCAGCTTGCCAATCTTTGGTGAAAAATCCGACGGTATCTGAAGGTACTGTCCGCGGTCGACGGTTTGATCCGGAAGAAAGTCGGAAATAATAGAGCTCGCCTCATATCGGATTCTTTCAAGGATATGATCAGATAAAGAGTAGCTGAGGTCATCTGAAAAATGGATGTGCCTCAGGGCAATCGAATGGGGCTTGTCCAAGGCAAATAGAAACTTATTGCCGTAAGGCTCCAGATAAATGACTTGAGCAATTTCCCTCCCCTGTAACGGAGTCGTGGAGAATTTGGATTGTTTGCCGCTGTTTTTCCATGACAAACCGTCGAATTCATCCAGGACTATTCCCCGCCAATAAAGCTCATGCTCATTGATTTTAGCCATTTGGGCTCTGAAGATGACAGTGTTGTCCTCCTGAATTCCGGTAATTTCTCCAAGCTTGATGGTGTCGGTAAATCCCGACATGGCGTACCCGCTCTTATTGAGAAAGCTAAAGATAGGGTAATTGGTGCGCGGCAGAATGATAAAGAATAGGAGCGACCCCGGCAGAGCGATTGAGCAAATGAAAAGCGATTGCACTAAGACCTTGTGCAGAGTTGATCTGTAAATGGCTATTTCGGAATCCTGAGCAAAATAAGCCAGAAGGATGAGGGCGGTGGTCGAAAACAAGGCGATCAGTGAAAAATAGCCAAGAAAGGCAATGCTTAAGGAAAGGAGACTGGAGCCTATTAGCAGGAAGATACACATGGCAAATATTTGTGCATAATCCCGGAAAGTTTTTTCTTCCAGGAGCTTAATGGCGACCAGAACGATGAGCGCGCCTAGAACCGGTTCGACCAGGTATTCAGTGGTTACGGCAAGCGAAGAACTGACGAGAATGACAATCGAAATGACGTTCAGTGCCCAACGTGGAATCCTGATGATCCGGTTGAAGCTGAGGTAGATGGAGAGTATCAGCAGAAGCACGAAGCTAAGGGAATGGTAGAGCTCAACGTACTGAAAAACTGACACATAACTTATTGCGACGACCAGATAGGTTAAGATCTGCAGGATATGCCTAATTTTGACCATAAAGCGCCAGTTTTCTCAACAGTTTGATTTTGTGTGCCTTGGAGACAGCGGGCTTAAGGTGCTCCCCTTGTATCACCAGCCCCACCGGGATATTCGACCGGATGAGCTTGAGAATCAGGAAAGTGACGCAGGAAATCCTGTGCTCCAGGTCTTGTTTGCTCATTTTGTCGAAATCGATCAAAATCTGCCGCAGCTCTATGGCCGACAACTCCTTGGTTTTGAGAATACCGGTTTTGGCTGTGGACTTCCAGCTGATGTATTTGAGCGGGTCTCCAAGAGTGTAGTCTCTAATCGAGATGATATCTGAATCGTAGCCTCTGGCCAGAGTAGAGGCGTCGCCCTTGATCTTGGTCTGATGGTCGTAGCAGTGAAGGATTTCGCATTTTTTCGGCTTGGGGAAAACGATCAGCTTGAAAGTTTGATGGATCTTTCTGTAGCGGGTGAAAAAATTGAAAGGAAACACGGAACAGACATAGATACTGCCGATCAAGTGTTCGCCTCTGGCGCCGAATTGAAACGTGCAGTATCTTTTGCCGTCAGCCTTTGCGCCGGTGAAGGCGAAAAGCGATTGTCGGTTTTCGATAAGCACTCTGATGAGAAATGCGGGCATGAACCTTCTTTTGTTAATCAGGCGAATGCCGATGGGGATTTCGGTTCCGGCGTATATTTCATCCGGGATTTCCAGTTCTATGGCGAGGTCATAAAGGTTTTGGCGGCCGAAAATCCCCGAAACCAGCATGTAGCTCAGTAAAGCGGAGGCTATGATGTAAATGAGGTTATTGCCGGTATTGACGGCGGAAAAACCAATCAGGAGGGTCAGGATGATGTAGAACCAGCCGGCCTTATTGATTTTGATCACACCGGGACCGGCACTTCTTCCAAAATTGATTTCACAATCTCCCTTTTGTTGGCGGACTCAAATTCTTCTTTAAAAAGAACCCTGTGGGGAATGACATACTGAGCCAGTTCCTTTAGATTTTCAGGCACTACGAAGTCTTTTTTCTTGAAGAAGGCATCGGCTTTGGCGGTCTGCAGGAGGGCCAAGGCTCCTCTGGTGGAAAGACCGGCCAGCAGGTATTCGCTTCTTCGGGTTGCCTCAATGACGTTCAAAAAGTAGTCGATCACTTTTTCTGAAACATATACCCCGTGCTTGATGGTTTGCTGAATCTCCATTACTTCGTCTTTACCCATAACCGGATCGATCGAATAGATTTCCCTGCGCTTGCTGCCGCCTTGTAGAATTTCTTTTTCGGCGGACCTGATGGGATAGCCGATGCTTATTTTCATCATAAAGCGATCGAGTTGTGATTCCGGTAACGGGAAAGTCCCGAATTGTTCAGCCGGGTTTTGGGTGGCAATGACAAAAAATGGCCGCGGTAGCGTGTAGGTTCTGCCCTCGATGGTGACCTGTTTTTCTCCCATAGCTTCCAGCAGGGCGCTTTGGGTTTTGGGAGTGGCTCTATTGATTTCATCGAACAGCACGATGTGATTGAAAATAGGCCCCTGCTGGAATTCAAAAGCGCTCGAGTTTTTGTTGAAAATGGAAAGGCCGGTGATATCCGAGGGAAGCAGATCGCTCGTACACTGGATGCGTCCATAGTTAAGACCCAGAACCTTGGCGATGGCAATGGCGAGGGTAGTCTTGCCCAGGCCCGGCAGGTCCTCTATAAGAAGATGGCCGTTGGCAAAAAAACAGGTCAGGGCAAGCCGCAGGGCCGTTTCTTTACCGTGCAGAAAAGGAGAAAGAACCGAAATGGCGACGTCTATGTTTTCGTTCTTCGCCCTCATCGGTTTCCCCTGAGATTGAAGCAGCGACGGCCCGGGCATGCTCACTCACTGACTATTCGCACAGGGGGTGAGCCTTCCTCGCGGGTGACGATCTCGCCGATGCGGTAGGCCTTTTCTCCCATTGCATAAAGAAGCTGAATGATTTCATCAGTGTCTTCAGGATCGGTTATCATGATGAAGCCAATACCCCTGTTGAACACATGGTACATTTCGTCCTCCGGGATGTTTCCTTTTTCCTGCAAAAACTGGAAAATAGGAGGAACTTGCCAGCTGCCGTGATGAATCAGTGCTTGACAGGCCCCGGGCAGAATCCGCCGAATATTGTCGTAGAATCCCCCGCCGGTGATATGAGCCATTCCCAGGATTTGGTATTGACGCAAGAGTTTACGCACGGGTTCAACATAGATGCAGGTCGGTTCGAGCAATTCTTCTGCCACCGTGCGATTGCACTCATGGATGAAGCTGTCCGGCTGCATTTTGAGTTGATCGAACACAATGCGTCGCACCAGACTGAAGCCGTTCGAGTGTAGACCGCTGGAAGCCAGTCCGATGATCTGGTTGCCGGGGTGGATTGAGGAACCGTCAATGATCTGGTTGTTATCCACCAGTCCGACCGCAAAGCCTGCCATGTCGTATTCATTTTCACGATAAAAATCCGGCATTTCCGCGGTTTCACCGCCGATCAGAGAGCAATTTGCCCGTTTGCAGCCTGTTACGATGCCGCTTATAATTTGCTCGACCAGATCCAGGTCAATTCGGCCCATGGCCAGATAATCAAGGAAAAACAGCGGGCGCGCTCCCTGCACAATGATGTCGTTCACGCTCATTGCAACCAGGTCGATCCCCACCGTGTTGTGCACGTTTGCCCAAAAAGCAACCTTCAACTTGGTTCCCACGCCATCCGTCGATGACGCCAGGACAGGGTTCTTCAGATCTGTGCAATCGAAAGAAAAAAGCCCGCCAAAACCGCCAATGTCGGTGATGACTCCGCTATGAAAAGTGCTGCGCACCAGCGGTTGGATCCGCTTCACCAGTTCATTGGCCTTATTTAGATCAACCCCTGCCTCACTGTACAGATCTTTTGCCATAGGATTTTGCCGCCCCTAGATTGATGAATGCCAATTCTTTCCTCTTTCCTCCAGCTTGCCGACATCATAGCATTTATTCGCACTTAAGCAAAAGATTCTTGGGCATTCCTTTAAGTTGACCTGCAGCCAACGATTGGGGGGAGACGAGACAATTTTTGAGCAGCAAGGCAACCTGATTGTCGTCTTCTTTGTTCCATGCTAAAGAAGCTAACAGTTTCATCCGGGAATTTTGAGGCGCAGGCTGCATTAATGAAAAAGGTGTTTCCGGATTTGCACCGGCTATGAAGGAGGGTATCGTGACACTGATGAAGAGGATTGGGATCACCTTGTTATATGTCCTGCCGGCAGCATTGGGTCTGCTCGCACTGGCGGCTTCGGTGTTTGTTTTTCAGTTTTGGCTGTTTCTGAATTCTCCCGGCGGCGCGCGGCCACAAGTACGTGAGTTCGACATAGAGAGCGGGATGAGTGCGGCAGACATCGCACGTCTTCTGCAAAGGGAAGAGGTGGTTTCCGATGCAAGGAAGTTTTATCTTTTGTGCTGGTTGAAAGAATCCGGACAAAAACTTCAGGCCGGCGAATATGCTTTCTCTTCTTTTTCAACCCCCGGTCGGATCCTCGATCAAATCGTTGCAGGAAAAGTTCTACTGCACCGAGTGACTGTGCCCGAAGGTTCCACACTGGCCGATGTGGCGACTATATTGCAACAGGCCGGTCTGGCTGCGGCAGAGGATGTCATCCAATTGGCTAAAAATAAAGAGTTTATCGGTGCCCTCGATCTCCAGTCGGAGAGCCTCGAAGGCTACCTTTTCCCTGAGACTTACTACTTTTCCAAAACTCAGAATGAAAAAACCATTCTAAGGTCCATGGTCCACCAGTTCCGCGTTCACTTCCCGTCACACTGGCAAGCTCAGGCTCAAAAAAATGGGCTAAGCGTCCAACAAGTGGTGACCATGGCTTCAATAGTGGAAAAAGAGGCCGTTGTCGATTCGGAACGGCCGGTGATTGCAGGAGTGTTTTTCAACCGGCTCAGTTTGAACATGCCCCTGCAGAGCGATCCTACTGCGGTCTACGATCTGCCTGATTTCTCAGGGCCTATCACACGGGACCATGTGCGGCGTCAAAGTCCCTATAATACTTACCAAAATAGAGGATTGCCGGTCGGTCCGATCTGTAATCCGGGCGCCAAGTCCCTGCAAGCCGTGCTTTATCCAGGGAAGGTCCCTTACTTGTATTTCGTCAGCAATAACGACGGAACGCATCGATTCTCCACGACGCTGGAGGAACATCATCGGGCCGTCTCTCTCTATCGAAAAAACAGTAACTGAAAGAGGTGAAAAAAATGTGTTGCCTGACCTCAAGCAAAGTTGCCAGTATTGTTTTTGCAGCCGGCAAGGGAAGCCGGATGACTGGCTATGACGGCAACAAAACGCTGCTGCCTCTCATTGCGGAGAGCTCCCCGTATCAAGGGAAACATCCTCTGCTCGTCGAAGTCCTGGAAAATTTGCCCTCGGGCCCCAAAGGCATTGTGGTGCACCATTTTGCCGAAGAGATCGAGAAAGCCACAGACTCTTTCAAACCAAGCTATATATTCCAGCCTCGGCCCAACGGCACCGGCGGAGCGCTGCTGGCCGCCAGATCGTTTCTGGAGTCGGTAGATCAGGATTCGGTGATCATCACGATGGGTGACGTTCCGCTAATACGATCTGCCACCTATGAAAAATTGGTGGAACGATTACAGGGACACGAACTGGTGATTCTGGCTTTCGAGCCGCAGGACAAAGGTCAGTACGGACTGCTTGAGGCGGATGGGTATCGTGTCGTACGAATTGTCGAATGGAAATACTGGAAAGCCTACCCGTTTGAGCGGCAGAAAGCGCTGCGCTTCTGTAATGCAGGCGTTTATGCTGCCAGGCGGCCCGTATTGCTGGAATACATGACGCATCTGGCCGCCAGGCCCCATCTTGTCCAAAAGCAGTGGGGGGATCAGCGAATCACCATCGAAGAATTTTTCCTTACCGATCTGGTGGAGCTCATGAGCCAGGAAGGGCTTTCTGTTGGGACCGTGATCGCCGACCAAGATGAAGTCACCGGTGTTGATACCCCCAAAGCTTTGCGGTATGTTCAGCATCAATATACGGCGAGGTGTAAATGAACGGCCACCGTTTCACTCACTCCTTGGTTGGTGCAAGTCTCCGGATTGAAATCGGCCTGAACCTACAGCAACTCAGTCGTTGCTCAGTTGTGCGCCGATATGTGTGTCCAGTAGCGGTTCCCGTTTCTGACCACTTCCAGGGGAATGCCAAAGGTCTCGCTTAGAAGAGAAGATCTGAGGATACCTTCCTTTTCGCCCAGTGCGTGCACCCTTCCGTCTTTGAGCAAAAGTGCGTGGTTGAAGGCGGGCACGATTTCTTCCAGATGATGCGTCACATAGATCAGGGTCGGGGAGCTGGAAGACCTACCCAGGCCCTCCAAGATGTAGAGCAGCTGTTCGCGGGCAACGATATCAAGACCGGCGCAAGGTTCGTCCAATATGACCAGTTCCGGATTATGAACCAGAGCCCGGGCGATCAATAGTCGCTGTTTTTCACCCTGGGAAAGTACTCCGTACGGCGACTGCAAAATCTTGTCACACCTCAGGCGGGAAGCCAATTCACGGGCCTGCCGATAGTCCTCTTCTTGAGGCTTCTCGAAAATTCCGATCGATGCGAACTTGCCGCTTACGATGAAATCAAGGGGGAGCTGAGACGAAGGGACCTGAGCCTGCAGGAAAGAGCCGACCCAGCCGATCTTCTTCCGCAATTCACGCAAATCTGTGTGTCCGAATTCTTTTCCGAGCACCGTGATGCTGCCCAGGGTCGGCCAAAGATAGCCAGCCAGGAGTTGGAGCAGAGTGGTTTTGCCGGAGCCGTTGGCACCTAAAACCACCCAATGATCGCCCGGATTGACCGACCATTTGATTTGCTCCAAAATGACCCGGCGATTACGAACAAATGATACATCTTCCAGCTTGATCCAGTCTGCATCCACTGCGATTCCTGCTAAACTTTTTTATCCATTTGTTGAACGGCACCTTCTGGTTTTCACGCTCCTGCTTCACTCGACTCCCTGCCAGCTCAGCACTATTTTGCCAAAATGGCGACCTTCCAGCATGTATTGGTGTGCCTCCTCGGCCGCCCCAATGGAATAGAGACGATCGACGATGGGAAATACTTTTCCTGATTCGAGTAGAGGCCTGACTCGTTCCTTGAACGATTGAGTTAGAGAGGCTTTTTCTTCCCTGGTTCTGCTTCTGAGCAGCGAGCCGATAATCCTCAAGTGTCTGGTCAGCACGCCTTCAAGGGCTATGTCTGTTTTCGTGCCGCCCATGAGACCGATCAGAACAAGACGACCACGTGTTTTGAGGATGTCAAGGTTTCCCTTCAAATAGGGAGCTCCGATCATGTCGAGGATGACGTCGACGCCCTCGCCGCGGGTAGTCTCCAAAACACGTTCTACAAAATCCTCCTGCTTATAGTTGATTCCCTGAGAAGCCCCAAGCTTCAGGCAGCGTTCGATCTTCTCCGTGCTGCCGGCCGTGATGATGACCGGTACACCGGCAGTTCCAGCAAGTTGAATGGCGGCGGTGCCGACACCGCTTCCTCCGCCATGGACCAGAAGGCTCTCTCCCGGCTGAATCTTTGCCTCTAAGAAGATATTCAAAAACGCGGTAAAAAAAACTTCCGCCACCGCGGCTGCCTCAACAAAACTCAAATTATCCGGCACTGCGACCAGATGATTCGCGGGAACAGTTACATAGCGACCGTAGCCGCCGCCGGCGGTAATGCCGAAAACCCGGTCACCCGTATGCCACTCGCCCACGTCTGGAGCTGAGTCCGCGACGAATCCGGCAAAATCCAAACCAAGCAGAGAGGAAGCCCCGGGTGGCGGAGGATAGAGTCCGCGGCGTTGCAATAAATCGGCTCGATTCACCGAACAGGCTTCCACTTGAACCAGAACTTCGTTGTTGTTCACACTGGGTCGGGGTACTTGCTCCAATACCAGCGTGTTCCATTCACCCCCGCCGCCTGACTCCCCTTCGATAAACTCTGGACAGGTCTTAACAACTATGGCCGGCATGGTATTTGGCTTCATTCCATCTCTCCCTGTTCTGCAAAAGAATAATAATTTGAGCCGGCAATGATGATATGGTCGTGCACAGTGATGTCCAGATCGCCCAGAATTTTCTTCAATTTGCGCGTCAGCTGGCGGTCGGCGGGCGATGGGTTCGGGTCACCGCCAGGATGATTGTGCGCCAAGATGACTGCTGTGGCGCGATGTTTGAGACTGGTTTCTACCACCAGCCGAGGATAAACCGCTGTTCGATTCACACTCCCTTTCTGTAACTCTTCTTTTGCTATTAACGCATTGCGGCTATTTAGGGTAAGAATGTAGAACAGCTCGTTTCTAGCAGCCCCGAGGATCGTTGACAGATAGGCCACTGCCTGTTGCGTGGATTGAAACACGGGAGTATGCCGCCATCTATCTTGATGGTAGCGCTCCATCATGCGAGGCATCATTGCCAGGAGCAGTGCCGCCTGCCGGCCCACTCCGGGAATCCTTTGGAGTGCCGGGATCGGAGCGTCGAATACTGAAGAAAGAGAAGAGAACTCCTCCAATAAAGCCTTGGCGATGGGCTTCACGTCTTTTCGCGGAATGGAATAGGACAAAAGCAGCTCCAGTAACTCATGGTCGTGAAATCCGTCCAAGCCGCTTCGTTCGAAACGTTCTCGAAGGCGTTTGCGATGGCCTTCGGTGCCAACGGTCATTGGAGTGCTCCAGGCAGGTTTAGGTGCGCGAGATCACGCGGATCTATTCAAGGACGCAACCTTTTTATCCATCGTTTTCAACAGGTCATCAAAAGATTTTCTGGAAAGAATGGAATTGAATTGACTGCGATAATTATTGACAAGGCTTATGCCTGCAATGATGACGTCATAAACTTTCCATCTATCGCTTGTGAGCCGGAGCCGGTAATCGACGCTCACCTCGCCGTCTTTATATCCCGTTACCCGGGTACTCACTGAGGCGTATTCTCCATCTATTTGCTGGCCGGCGAAGACCACTTGCTCGTCAGCGGCGGTGTAGTTTTCAACCCGGTCAACATAGGTGTTGAACAAAAGGTCTTTAAAAAGTCTTACAAACTCCTCCTGCTTCTGCGGTGGCTGGTATCTCCATGCACGTCCCAAAGACCTTCTTGCCATCTCTTCGAAATCGAAATACTGGTCTACGATCTGCAAAATTTCGCCCCTTCGTTCTCGTAGGTTGAGTTTCCCGTCGGCTTTACGATCATGCAGGATATCGAGTGCTTTTTCCGTACCGCTCTGGATGACTTCCATGGGGCCCTGGACGTTTGCGGCCAACGCGCTTGCGGAAAAAAACAGCCAAGCGACTGTGAAAATTATCAAATGTTTTTCGGCAGCTGTATTCAATCGCATTGTTATTCTCCTGTCGACACTTACCAATAATCCAAAGACACTTATCCCCGTTTGAAAAGCAGATATAGTAACAGGATCTTTAACCGGTGAGTATCTTTTAAATGAGCGAGCATTGTGCCGCAAATATATACAACCAGGGACTGACTACCACCAGACAACTCGGCCCCGGGCTAAAAAGCCCAGAGCAGCTTTTGTAGATCAGAGTCAAGATTTGTATCATATTGCTTGGGCGCCCGAGTGTCCACCAACATACAAACTATATATTCAAAATACCGAGAAATTGACACAGAAAAAGCCACACTTTAGAGGCACCCTGTTCATCCTCGGTATTTTCCATCATTTGATACAACTAACTTGACAAGAGCTACAGTTATGAATAAAAGCGACCCCAAAACTTATCCTTTTTGCGTCTACGCAGAGGAGTCTTAATAGGAGCCGGACAAATGAACAGTTGGGTTTTTCTTTTTCCTGGTCAGGGGTCTCAATATGTCGGTATGGGGCGTGAGTTCTATGAAAACTACGCTGAAGTCCAAGAATTGTTCGTTCAGGCAAGCGACATCTTGCAGATGGATATTGCCAGGCTTTCTTTTGAGGGGCCGGAAGAGGTATTGGTCCTGACCGAAAATGTTCAGCCCGCGATCACAGTGGTTAATCTGGCTTGCCTCAGCATTTTGCAGCTGCATGGAATTTATCCTGTAGCCGCTGCCGGCCACAGCCTGGGAGAATACAGCGCTCTTTATGCGGCTGGCGTCCTTGGCTTCGAAGATACGTTGAAACTTGTCAAAGCTCGCGGTGCGTTCATGCACCAGGCGGCGCAGCGGGAACCGGGAAGCATGGCCGCCATCATGGATCTGGAAGAGGACAAAATTAAAGAAATTTGTCAGTTGTGCGATGTGGAAGTTGCCAACATAAACTGCCCCGATCAGATTATCATTACGGGATCGGGTGAAACAGTCGATCGCGCAATGGATCTGAGCACTGAAGCCGGGGCGAAAAAATGCGTTAAGCTCAACGTGAGTGGACCGTGGCACAGCCGCTGTATGCGACTGGCGCGCGAGAACTTCGACCCGGTCGTTCGCGCCTGCAAGTTTCTGAACCCACAAATTCCGATCATCAACAATGTTGATGCCAAACCCTTGCAGAACGGCGCTGAAGCCGCACAAAAGCTGATCGATCAACTGTGTGGCGCAGTGCTCTGGAAGCAATCCATTGAGTGGATGTTGCAGGCAGGGCACAGCCATTTTGTTGAGGTGGGCCCCAAGAAGGTGCTGCGCGGTCTTATGCGTAGAATAGACCGCAATGCCAAAGTGTTGAGTGTGGAAGATCCTGCGACACTAGCAAGTTTCCTGCAAGCAAATCAATGAGTGTGGCACTTACAGCGCTAAAGAGTTTTGGAGACGGATACGTAAAAAGTAACTCCCTTATCGGTGCCCGGCTCTGCCCAGACTTCGCCCCGGTGCTTTGCAGCTATTTCTTTTACGATGGCGAGACCCAGGCCAGTCCCCTCTGTCCCCCTGGACGTTTGATTGCGCTGAAATAGTCCGAAAATGGATTCACAAGCTTCCTTCTCTATCCCCACGCCATCGTCGTATACCGAAAAAATATGAAAATCTTCCGACTCCCGGTGTGCGATTTTGATCTCACTGAGCTCATTTCCGCCGTATTTCAGTGCGTTATCGATCAGATTTCTAAAAACCCGCAATAGGGAAAGCTTGTCAGCCTTCAGCAAAGGAACTGCTTCCGGCTGCGACCAGTTTATATTGCGAATTCCCAACAGGGGGCTGAACTCATCTCTAATCGTTTGAAAGATTTCTTTGAGATTCACCATCTCAAAATCAAGGGGTGCTTCCTTGCTTTTAATGAAGACGTTGAGCTCCTCAATGAGAGCCACCACCTGTCTGGATGCTTTTACAATTTGTTCGCAGTATTTCTTGCCTTTGTCGTCCAATGAATGCTGATAGCGCTTATGCAGCAATTCTACCAGACCATGAATGCCAATCAGGGGACTCTTGAGATCGTGCGAAATGGCGTACGCAAACATCTTGATCTTTTCTACATTGTCGCGTAGCTGCTCTTCCATTCTTTTGCGTTCGGTGATATCCAGGGAATACTCGATCATCTGTACGACATTCCCGCGCTCGTCGAAGATGGGGTAACCATAAACTTCAACATTTCTTGCGTTCCCCTCTTTGTCGAAATGAATGTGCTCCGCGATTACGGGCTTTTTCGTTTTCTTAACCAGTTGCAGCGGGCAGGTGTGCTCGGAATCGTTGCACGGCTGGCTCCTTCTATGGGTCAGCGCGTAGCAGGTGGTGAATTCGGTCAGCTCACTCAAGGCCGCAGCGGAGTTCGCCATTTTGATCGTGTAATCCTTGGCGTCCAATACGTAAAATGGGTGAGGCAAGGATTCCAGAACGTGGCTGATGAATTCATTTTGTTGTCTTACCTTTTCTTCGGCTTTCTCGCGCTCGGCAATTTCAGCCATAAATTCCTTGTTGGCGTTTGCCAGTTCCACATTTTGCTCTTTGATTCTGGCATCCAATTCATCATGGGCTCTGCGTAAATCTTCCTCGACGATTTTGGGCTCAGACACATCGCGAATGAGCCAATATAAAGCGACTACTTCGTCGTCTGAGCTTCGCACCGGCGCAATTGTGATGGCTGCATGGAAAGGGCTTCCCCGGGAAGGGTGCAAATTTGTGTCCCAATCCTGTGCCTCATCTATTTCGTTCAGTCGCTTTAGTAAATCCTGGTATGCTGGTTGAGCTTCGCTGCCAACGAACAAGCTGAGCGGCTTGCCGAGTAGAAGCTCTGCGGAGACTGCCAAAAGCTTTGCAGCAGCATGGTTGGCCCCGATGATGATAGCATGGGTGTCCGTCACCACATAGCCGTCGGAGGCATGATCGAACAGCTTCAGATAGTGCAGGCATATTGCTGCGGAGCTCAAACGGGATTGATTTGATCGATCCTGCAGTTTCATGTTCGTCCTCAAATCATATGAAAGCTTTACCCCTTCCGCTCTACATGCTAGTCACGGCCGAAAAGTTTCTCAATCGCTTCCCTTCATTGAATGTTAACAGCGCAGCGATCAGAGTGGGAAGGTCCGGCAAAAACCTGTTATGAACACCGAGCACGTCCCGTCGGTTCTATTAGATATTCGGAAATGCCATCCACCAGGTGCTGTCAAGATCCGGAGTGACAAAGTTAAAGAAGGAATCAAGTGCTGACAGGGAAAATATGTTTTTGATCGGTGCCGCGACATTGCACAGGTATAGTTCCTTCCGTTTAGCTGCAAGGCGCTTTTGAGTGGCCAGAAGAACGCCCAGGCCGGCTGAGCTCATAAAGCTTACTCCGGCGAAGTCAATCAGCAGGTCTGCGGTTGCCCGCTCCAGTTCTTGTCTCAATTTTGGGGCGCTTTCACTGGTTATGCGTCCGTCAAGAGATACGCCGCTTTCAGTCCACCTGACGGTCAGACCGGCAGATTCGCACACTTCACCAGGCGCGGGACGATCCTGGTAGGTCCATCCGGCGGGCGGATCTTCGAGGCTGGTCGGCAGCACAATGTAGAGTTGATCATCACTGTTTTGCAGGACTTTGATCGTTATGCCATCGGGTACCTGAATTGAAGCTTTTCGCAGCGCTCCTGCAGGATCTTTGACAAAATTTTCGCGAAAGATCTTGTCCGTGCATGTCTGGATAAGGACCTCACGCAAGGGGTTCTTTTCCATGAACTACTCCTTCCCGAATGCTTTATTCGCCTATGTAAGGGGGGATGACGATGTGGACGAGCTGATCGCTGTTTTCGACAAAGGCGACCTTCACCCCTTCGGGCAGCTCGATTCCTATTTCTGCGAGCACGACTTCGGGATTCGTAAGCAGGCGTTCACGGAACTCAGGCGATCGAACAGCCCGAACAATCACAGAGTCGTAGAATTCTCTGGCGGTGATGCTTCGTCCGGATGTTGCCAACGGGGCTGCAGAGTTGTAAAATTGGTTTAAGAATGAATTCATAGCGGACAGCAGGTTCATCTGAAACGCCTCCTTTTTTGGGGTGAGCTTAGGATGGATCTTCTGTTATATGATCACTGGTTGAGTCTATTCGAGAATAATTTTTTTTGCCACAGCTCAGATAACAATTTTAGACATTAACGCCATGTGATCGGATTTGTTTTGAACTTTAATCGCCCCAAAGGCTTCGGTTTGAGAGAATCGTTATGTGGATGGAATCCATTGGTCTTGGTGTGATCATTTTTTTTATGCTCGTGGGGTTGATCGGGGCCTTTATACCGCTAATGCCAGGGCCTCTGCTCGTGTGGCTGGCTGCGCTGGTATATGTGGTTGCAACCAAGTTCACAATCGTCGGACCGGTTAGTTTCGCTGTGATCACCGTGATTGCTTTGATTGCGGCCAGCGCAGATCTTTGGATGTCGTTGCTTGGTGCCAAAAGCCTCGGTGCAAGCGGCCGGTCGATTATTTGGGGTATGGGCGGTGCATTGCTCGGCTTTCTAATTCTCAATTTGCTTGGAGCCTTAATCGGTTATGGATTGGGCATTCTTTACCATGAATATCGCCGCCATAATGATTGGAATGCAGCTGTAAAAGCCAGTCTGGGGGGGCTGGCCGGTTGGGGGCTTTCCACTGCCGTACAAGCAGGGGGCGCGTTGCTGATCATCATTATTTTTGTGTGGCAGGTCTTAGTAAATTGATCGTCTATTTTTTTTTCGGTTGGGAAGCCGGCCTTCGACCATTCACTCCACCCGCCCTTTAATACATAAACCTTTTGGAATCCTGCCGAGACAAGGGCTTGGGCAACAATCGAGCTCGTACTCTGACCCTGGCAATAAAGCATTATTGTTATGTCCTTGGAATAGTCATTCACCCAGGATTGGACCTTATCAGGGTCTTCACGAACAGCCCCTTTAATCTTTGAAAAGCTCAAAATCCAGCCCAAGGAAGGGCGAACATCTATAAGTGCGATTTCAGGCTTACTCAACTGCGACCTCAGCCCTTCCTTGGATATCAAGGAATAGCTACCAGCAAAGCATATCGTTGTCATCGACAGGAAACTGAACAACGTCAAAAGAATAACGTTTCTGGGAAGTTTGACCTTCTCGTTTCTCACTATCAACCTCTCCGTCTTCTATGATTCAGGTAAATTGCGGTGACATTTTCAGCGGCATGAAGACCCATTCCAGAGCCGACCGCCTGTAGCTCATCTGCCGGACAGCATTTTCATCCTTACATGAACTTTAAGCAGTCTTTAGAGATTTGCCACCCTTTCTTAATCAATAAACGGAGGCAAATTATCTTGCAGCCATTTCGAAGTCAAGAGAGTAGCCCCGCATCAAACAAGAAAGGTTTGACAAAGCCTTGCATAGAGCAGTCAATACATTAGGGTAATGGCCGTACGAATCGACAAGAACGGTTCTGGTTTGTGGACCTAACGGGGTGGATTTGGATAAAGATTGCGAGCGCTATCTAATGTGTTCTTCCCAAGCATTGATGCAGGCGGGTGATCATTGTCCACCCAATTCCCCGGAGACGTTTGCGCGCTGCCGCAAGGCTGCTTGCGAGCGCTGGTTGTACGACTATTGTCCTAGGTGGACGACTGAATCTCGGCGTCGGAGAGAAAACATCTTACCCAACGATTGTGGGTAACCTCGCGAAAGATGGGAACCTGTTGCGCACAACCGGGCATCTCGACAGGACAGCGAGGGCTGAATATGCATCCAGCGGGGGCAGTCGTAGCATCCGTAAGGTTTCTGATCAGCTTTCTGGCTTTTGAGGCATGAGGATCCGGGGTGGGGACCGCCTGCAGGAGTGTGCGGGTATACGGGTGGTAAGGGTGGCTGTAAAGTTCATCTTTAGGTGCCAGTTCAACCAGTTGCCCCAAATACATGACCGCCACTCTGTCACTTATATGGCGGACTACGGACAAGTCGTGGGATATGAACAGATAGGTCAGACCAAATTGCTCCTGCAAGTCTTCGAGAAGATTGATAACTTGAGCCTGAATGGAGACATCCAGAGCAGACAGGGGCTCGTCGCAGATGATGAAATCGGGCTGCAAAGCGAGTGCCCGGGCAATGCCAATACGCTGACGCTGTCCGCCACTGAACTCATGAGGATACCGGTTAAAGTACTCCGGCCTCAAGCCCACAATTTCCATCAGATTTTGAACCTTTTCGCGTCGCTCAGCAGACGTTCCGATTTTATGGATCGTCAGTCCTTCTGCGATTGTTCGGCCGATCGTTTGGCGAGGATTCAGCGAAGAATAGGGATCCTGAAAGATGATTTGCATTTTTTTTCGTAGATGGTGGAATTTTGTGCGCGGTACTTTCAACAGGTTTTCATGATTGAATATGATTTGCCCTGAGGTGGGCTCTTCAAGCCTTAGAATCACACGCCCTAAGGTGGATTTGCCACAACCGCTTTCACCGACAAGTCCCAGCGTTTCTCCGCGCCGAACGGAAATATCGACTCCATCGACTGCCTTGACAGTGCCTTTGGGGCGGCGGAAGACTCCACTGACAATGGGGTAATGCTTCTTTACCTCCCTAAGGACCAGCAGCGGTTCCTTCCTTTCCGGCTTTACTTCGCCCACCTTAAATCTCCTTATAAAGCCAGCATCTTACGGGATGCCCTGCATTCGGTAACAAAAGATCGGGCTCGGGATCAGCCAGGCACCGTTCAAAAACGTATGGGCAGCGAGTATTGAATTTGCACCCGGGGGGGAGTTCGAGGAGGCTGGGTACTACCCCGGGTATGGCTGCAAGTCGCTTCTTGCGCTGCTGAGCGGCTTTGGCCGGGATGGATTGCATCAACCCCTGAGTATAGGGATGGAGCGGCTTGGCGAAAAGATCCTCACAGCCGGCTTGTTCCACTACTCGCCCGGCGTACATAACCAGCACATCTTCAGCAACTTCGGCGATAACTCCCAAATCGTGGGTGATGAGTAGAATGGCGGTTCCAGTCTGTTCTTTCAGGTTCTGCAGCAAATCCAGAATCTGAGCCTGAATGGTAACATCCAGAGCAGTGGTCGGTTCGTCGGCGATTATCAAACGAGGCGAACAGGCTAGCGCCATAGCAATCATTACTCGCTGCCGCATTCCGCCGCTCATCTGATGCGGGTAGTCTTTGATCCTCTCCTGCGGCGCTGGAATGCCGACCTGAGCCAGGAGACCGACGGCCCTGCCAAGAGCTTCCTGCTTGCCGACCTTTTCGTGTTGCTGGATGACTTCGATGATTTGTTCCCCGACACGAAAAACCGGATTCAGCGAAGTCATGGGTTCTTGGAAGATCATTGAAATTTCATTTCCACGAATGGAACGCATGTGTTCTTCAGAGAGGGAGAGCAAGTTTTCTCCATTAAACCAGATTTCGCCGTCCACGATTTTGCCCGGTGGCTGAATCAAGCGCATGATGGAAAGGGCAGTGACGCTTTTGCCGCACCCGGATTCGCCGACCACCCCAAGCACTCGAGCTGCCGCCAATTCCAAACTGACCTTGTCGACTGCCCTGGCGACTCCTCTCTCGCTGAAGAAGAAGGTTTGCAGATTTTTCACTTGCAGTAGAGGTGACAACATAAGCCAAAATCTCGGCTAGCCCGAAGGCCTCAGTGTTAGGGTAGTTTCTTCAGCCAGGAACCGTCATCGAACCAGGAGGATTTCAATTCATCGAGCGTTCCACTTTCTTCCAGGTTGTCGAGAAAGTTTCCCATCCAATTGATCAAATGAGGTTCGTTTCGTGGTATGGCGATTCCTATCGGCTCATAGGTGAAAAGAGTGAGGATGGATAACAGCCCCTGGTCGGGATAGCGGAGTGTAGATACCAGGCAGACGGGATAGTCGGCAAGCAGCGCGTCCACTTTATTCTGGAGCACCATATCAATGGCTTGGTCATAACTCTTTGTCTTGATAAGCTTGGCTTTGGGCATGGCTTCTTCAGCGAAGTATTGGCTGGTGGAACCGCTAAGAGCCGCCAAAGTGATGTCGGGACTGTTGAGTTCCGAAACTTGCTGCGCTGAAGCCACTTTTCCTTTCTTGGTTAGGAATGCTTTCCCCGAGATAAAATAAGGTCCGACAAAGCCGAACTTGAGGTTTCGCTGCGGAGTGATGGTCATCCCGGAAATGACCATGTCCAATTTACCCGTTTCCAACGCGCGCAACAAGTCATCAAAAGGCAAGGTTTCAAGCTTGAGCCTCACCCCCATCCCAGCTGCAATATATTTTGCGATATCGATATCAAGGCCGATTATTTCTCCATCTTTGGTTTTCATATTAAATGGGGGCATGCTGCCGGCTGTACCAACCACTAATTCCTGCTTTTGCTGTATGCGGTCGAGTACCTGTGGCTCAATCGAGGTTGTGGCCTTTCCCATCGAATTATGGGTGCATCCAGACAAGACGGTCAGCAGCAAAAGCACAAAAACACCGATACATGCTCTTTTCATAATCTCTTCCCCTGTGAGAATCCTTTGCAGACTGATAATCTCTAAAGTCGTACACTAAACTCTTGACGGAAGCCAAAACGAATGTGGAAATATCTGTACTGTCAATTCAAGTCCGGCGGGCCTTGCCAATCATCCCATGAAGGTGTTCTTGGTGCAAGGGTTTTGCGACGTCGAAGCCCATTCTGATGTGGAAGGGGAAAACGGTTCGCCGAACATCAATCGCTTGTCCGACTCATCATGGGGTTACGTGTCAATACATAGATTACCGATCCTAAATAGGTACTTCTGCGTATAGACAAGAATGAGACGTTGTTACTAAGGTACACTGGCTTCCGATTTAATGATTTTTTCCTGAATGATGAGGGAACCAGATCGAGGAGCTCGATTCGGTACTAGCGCTGTTCGTAAAAAACCTGCCGTACAGCCTGAAAAGACCGGCGATCTACGAGTGGCATTGTAAAGACACGCGGGAGTCCGGATGCATCATATATTAGTAATAGATGACGACAAGGCCGTTATGGAGGTCGTGCGAGCTATGCTCTCAATGGCTGGCTACAAAGTTACGGCGACCGGCAACAGCAAAGAGGGATTGAATCTCGTAAAGGAGCAAGAGCTAGACCTGATTATCACCGATCTTCGAATGCCGGAAGTGAGTGGAATAGAAATCGCCAGAACGTTGAAGAAGAAAGGTTCGAAAACCCCAGTGATTATTCTTAGCGGATACCCTGCCGACTATGAAGGCGCAGATCCTGCGAAGGATGGCATCCATCTACTGCTTTCCAAACCTTTTGAGCTGCAGGAGCTTCTCATGAACATTGAAGCACTCATATCGGCCTCCAACGGAAACAATACCCTTTCCCCGAGCGTGCAATCGACAGCAGGATACCTTCCAGGCATCCTGCGGGAAGATGAGCCCTCATAACAGGGCAGCCAGGGTCTGAAAAAGCACATGCCGTTTGATGGAATGTCATATCCATCAAACGGCATGTCGATCTGAAAGTTGTCAAGTAGGTTACTCAAACAACTTGATTTTTCTGGCGGGGTCGAAGGGACTTGAACCCTCGGCCTCCGGCGTGACAGATGCACCAAAGAACCGTAAGTTATTGAAATGACATAATTCAACTATGGGGAAAATGCACGTTTTGGGTGCCAATCTGCACCCCATGTGCACCCTGATTCAACCACTTGCACCAAAGGGGAAAAATGGGTTAGGTTGAACGAAAATCAGTTTCAGAGGATAGCGCGGGGCTGATCACCTCGGGTGATAAGCCGATTTTCCTGGATCGGTTTCCTCTGATAACCACCAGGGCGCTTTCAGGAGGGCGCACAAGTGACAAGCAGTACAGCAGAACTTATTAGCGAAAAACAGTTATGGAACCGATGGCAAATCGAGAACAGAGAGGCTTTTGTTGGATGGTTCGAAAAGTTCCATTGGGAGCACAATCTTCCTGTATATCTTTATGGGAAAAAAGAAAATCCTGGATGTTGCAGCGAAATAAACCTCCTAGATGTTGCATTCGATCATTTAATGGGCCGTGTTCCTGATCATGAATATGGGGATTACAAAAAAGCCTACTTATTTCAAAAGTTGCAGACACTTGATGTTCGCTTTAAGACCGATGACATTGAAGCTTTCGAGGACCTTTATCCCATACTGAAGTCGGAAACACGCTGTTTGCCAGGAGATAAGGCAAGAGGGGGAAAAAAGGATTATCGGACGGGTCAGTGGACTGCTGCAATTCCTATTGCCAAAAACCTACAAACAGCAAATCAATATGTTACGCTTCAGGAGATCAAAGACCATCCACCATTCAAAGCCTGTTTTAGGGACGGGCTGCCACAAGATAACCAACTCAGGAGGAAACTCAACAAGGCCGGCGTTAAACTGGCACCCGGACGAAGAAAGCAAAAAACCTAGGCTTTCTTCATAGAAAACTATCACTTCTTGGCTTTTCTGCAAAAAAATGCAGTGGCGCTCTTTCCGTATGTCCCCCCACAATAGAGAAAATCAACTCATTAGAACCACAAAATAAACCTAAGCCTTTTAAAAAATCGTAATATTCAATAGCAATATCAACATGATACGCTTGCATCATCTTGAATCAACACCACAAGTAAAAGGAGTTTTCAAAATGGTGCAAAAAGCAATTGAAGAACGCGAATGGCTCAGCAAAAAACAACTTGCCGATTATTGGGGTACCTCCGAACGCACGATCAATAATTTCATGAAAGACGGGCTCCCATATGTGAGGGCCGGAAACAAAATGCTCCGTTTTAGACGCAGCAACGCCGACCGATGGTTTGAAAATCGTTTCCAGGGCGATGAAAACCGCGTGGACCGGATTGTTAGTGAAATGCTCGGGTAAGGAGGCGACTCATGGCATTCTGCGAAGAATGCGGCGACTACTTCCACCGAGATCCGGATGAATACTGGAAAAAGCTTTGCCTCGATTGCTGGAAGGAAAAGCAGGAATTCACCAGCGGATTCAAGCGGGACCGCGTGCAAGAGCTGGAAGAAGAAAACCGAGAGCTAAGGCAGGAAATTTTCCGGCTTCGGTATCTCTCACCACTGCAGGCACAAGTGGACAATAGCTTCAACAAGCTGGTTGAAAGACACCTCAAATTCCTGATTTTCGCTTGTCACCCAGACAGGAACGGAGGATCGATCGAGGCCGGCGAAGTCACCCGACGGCTGCTGGACTTCCGCGATCAAAAGAAAAACCGGTGTGGCGGCGCCGGCTTCGGTAATGGATCAGGAATGCGGGGGTGACATATGACGGAGAGCAAAAAAAACCAATATGAGCAAGAAAAAGCTTGCTTTAAAGCCGCTCTTGACTATGCCAAGCGTGGATGGCCGGTTATCGCGCTTCATTCCATCAATAATGGTGCCTGCACTTGCGGTAAGCGTAGAGATTGCGGCACAGCAGGAAAGCATCCACGATGGGATAAAGATCTTTTGCCCCGTGGCCTCTATTCAGCTACATGCGATCCTGAAATAATAAGCAAGTGGTGGACAAGATGGCCTAATGCAAATGTGGGCATTGCCACCGGGCAGAAGTCCTTTGACGCATTGGACGTTGATGTCAAACTTGATGTTGACGGAAACGACACCTTAAGACAACTCTGCCAGGCTCATGGTGAACTACCGGATAGTATTGAACAGATCACCGGCGGCGGCGGAAGACAGATCTTTTTCAAGGCAAATGGCAAACTAAAGAACGCTGTCAAGTTTGCTCCCGGGCTGGATATTCGAACCGATGGCGGATTAGTAGTAGTTCCTCCATCTTTGCATCTATCCAGCCGACGCTATGAATGGGAGGCAAGCTCCCATCCTGATGATGTTGGACTGGCAGGCATGCCCGAGTGGCTTATTGAAATTGCCGCAAGTGGCGCAAATGAGGATACCGAAGATGCAAAAGATCCTCCAGAAACAGGCGGCGAACAACTCCAGATTTTGCGCGAAAAATGCAAGTTCATAAATGATGCTTGTGAGACGCGCGGTAATATCAGCGAGTCTCTATGGTTTGCTATGATTTCAAATATTGCCACCATTCGGCCAGGCGGGCCTGATTTGTGCCACGAGTATTCTAAAGGCCATCCAAAGTACTCCCGAAAAGAAACAGAAGGAAAGATCCGCCATGCCTTAAATGATACCGGGCCGCACACTTGCGCTTTCATCAAAAGGAACGGTTTTCTTTGTGGTCGTGATTGTGGAGTAAAGTCTCCTATCGCCATTTTGAGGGCTGGGACCGAAAGGCCAAAGGAACCACCTCGATCCCTTATGAGAGAGATCCCGGAAGCCGAACCTTATCCAGTGGATGCACTCGGGCCTTTGTTGGGTGATGCAGCTCGGGCAATCCACGAAGTAATCCAGTCGCCTCTTGCGCTTTGCTGTCAAAGTGTACTGGCTGCGGCGGCACTGGCAGTACAACCCTTTGGTAATGTGAGGAACGACGGCCGCGAGCATCCTTTGTCTTGCTACTTCATGACCGTGGCCGCATCTGGTGAAAGGAAGTCTGCTACCGATGACGCTGCACTTTATGAGCATAGGCGGTATGAAGAAGAACTGCAGGCAGATTATCAGCGACAATATTCTGATTATGCGCGAGCTGATGCCGCGTTTCGCAAAGCCAAAGATGAAGCATTAAAGAAGGCTAAAGGCTACGTTGCAAAAAAACAGGCATTAGACGAACTTGGAGATCCGCCACAGCCACCAGCCATACCTCTCTTGCTGGCACAAGAACCCACCTATGAGGGGTTATGCAAGGCATTGGTTGTCAGTAGGCCAAACTTGGGAATTTTCAATGATGAAGGAGGAACCTTCCTGAATGGCAACGCTTTTAATGATGAGAACAGGGTAAAGATGGCGGGCGGGCTGTCAAAGCTTTGGGACGGCAAAGAGATTTCCAGGGTTAGGGCGGGTGATGGCGTGGTCGACATTCGCCATAAGCGCGTCAGTGTGCACATGATGGTACAACCCAAAGTTGCATCTGGCTTCCTCGATGATGCCATTCTGATTGATCAGGGGGTTCTATCCAGAGTGCTTACCACTTGGCCCACCAGTACAGCAGGGACCAGAACATATAAAGAAGTCGATCTATCAAAAGAACCTGCTATCCGTAGCTATTATGACCGGATGCACAATCTTTTGCGGTATCCGTTGCCGGTTTCCTTGACCGATAACAGACAGCTTTCTCCACCCGGGATAGAGATCGCCCCAGACGCCAAGTTATTATGGGTAGAGTTTCATAATCTGATCGAAGGGCAGCTTCAAGATGAAGCTCCACTATCGCCTATTAGATCCTTTGGCAATAAAGCACCGCAGCATGTTTTGAGGCTGGCAGGTATCCTGTCACTTGTCGAGGGCTCCAAAGGCATAAATCACGGCGCAATGATTAACGGAATCGAACTTACTCAACACTACCTGTCAGAGGCTTTGAGGCTGTTTCATTCGGGGCTCACTGATCCACAACTTGAGCTGGCACAGAAGTTATTAGACTGGATACAGTCTCAAAAAATGGAGTACGTGCACTTGGCGCAAGTTTACCAAAAAGGGCCATACGCTATCCGCGATGCAAAATTAGCACGTTTAGCGATGGATGTTCTGTCAGATCATGGATGGGCAGAAAAGATACCTGATGGAATGGAGATGGATGGCGCTCATAGGCGCGAAGTGTGGAGAATCATTCATGTTTAAACGGATGGTTTTAGAAAATGCAAAAATGCGTATTGGACAGCAGCTACCTGCTAATCCTGCTAATCCTGCTAAAGTTCCAGAGGATGAGTTTAGCAACTTTAGCAACTTTAGCAATGGTGCACCCTCAAACACGCATTTTTTACAAGCCGAAGATGAAGAGCTGTTTACCTACCTTCTGAACTCCATCTCCACCGGCGGACCTTATGCAAAGCTATGGCCGAACGTGCGGAACTATTGCCGGCGTGAATTCACTCCACAGCAATTCAAAAAGTTGGAATGGCTTTTTAGTGATGCCTCTTAAAAACTTGAATTTGAAAATCCGAACAGTGCAGCCATTTATCACTTTGCACAGGATGACGGAGAGACACCGCTTTATCCGGGAAATGGTTTCCCCCGGTCATTATTTGAGGCGTGAACAGATGCCAGTCAGTGAAACGGAAACGGGATGAAACTCTGTACGGCGGCCAATGGTAATAATGTATTGGCAGTTATCAATATACTCAAAATGGAAAACGGAAGTGCAGAGAAATGTTCACATGTAGCCGAGATTTGTGGTCTGCGTCTCCGTGTTGCTCCATCCCTCAGGAAGGACCCACACCGCAGCACAAACGCGCGGGTCCTTCCTGGAAGTTTTTTCTATACGGACACGCGGAGCGCAGACTTCACCTAGTTACAAGAAGAAAAACTCACTTCGCATTTCGCTAATTTTTTGCATTTTTTGGCACACGTTGACAGGGGGGTGACATATGCCGACAGCCGATAAATTAACAGAGGAAGAACGAGCAGAGCTTATACAGTGGTGTGATGACCTGATTTCCGAAATTCGGAACTTAACAGTAAGGCCAACTCATGAAAACGAAAAAGCCAAAATCAAAAGGCAAATCACTAGCAGCTGTACCATTGAGCGAGTACGAGGCGCTTGATTTCTGTTATCAACTCTGGCACATGGCCGCTGAGAAATCTGAGTCTCAATATTGCAGAGAAGGCGATTCTGGCAACTTTTCAGGTATCGCCTACTTCGAGGTTTGCAAAGACGATCAGCGCAGACCCCAATATTTGCCGCGGTTGATCAAGATAGAGATTGACGTTTTTCTTAACTTGCAGGCAGCCTCTTCCATGCCAGGTCGGACACCTCGAACGATTCAACTATGGATGAAACAGAGTTTGCCCCATATCCGCAGGCTCTTCGGCGGAAAAGGAGCAAGCATCCTGCTTAAAGATTTGCAGGAATTCATGAGAGACCACGGCTTTGATAGCTATGGCGACTTGTCGGGTAGCGAATGGTGGTAACGCGGCGTGAATGGCTCATGGCCGGTAACCACAAGCAGTGCAGCAGAGATCTAGTGATGGTCAAAATATTTCGGGCCAGGCCTCGATGGCTTCGGTTTTTGCCTTCTAATATCCATCCTATACTCAAGCCATTTTCTAATTGACAGAGATCCTCATGGTGATAGTTTAGTTTAAACCCTGACTTAAAGATTACATCTTATTCACAATAGATCATCAATCCTACTGGCTTGACGGGGTTTTTGAGCTTTCAATCATCTGCCATCGTTCATCGTTCGCCTGTTAACTGTTAACACTTGTAGTGCTCAGTTCCTAGCGCCCTTTTGATAAATATTTCATGCTTTCATCAAATAAATGACACGCGGCTTAACTATCAAGAAGGAAGGGAAGCCATGAACAACTTATTGGATGCGCACGGACAGCCACTAAATCGACGATTCAGCGCTAAGCGGCTCGCAGATCGCGGTATTGATGAATTGATCGGGCTGTGCAAGGGATTCATCGCAGACGGTCAAGTTGTTCAGGCTGAAGCAGAGTTTTTGTATCAATGGATCTTGCGCAATCAGCGCACTATTAACATTTGGCCGGTAAACATTTTGTATGAGCGACTTTGGGAGATGCTTAAAGACGGCATAGTTGACGACGAAGAGCAAAAAGAACTCCTTGAATTGCTCCATCAGTTCACCGGTGAAAGTCCGGTTATGGAATGCGTTGAAAACATGTCTTGCTCTCTTCCGATTGACAAGCCTGAACCCGAGTTAGTGTTTGAAAGAAATGTCTATTGTTTCACCGGAAAATTTGTGTACGGAACAAGGAAACAGGTTGAAGGTGAAGCCATCAGCAGAGGGGCAGTTGTGAAGTCAAACCCCACTCTCCAAACAGATTTCCTTGTCATTGGGTTGATAGGAAGCAAAGACTGGATACATTCAACACATGGCAGAAAGATTGAATATGCAGTCCAATTAAAGAGCCAGGAGCATAAGATAGCCATAGTTTCAGAAGAGCACTGGACTAACTACCTTGATTAGACGGAAGGCGTCACCTGGGCACGACAAATAAACTTCAAAAAGCAATAGAATCTGGAGAGGTTTTAAGAATTATCTATCATGGTGGTAGCCAACCAGGAACGATGCGTGAGATTTCACCCATTAGTATCAAGCATGGAAAGGTTAGGGCTAGGTGCTACTCGTCAAATGCTGTTAAGACCTTCATCGTTGAAAAAATTCAAATCGTAGACACTGATGGCGTGTTCACAGCACCAACTTGGAAGGTAAGGAAACTTTTACCTGATTTCTCCTCGTTATCCGATGCGGGTCAGAAGTTGCTACCAGCCCTTGAAGGTCTTGGTTGGCATGTAGAATATGGCGAACATTATTTGTCACTCCATAGAGGATCCAAGCACGGCGTCCCTCTGAAGGATTCTGTTGTATCAGTAAGCTATGTGACCTATGGAGAAACCACGTTTCGTCTAGTTTTGACTCCAGACGGCGTGGAAAGTCAGCAAGACTATAGAAACCAACCTGGACCATGGACGGTTAGGGCAGAAAATTATAACACTTCCACTTTCGGTAAGATGGAACAAGCCATTTCTAAATTCCTTCAATACGCAAAGGATTTCTCGCCAAATAAGAATTTTTGAAATGAGGCCAAAATGAAAGAGCTAGAGCATTTAAGGACCATGTGGGCTCCAAAACTAAAACGCAAGACTAAATTGATTGTTCCAGCTGTAACATATTCAAAGAGGGTTGGATCGCTAAACAACGAACACTGGGAATTTAATGTTCCATATGCATTCAGAGATGCGCTCGATATTAAATATGAACAGCGAATGAAAGATAAAGAGCCTTATATGATATGGACGCAAGGACCAATTTTGAATTTCAAAGAGGGTGATTCACTTACGACAAGAAATGGGAAAAAAGTGGTTCAAATTCAGTCTGCTAATCCTATGGGTTGGGACGATTCAAAAAATGAAATGTGTGAAGGCAGTGTCATTTATGACGAGTTTGATATCGATGATGGCAAGTGCACTAAGAGACGACGCAGCACTTGTAGTCAGATGCAGTTCTTAAGAATGCTAATCTACGGTGCATATGACTGCTGAAAATCAGATTTCAGCCGGCCGAGATGAACGTTTTCACAGGGCGCTGTCACCAGCGATCTGAAAATGTAGGGAAGCGGGCGGTCTGATTTTGTTGTCCCCTCTTCTGTATCTTCTTCCCAAAACATCCGCACAAGATCTTCTTCACCTTGTTTTTTCTTCCTTTT
>Ga0068714_10002003_pt1 | contig 27481 bp, 35 predicted proteins | sample MTBNYHSulfiMetaG_FD_62988 | JGI IMG/M metagenome (GOLD analysis project Ga0068714, IMG submission 62988) | Enrichment culture microbial communities from rom New York Harbor, USA that are MTBE-degrading - MTBE-NYH (New York Harbor Sulfidogenic)... | ecosystem: Environmental > Aquatic > Marine >... | reverse complement strand
GTATCAGGTCTCGCAGCCGTCCTGGAGTACTGGCCAGCGTTCGCTTGCTGGCTCATCCCCATCATCGGGGCAGTGTTAATGCCAGTCTTCGCCAAGATGGGTGACAAGCTAAGAGACTACATGGCCGTGGCTTTCAGCGCCGGAGCAGTGCTGTCCACCTTCGCCATGATCCCCTGGTTAACGTCAGGGCACACGCCCGGAGACGTCATGGTCACCGACTGGATAACCTTCGCAGGCCACCCGCTGAAGATGGGTGTGCTCGTAGACCCCCTGACGATAATAATAGTGAACGTGGTCTCATTCATCAGCTTCTTCATCGTCGTCTACAGCGTCGGCTACATGCACGGCGACGAGCACCTCACCAGGTACTGGTTCTTCTTCCTGTACTTCATCGGCAGCATGCTGCTGCTGGTGGTGAGCGACAACCTCATCCAGACCATGATAGGCTGGGAGGGCGTCGGCATATGTAGTTACGGCCTCATCGGCTACTACTACAGGGACGAGAAGGATCGGTGGCTTGGAGGGCCGCCCCCCACCAAAATGTTCCCGCCCAGCCACGCCGGCATGAAGGCCTTCGTGGTGACGGGTGTCGGCGACGTGTTCCTCCTGGGAGCCATATTCATCATATTCAGCTTCGCGGGCACCGTCAACTACGTTGAGCTCATCAAGACCGCGCCGGAGTGGCTGGCCGAGATGAGCAACTACCCGGGGCTCATAGCCCTCACGGCCATCCTTTTCCTTGGAGGCCCCATAGGCAAGTCAGCCCAGTTCCCGCTGCACGAGTGGCTCCCCGAAGCCATGGCCGGCCCCACCAGCGTCTCCGCCCTGATCCACGCGGCGACCATGGTAAAAGCAGGGGTCTACCTCGTGGCCAGGATGAGCCCCGTCTTCTACGTGGGAGCCTGGCTGCTGCACCTGCCTGAGGCCCAGCTGTACTTCACGGCGATAGCCGTGGTGGGGGCCTTTACGTGCTTCCTGGCGGCGAGCCAGGCCGTGGTCAGCGTGGAGCTCAAGAAGATACTGGCCTACAGTACGGTCAGCCAGATCGGGTACATGATGCTAGGGCTGGGCCTGAGCGGCTTCAGCGAGGAGGCCTACGTGGCGGGGCTTACGGCGGGCGTATTCCACCTGATGAGCCACGCACTGTTCAAGGCCGCCCTCTTCCTGTGCGCGGGCTCGGTGATCCACGCCATTCACAGCATCTACACCTTCGACATGGGCGGCCTGAAGAAGTACCTGCCCAAGACCTACCTGCTTATGCTGATAGCCACCATAAGCCTCACAGGGTTCCCGCCCTTCAGCGGGTTCTGGAGCAAAGACGCCGTCTTCATCGCGGCCCTAGCGGCGGGCACACCCTTGGCTTACCTGCTTCTCGCGGTGGGGGCCATCAGCGCGGCCATGACCATGGCCTACAGCATCAGGTACATGTACGTCACCTTCATCGCCCACGAGAGCAAGCACATCCACGACATGGAGCACCACGGACACCACCCCCACGAGTCACCTACCCTGATGTGGGGCCCCATAGCTGTCCTGGTGGCGGTGATGCTGGTGGTCTCGGCCCTGGGCCTGGTGGGCCAGTTCGCCCCGGGCCTCAACCCTGAGCTGTTCATCGAGACGCAGATGGAGCACGCGCTCCACGCCATCATGCCCCACGAGGTGGAGCTCCTCGTGCCCCACGTGGACGCCTTGAAGCCCACAGCGTGGATGCTCAGCGGAGCCATGCTGCTCATCGGCATAGCCAGCGGCTGGTACTTCTACATCAGCGGCAAGGTGGACGCATGGGCGTGGGTCCAGGCCAGCGGGCTGCGGAAGTCGATCCATAAGTTCCTGTGGAACAGGTGGTACCTTAACCCGCTCTACTACCTGGTATTCGTTGACGGCTTCATAATCCTCGGCAGAGGACTGCACTCAACTCTGGAGAAGGTGTTCTTCGACAAGATCACCCCCGTGGTGAGTGGAACAACCATAAGCCTAGGCGGGGCCCTGTTCAAGAACGTTGAGCAGGACGTAATTGACAAGGGCCTCAACGAGGGAATACCCAACGCAGCCGTGTCCCTCTGGGACCACGTAAGGAAGCTGCAGACGGGCGTCCTCAGCTACAACCTGGCCTACATAGGGTTCGTGTTCCTTGTTTTGGTACTGCTATTCGTCTTTGTGATAAGTGGAGGAATGTAAGATGGTAATGGCAAACACACTCGGACTGGTACTCCTCGTACCACTGATCTTTACACCCATCGTGTATCTGTTGGGTAAACAAACCGGAAAGGGGACAGGATGGTGGACGGCATTACCTCTCATCATCTCACTGCTTCTCCTGGCTACGGTGGCCATGGAGATACAGGGTGGTGGAGAGGTCGTTGAGCAATACAACTGGGCGCCCGACGCCGGGCTCACCTTCGGGTTGAAGGCCGACGGCCTCAGCATCTGGGTGCTGCTCACCATCAACCTGCTGTGCCTGGGGATAAGCATCTACAGCATCCCCTACATGGAGCACAGGCTCCACGAGTGGGAGCACGAGACCGGCGAGCACATGGGCAACAGCGCCTACTCGATGTACTACGCCCTCTACCTGCTATACGCGATAGGGATGCTTGGAACGGTGATGGCGACGAACACCATCCAGTTCTACTTCTTCTACGAGCTGATGCTGGTGCCCAGCTGGGCCCTCATCAACAACTACGGGTACGGCGAACGGGAGCGCATCGGCATGATGTACTTCCTGTGGACCCACGTGGGCGCCGTCATCCTGCTGGCCGGGCTGCTCACAAGCTACTGGGTCACAGGCAGCTTCGAGATAAGCGCCCTCTCAGCAGTGGTGGGCCACCCCTACGCGAGCCTCATCGCCTTCGCCATACTGATAGGGTTCTTCACCAAGATGGCAGTGTTCGGCATCCACATCTGGCTGCCCTACGCCCACGGTGAGGCGCCCACGCCCATCAGCGCACTGCTGAGCCCCGCAATGATCGGCATCGGGAGCTACGCAGCCGTCAGGCTGGTAGCCGTGCCCATGGCGCCGATCTTCGCCACGTTCAGCATGGCCTTCACCGTGTGGGCCCTGCTCACCATGGTGTACGGCGGCCTCATGGCGCTGGCTCAGGACGACATAAAGAGGTTCCTGGCCTACAGCAGCGTCAGCCAGATGGGGTACATATTCCTGGGGCTGGCCAGCGCCGCGGCCTACGGTGAGGCGGGAGCCATCTTCCACTACGTGAGCCACGGCTTCGGCAAGTGCATTCTTTTCGGCGTCGCAGGCATACTCATAGCCCACACCGGGACCAGGAGCATCAAGAAGATGGGCGGCCTGGCCGACAAGATGCCCTGGACTGCCACCTTGGCCCTCCTAGGCTTCTTCGCCATAGGCGGTGTGCCCCCCACCATCGGGTTCATGAGCAAGTTCATGATATTCAGCGGCGTCTTCGACACGGCGCTGACCAACCCGACGCAGCTGGTGGTGGCCGTGGTGGCCATCATCATGACGGTGCTAACGGTGGGCTACAGCCTCTGGACGGTGCGCAGGGTCTTCTTCGGGCCCCTGGCCGAGGGGATGGGTGAGGTGAAGGAGGCCGAGCTCCAGTACCTTGTACCCCTGGCGGTGTTCGCACTGATAGCCATCATCATAGGCGTGTACCCGAGGCTGGTGACCGACTACCTGGTGCCCTTCTTCTTCGGGCTCCAATAAACCATCTATTTTTCCTCCCACTTATCACACGATGACGTTTTAGCTGGCTCAAGTCGCGTCAACACCGTCTCCTGGCACGGAGTTACTGCCCACATTCCACGGGCCCCTTGTATGCGCCTATGGAAATCAACCCGCGGGAAGGCAAAGTTATATTAGCGTAACTGATTCTATGGAGAAAGGAAAATGAGCATAGCCGTCATTGGTCCCTCGTCATTCGTCACATGCTTTGAGCTCATCGGCGCGTCAGGCTACGAGGAGCACGATGAGGGATCAGTGGTGGCGACCCTAACCCGCCTTGTCAACGAGGGTGACTTCAAGCTCATCGTCATACCTGAACGATACGCTGGGGCCACCCGCCCCATCAGGGAGGAGGTCATGAAGAGGGGCAGGATCACACCCATCTTCGCCCTCATCCCCGACCTGACCATGGAGACAGGCATGAGGATGGAGGAGCTCCAGGCGGTGGTCTCGCTCGCTATAGGTACCAGGTTGGAGTTGTAGTACAATGGAAATGAAGAACATCCTTTCATTGGGCGGAAGACTGAAGAGGCTCCTCGCGAAGGCCGAGGAGGATGCCCAGAAGACGGTATCCGAGGCCCAGGCCAAGGCGGACGAGATCTTAAAGGCCGCCAAGGACGAGTCAGAGAAGCGCCTTATCAGGGCCCAGTATCGCACAGGCCTCGACGAGTTCCTTAAGGACGCCGAGGCCGAGGCCAAGCAGCAGGCCAAGAAGGTCGAGAAGGATTACGCGAAACAAGCCCAGGAGATCAAGGCAATCCCCGAGAACAAGATCAAGGAAGCCGCGGAGATGCTAGTCAAGGAGGTTCTACCTAGTTGAGCCAGGACTTGGACGCCAAGCTGATCGAGAAGATCGTGGAGCAGCGCGGTCAGTTCCTCGAGGACGCCAAGAAGAGGGCCCAGAGGATACTGGAGAAGGCCGAGGAGGACCGCCAGAGGATCATGGAGCAGACCAACAAGAGCATCGAGGGTATAGTGGGCTCGGAGCTGAGGGCCGTCCATGACAGGATCGTGGGCAGGGCCCAGCTGGAGGGCAGAAGGAGGCTCCTCGAGGCCAGGATGGAGGTACTGGATGCGGTGAAGTCTGAGACCTTGGAGGGGCTCAGGTCTCTAGCGGAGGGAAAGAACCCAAAGTTCGATTACTCGGAGGTGCTGATGAAGCTCATCGTCGAGGCCGACCAGGCGATAGAGGGGGAAGAATACGTCGTGTCAGCCAATAAGAAGGACCTGGCGCACCTTAAGAAGAACCTGGGCAAGGTGAGTGAGGCCTTGGGCGGCAAGAAGGTGCGGCTCAGTGAGACGCCTCGGGACATCGTGGGGGGCGTAGTGGTGATGAACGTGGACGGCACGAAGACCATGGAGAACACCTTTGAGAGGAGGCTGGAAGCCGCCAACAGCAGGTTCCAGACAGAGATAGCTAAGAAGCTGGGGGTGATATAGTTGGCGCAGCGGCTCGAAGGAACGATAGAGAGGATCAACGGATCGCTGGTGGTGGCCAAATTCACCGAGGAGCCCAAGATGGGCGACCTCGTAGAGGTGGGCGGCCTTAAGCTCATGGGGGAGATCGTCAGGCTCAGCGAGGAGACCGCGTACATCCAGTGCTACGAGTCAACCTCAGGGCTGAAGCCCGGTGAGCCCGTCGTGGACATAGGCACCCCGCTGGTCGCCGAGCTGGGCCCCGGCCTCATGGGGCAGATCGTGGACGGCGTTGAGCGCTCAGAGATAGCGCTCTGGGACCTGACAGGGCCCTTCATCACCAGGGGCGCCAACATCGCGCCCCTCAATAGGGAGAAGAAGTGGGAGTTCAAGCCGACCGTCAAGCCCGGGGCTAAGGTGATGGGCGGAGACGTGATAGGCATGGTCCAGGAGACGGAGACCTTCGTCCACAGGATCATGGTGCCCCCGACCCTGGCCGGGACCGTCAAGTCCATCAAGGCTGGCACATACACGGTCGCGGACACCGTCGGCGTCCTGGAGACCGAGGCCGGCGAGGAGGTGGAGCTCAAGATGATGCAGACTTGGCCCGTCAGGCGGAGCAGACCCATAAAGGAGAGGATGGCGCTGAACGCGCCCCTCATCACCGGGCAGAGGGTCATCGACACCTTCTTCCCGTGCGCCAAGGGCGGAGCCTCAGCGGTCCCCGGCGGCTTCGGCACAGGGAAGACGGTCACGCTTCAGCAGATCGCCAAGTGGAGCGACGCCGACATCATCGTCTACATCGGGTGTGGCGAGCGCGGCAACGAGATGGCGGATGTGGTCGACCAGTTCCCCGAGATAAAGGACCCGCGTAGCGGCAGGAAGCTCATCGAGCGCACCATCATCGTCGCCAACGTATCCAACATGGCTGTGTCGGCCCGCGAGGCCAGCATCTACATGGGAATCACCATAGGCGAGTACTTCAGGGACATGGGCTACGACGTTGCCCTCATGGCTGACTCGACCTCGAGGTGGGCAGAGGCCCTGCGTGACATCTCGGGCCGCCTGGAGGAGATACCCGCCGAGGCCGGGTTCCCCGCCTACCTAGCCGACAGGATCGCGGAGATATACGAGCGCGCCGGCAGGGTCCAGCTTATAGGCGCCGAGGATAAGTACGGGAGCCTCACCCTCCTGGGGGCCGTCTCGCCCCCAGGCGGCGACTACTCTGAGCCCGTGACCACCACGACACTCAGGTTCATAGGCACATTCTGGGCCCTGGACAGCCAGCTGGCCTACAGGCGCCACTTCCCGGCCATCAACTGGCTCAGGAGCTTCACCAGGTACCTGACGGTGGCCGCCAGGTGGTGGAGCCAGTACGATGCCAAGTGGGAGGAGACGAGGAGCCTAGCCCTCAGGCTGCTTGAGGAGGCGGCCGAGATCGAGGAGACTGCGCGCATCATCGGCGAGAAGGCGCTGCCAGACGACCAGAGGCTCGTGCTCCTGATGGCCGAGATGCTGAGGGAGGGCTTCCTGGTGCAGAGCGCGTACCACGAGGTGGACACCTTCTGCGCCCCCGATAAGCAGGTCAAGCTCCTGTCCCTTTTCACGGAGTTCTACAACATGGCGAGGCCCCTCATCGAGTCGGGGATACCCATCGACAAGGTCCGTGAGCTGGACGTCATCAGGGAGATAATGAGGCTCAAGGAGAGGGAGGGCGTCCAGCCCATCGACCAGGCTAGAAACGTGATGGTGGACGAGATCAGGGCCCTGAAGGCCCAGTACGAGGTGAGCAAGCAGTGAGCAAGCTAGCGCGAGTAGTCTACAAGACGACGACGGAGATAAAGGGCCCCATCCTCATGGTGGAGCGCATCAAGGACGTGGCCTTCGACGAGATCGTCCTCATCGAGAGGCCCAGCGGAGAGACCGTGCAGGGCAGCGTCTTGGACGTCAGCAGGGACTGGGCCATGGTCCAGTGCTTCGGGGTGACCTCGGGCCTGGACATCAGCACCAAGATCAGCTTCACCGGCGACGTCCTCAGGATACCCGTCTCGGAGGACCTCATCGGCAGAGTCTTCAGCGGCAGCTTCCAGCCCCTGGACAAGATGCCCCAGATCATAGGCAAGGAGAGGCGGGACGTCAACGGAGGCGTCATCAACCCAGCCGCCAGGGAGGTGCCCAGGGAGTTCATCCAGACGGGCATCAGCAACATCGACGGCATGAACAGCCTGGTCCGCGGCCAGAAGCTGCCCATCTTCAGCGAGTCAGGTATGCCCCACAACCAGTTGGCGGCCCAGATCGCCAGGCAGGCAACCATCCCCGGGGCCGAGTCGGAGTTCGCCATCGTCTTCGGAGCCATGGGCATCAAGAACGAGGAGGCCGCATACTTCAGGGAGGAGTTCGAGAAGACGGGGGCGCTGAACAAGAGCGTCATGATCCTCAACCTGGCCGACGACCCCCCCATAGAGCGCATTGTGACGCCTCGCATCGCCCAGACCATCGCAGAGTACCTGGCCTTCGACATGGGGATGCACGTGCTGGTCGTCCTCACCGACATGACCAACTACGCTGAGGCGCTGAGGGCTATCAGCATCGCTCGGGAGGAGATACCCACCAGGAAGGGGTACCCCGGGTACCTGTACAGCGACCTAGCCACAATATACGAGCGCGCGGGCCGCATCAAGGGCAGGCCGGGCAGCGTCACCCTGATGCCCATCCTGTCCATGCCGGCCGGAGACATCACCCACCCGATTCCGGACCTCACGGGATACATCACCGAGGGCCAGCTCATCATCCAGCGCGAGCTCAGCCTCAGGGGCATCTACCCGCCCATGAACGTCCTACCCAGCCTCAGCAGGCTCATGAAGGACGGCATAGGAAGGGAGACCACCCGAGAGGACCACCAGGACGTGAGCAACCAGCTCTACATGGCCTACGCCGAGGGCACGAGGGCCCGCGGCCTGGTCCGCATCGTCGGGACCGTGGGCCTCTCGGAGCGTGAGCGCCAGTGGCTCAGCTTCGCCGACAGGTTCGAGAGGGAGTTCGTCCACCAGGGCATCTACGAGAACAGGACCATAGAGCAGACCCTGGACCTGGCCTGGGACCTCCTGGCGGACCTACCGGAGGATGACCTCATCAGGATACGCGAGGCCTATATCAAGAAGTACCACCCCAAGCACAAGAGTGAAGCGTAAGCATGTCAGCTGCATCCGGCGTCAGGCCCACAAAGGGCTACCTCATGGAGACCAAGACACGGATACAGGTCGTTGAGCGGGGAACCGAGTTCCTGAAGCTGAAACGCGACCAGCTGGCCAAGCAGCTAACGGAGTCCTTGGATGTGCTCCGAGGCCGGCGGATACTGCTACTGAAGAACCTGCAGGAGGCGTACAGCGCCCTGACGGCGGCTTACCTGAGCCTGGGGCCAACGGAGGTGAAGAGCCAGGTGCGGGCCATCAGGAAGCCCCTCACCTTGGAGGTGCTGCCCCGCAGCGTCATGGGCGTGGTCTACCCGTCGGTGCGCGTCAAGGATAAGCCCGAGATCGCAGCCGAGCTAGACATAACTTTGGCCCACGCCGCTGAGGAGGTGTACGAGATAATAGAGGAGCTCATCCACCTGGCAGAGTTCGAGGAGCGGGTGGAGCGCATAGCCCAGGAGCTGGGCACAACCAACAGGAAGGTGAACGCCCTGGAGAACTTCGTGATACCTGACATGAAGGCAATAATTAAGTTCATAGAGGACAAGCTGGACGAGGAGAGCATGGAGGAGCTCGTGCGGACGAAGCTCATAGGAGGTGCTAAGGCATCGAGAAGATGAAGCTGGGCACCACCTACGCGGTGCTGAGGACCCACGCCCGCATCTCCGACCTCCTCGACCAGGAGCAGATGAGGAGGCTGGCTGAGGCCCCCGACATAGTTGACTTCCTGGGGCGCCTCAAGGAGACCCCCTACGGGGCTGTGGAGGTAAAGATCGACGACAAGCTAGCCCTCAGCCTGGAGAAGGTGTTTATAGAGAAGTTCACGGAGCGCATCGAGAGCATTGTGAAGATCACGCCAACGAAGATGGGGGAGTTCCTCCGAGCTTACTTCAACCTCCGCTTCGAGGTGGTGAACCTCAAACGCATCCTGAGAGGCAAGTTCACGGAGTCCCCCGAGGAGGAGATAAGAGACTCCCTCATACCCATCACCCCGTACCTGATAGACAGCTACGACATGCTCATCCATGCGGAGAGCCTGGAGGAGGCCGTGGTCCTCCTTGAGAGGACCCCCTACGGTGAGCTCGTAGAGAAGCTGGACATCTACAGGGAGCATGACGCCCTCTGGCCCCTGGAGCTGGCCCTCAACCACATATACGCCAAGAGGACCATGAGCCTTGGGAAGGAGCTGCCTCCCCGGAACCAGCACATAGTGGACAGCCTGGCAAAGTTCGAGACCGACGTGGAGAACATCCTGGTGGCCCTGAAGCGCAGGGGCAGGAAGGACGTGGACCTGGAGGAGATGTTCCCAGTCACCTACTACGTGGACATGAAGGTCCTCCAGAACGTGATAGAGGCGGAGAGCCTTGGCACGGCCATCGACGGCCTAGAGGAGCCCTACAGGGGCGTCATGGAGCCCATCAAGACGGGGGACATCGCCCTGGTGCGCGCCATGGTCCGGAAGGGCAAGTACGAGACGGCCAGCAAGGCGCGGGCCGGCGACGAGTTCGGGTTCAACGTGGTGCTGGCGTTCCTCGTGTACAGCGAGATCGAGAAGGACAACCTCGTGGGCCTGTCCTGGGGCAAGGTGCAGGGCCTAGGCAGCGAGGAGCTCATGAAGTACATAGTCATCCCGTGGGACTAGCCCCAACCATTTATCTCACCCGAACCCTTTTCTGTACCCATGAACCACAAGTGGGAGACGGTGTACTTCGACGAACCCGGCGAGATGAACACAGGGGAGACGCTGAGGCTTGCCAAGCTGCGAGCCGACCAGCTCGGCATCAGGAACATCGTGGTGGCCAGCTACACTGGCCGCACGGGGGCCCAGGCCTCGGAGGTCTTCCGGGGCTACAACCTGGTGGTCTCCGCGGGCATGATGGGATTCCAGGAGCCTAACCAAGCCAGGCTGAGCCCCGAGAATAGGAAGAAGATGGAGGACAACGGCGCCAAGGTCTTCTACCACCTCCACGCCTTCGGCGGCCTAGGCCGGGCCGTGAAGAACAAGTTCGGTACCATACAGGTGGACGAGATCATAGCCCACACCCTCCGGCTCCTCAGCCAGGGCGTGAAGGTTGGCTGCGAGATAGCCTGCATGGCGGCCGACGCCGGCCTCATAAGGACAGACGAGGAGTGCGTCGCCATTGGCGGAAGCGGCGGGGGAGCCGACTCGGCGGTGGTGCTGCTACCGGCTAACACTCACAGGTTCTTCGACATGAGGATAAGGGAGATAGTTTGCAAACCCAGGTGAGCTACCTCACCAGGACGTTCTTTGCCCACCACTTTATCATGGGAGCCATCATCATAAGCCACGTTATAAGGAAGTTCAGCAGCTTTATTGTCTCGGGCTCCAATCCGTCTCTGAGATAAACTATAACAGTGATCTATATTACTGTAACCTATTGCTGATAGGTATTTTGATGTAAAACAGGGTGTAAACAACTGTTTGTTGTAGGTGAACACAGGAAAAATATGTATTAAAAATATTAAAAATACGTAGATATTATGAATCCATTAACATCACAGTATAAATTGATGATTATAGATAAATGAGGAAAAGGTTAAACACCATTGATGGTAATCAATACGAAGCTATGGAGATGCCAAAAGACGAGATCAGGCGGGTGGTGTCCGACTACCTTGTGAGGCTCCACGGAGAGACACTGCTAAGCGTCGAGGTGGTGGGGGCCATGCCCTACCCGATGAAGAAGGACAAGTATGTGGCCGTGTACAATCTTCGCCTCAGGGGGCAGCCCCCCATCATGCTGGCCAAGGTGGTTGTGGACTTGGCCTCGGGGGAGCTGGAGGAGTATGAGCCCGGCCTGCTCTAATCAATTTTCTTGATGATCCTCACGGCTTCCCTAAGGTTCCTGGTCTCATAATCCGGCTGTTGCTCAGGGTCTGAAGGCCTCTCCTCCATGTCTCTGTTCACCCAGATGGTCCAGATGCCCACCAGCTTGGCCGGCCTTATGTCGCTGAGGGGCGTGTCCCCAAGGCTCACGGTCTCCCACGACTTCGCCCCTAGAATGTTCAGGGCCTTCCTGTAGTACTGTGGCTCCGTCTTGAGGAGCCCCAGCTTAGGCTCGCTGAAGGTCTCAGTGAAGTACTTCTTGCCTGTCCGCTTCTCCAGGGTCTCGGCCTTCCTCTCGGCGCCGAAGCCCGTGCTGAGGCACAGGGTTACACCCATCTCCTTGAGCTGGTCTAGCGCCGGGACGGCGTCAGGGTAGTAGATGGGGTCGGCCTGGGCCTTCTCGTTGGCCTCCTCGAACTTGGTGCATATCTCCTCGGCCGCCTTCCCGTCGAAGGGGAGCCTGAGCTGGTCGAAGAGGAGCCTGCAGTGGAACATGGTGTCGTCGTGGCGGTCCAGGTACCGTGTATGTATGAGGGCCCTATGGATGTCGTACACCCAGATCCTGTATAGGTCCTCCCCGCTGTAGCCGAGGACACCGTTGAGGCTCCTCTCCATGACGCCGTCCATGTCGTGGATTGTGCTGTCGTAGTCCATGAGGACGGCCTTGATCATGGTTCAATGTAGGCCGCGGCTTTATTTAACACCCGGACCATTCTTCTGGGTATGAGGGTCAGGGTCCCCGCCGAGGTGCTGGGTGGGATAATGGAGTTGGCTATGGGTGCTCACCCGCGGGAGATGATTATGCTCCTCAGGGGTGAGAGGGCCGGCGGGGACGTGAAGATCACGGAGACCCTCTTTCCCCCCATGGGGGTGGGGGGCAGGGGCTTCGCCAGCTTCCCGGTCCACATGCTGCCCATCGACTTCAGCATAGTGGGTACGGTTCACAGCCACCCCTCGGGTAACCTGAGCCCCTCGCCGGGGGACTTCAACGGCTTCTATGGTCGAGTCATGATGATCGTTGGGCCTCCATTCACCAGGTCCGCCGTGGCCGTCTACGATAAGCGGGGCGAGAGACTGGATGTCGAGGTGGAGGGCTGAGTGGGCTCCAAGAGGATTAACACGGCCAAGGCCGTGTCCCTCGTATTCAACGCGCCTTTCCTTGCTGTGTGCACCTTCCTCTACGTCTACCTGCGAGCCGAGCCCACGCCCGGGTACGGGCTGATGGTCGCCGCCGCCTTCTTCTCGGGGGTGCTTCCCATCCTCCTCATCCTCTACATGAAGAGGAGCGGAATAGTGTCCGAGATGATGGTGGACAGCCAGGAGGACAGGACTAGGCCCTTCCTGGGCGCCCTGGCCAGCTACCTTCTCGGGGTCGCTGTTCTGCGTCTCCTAGGCGCACCCCCGGCTATGGTCTACCTCATGGCCTGCTACTTCGTTAACAGCCTCGTCATGATGCTCATAACGTTCAGGTACAAGATCAGCATCCACGCGGCGGGGGTTGCCGGGCCCGCAGTCTTCCTAGTCCACCTTTACGGTTTGGCCATATGGCCCTTCCTGCTGGTCGCCGCGGCGGTCTCCTGGGCGCGGTACCAGCTTGAACTGCACACCGTGTGGCAGCTCGTCCTGGGCCTGCTGGTAACCGGGCTGCTCACCTACGCCCAGTTGGCCTTCTACCGGGTCATCCTCCCACTATGACGGGGAAGACGGTGACCCTGTCCCCTGGCGTGAGCCTGGCCGAGTCCCAGAGCCGCTTACCGTTGACGACGACGCCCACGACCCTCCTGTCGTACGCGTAGAGAACCTCCTCGCCCAGGCCGGCTATGAACTCCCTCAGAGTCGTGGGCTCATCGACGGTGAGGGTCATGGGCTTGGGGTACACGGTATTGATGCGTGAACGGCTGCAGTTAATCCTTGTCCAGGCCCATCTCCCTGCGCCTCTGCACGTACCGGCGGTACCAGGTGTCCACGTTGTCCCTTGTGACGTGGGTCTTGTGGTGCCTGAAGCCGCCCTTGAAGCCCTGGGGGATGTGCATGAGTTCGTGGATGAGGGTCCTGTTCTGGGCCTCCACGGGGTAGTAGTCAAAGAGCTCGTGGATGACCTCTATGATGTATGTGGGCTCCATCCTCATGGCCTCCTGCCATATCTTGCCCAGGCCGTGGATGCGTGCTATGGTTCGCTTGGCCTCGCTGCCCCTGCTCCTGACGCAGTATATCCTGGCCAGGTCCACGTGGTCGAACCTGAGGAGTTCGGTGATCTCGGTGACGCGTCTCTTGATGTCCGGGGCCTCGAAGTACTCGATCACGGGTGTGTCATGGTGCCTGTGCGTAAAAACTCAGCGGCAAAGCTTATTGGATGGATGATCCATCCAATAGCCGTGGACTTGGAGAGAGAGCTGACCCCGGCTAGGAAGGCATCCATGCTGGCGGTGTTCACGGCGGCGGCGGTGGCCACAAACTACCTGCTCATCGGCGTGGTCAACGTCAAGTTCATGGACCTCCTGGTTTTCACCGGGGGCTACCTGTATGGGGCAGGGTTCGGCGCCACAATGGGCGCCATGGTCTGGCTCGTGTACGGCACAGTCAACCCCTACGGTTTCAACCTACCGACACTGGCTGCCACCATGCTGGGGGAGGCTGTGTACGGTGTTGCTGGCGGAGTCGTCAGGAGGAGCATGGGTGTGAAGCCGGGGTGGAGCCCCGACATCCGCCTGGGGGTGGTGGGTTTCCTACTCACCTTCCTCTATGACCTCTTCACCAACGTGGTCTCCGCCTACGTGGCGGGGATCCCGGTTGCCGTGGCCTTAGTGGGGGGTGTTCCCTTCGCCCTGTTGCACGAGGCCAGCAACGCCGTCTTCTTCTCGGTGGGTGTCCCGCCTCTCCTCCAGGCAGTGAAGAGAGTTGAAGCATCATGATGCACGAATCAAACTACAAGTGGGTGGCCGCGGCCCTCCTTTGTACGACCCTCGTATCGGGGGCCGCCGCGTTATACCTGAACAGCAGGGTGAACGCCCTAGAGGCGGACTACATGAAGGCCATCGGCGAGCTGGAGCGGTTCACGGTCATCGTGGACATCATGATAGACTACGGCAACGGCACAGTGGTCTGGTACAACGAGACCCGGGTTGCCGCCGGCGAGTCCCTCCTAGAAGCCACCGGACTGGTGGCTGAGCTGGACTATACCTGGACCGAGTACGGGGCCTTTGTCAACGCAGTGAACGGGGTCAACGGGGAGCCCAACAAGTACTGGATGTGGAGCTACTATGAGGGTGGCTGGCAGTTGGGGCCCGTGGGGGCGGACCAGTGGAGGCTCCACGACGGTGACAGGGTCGCATGGGTATACACGGGGTTCTCGTAAAACTTAACTGGGGCAGGGTGAAACTGAGACTGTGAACCCCGTCGAGTCCCTCTACGCCTTGTCTGGGAAGGAAGCGCCCGGCCGCTCACCGGAGTTCACTGCGGCCCACGTGCTCCTGGCTCTACGAATCATAGAGGAGAAGGGCCCGGGTAGGCAGCAGCTCTCCGCGGAGCTCCGGCTGGGGGAGGGCACCGTCAGGAACCTGCTGAAGAGGCTGAAAGAGGAGGGACTTGTGTCATCTACAAAACGAGGCGTATCGCTGACAGCGAAAGGGAAGGGGTTAGTGGCCGAGCTGGTGGCGGTCATCAGGGGTAAGCCCGTTCCTAGAAGCAGGCTCACGGTGGGGGAGCACAACCACGCGGTGCTGGTGAAGGGGGGCGCTGCTGGAGTCCGTTTCGGCGTGGAGCAGAGGGACAGGGCCCTCATGTCTGGTGCGTTGGGCGCCACGACCCTGATCGTGGAGGGTGGGGGCCTCAAGGCGCCAGCCCTTGCGGATGTGATCGAGGAGGCTCTGAGGGCCGGCATCACGGGGCTCTCCCCTGATGACGGGGACGCCGTGATAATAGGCACGGGCGACTCTCCTTTCTGGGCGGAGATCGGAGCCCTCTCCGCTGGCCTGGAGATGCTTCGTTAGACTGATTGGTCTCAATATTTTAACGCCAACCCAAATCCACCTGCTCCCTCTCACATATTCACATACAAGCACATGTTAGAATAGAGCGCGTGCGCTCGCTCTATCCTTAAGAGCCTTAAAAAAAGAAGTGGTTGTTTACTGGCTGAAGTAATCCATTTCTAAATGCGAAACTTTGCTATAGTCTCTTGATAGTTTCCCGCCCATCTCCATCCATTTCTCGAATGTCTCTGCCTCGAAGAAGTATGCCCAGTGATACTTCTTGTTGTGGGGGCCCCATCGTCCCATGTATTTTACTCCTGTCTCTTTACAGGCTTTCTCGACCTCTTTGTCCCACTTCTTCAGTTCTTCCATTGTTCCATCCCAGTCGATGTACTCGACAATCCTCATCTTTTTCATCCTCTCTGTTCTTTTTATTTAAAAGAACAAATAAAAAACAATTAATTAACTATTTAAAATTTTTTCGAGGGAGAGTTAGCTATCATCCCTCTCAACCCTGCGCAGAGTCTTTCGTACCCCTCAAATACCTGTTGTTTGAGCCTTAATTAATAGGACAACCATGTGCGTAGCCGTTGGTTAATGCTAAATGGGTTGAAGTCATGTCTCACCTATGTACCACTTCGGCTACGGCTCCAACCTCAATCAGGGGTTCCTGCGCCAGTACTGCCCAGGCGCAGAGTTTGTAATGAAGGCTTACCTGCCCAACTATGAGGTCCAGTTCCGGTTCTGGAGCAAGAGGCGGCAGGGGGGCATTAGCACCATCATCGAGCGGCCCGGGGGCCTGGTCCACGGCGTCATCTACGAGGTGCCTGAGGCGGAGCTGCTTGTGTTGGACGAACTGGAGAGCGTCCCCCAGGGGCTTTACAGGCGCGAAAAGTTCCTGGTCCTAGGCGAGGAGGGGGGTTGGCAGGAAGCCGACCTGTACCGGGTTGCCGACCCCCAGGGCCCCTTCAAGCCTTCTACGAGCTACGTGGAGCTCATGCTCACGGGGGCCCGTGAGCACGGCCTGGACCCAGAATACGTGCGTAAGATAGAGGAGATTTATGCCCGGTCAGCCTGAGGCCTCATAGACGACCTCGCCGCCTACGATGGTCACTAGGACCCTGGCTTTCAGTATCTCATCCGGGTTCGCCTTGGTGATGTCCCTGTCTAGGACCACGAAGTCGGCTAGCTTCCCATGCTCTATACTGCCTTTAGTCGCCTCGTTGCCCTCTAGGTAGGCGGCGTTCAGCGTGTAGGCCCTCAGCGCGTCCATGATGCCTACGGCCTCGTCCTTGCATAGGAGCCTCCCGGTCCTGGACTTACGGGTGACGCAGCCGTAGATGCCTGTCAGCGCCCAGCTGGAGCCGAAGCCGTCGCTGTTGCCGGCTGCCACGATGCCGTGGTCCTTGAAGCTCTTCATGGGGTAGTAGCCGCAGAGGCGGCTCTGGCCTAGGGCCGCGATGTGGCTGTCGCCTATGGGGTAGCAGAAGCCTATGGAGGCCGAGACGTTGACGCCCAGCTCCTTCATCTTCTTCAGCTGCCTGGGGAGCACGTAGCCGGCGTGCTCTATCCTGTGGCGGTGGCTCGGCCATGGCCTGGACTTGACGGCTGCCTCGATGGCCTCCAGGGCCATGTCTATGGCGCGGTCACCTATGGCGTGGGTGCATGTGCGGAGCCCGGCCTTGTGGCAGCGGACCACCTCGTCTGTGAGGTCCTCCTGGGTGCAGCGGACGATGCCCTTGTTGCCCGGGTCGTTGCTGTAGTCCTCGTGGAGGGCCGCCGTCAGGCTGCCCATGGCCCCGTCCACCCCCACCTTGACGCCTACCACGTAGAGCCTGTCGCTCCAATAGAATGGGGTGGTTATACCCTGTCTGGTGAGGTCGTCAGCAGCGTACCCCTTGTAGGGGGTCATCCCGTCCAGCATAAGGCCCACCCTCATCCTGAGCCTGCCTTCACGGTCTAGCCTCTGGTAGGCGAAGGCCTGTGGCGCCTTTATGTGGGCCTCGTGGACGGTGGTGATGCCCCAGCTGAGGAGCTCCTTCTCTATGGTGAGCCAGTTCTCCACCAGGAGCTCCACCTCTTCCTCGGGCCCCGGCTGGGGTATCCTGTCCCTGACCAGGTCCATAGCGGCGATCTCGTCCAGCCGCCCTGTGGGCTCGCCGTTCTCGTCCCTCTCTATGTTGCCGCCGTGGGGCTGGGGCGTGTCCTTGGTGATGCCCGCCAGCTCCAGGGCCAGGCTGCTGGCCACGGCGTTGTGTCCCCCGGCGCGGCCCAGGTATATGGGGTGGACGGTGGATGCCTTGTCCAGGTCGTACCTGTTTGGGAACCTCTTGTCCTTCCACAGGCTCTCGTCGAACCAGCTCCCCACCACCCAGTCGCCCTCCTTCTTTGACCCGGCCTTGGCCTTCAAGGCCTCCACCGCCTCCCCCAGGGAGCCCATGGCCTTGCAGTTCACCCAGTCCAGCTGGAGGCCCCGCCTTATGCAGTGCTCGTGGGTGTCGATGAAGCCGGGGAGGAGCGCCCTCCCCTTCAGGTCCATGATCTTGGTCTTCCCGCCGGCCAACTTTTTTATGTCCGCGGTTGACCCCACCTTGAGCACCCTGCCGTCCTTCACTGCCACTGCCTCAGCAACGGAGTCGAAGGAGTCTACGGTTATGACCCGACCGTTCACCAGAACTAGGTCAGCTAAAAGCTCCTCTGGGATAACACCTGACAAAACTTCACCTGGTTTAGATTGGGGCATACCTATTTAACATCGCATCCCTTTGAACCACCATGCCTCTCGATGGCTGGGTGACCTTCGTCGCCCTGGGAGACAGCATGACCGCGGGCTTCATGTCGCCCCGCGGCTACTCCGGGCCAAGTTACTACCCTTACACGGCGGTCCTGGAGGCCCTCATGAGGGGCGGCCTCGGCGCCGGCTGCGGCTTCAAGGTAGTTGTGGTGAACAAGGGAGTCAACGGGGACAGCACCGACGGCATGCTTGAAAGGTTCGACCGCAGCGTCGCCCGGGAGGAGCCGGACTATGTCATTCTGTGGGCGGGGATAAACGACCTCTACGCGGGTGCTAGCCCTGAGAACGTCGCCGGCAACATCGCTGAACTTACGGAGAGGACACGGCTGATGGGGGCGGAGCCAATCGTCTGCGCCGTTACCCCCGTGGAAGCCTCAACCCACTTCAACGAACAGGTAAGGGCTCTCAACGCGTTGATAAGTGAACACTGCGAGGCCGAGGGGCTCCCTTACGTGGACCTCTACTCGGCGACGGCCAACCCGGATCAGATGCTGGACCCCAGGTACAGCGACGACGGCGTCCACCTCAGCAGTGAAGGTTACACCATCGTAGCCCACACATTATACCGTGAAGCCGTGAAGGGGATGCTGGAGAAACTGGCCGCACAGGATTCCTAGGCGCATTACTCTATTTCTCGCCACATTTATAACGGACCTCAGTGGATACGTGGTGAGGCTTGGGAGATGCCAAAGAAAAGAAGTAGCGGAGGACGCAGCAAAGGAGGGAAAGGGCGCTCCGGCATGGTTCAGTGCAGCTACTGCGGCGCCCAAGTACCGCGAGACAAGGCCAAGAGGACCACAAGGTACACGAGCCTGGTGGACTCCAGGGTCATGAAGGAGCTCAAGGACCAGGGTGCGAGCATAAACCGCACCAAGACCACAAAATATCTGTGTATCAGCTGCGCCGTCCACCGCGGAGTCGTGAACATCCGCGCAAAGGAGGACAGACGCTTCGTCCCCCGGCGCAGGAGACCGAGAAGCCCCTCAGACTAGGGGCTCAACTCTTTTTCTGTAGTACAGTGTTCTCTGAGCCACCGTGAAGTGGGCCAGGGCGGCGAGAGCCATTACCCCGTAGTTCAGAGCCGGCAGCCACCAGTAGGAGGCCAGGCTCAACGCTGCCAGCAGCAGCATCCGCTCAGCCCTCTCTGCGAGGCCCACACCTGCCATCTTGACGCCCTCAGCCTCAGCCCTGCTCCTGCAGTAGCTAACCATGAGGGAGCCCACCAGGGCCGCGAGGCCCACCCAGGCGTCGCAGAGGCCGCCCAGGACCAGCCCAGAGAAGGCCAGGGCGTCGCTGTACCTGTCGGCTACGGAGTCGAGGAAGCCCCCGAACCTTGACGCGTTCCCGGTGGATCGAGCCAGCACCCCGTCCACGGCGTCCAGCAGCCCCGAGAGGAGTAGGGTTGCCGCCGCGGCCACCAGCCGGAGCCTGTCGCCCCCCCAGGTCCAGTAGAGCCAGGCCGTGAGGCACGCCACAAGGACTCCAAGGGCGGTGACGTGGTTAGGTGTCACACCCATGCCCGCCAGTGGCCTGACCATGGACTGGACTGTCTCCTCGAACCTCTTCTTCAGGGCGCTGGACACCAAAGTCGAACAGTATACAGTTGGTTGTGGTTTAAGATTATCCCTGGAGCGGGTTCGGATCAAATAGGTAACATTCTACTTTGTGACACAAAGTTATTTATATGGGAAACCGTTCTATGGTGTCAAGTGAGAGGCGTTGAGCGACGACATAGACCTCAAAGAGATGGAGCGCAGAGCCTACAGGACCATGCAGAGGGACGGCATCACGGAGATACTACTCGGCCTCGTGCTCCTCGTCACCGGGGGCACTTGGGGGTCCGGGACCACGGGCATCTTCACAGTCTTCATAATCCTCTACATGAGGAAGGCACTGGAGTACATCAAGGAGAAGGTCACCTACCCCCGGATCGGGTACGCCAAGCTGCCCGAGGAGGACTCCGTGGAGACAGGGAAGGGTATCCTCCTCTTCATGGTCGCCGTGTTGATAGTGATGGGTATCGGTATCGCTCTTTTCTACGGAGGGCTCACCTCTCACCTCATCTACCAGTGGCTGCCCACCTTCTTCGGCCTCATGATGCTGGGAGCCTTCACCTATATGCGGGGCAAGACGGGGGACCCCATATACCTGGCCTACATCGCGTACAGCGTCTTGACTGGCGTGGCTTTCAGCCTCATCGACTTCGGCGACTGGAAGGCGGGGTTCACCCTCTACCTTGTCCTCCTCGGAGCCACATTCATTCTGGTGGGGGCCGTGAGGATGGCCCTATTCATGAGCCGCTACCCAGTGATGAAGGAGGTGGAAGAGGTTGACGGATGACGTGGACTTGAAGGAGATCGAGCGGAGAGCCTTGACGGCCTATCATGAGGATGGGTTGCTCGACATCTTCATTGGCGGATACCTGCTGTTCTTTGGTTTGTCTAGTTTCACCGGTCACATTGCAGTATCCTGGTTTCTTCCTGCTTTAAGCACATTGCTGTACAGTGAAGCGAAGAAACGGGTTACCTATCCCCGCCTTGGCTACGTGAGGTTCACCAAGGAGATGAGGCACCACATCTGGATGAACACGTCCCTAGTGTTGTTCATCGCGGGATTGGTGACGCTCACCGGGCTGTTCACCAATATGGGGGTGCCTGAACGTGCCCCTTGGGGGACTCTACTCCTAAACAAATATAATCTACTGTTCCTTGGAGGGGTTTTTGCGGTGACATTCCTCATGATGGGCAGGATAATGAGCATAAGCAGGCTCTATCAGTACTCAGTCATCTCGCTGCTGGTCTTCTTCGCCGGGTACTTCTACCTGGACTCACCTTTCATAGTCTCTGAGCAGAGCCTGGGTGCCCCGTGCGCAATCATCGGCGTAATAATGGTGGGAATCGGAGCCTCACACCTTCGACGCTTCATCGGTAGGTACCCTAAAGAGGCTTAACCAGTTGACGCCCCCACCCAACAACCCTGACCTGCCCCCCGTGAATGAGATCGACAGGCTCATCCACGAGCCGGCAAGGCTCCTCATCATGGCCCACCTTTACGTGGTGGAGGGCGCCGACTTCCTTTACCTGATGAACCAGACGGGCCTCACCTTCGGCAACCTGAGCAGCCACATGACTAGGCTGGAGGAGGCCGGCTACATCGAGGTGGAGAAGACCTTCGTGGATAAACGGCCTAACACCCGGCTCAGCCTGACGGATGCGGGGAGAAAAGCCTTCGACGAGTACCGGGCCAGCATGAAGGGCCTATTCATGTGACCGCTGTTCACGTCCCCGGCACCCAGGCTGACGGTGGCGCTGCGCTGAGAAAACCTTGTATTATGGTTGGCTGCATCATGTACGGAGTGCACAAACATGAGCTGCCACATATGCGGTGAGCCCGAGGAGATTCTGGTGAAGTGCAAGGTATGCGGCAAGAACTTCTGCGAGTACTGCGGCGACATGGAGAAGAAGACGTGCTCCAGGTGCCTTAAGAAGCAGAGGAAGCAGTAGCTCCAAATTTTTCATTTTACTCCGGTCTTTTTAAGCAGCTCCCAGTGGTCCCTGTACTCCAGGCCGGCCATGAAGGTGCCCGGCAGGACCACAATGAAGAAGTAGGTGGCCACCAGGTCGGGGTGCAATTCGAGGCCCAGGGCGACGACGGCCAGTGATAGGAGGAGGAAGGCGGCGTAGATTCTGAGGGTTCTGCTGAGCACCCTCTGGACCCACGGGGTGGGGTACAGCTGGGTGAGGGTGTAGGGGTCCAGGGGGACTCCCAGCTCCCTGTATAGCTGCTCCAGGCGGTCGCCCCAGTAGAGGAACCCGGACTCGCCCATCCTGGTTATCTCCTGGGTGAAGGTTATGTTCATGGTGGCGCTGCTGCCGAAGCTGCCTATGATGACCTCTATATTCTTGGGGTTCTCGTCCCTGAGGCCGAGCCTCAGGATGCCGCTGATGGCCGGGAAGTAAGCCTTGATGCTCTTGGGTGGGTTGGACTCCAGTATTGTGCATGAGCTGAAGCGGAGCCAGTGCTCCACGGCCTTGTGTAGCTCCTCCGGGGTCGTCTCCCGCGCCACGGCTCTCTGACTGTAGGTGATCTCCCTCGGCAGCACGTGTTGATGTAGTTTATCCAGAATATAAAAGGGTCTCCGGGGCGGGTTTTGCGCCCCCACTGCAAAATTGCATGGTTCTGTTAAAACAAACTCTAAATACGTGGGGTTATGCATTATGCGTGTAAGCCGGTTTCGTGTTGAGCCACCATGAAGGAAGCAGTTGTTGTTGATGACCCCCTGGGCGGGGGCAAGGTCGAGGCGCTCAGGTACAGTGACATGTTCGGGGGCAGCCCCGCGCCGAGGCGGGGTAAGGTCCGGGACGTCTACGATCTCGGCGACCACCTGGTCATTGTCACCAGCGACAGGATATCAGCCTTCGACGTGGTGTACCCTACGCTGATCCCCCACAAGGGGCCCAGCCTCCACGCCCTCAGCGAGTACTGGTTCAGGGAGACCCGGGACGTCATGCCCAACCACTATGTGGAATCCTTGGGGCCGAGGGCCATGAAGGTCAGGAAGGCTGTGCGGCTGGACGTGGAGTGGGTGTGCCGCGCCTACCTCTACGGGTCGGCTTGGAGAGCTTATAGCAAGGGTGCCCGGGTCATCAGCGGGGTGAGGCTGCCCGGCGGCCTGGTGATGGCTGAGGAGCTGCCCGAGGTCATCCTGACGCCCACCACCAAGGAGGAGGCGGGCCACGACAAGGAGATAAGCAGGGCCGAGGCCATAGCGGCTGGGCTGGCAACCGGGGACGAGTGGGACGAGCTGGAGGAGGCCACCTTCAGGCTCTTCGAGAGGTACCGGGAGGTGGCGGGGAGGGCGGGCCTGATCATCCCGGACTTTAAGCTGGAGTTCGGCAGGGTGGGCGGGGAGCTCATTCAGATAGATGAGCCTCCGACGCATGACAGCGCCCGGTTCTGGGCCGAGGGGTTCTACAGGGTGGGGGAGGAGCAGGAGGCCCACTGCTTGGACAAGGAGTTTCTGCGAAGCTACCTGAAGAACGTGGGGTACATGGGGGACGGGCCGCCGCCTGAGATACCTGGGCCTGTGGTGCGGGAGGTGGCCAAGAGGTGCATAGCGAGCTACAAGGTGATCAGCGGCCAGGCCAAGCTGAAGGACTTCGGGTTGAAGACCGTTGGCCAGGTGTTGGAGGAGCTGGGGTGAGGCCCCGGGAGAAGTGTGGCGTATTCGGAGCCTACTCGCCTGACAAAGATGTTTTCCCTGTTCTGTACTGGGGGATGCTGGCCCAGAACCACCGGGGCCACCACAGCCACGGTTTCGCCACCTGCGGCGACGGCATAGAGGCGTACACGAGTCTAGGGCTGATACCCACCGAGAGGGCGCCCGGGGAGGAGAGCCCGGTCCGGGTGCTGGGGGGCCGTGTGGGGGTGGCCAACGTGAGGTACGCCACCTCCGGGGCGAGCGGCGTGGAGTCCCTCATGTGCGACGCCATGCCCCTGGTGGTGAGGGGTGAGAGGCGCAGCGTGGCCATCAGCTTCAACGGCAACATAGTGAACGTGAGGGAGCTCCAGGAGCGTGTCGGGGCGGACAGGGGCAGCTCGGACACCCACGCCCTGGGCATGCTCATCCTGCAGACTCTGGAGCAGGGGGGAGGCGTGAGAGACGCTGCCAGGGCCTGCATGGAGGGGGTGGACGGCAGCTACAGCATCGTGGGGGTATCCGACGAGGGTGCGCTGTTCGCGTTCAAGGACCCGGTGGGTGTGAAGCCCCTCTGCTACGGGGCCGGTGGCGGGGTTCACGCCTTCAGCAGCGAGAGCGTGGGCCTGGACATCAACGGCCTGGAGCATCTCCACGAGCTCGTCCCCGGGGAACTCATGACGGTGAGGGGCGGGGAGGTTACCAGGGAGCAGGTGCTGCCCTGGAGACGGCAGGCGTTCTGCGCCTTCGAGTTCGCCTACTTCGCCCGCCCGGACTCCAGGTTCAACGGTAAGTACGTTTACCAGGCCCGTACCGACTTCGGGAAGGCCCTGGCCCGGTGCTACCCCGACAGGGTGAACAGGTGCGACGTGTGCGTGGGCATCCCTGAGACGGCGAATGACGCGGCCTACGGGTTCCACCTGGAGTCGGGGCTACCCTGGGAGCAGGCGACGCGTAGGCACAGGTTCGTGACCCAGAGGGCCTTCATCTCGGCTGCGGGTGAGCGTGCCGACGTGATAAGGCGTAAGGTGAATCTGCTGGGTGACATGGTGCGGGGCAGATACTTGGCCGTGGTGGACGACAGCATAGTGAGGGGTGACACGACGAGGGGCACGGTGAAGCGGTTCAGGGACGCGGGCGCCAACGAGGTGCACCTGTTCATCACGTTCCCACGGATCACGGGGCCGTGCTTCTACGGTATCGACATGGCCAGCTACGGGGAGCTCATAGGCGCCCGAATGGGGCCCGAGGAGATAGCGGCCGAGGTGAGTGCGGACAGTGTCAGCTACCTGAGCGTGGAGGACTATGTCAGGGAGACGGGGATGCCTAGGAACAAGCTGTGCCTGGGCTGCGTAACGGGGGAGTACCCGACGCCCATGGCGAATAGGCTGTCCCGGGAGATGAGGGACAGGCTCCGGAGGGGCGAGTCGGAGAAGGGCAGGATATACGAGTCCTAGCTGAGGCGCCTGTGGGTGGTGTAGGCTGCTTTGGCTATGCCGTGGGCTAGCTGGAGCCTGTAGACCCAGGACTCTGGGCTCATCTCGTAGTACTGTTTAGAGTCTACCTGTGTTCCGTCGGGGAGGGTCATGGTGCTTCGTTTGAGGTGGGTTTCCCACTCCAGGCCCTCCACCTCTATGTAGTCTAGCTTGATGCCGTTGTGGTGGAGGATGATGGGCCACTCCGAGTCCGAGTCGAAGAACCTGCCCCTACTGTAGCGCAGGATGGTCTCGGCTGCCTCTCTGCCGACGCCTCTGGATGCGGCGGTGATATCCATTTCCCTGCCCACGATGAGGCTGAACACCCTGTTGACCAGTGCCTCCGTCTCCGCCTGGTTCCTCGGGTGCGTCTCCATAGCCCGTCTGGTTCTACCGAGGATCAGGAAGTCGTGGCCGAGTATGGATGCGGATACCCTACTCAGCTCCTCGGGGTAGCTGAGGGCCCAGTGGAGGGCCCTGTCCATGTCCACCAGGTGGGTGAAGTCGGAGCCCCGGTCCAGCGAGGCTCGTAGGACGCGTCGCCTGGAGTCGGTGATGTACTCGATGCCGACCCTGCTCCTGGGCTCGACGACGGTCCAGCCCGCATCCCTCAGAGCCTCCACGACCTCAGGTTTGGTTCCGACGGTGACCACGGTGAGGCGGCTGTCGTAGCACTCGTCCAGAATTTTAGCTGTCTCTGAGAGGGGTTGGAGGGTCCAGCCGGTGGAGTCGTGGAGCGTCGTGGCCAGGGACACGGATGGCATGGACTCAGATATGGTTGTTTCAGATTTATCTTCTCTGAATTTGCGGCGTTTTTCTCTTTCTACATGATAGTTAATATATGATTAAAGTTTAACAGGACATGGGAAGAGCATTAGATGTGTGCAAAGGTATCAGAGAAAGATCCGCGTCTTGATGCCAAAACCATCAGGTACCCGGGGGAAACAGGGGATATCCGTGCCTACTGTGCGGTGCCGAAAGGCTCTGGGAAGCATCTAGGTGTTGTCGTGATACATGAGAATAGAGGCCTTAACCCTCACACCGAGGACGTGGCCCGGCGGGTCGCCTTGGAGGGGTTTGTGGCGTTAGCCCCGGACGCTTTGTCTCCGCTGGGGGGTACCCCCGACGACGTTGATGAAGCTAGGACGCTGATGCAGCAGCTGGACGGCCAGGAGACGGTTAAGAACTTCGTCGCCGCGGTCAAGTACCTGAAGACTCATCCACGGTCAACGGGCAGGGTGGGGGTCACAGGTTTCTGCTGGGGCGGAGGGGTCACGAACCAGGTGGCGGTGAACTCCCCCGATGTGCAGGCCGCGGTCCCATTCTACGGCGCGCAGCCCAAGCCTGAGGATGTCGCCAAGATCAAGGCACCTCTTCTCATGCACTATGCTGAGGATGATGAAAGGATTAACGCGGGTATCCCGGGGTTCGAGGCTGCGCTCAGGGATGCGGGCGTAGATTTCCAGGTGTACATGTATGAGGGCACGAAGCACGCCTTCTTCAACGACACGGGTCCCAGGTATGATGAGGCGGCCTCGGATCTGGCTTGGAGGCGCACTATCGCCTTCTTCCGCGAGAAGCTGGAAACCTAGCTAGTGGGAAGCCCCATACCCTTTTTTTAGTTGTTTTGCTGGTTCCAGAGGTTAGATACTTCCCTGATGAAGGGCTGGCAGTGGGTGAAGAATCGTTTGTATCCGGCGCACAGGTAGTTTAGCCTCTGTTCTCCGTCCTGTGATGATGTGAATCGGTTCTTGGGGCACTCGCCGTTGCACATCTCTCTCACGGCGCACTCGATACATTCTCGTGGTAGGTTGAGTAGCTTTGCTTCGCCGAATGACTTGAGTGACGGGTGGTTGAGGAGGTCCGTCAAGGGGGATGTGTTCAGGTTGCCTAGGATGTGCTCCGGTTCCACGTAGTGGTCGCATGGGTAGAAGTCGCCGTTGTGCTCCAGTACCGGGATGTCTCCGCACGTCGGCCGGAATATGCATAGGGAGTGCTCCTGGTTGAAGGCTGTTCTCAGGGCCTCCTCGAATATCTGCACCTTTATCCGGCCTATGTCGTGTTCTATCCACTCGTCGAAGACTGTGCAGAGGAACCGGCCCCACTCCAGGGCTGGGACGCTGATGTCGCTGGCCCCGGTTCTGGTGCCGGGCTGTCGCTCAACGAGGGGCAGGAACGTGATATATTTTGCGTCTATCTCTTTGAGGAACCTGTAGACTTTGAGGGGGAACCTGGCGTTGTGTGAGTTCACCACGCACAGTATCTCTGTTTGGACCCGGTGCTTTTTCAGCTGGTTGTAGCCTGTGATGGTTTGGGTGTACGTGGGTTTGTTGTCCTTGGTGGTGCGGTACCGGTCGTGCATTTCCTGGGGGCCGTCTAGGCTGAGGCCGACGTAGAATCCTTGTTCGGCGAAGAAGCGGCACCAATCGTCGTTGAGGAGGGTGCCGTTGGTCTGGATCCCGTTTACTATTCTCCTGTCGAGAGGTTTATGTTTACGCTGGATTTCAACTACGTTGCGGAAGTAGTCTAATCCTAGGGTGGTTGGTTCGCCGCCGTGCCAGGAGAAGTTGATGGTTTCTCCGGGTGAGGCTTGGATGTGCTGGATGATATACTCTTCCAGTAGTTTGTCGGTCATACGGAATGTTTCGCCGGTAGGATAGAGGCGTTGCTTGTCCAGGTAGTAGCAGTATCGGCAGCCTAGGTTGCATAGGGGGCCGGCTGGTTTAACGAATATCTGGAACTCTCTGGAGACGGCGGGCATTCCTTAAACTATAGGGCTTGGTTTGGATAAAATATTCTTGTTCAAAATCTGTTATGCTGATAATTTTAATATAGAGGCCACAGAACGGTGCCTCAAGGTAGCTACACTTCCTTTTTCCGTGTTACATGGAA
>Ga0068714_10002001_pt1 | contig 27508 bp, 19 predicted proteins | sample MTBNYHSulfiMetaG_FD_62988 | JGI IMG/M metagenome (GOLD analysis project Ga0068714, IMG submission 62988) | Enrichment culture microbial communities from rom New York Harbor, USA that are MTBE-degrading - MTBE-NYH (New York Harbor Sulfidogenic)... | ecosystem: Environmental > Aquatic > Marine >... | reverse complement strand
TCTGACGCTTGAACTCCTCCGAAAAGTCCCGCTTCTTTCTTCTCTCTTGCATGGCCCGCTCCTTTCACTGACAGACTCATACGCCTTATCGAATCTGTCCAGGGAAGGGTAGCCAATCCACAGTTCGTCACCGAACGCAGGCTCATCCTTCTGGACGAGTTCCAATACCTTGCCCAGGCCGACCCGGGGTTGGCCTCGCTCCCCTCGTTGGTGGCGCGAGCGTGGCAGAGATCTGCCGCTCATGCCCTGGCGAAGAGCGACCGCGGGCGCTATGCGCCTGTGGGGCTCGAGTATCTGTACCTGTAGCGTCGCCGATGTCAACAGGCGCCCGCCCCTGCGCCGGGCGCCTGCTGTGATTCCACGTGCACTTTCCCTGACAGACCCGCTACCCCTCCGCAGCCAGCAACGACTTGCAGGCCCAGTACCCGGACGTCCACGACAGCGCCTGTGCGCCGAGGATGCTCGGGTTGTACTGCGAGCAGAACGACGACTCGCCCGCGATGCCGCCGGCCGTCATGAAGCTCGCGTAGAGACCGGGGATGAGCTTGCCTTCGGTGTTGATGACCTGCAGGTTCTCGTCCACGCGCAGGCCGCAGAGCGTCTTGCCGATCTGGGTGCTCATGACGCAGCTGTAGAACGGCGCCTTCTGGACGGAGACCAGCCACTCGGGCAGGTACGGCACAACGAGATCGGTGTCCACGCCGTTCGCGCAGACCTCGTTCCACCGCTCCACGGCCGCAACAACGACGGCTGGGTCGAGGCCGATCTTCGCGGCCAGCTCCTCGATGGTGTCGGCTTTCACGATGGCGCCGCGCGCGATCGCCTCGTCAACCTCGGCCTGCCAGTCATTCGAGACGAGTCCGCCGTTGGGGAGCACGACCGCGTCCGAGGTGATTGGGACGCGCGACTGGTCGCTGAAGGCGGTCTTGCAGATCTTGAAGACGTTCGTGGGATAGTCGGCGTCAAAGATCGGGTAGACGCGGCGGCCCATCCTCGAGCACCAGGCGGCGACGTTGCTCAGGTCGCCCATCTGCAGGTCGGGGTTCGGCTGCTGGTAGGTGGGCTGCATGTTCGTCGAGTAGTAGGGGACGCGCTCGCCGCGCTTATCGATGATAAGCCACGCATTCTGCACGAGCTGGCGCTCGCCGTGATAGAAGTAGTGCCAGTCAAGCCCGTCGCCATGCCCGTTGGACTCGTCGATGCCGCCTTCCCAGCCACACCAGGAATCCCATCCGGAGTAGTCGGCACCTACGCCAAGTCCCATACGGAACGCCTCGCCCGTGTCCGACGGCATCGGGCCGAGCTGGGCTGCCGATGCGAGCGCCGTGGGGATGTACTTCGCGAGCAGATCCTTGTTCATCCCCATGCCGCCCGCGCACAGGATGACGCCCTTGTTGGCCTTGATGTGCTTGACTGTGCCGGTGGCGCTCTCCGTCACCTTCACGCCCACGACCCTGCCGGCCTCAACGACGAGCGCCTCGCACTTCGTGCTCAGCATGAACTCCGCGCCGGCAGCCTTCGCCGCCGCCTCCATCGCGTTCACCGTGTTGTTCATGCCGAGGACTTCGTTCTGCTTGCCCTTGACGAGGTCCGCGTCCACGTAGCCCGAGCCGTCAGGTGTCATGAACATGTCGATGCCGTCGTGGCTGAAGAGCCAGTCGGTACCCTCCCCGCCCGCCACCACGATCGCGCGCTGCAGCTTGTCGTCCAGCGAATACTGGAACTGCCGGTTGGCGGCGCAGACAACCGCGTCCGGGTCCACCGGGAAGCTCGGCCATCCGTAGCCGATCTCGTTCTGCCGCGAGGACCCGCCGGGCAGGACGATGTAGCCCGCCGCATGCCGGGTGGCGCCGCCTACCGCGGTCCCCTTCTCAACTGCGATGACCGACACACCCGCCTCGGCGGCATACGTGGTCGCGCTCAGCCCGCCGCCGCCCGTGCCGACGACGACAACGTCAACCTCGGCATCCCAGGCTGCCGGAGGATCCACCGGCGGGATGGGGTCGGCCTCCGTGGTGGTGACCGCCTCGGCCTCCTCGCTGACGCCGGAGGCGCACCCCGCCAGCCCGGTAAACGCCGCAACGCCGCCGGCTGCCGCAACCCCTTTCAGAAAGTCTCTGCGATCGAGTTCCATCTCCGTTCCTCTCTCTCCATATCGAGAACACGGTCCGTGCCGAGAGGAGTATGGGCGGCGCACGAGATACTATCAAATCTATCTGTATTTGATAGTTAACTCCGAAGCGCGTAGACTGTACGAGCGGAGAGCCGCCCGGACGGCACGGGGAAGCTGCCTGGTCACGGCCCGGCAGGCGTGCCCGGCGGTGTACGCGCGGCACTGTGCGAGCCGCTCGGATCAGCACTCACGCCCGGGCGCTCTCAGTTCTTGATAGTTGGCGATCGTCGAAGCCGAGGAGTGACGTCAATGCCTGAATCGTGCGTGGCACCCGATGACGAACGCTTCGACTGGACCCTCTCGCTGCTCACCGATCCGCGTTTCATCCACATCCGCAGACGCGCCGAGGAGTACCCGCTGACGTGGACCGACTTCCGCCTGATGCCGCAGCCGCCGGAAGTCTCACCCGAGCAGACGTGGCGCCTCCTCACCGCGCTCAGGCGGCAGACGGCGGTGATGCTTCTTGACGCCGATTCGGAGGGCAGACACGGCTGGTACGCCCTGACGCGCTCGATGCGCGCCGACCTCGCGGACATAGACCGCCGATGCCACAAGGGGTCGTGGCTGGACTCGGCGATCCGCTCCAAGACGGTCACGCAGTATCTGCTGAACGCGCACGTCAACGGCGCTCTCACGGCCATACGTGAGGACGGCGTCCTTCTGAGCCGCACCAGGGCCAACGAGATCCTCTTCGGCGTGCGGACTCCCCGGAATCCCGGAGAGCATCTCCTCCTGAACTGCCACCGGGTGATGTGGCGGCTGGACGAGTACGTGGACCAGGAGTGCACGCCAGAACTCATCACCGAGCTGCACGCCCGCATTGCCGATCAGGCCCCGCAGTCGACCGCGCCTCTGCCGAGACTCAAAATCGGCACGTGGTCGGACCCCGCCTTCAGCAGTCCCGCCGAGGCGCTCGAAAAGGTCTCGGCCTACGTGAACGGGCGCAACGTTGATGCGGCCGATCATCCGATCGCCTTCTCAATGGGCATCATCACCCGCTTCCTGAACGAGCGCCCGCTCCCCTCGTGGAACGGAGTGATGGCCGCGCTTCTGTGCAACCTGCTGTTCTTGAAATCGGATCTGCCTGTGGTGGCTCTCATCCCGATTCTGCACCTGCTGCGCGCGTGGCAGGAAGGAGCGCTCGCGCCGCCCGTTGCGCTCACAACGACGCATGACGCGCTCGTTCCCATAGGCGAAGACCTCGATTTCACCTTCTTCGATGCGACGTTCTTCCGCCTCATCCGCCTCGAACTCGACGCAACGGAGGCCGCGGTGCGGCAATCCATCGAGCGGGACGAGGCGCTGTCTAGGCTGATGCTCTCCGCCCCCGGAATCAACTACCGCCAGCGTGCGGTGCTCGGCGCAGCGCTCGACGATCCGGACGCGACGTTCCGAATCGATGCCCATCAGGGGATTCACAACGTCGCCTATGCGACCGCGCGTGCGGACTTGCTGGGACTCGCCGAGCTGGGCCTGCTCGACAACGTCCGTCGGGGCCATGCGTTCGTCTTCAAGCCCGTGCCCGGACTCAGGCGCCGGCTGCGGAGCGTATCGCAGGGTGGAGGTTCGACGGCGGGCTCGGGTGCGGGCTCGGGTGCAGGCGAAGGGGTGGACGCGCAGGGGCGGTGAGGGCTCCGGGCGCCAGGACCGGCCGACACACTCGTCGGCCAGAACCGCTCGCTACTCGGCGTGCCGACGTGACCGTGCCCGGTAGCCGCCGCCATGCGTACTGAGATCGAGCAGCACACCGATGACGAGGATGACCCAGTCGATGCCGGCGATTCCTCCGGGCGCAACCCACACATACGCGAGCGTGAGCCAGGGCAGGAAGATCAGGCCGAGCACCGCCCACAGCAGCGTGCCAAAGGGTGTGACTACCCGCCCGGGATCGAAGAACCACCAGAACAGCAACGCCAGCCGAGGCGCGCCCGCCACAACAAGCGCGAAGAGACAGCAGCCCATGACCCGCTCCTTTCCCCTTTGGGGGTTCGTACCCGGCAGACGAGAGGCTGCACCCCATCGGTCAGACTGACGCCTGCCGAAGTGCCACTCGGTCACACCGCAAGACACCAGAGCCGATCGACACCCTCGTCGATCGGCTCTGGTGACGTGACCTACAATTTCCGGACCCGTTCGCGCTGGCCCTACGCCTGTCCCGGTGCCTTGGGGACACCTGCAACTCCGGGCGCGGCGGGCGGCCTGGGGGCCGGTGCCTTCGGCGCCCCGGGAGCCGCAGGCGCGGTTGCCATCCCCGCCCCTGGAGCCTTCGGCGCCCCTGGCATCCCAGGCGCCCCGGCCGCTCCCGGCGCACCGCCGAGACCCGGAGCGCGCCCGGGGATCTCAACGCCGCAGCCGGCGCACGTGGTGTCGAAGTAGCCGTTCTCGGCGCCACACTTCGGGCACGGTTTCGTGGCGCTTTGCGCCTGTGCCGGTCTAAAACACATGGCTCATCCAATCACTCGAAAGACCAATTACTTGAGCTTCATCCCGTGGGTCGACGGATACCACTGCGCGAGCCCGATGCGCTCGGGCTGCTCGGCACCGTCGGCAAGGCGGTTGAAGCTGATGTCGCCGGCGTTGACCACGGGGTTCTCGGGTTCGTGCCGGTAGTACAGGTCACCCTTGAAGAGGTAGGCCTCCACGCATGTTTCGTGCGTAAGGAAGTCGCCGTAGCGCTCCATAATCTGGTCCAGTGTCATGCCAGGCTCCCTTCGGCCACCGCGCGCTTCGCCCCGTCCGGCACGAAGAGCACCATGTAGGGCTTGGCGATCTGCCGCGCCAGCTCCTCTACCGGCCCGTACTCCATCACGAGGGCCTGGCAGTGGTGCACGCACGTGGGCAGCCGTCCCTCGGCCACGCGATCGGCGCAGAGATCGCACCGCTTCGTGGGGACGGGGATGTAGTTGAACTCCCACACGTCCGGCGCAACCTCGGTGGGGCCGTTCTGCATCAGCTTGATGCCCCACTCACCTTCAGCAAAGCCGTGCTCCACCTTGCATGCCATCTCGCAGGTGTGGCACCCGGTGCAGAATTCGTAGTCAATCAGCAGGCCGTACTGTGTCACGCCGCTCACCTCCAGTTCTCCGCGTTCACGAGTTCGAATCCGTTGGTCCCGAGGTTCTCCGGCAACATCGTCTGCGGCTCGGTCCCATCCTCCACCTTGTAGACCTTGCAGATCTGCGTCTTGTACGGCGCGCCGTAGCCGGCCTGTGCCATGTCGTTCATGACCGTGAGGCAGTTGATGTTGGAGTCAAAGCCGCCAAAGAGGCCGTCGTCCGCCTTGCCGGAGCGCTCCGGGAACCACCAGCCGTGCTCGGCCATGACCGTGCCGCGCAGCTGCGTGGACGTCACCATGGCGACCTGCTTGCATCGGCCGTGCATGTTCTCGAGGTACACCCAGTCGCCGTCTTCGATGCCGAGTGGCGCCGCGTCGTCCGGGTGGATCTCCATGAGCGGCCACGGGTGGAACTCGCGCATGCTCTTCAGCTGCCGGTGCTCCGAGTGGAAGAACTCCCACGAGCGTCGGCCGGTGGTGAGGATGAGCGGGTAGTCCTTGAACTCCTCGGGCGACGAGATCGGCGATGACGTCGGCTCGCGAAAGAACGGCAGCGGGTCGATGCCGGCCATGTCGTACATCGTGCAGAAGAGCTCGATACGGCCGGTCGTCGTGTTGAAGCCGGGCTGGCGGTCAAAACGCATGTCGCCCGTCTCGTACTTGCGGTACTTGAACCGGGGATAGATGACCGATTTCTCCTGGAGTTCCTTCCACGACACCGGATCCGGCCACGTGGAGAGGTTGTTCATCACGAACTCGTTCATCTCGGGCACCGAGTCCCAGAAGAACATGTCCGGGTTGAGGCGTCGGCCGAGGTCCAGCATGATCTCTTCGTCGCCGCGCGCCTCGCCCGCCTGCAGGATCTTGTTGATCATCCGGAGCGGCGTGAACCACGCACGGATGCCCCAGCGCTCGCAGCCCATGGCGATCGGGAGAATGATGTCCGCGCACCCGGCTGCCGTCGGCGTCATGAAGAGGTCGCACACAACGCAGAAGTCCACGTTTTGCATGGCCTCGTAGATGCGCTTTGACTCGGCGCCCATGTTGATGAAGGTGTTGGTGGAGCAGAGGAAGAGCATCTTGATCGGATACGGCTCGCCCGTTTCCATCGCCAGGAGGATGTCGTCACTCATCGAGTGCGGGCCAAAGCCCACAGTCCTGAGCGCGTACTTCCCATCGCCGAGGCGGCCTTCGCGGATCTGCTTGCCCATCCCCTTGCAGATGTTCTCGCGGATGTCGGACTGCACGTGGCCGTACTTCACGTTCACGAACCCGCCGGGGACGTCGATGTTGCCCGTCAGCACCTGGACGGCCGCAACCGCCTGGGACGCGCCAACCGCCCACTTTGTCTGGTCCAGCGGCAGGCCCCACTGCAGTGCCGTCGTTCCGCAGCTGCCGAGGTAGCGGGCGGCCGCGATGATCTTCTCGGCCGGAACCCACGAGATCTTCTCGACGACCTCGGGTGTGTACCGGGCGGCGCGCTCGGCCAGGGCGTCCAGGCCGTAGACCCACTTCTCGCAGAAGTCCTGGTCGTAGAGCCCCTCCTGAATCATGACGTTGCAGATGCCGAGTGCCACCGCGGCGTCCGTTCCCGGCCGCGGCTGCAGCCAGATGTCTGCGTGGGCCGCCATCCAGGTGAGGCGCGTGTCCACCACGAAGAGGCGGCTCCCGTGGCGCATGCAGTCCACGATCCAGTGCCCAAAGAACCCGTCGGCGTTTGAGACGATCGGGTTGCACGCCCAGTTGATGACCACGTCGGGTCGCCGGAACTCGTCGTCATCAAAGCGGTCCGGCGTGAGCTGGCCGCAGTCCGCGATGAAGTCCGAGCCAAAGATCGCGTTCATCGCCTGAAGCCTCGGCGTGTAGCAAGCATCGCCCGAGAGCATGCCTGCCGTGTCGTTCGGCGTCTTGAACCCGGCAAACGCGAGTGAGGACGTCTGCCAGGTGGCGTTGCGTCCGGTGCCGAGACCGGTAGCGATGGACTTGGGGCCGTACGTCTCGGTGACTTCCTGCGCCTTCTCAACGATCGTGCTGTATGCCTCGTCCAAGCTGATGCGCTCCCACTTGTTCTCGCCGCGCGCCCCCACCCGGCGCAAGGGGTAGAGAATCCGGTCCGGATGGTTCACCGCTTCGACCATCGCGAGACAACGCATGCACAAACGCCCGTCGTTGACCGGCGAGCGCGGGTCTCCCTCGATCTTCACGAGCTTGTCGTCTTTGGTGTAGAAGAGGACGTTGCAGCCCTGATGGCAGCCAGGGCCTGACCATTGGCAGCTACGGGTGACGGTGACGTCGCCCTCCTGCCATTGCCACTCCTCTCTATAAAGATCGGGGTTCATGCCTTTCCTCATAGTTCACTCCTCTCAGCTATCGGGCAGAGACGCCCTGCCTCCCTGGCCAACGGTATGACGGAGCCGTCACATACCAAAAAGACGGATGCAGGGCACGGCCTATTCCCGAATTGGATGGGTGGTATGCACTGGGTTTTCGGGCGCCGCAGGAGGACTCGGACCCTGACGGCATCGCACAAACAAGGGCGGCGCCCCCGCTGCCCCAGACCAAGATCTGGAACAGACGGGGCACGCCGCCCGATTCACCGCACTAGCACCCGAACCGATCAATCACACTCCCGGTGCGCTCGGCGCACTCGGCGCCTTTGGGGCGGTCGGCGCACTCGGCGCCTTCGGTGCCGCAGCGCCCGGGGCCAGGCCGCCGCCCGCGCCTGGCGGGGGTGGCATCTTGAGGAGCGTTGCCCCGCAGTTCGCGCAGACCCCAGCATCCGCTTCATTCACTGTCTGGCATTTGAGGCACTTGTTGGGCCTCGCCTCTGCCGTGGCCGGTCGGAAGCACATTCGCAATCATCTCCTCATCGATTAGCTGGCCGACACCCTGTGCTCTACGCCACGGACTCGCGGCTCGCCAGGTCGGCTTGAATCTTGACCATCGTGCGCGTGTTGAGCTTGTACAAGAAGACTATGAGACCCAGCGCGATGAGCATGAACACGGCAGGCAGGAGGTTGATGATGTTGTTCATCCCGCTCGTGAACGCCGCCGTGACTTCCATGTCTTCAACGTAGCCGATAGCCGCGAGACCAAAACCAACCACCGCACCCGAAACGATGTTGCCGAGCTTTGGGCACCACTGGAAGACGCTCATGAGGAACGCCTTGGACTTGGTCCCGGTCTTCCACTCGCCGTAGAGCAGGGTGTCGCTCTGCAGGGCCAGCTGGGTTCCGTTCATGAAGTTCATCCCGTAGAAGGCCAGGCAGAGGCACACTGTGTAGATGAGCGGCGTCTTGCCAACGAGCCAGGCGATGATGAGCGCAGCCAGCGTGATCGCGATTCCCATGATGTAGACGGTGCGCTTGTCGATCTTCTTCGTGAGGAACTCCACGGTGACCGTGCCGAGGAAGCCGACGATGTTCATCGCGGTGAACGCGGCGGCCATGAGCGCCATGTTGCCAAAGACGTAGCCAAAGTAGTAGGCGGCCAGTCCCATGATGGTCATCTGGCAGATGTAGCGCGCGGTCTCCGAGAGGACGATGAGCAGCAGCTGGGGATTGGCCACCACGCCAACCATCATCTCCTTGAAGCTGACCTTCTCCGCCTTCTTGACGTTGACCGCGGAGGCGTCAAGCGTCTTCGTCGCCCTGAACAGGAAGTAGTGCATCAGCGCGAAGAACACACCAAAGAGGATGGCGGCCACGAGATAGCCAGCCGGTGCTGCCTTTTCTCCCCCGTTGACCATCAGGATCAACGGCAGGGCGGTCAGGCCAAACAGGATCTTCGCCAGCGTGCTGCCCTGGCCCTTTCTGGCCGACAGCAGCGCGCGGTCCGCGTTGTTCTTGGAGCTCACCGGGATCATGGTGCTGAGTGAAACCAGCGCCAGGTTGACGAAGATGGAGCCCACAGCGTACAGGCCCACAAAGAGGACCGATATCGCAGCCGTGGAGATCTGCGGGTTCGTGAAGACCAGGATATAGCAAAGGGCCACAGCCGGGGGTGCCAGCACGAGCCACGAGCGATACTTGCCCCACTTGGGGTTTGACTTGTCGACGATCACGCCGGCCACAGGCGCCAGGAACCAGTCGAGCGTCTTTGACGACACGAGCACGGTGCCCATCAGAGCAGCGCTGATACCCAGAACGTCGGTCATGAAGAACGGCCAGAACGATGCGTTCAGGCTATTGAACAAGCTCCAAGACAGAAAGCAGAGCAGAAACACGAACGAAGTACCCTGCTTCACGGTTGGCTTCTCTACGATCGCTTTTTCCTGCAGTTCGCCTTGCGCAACACTCGATGCTTCCACGTAATGCCCTCCCTAGTCGCATTTCACCTGAGCAGTCTTCACACAAGACACGGTCTCAACGCCTACACGGGTGTAAAGAGGACCATCTTCTTCTTCGTCATTGCCTCTGCGAGCTCCTCTTTGGAACCATACTTGATGATCGCCGACTGGCAGTGGTGCACGCATGTCGGCAGCTTCCCAGCCTCAACTCTGCTCTCGCAGAGGTTGCAGAGTTCCGTGGGGACCGGGACGAACTCGTACTCCCAGCGCTTGTCGTCGATCTGCCACGGCCCCATCTGAAGTACCTGGATCCCCCACTTGTCCACGGGGAGCCCGAGTTCCGTCCTGCACGCCACTTCGCACGCATGGCATCCAGTGCAGAATTCGTAGTCTATTAGCAAGCCATTTGTCGACATCGCTATTCTTCTCCGTTCTCCTGGTAGCGGACTCTAGGCTTTGTAGACCTTGCAGATCTGACACTTGTACGGGGAGCCATAGCCCGTCGGGCCGATGACGTCCATACCTGCGGTGGTGAGCAGGTTGATGTTGGACTCGAAGACCCCAAAGAGGCTTGGGGCTGCAGCTTCCTTCTCCGGGAACCACCAGCCGTGCTCGGCGCAGACCACGCCGGAGAGCTGGCCGGGGCACAGACGCGCCTTCATCTTGCACGTCCCGTGCGGGTTCTCGAGATGCACCCAGTCACCGTCGCTGATACCGAGCTTGGCGGCGTCGGCAGGATTGAGCTCCACCATGGGATCGGGATGAAATGCCCTGAGCGAGGCGATCTGCCGGTGCTCGGAGTGGAAGAACTCGTAGGAGCGCTGGCCGGTCGAGAGGACGAACGGGTACTCCTCGCACAGCTCGGGCGTGGAGACTGGGCTCTCGACGGGCTCAACGTAGTATGGCAGCGGATCGAGGTCGATGTCCGCAAATGAGTGCATGTAGAGTTCGATGCGGCCGGAAGGGGTGTTGAATCCCTGGAGACCGTCCGGGCGCAGCATGCCCTTCTCGAACTTGTTGTACTCAAACGGATCGAAGACGTAGACCTTCTCCTTCAGCTCCTCGAACGTGCCCGAGAACTTCGAGCTGCTCAGGTTGTGCATGCAGTACTCGAGCATCTCGATGTCGTTCTCCCAGGGCCACCTCTCCGGGTTGAGGCGCTTGCCCAGCTCGAGCACGAGGGTCTCGTCGGACTTGCACTCGCCCGTCTGCGTAACTTTGGTGATGGAGCGGAACGGAGCCCACCAGCCGCGCAGGGCGTTGCGCTCGGGACTCATTGCCATCGGCAGGACGATGTCGGCACAGCCAACGGCGGTAGGCGTCATGAAGAGCTCGGCGACCACGATGAACTCGGCCTTGAGCATTGCCTCGTACACGCGCTTGGCGGCGGCACCCATGTTGGCAAACGTGTTGGTGCTGCTGATGAAGAGCATCTTCATCGGGTAGGGCTTCTCGGTTTCGAGGGCCTCAAGCAGCGCGTCCGGGAGTGCGTGGCCACCGGGGCCGTGGGCACGGAACGGGAACTGGTCGTCGCCAAGGCGGCCTTCCCGGATTTCCTTTGGCTGCTGGCCCATGATGGCGGCGCGGATGTCAGCCTGCACGTAGCCCGTGGTCACGCAGATGTTGGCGCCGGGCTTGTCCACGTTACCCGTGATCGCCCAGAGGCATCCGAGCGCGTGGCCGCCGGCCACGCCGTGCTGCGACTGGTCGATCGGTAGACCCCACTGCAGGGCGGCGGTGTCGGCCTTGGCATAGGCCCGCGCGGCCTCAACGATGAGCTCCTCGGGAACCCAGGTGATCTCGGACACCTTGCTGACGGGGTAGTCCTGGACCCGCTCCTTCAGCATGTCAAAGCCGTACGTCCACTTGTCAACGAAGTCCGCGTCGTAGAGCTCTTCGTTGATGATGACGTTCAGGAAGCCGAGTGCCAGTGCTGCGTCCGTACCGGGGCGCAACTGGAGGTGGTATTCAGCCTTCGCGGCAAGCCACGTGAGCCGCGGATCCACGACGATCAGCTTGGTGCCCAGCTTCATGGTGTCAACAATCCAGTGCCCCATGAAGCCGTCCGAGTTGCTGACGACGGGATTGCAGCCCCAGATCAACGTGTAGTCCGGCGCCTTCCACTCGGGATTGTTGTAGCGGTCCTCAAAGAACTGGGAGCAGTCGACCACCAGCGTGCAGCCAAACATCGCGTTCATCGACGCCATGCGCGGCGTGTAGCAGGAGTCGCCGCTGAGGAAGCCGCCGCAGTCGTTGGGGCTCTTGAAGCCGGCCCACGAGAGTGCCGGCATCTGCCACGTCGCGTTGCGGCCGGTGCCCGCCTGGCACGCAATCGCCCGGGCGCCGTACTTCTCGGTGATCTCGCGCGAGCGCTCTACGATGATGTCGTAGGCCTCGTCCCAGGTGATCTGCTCCCACTTGTTCTCTCCGCGCTCACCAACGCGCTTCAGCGGATGCGTGACGCGATCCGGGTGGTTGACCGCCTCAACAAGCGCCAGACACCGCATACACAGGCGGCCCTGCATGAACGGCATGTTGGGGTCGCCCTCAACCTTCTCGAGCTTCCCGTCCTTAGTGTAGAGCAGCACGCCGCACCCGTTGTGGCAGCCGGGACCCGACCACTGCGTCGTTCGGGTTACCGTGTACTCACCCTCCTGCCACTGCCAGTCCTGCTTGTAGACCCCTTCTTTCGGTGCATCCATGTACTTCGTACCTCCCTCGTTGGCTTCTCCGCCGAGTCAAACCCGATCCCACCGCTTCATGCTTCGTAATCAAGGTATGCCGGCGGCGACACATAGCCCAAACTCGGATTTCTAGGAACGGTCATGCGTGGAATGTATGGACGGTATGCGTGCCGTCGGTGCGGAAGTCGGCCACATCAAGAGAGCGCGGCCTCCCCGGCCACGATCCTGGGATCGGGCCAGAAGGCCGCGCCTTGGGCTGCCGCGGGCAACCAGGTGACGATGCGCGCTACCCGGCGACCGCGTTGATCTCCTCAAGCGTCCTGCGGCTGGTTCGCGGCCCAAGAGCGAGCACCACGATCACCGGAACGACCACGATGGCCGCGTTCATGACGTGTATGCCGAGCCAGCCCGCAGACGCGAGGACCGGCGGCACCAGGTACACCGCGAGGGAGCTGACGATCCGGGACTGGGCAGAGATCAGGCCAACCGCATTGCTGCGCACGTGAGTGGGGTAACTCTCGGACAGGTAGGCGTAGTACATGGACGCCGAACCATGACCGAAGATCCTCGACAGGAAGACCGACAGCACGATCACCACGGGCGTCACGAACAGCCCGGAGATCACGAACGCGGCCGCCATGACCAGCGCGAACACGGCAAGCGGTGTCTTGCGCCCTCCGGTGTCCGAGAAGAAGGAGGCCGTCACGTCACCTATCGGGACGCCCCACCAGGAGATCGCCATGATGGACAGCGCCAGCGTGAGATCGAATCCGGCGAACTCCTGCAAGATGGTCGGATAGAACCCGACGAGCAGAGTTCCGCCGGCAACGATGCCGTCCGCCGCGAGCAGCAGCACAATCGTGCGCTTCAGGTAGATGCCGCTGAACATGAACTTCAGTGCGGCGAGATAGCTCGTGCGAGCACCCGGGACGCTGGCACCGGACAGATCCACAACACGGCCTGTCATCCGGTAGATCACAGCCTCGGCATCTTTCACGCGGCCCTTGGAAACCAGCCAGCGAGGTGACTCCTCATAGATGAAGTAGCACAGCGGGACGAGCACGATGCTCGCCGCGCCAACGTAGAAGAGCCACCGCCAGCTCTCCGGACCCATGGGCACCACCCATCGGGCGAATGCCGCTCCGATCGGTATGCCCACCGTGCCGCTGGCAACCGCCAGCGCCAGGAACCGGCCCCGGTTCTCCGCAGGCAGCATCTCCGATATGTAGACCATTGCGATGACGTCCATCGAGATGACGCCAAAGCCGTTGAAGAAGCGTGTCGCCGCCAGCACCGGGAAACTCATGGCCATCGCGGCGCAGAGCGTTGCCGTGGAGAAGACCGCGACGCTGAGCATCAACGTCCGCTTCCTGCCTAGTTTGTCAGCGATGAACCCCCCGACAATCGCGCCGACAAACATGCCGAGATAGCTGAGCGAACTGACCTGCGCTACCTGGTCGAGCGTCAGCCCCCACGTCTTGACGAGCACCGGTGCAGCGTAGGAAAACGTGCCCGTGTCCATGTCGTTGAACATGTAGCACATAGCCGCCAAAAACAGCATCCGCCTGTGAGCGGGGCTGAGTTTTATGCCATCGAAATACGAGTGTGCTGCTTCAACCGCACGTTCTAGTGGTGCGCCCTGCCCGGTGTCGCCCGAAGCACTCAAGACCGACATCATCCGCCTCTTCCGATGTGCACTGCGCGGTCCGCCAATTCTCACACACGCAGCCGAGCGTCGCGAAACATATCCTTACATCGTCGGCGTACCGTGGCCGGCCCGGGAGTTCCGGGCCGGCCAGCGGACCGTCCGCCGGAAGGAGTCTGCGGCCTACCTCGGCGAGAACACTACCCGACTAGGCTTGAGTGCCAGGTGCGGGGCCAGTTCCTCGATGGTGCCAAACTGCATGCAGTCGGCTGGACAGTTGTGGACGCAAGCGGGCAGTCTCCCGGTGGCCACGCGTGCTTCGCACAGGTTGCAGAGCTTCGTGGGGAAGGGCACGTAGTCCCACTCCCAGCGATCGCCGCCCAGTTCCGTGGGACCGTACTCCAGCAGCTTGATGCCGAACTTGCCAAACGGCAGCTCGAGCTCCTTCTTGCAGGCGATCTCGCACGAGTGGCAGCCGGTGCAGAACTCGTAGTCGATCAGAAGCGCGTACTGACTAGTATCCCTTGACATAGCCGAATCCTCCCTCGGTCAGCAGGCGCGCGGTCAGATTCTCATCGTTTTCCGGCGTGACTTTGTACACGCGGCAGAGCTGCGTCTTGTATGGCGCGCCGTATGCGGTGGGACCGTACTGGAACTGCGGGATGAGGTTGTTCGGGTTGCTGTCAAACGTGCCGTAGAGCGACGGCGCCGCAGCCGGAAGCTCCGGATACCACCAGCCATGCTCGGCCCGGCACTGCCGGAGATCGAGTGACGGGTTGAACTTCAGCTTCTGCTTGCACTTGCCGCGCTGGTTCTCCATCCACACCCAGTCGCCCTCGGCGAGGCCGTACTTCGCAGCGGTGTCGGGATGCAGTTCGCACAGCGGCCACGGGTGGAATTCGCGCAGCGTGGGTTGATGGCGCCCTTCCGAGTGGAAGTACTCGAAGGAGCGGTGGCCCGCCGTGAAGATGAGCGGATACTGCTCGAACATCTGCGGCGTGCTGTACGGACCATCCGGCGGCTCCTCGTGCGCGGGGAGCGGGTCAAACTTGCCCCAATCCGCATACGCAGTCACATAGAACTCGTAGCGGCCGGTTGGCGTGTTGAAGCCCGGCATCCCGTCCGCACGCAGCATGCCCTTCTGGTATTTGTAGTACGTGGCGTTCCATTCCTCGAACTCGTAGCCAAAGTTCTCGTTGTTGACGAGCTCGTCAAACGTCGCGTCGCCCTCGGCCGGATCGGCCCATTGCCGGAGGTAGGCGTTGGCGAAGTCGATGTCGGTCTTGATGTACTTGAAGCCGCCCTCGGGATCGATGACGTGGCCGAGTTCTGCCACGATCTGGTCGTCACTCTTCGTCTCGTAGTAGCTGACGAACTTCTGGTGCGCCTTGAGCGGCACGTAGTTGTGCGAGACCGAGTTGCGCTCGGCAGCCATCGCAACGGGCAGCACGACGTCGGCGCAGGCAACGTTGGTGGGCGTCATGTAGTAGTCCATGCTGACCACGAACTCGGCTTTGTTGAGCGCCTTCATGACGCGGTACGCCTCGGCGCCCATGTTGGCGATCGGGTTCGTGCCAAAGAGGATCATCATGTGGATCGGGTAGGGCTGCCCGGTCTCAAGCGCGGCGAGGATGGCGTCCGGCTGGGCCGTGGCGCCGGAGTGACCAACCGTGAACGGCGAGACGTTCGCGCCGAGGCGCTTCTTCTCGAGGTCGTCCTTGTCCACCCACTCGATGAGCGAGTTGCACAGGGACTCGAGTCCGTTCGTGCGGTGGACGAGCAGGTCCCCGCCCGGCTTGTCCAGGTTGCCGGTGAGCGCCCGCAGGTGGTGAACGGCGTGGCTTGCGGCCATCGCGTTCTTGCACTGATCGAGCGGCAGACCCCACTCGATACTGGCCGGCGAGGCTTTCGCGTACATCCGCGCGGCCTCGATGATCTTCTCCTTGGGGCACCAGCAGATCTCGGCGACCTTCTCCACCGGATACTCGGCACAGCGCGCCGCGTACTCTTCAAAGCCGAACGTCCACAGATCGCAGAACTCTTTGTCGTAGAGACCCTCCTGGATGATGATGTTCGCCATGCCGAGCGCAAGCGCCGCGTCCGTGCCGGGGCGGATCCGCAGCCAGATGTCCGCCCGCGACGCCAGCCAGGTGAGACTCGGGTCGACGACGATCAGCTTCGTACCCTGCTTCATGAGGTCCACGATCCAGTGGCCGAGCGTACCGTCGGCGTTGGCCGGGATGCCGTTCTTGGCCCAGTTGAGGATGACTTCCGGCACCTCAAACTCCGGCGCCTCATAGCCGAGTGGATGCTGTGCCGCTGTGTCGATGATGGTCCGGACGCCGCCGGCCTTGGAGCATGCGAGCATGCGGGGGATGTAGCAGCACGAACCGCTCAAGAAGCCGAGTGAGTAGTTGGGCGAGTGAATCGCGCCGTACATGAGCGCAGGCGTCTGGTAGACGGTGTTGCGGCCAGTGCCGTTGATACCGGCGATGCATTCGGGACCGCCGATCGCGGTGTACTCCTTGACCTTGTCGGCGATGAGCGAGTACGCCTCGTCCCACGACATGCGCTCCCACTTGTTCTCGCCGCGCTCGCCGACGCGCTTGAGCGGGTACTTCAGCCGCTCCGAGTGGTACATGATCTCCGGGAGATTGAGGCAGCGGCCGCACGTCTTGCCCTTGCTGAACGGGTCCGTGTGGTCTCCCTCAACCTTGACGACCTTGCCGTCCTTCACGTACCAGATGTGCCCGCACGCGTTGTGGCAACCGGGGGCGGTGAACTGGTACTCGCGCCTGACCGTGAAGCCGTCTTCTTGCCACTCTCTTACGTTGCGGGAATAGACGTTCTCGTTCTTCTTGTAGAGGTCGTTGTTCGAAGGTGGTTTCTGATACCGCATAAGCGCGCTCCCCTCCCTTTCCTGTCCACTACTCAGATTGGAACCAAGGCCGGGCCTTCCCTCGCACGTTCTCCCTCCTCCTCGGGGACCGGGAAAGCCGCTTCCGCGAGAAATAGGCCATCACGCACGTCTGCTCCTCTTCGCGGGCGCGCGCCGTGCCTTCGTTTCAAACGGTATGCCGGTGGCGTCACATAGCCCAAAGTCGGGTTTGGAGGGCACCCCATACGCACGGTGCATCGGTGCTATTCAGGCTCGTTCAGGAGGAAGCAGGCCGGCTCAGGTGTACTCGGCTGCTGAATGAGGCGTATAGTTGCGGTATTCGGTTTTCCCGCTCTTCGCGGAGCCAGGGCTGTTCAGCCACGTCGTCGACACTCAGAGGTGCCTTCATGCGGATTGAGACGCTCTACGAGTACATGGTCCTGTCTCACTACCTGAACTACACCTCGGCGGCGAGAAACCTGCATCTCTCGCAGCCCAATCTGAGCAGACACATTCTCGAACTCGAACAGGAGCTCGGCGTCACGCTGCTGACCCGCGGCAAAGACATCCAACTCACGCCCGCCGGCTCGGCGTTTCTGGAAGACGTCATCCAGCTGCACCACTCCTACAAGGCCGCCGTTGAGCGGTGCCGCGCGATCCACCAGAACTCGGTGGAGGAAGTGGTCATCCAGGAGCCGTACATCATCGACTCCCTGGGCGAAATCCTCTACCAGACCGTCAGGGCGTTCCGAGGCGAGTACCCGCTGGAGCCGATCCGCCTCTTCGCAGAGCGCGGGAAGAAGTCCCTGGAGTCGCTCGAGGCGCAGCGCATCGACATCGGAATCACCGTGGACTGCGGTGACGTGAGCCGCCTCGTCCGACATGGGGAGAAGAAGGGCCTGATCTTCATCCCCGTCATTCGGGAGCCGCTCCGGGTCTGGCTGCACAGGAGTCACGAACTGGCGAAGAAAGAAGTCCTGACACTCGATGATCTGGCCTGTGTTCCCATCAACATGACGGCCTCGCGGCACTTCGATCCAATGCGCTACGCGTTGATCGATCTGTTCGAGCGCAGCGGGCTGGATCTCGACTTGCGCACCTACTCGTTCATCACGCTCGAGGAGTTCTACCTGAACACCCAGCACGAGGACGCCGTCTTCCTCATCACGCCGAGTGTGGCCAAGAACCCCGTCCTGCGCATGCAGGACCAGATGACGACCGTCCCCATCAACGACCCCCGCGCGCGACAGGTGTCGTATCTCGTGCTCAAGGACGACTACACGAAGAAGAGCATCGACTCCTTCCTGAAAGTCATGGAGAAGGTCGTTGCAGGGAGCGCAAACCGGGATCCGGAGAGCGAGTACCTTTCGGAGATCGTGGACTAGGACCTCGCGGTGTCCTGCACGACCGCCGTCTCCGCCAGCCACTCAAACGCCTTCTGCCGACGGGCCTCCTCCTCAATGACGTGGAGGAATCCGCGGCGCTGCATCTCCGATGCGGACCACGACAGGTAGTCGGCCGGAAGGATGCGCCGCTTCATCGCCTCGATGTCATGCTCGTCGATCTCCATCCCCCGCGTCGCAAAGAGCGCATCGAGCGCCAGATTCTGCCGCAGATACTCGCTCGCCTGCACGAAGATCGTCATCTGGAAGTGTTCGAGCGTCATCTGCTCCTTGGCCAGATACTCGTTCAGCGACTGGCCCTTCTCGGCGAGCCCCTTCTCGAAGTGCTTGAACATCCGGTCGCTCGAGAACTCGTAGAGCGCGTCCGGGATCGTGCCCTGCAGCCGCTTGGCGAGGGCGGCGCGTATCTCGAACACCCGCTCCTTCTCTTCGAGCGCGGCCCTCTCGGACTCCAGCTCGCGCCGGATGTGCTCGCGCAGTCGCTCCAGGCTCCCAAAGTCCGGCAAGGTGCGCTCCACCCAGGCGTCGTTGATCTCCGGCAGGACTTCGTGCATCTGCTCCCGGACGGTGATGCGCACATCGAAGCGATCCGTGCCCGCGTCAGGTCCGCTATCTGCCTTTGGCAGCTCAAACTGCACGGACCTGCTCTCGCCCACCTGCATGCCGAGCACGCCATCGACAAGCGCCTCCGGCAACAGGCCGTGGCGCACCTCGATGAGCTTCCCCTCCCCGCTGAGGTCGCGGGCAGGACGCCCGTTGCGTGTAGCTTCAACGTCCGCACGCACGACGTCGCCCGGCTCGACCGGCCGCGGCAGGTCGGCCTCGTATCCCGCAAACTGACCGGCCACGTATGCGAGCTGGGCCCGGATGTCGCTTTCGTCCACCTCGATGTGTCGGGGTGAGATCGTCACGGGCTCGATGCTGGACAGCGTAAGGTCGGGGTGGAGCACCACGTTGATCTCGTAGCTAAAGGATGACCCGGGCCGCGGAGCGTTCTCCGCATGCACCCTGGGCGTGAGCACCGGCCGCATCGACTGCTGGTCGAGAACGGCGGTCGTGAGCCGGTTGAGCACGTACTCCGTCCGGAGTTCATCGAGGTGGGGATCGCCAGCGCCCGCATCCAGCGCCGCGGCCTCCCCCGTGCCATCCGCCCCCGCCGCGCCGCCACGCGCATCCGCATACGCCGAGTTGAACTCCTCGATCGCCGCGTCTACGTCGCTCGCGGCAACCGTGACCGCAAGCTCCAGCTCCCCGTGCGAGAGCTCCTTCTGCTCGAGCGAGACCAATTCCATACGCTCCAAACCTCTCCCGGCGGGCATCCCAACGCTTCGCTGATTCCCAGCCCGCATCGGATATCTCGGCAGCACGATAGAGACCTTTCGCTCACGCACGAACGTGGGAGCAGGCCGACAGATGACACGCTAGCGTGGACGGAGCCGGGCCGGACGTACGGGACGCACGAGGGACACCGGACGGATCGGGCGCGAGCCCGCTGCAGGCGCTACTTGAGCTGCTCGCCCCGCTTCGCCTGAAAGTACCTGCCAAGCGGCACGATCTCGGGCTCTGTTGCGCCATCCAGCATGCGGTAATAGATGATCTCCATGGCCATCTCAACGTCGTTGAGACCCTCATGCCGCCAGTAGAGGTCACCGTCGCAGAGATACGCCTCCACGCAGGTGTCTCCGGCGATCAACTCCCCGTACTGTTTGAGCGCTTGCTCCCGGTCCATCGCGTCCTCCTTCTCGGGTGCCCAACTCGCCGTTCACGCTTCTCGGCCACACTAGCCCAGGGGCAACCGATACTTGAAAGACGAAGAGTGCCTACGATGTATCCGGAATCGGCATCGGGGGTATTCGCTGCGCGTGGCGCAGTGTCCGGCAATGAGCGCGCAATGAGACCTCACACACACCCGGGCAGGACGGCGACCCCCGCTCGTCACCTTCCTGCCCGGGTCACACCGCACTGCTCCCTACAAGAACAGCACCTTGTCCCGCCCCTGCATCAGCGGGATCAGCTCCTCAACCGGCCCCACCTTGAGCGCCCCGCCGGGGCACCCCTTGCAGCACAGCGGGTTGTTGTCCGCCGCGTAGCAGGGAGCGCACTTGTCGAGGCTCGGCGCCACGAGGTGGTACATCCGCAGCTTGCCGCCAACGAAGTACGGGTCGCGGCGGATGACCTGCATCCACTGCTCGTCGTAGCCGTAGCGGTTCACCTCACGGCAGGCGGTCTGGCAGCCAAAGCATCCCGTGCACCTGTCGGTATCGAGCAGCATCCCGATCTTCACATCTGAGCCAGCCATCTAGCCCACCTTGCCTTTCACGACGCGGCACAGAGACGAACGCATCGGCGTTGCGCCGTACCCGGGGTCCGCTGGCGTCGCCGGCACCAGCACGTTCGGGTTCGCCTGGTCCCAGCCGTAGCCGGGCAGTCCGAGCGCTTTGCACTCGTCGCGCCACCCTGGGCGCGGAATTGCCACGACGCCTTTGCCGATCTCGTGCGACACGTGCGCCTTCGCGCACACGGCGCCTCGCGGCGACTCGATCGTTATCCACTCGCCTTCGCTGATGTCGAGCGGCGTCGCATCCGCTGGATTGATGAGCGCAAATGGATAGGGGTAGAGCTCGCGCTGCGCCGGAATGTTCGTCCATGCCGAGTGGAAGAACGAGTACACCCGGTGCCCGGTAGTGAGGATGAGCGGGTACGTCTCGGCAAGATCCGGCCGCGAGTACGGGCTTTCTGCCGGCTCCGTGTAGTCCGGCAGCGGGTCGTAGCCAAACGCCGCCATCGTGTCGCAGTGGAACTCGATCCTGCCGGTTGCCGTGTTGAATCCGGGCTGACCGTCCGGCCGGAGCATGCCCTTCTCGTACTTCTTGTACACGCGCTCACCGTCGGAAGCCGTCTTCTCGGTGGAGAAGTAGGCGCCGTCTACGTACTCGTCCCAGGTGAGATCCATGCCGTAGAACTCTTTGAGGCGCCAGAGCACCATGTCCTTCTCGTCTTGCCACTGCCATTGGTCGGGATTGACACGCTTGCCCCACTCGAGGAAGAACTTCCAGTCGTCCCAGCACTCGCCCGGCGGATCAACCGCGCGCTCGGTGGAGATGACGTTGTTGCCAAAGAGCTCCTCGTCAATCGTGTCGCGTTCGGACCAGTCGCAGGACGGCAGGACGATGTCGGCAAGCGACGCCGTGGGCGAGAAGTAGAAGTCCTTCACCACGAGCAGCTCGACGTTCGGGCTCGTGAGCGCCTTGTGGGTGTGCTTCGAGTCTTCGTAGCACAGCAGCGGGTCGTTTGCGATGAAGACCATCATCTTCACCGGCCGGGGCTCGCCCGTGATCGCTGCCTCAAACGTGGTGTAGGGATCGTTGGAGCGGCCAAACGCCTTGTAGAGCGGATACTTGTCCCCGCCAAACGTGAACAGCTCGGGGCGCATGGGGCTCTTGGAGGAGTCCCACAGCGTGATCTTGTCGTCCAGCATCACGCTGAACGCGAGGTCGATCGGCACGCCGCCCGGGACGTCCATGTAGCCGAGCAGCCCCTGCAGACACGCCAGCGCGCGGCCGTTCTGGATCGCATTGGAGTGCATGCAGCCCGCGCCGAGGCCGATGAGGAACCCGGCTGGCCCACCCTTGCCAAGAATCTCGGCCGCCTCGATGATCTGCTCGGCAGGCACCCAGGTGATCTCCGACGTCTTCTCGGGGGTCCACTCGGCAACGCGCTCCTTGAGTCCCTCGAAGCCGTACGTCCACTTCTCGATCCACTCGGGGTCGTAGTCCCCGTTCTGGATGATCTGGTTGATGATGCCCATGCCGAGTGCGCCGTCCGTGCCGGGCCGCGGACGCATGAACAGGTCCGCGTGCTTGGCCATGTCGTGATACCGCGGATCCACGACGATGAGCTTGGCGCCGGCCTCCTGCCGCGCGTACACGATCTGCGTGTAGGCGCGCATCTGGGCCGGGTTGATGCCCCAGACAACGATCGTGTCCGAGTTCTTGATGTCTCCGGCCGCAGGGCTGAACACGCCGAGCGAGATGGCGTTTGGCAGGATGTGCGGCATCAGGCACACGTGCGTGGGAACGAGGCTCCAGCCCTTGAGGCCGAGCGACGAGTTCAGCCGGATGTGCCAGTGGTTCGTGGTGCGGCCGGTTCCCTGCCCGGTGACGATCGCCTCGGGGCCGTACTTCTCGATGATCTCCTTGCCCTTCCCCACCATCGTGTCGAGCGCCTCGTCCCACGAGATGCGCTCCCACTCGCCGCTGCCGCGTTCGCCAACCCGCTTCATCGGGTAGAGAATGCGCCCCGCCTCGTCGTTGTGGATTTCGCGCTGGGACATGCCGCTGCCGCAGAACACGCCATGCGACAACGGGTTGTTGGGATCGCCCTCCACCTTCACGATCTTGTTGTCTTCCGAGTACACGATGGCGCCGCAACGCGCATGACACGTCGTGCATACCGTACGGGTCTTCTTCACAATACGACCTCCTTCAGGTTCCCTGGAGATACACGCCGCCAAGCAGATCTCCGCTACGCCGCTATCCATTCACGCGCCTCGCGCGCTTCACGCACCGCGCCCCGGGCGCTTCACGCACCGCGCGCCTCGCGCGCCCCGCGCACGGCCCTTACCCCCTTCCCTATGCCTCCTGCACCGCCACTTGCTTGAGGAACCGCTTCATCGGGGACGTGGCCAGCACGAGGAAGAACAGCGCGAGCGCCACGATGCCCAGCACGGCCAGGATGATGAACGCCGTGCTGATACCGGCGGTCTCGGCGATTGCGGCGATCGTGACCATCATGATTGCGGCGCCGATGAAGAAGGCCGCCATACCCGCTGCATTGATGCTCGTGTAGTCCTTCATCCCAAAGAACTCGGGAATCATGAGCGACGGCAGCACGATGACCGGAGCGATCGTGGAGGCCAGAATCAGGCCGAGCCAGATGAGCAGCGTCTGCCCGTTGACCGCCCAGTACACGAGACACGCGACGCCCCCCGCAAAGCCGACAAACACGATCGGCGCAAGGACCCTGGAGCCAAGCTTGGTCACGACGTAGCCTGCGCCCATGGTCACGATCGCGGTGATTGCCGCGTACACGCTCAAGTAGGTGGCGGCCGCCGTCGTGTCCAGGCCGTTCATGACGAAGAAGGTTGTCGCGAAGGTTGAGAAGCCGTTCATCGGGAATGCGGCAAGGAACATCGCCACGAAGAAGATGTAGAACGATGCCGTGCCGAGTGCCTGCTTGAGCGTGAGCCCGGGGATCTCCGGCTGAACCGGAGCGGGGGCTGCCGGTGCCTCGGCAGACTCGGCGGCCTCGGTGGTGTCGGCCTGCGACGCGGGAGCGGAAGCCGCTGCAGCCGCCATGCTCGGAACCTTGCCAACGAGCAGGATGTTGGCGAGCACTCCCACGATGAGACTCGTTGCCGCCAGGATGTAGATGACCGCACGGTAGGTCATCACCGCGAGCATCTGTCCGGACGCAAAGACCAGCGCGGCGATGAGGAGCGAGGACACACCCACAACGAGACCAACGACCGCTGCCGTCTTCTCGCGATACCAGGCCGCGATCACACCGGCCACCGCGGCGTGCGCGCCGATGGCCAGCACCGCGCCGTTGATGACGCAGCCCACGTAGAACACGAACACGTTGGTCGCCATGGCCGTGAACACCAGGGTGAGAACCGCGCAGAACGTGCCCACCAGCAAACCGTACTTCGGCGTCAGCTTGGCGAGCAGCTTCGTGCCGATGAGGCTGAACAGAAACGCCGAGATCGTACCGAGCATCGGGCCCACCGCAACGCCAGTGAGCGTCGTGTTCATGCCCTCGATCAGGAGCGGGATCATCACGTTGAGAACGGCGTTCACCCCGATTCCCATGGTGAGAATGAGCGCGCATCCGATAGACGCCATGATGGGACGAGCCGTACGAGACTGACTCATGTGGTGCCCCTTCCTCTTCACTACGATTGACACAATCTGCAGGAATATGGTCAGGACGCATCGGGGTCCAACGCTGCTTGGCGCCGCCATTCTATGAGCGGCGCCGCTGGGAAATCGAACACGGAAGAGATAGCGATCGACAACTGAAGGTTGTGGGTTTTTGTGGCAGCGAATTGGCCGGGCCTTAGGTGGCCGCCCGCCGTCACCCAGGCCGACAACGCCCGGCTGCGGGCGCGCCAAGCCAGCCCGAGCCGTGGTACTGTGATGGAAGATGAATGAGCGGCCGTTGACGAGATTCGTTTCGATCCAGGAGCGCGCATGCGTGCAGAGAGCCTCGGCTACTTCCTCGAAATCGCCCGAACGGGGTCATTCACCCGCGCTGCGCGCAATCTCTACATCTCGGAACAGGGCCTCAGCAAGTCCGTCAAATGCCTCGAAGCCGAGCTGGGTGTCGTCTTGTTCCAGCGCAACGGAAAGACCGTCTCGCTCACGGACGCCGGCCACGCGCTCGAGCCGCTCGCGAGCGAGGCGGTGGATCTCCAGCAGCGCATCCGGCGATGTGTCATGCAGTTCAACGGCGAGGGACTCGCGGAGACGCACCGGGTCACTCTGGCCGCAATGCCCTTCGTGGAGAGCCTGTTCACCCTGCTGAAAGACGAGCTCGAACTCGCTCACCTTCACGAGGTCGTGATCGCCGAAGCAGATCTGATGACCATTCTGCACGACCTCTCTGTCCCGTCCTCACCGCCGATCGGGATGATCGGTATTCCCGTCGAGGAACTCCGCTGCCTTCGGCTCGACGAGTCCATCCGCTTCGTGCCACTCTTCTCGGCAGATATCACCGTTGTGGGAACGCGCGCCCTGATCTCCCCGCGCAAGCGATTTCTCACCAAGGCGGAAATCGCGGCAACGCCCGTCGTCTACTACAACGAACCCGTCCTGAACCGCATGGTGGGAAGGCTCTTCTCGGAACATCCCCTCAGAGACGTTGTGCTCCACTCGTCAAACGTGCCGGTGCTCCAGGACCTGCTCTTCTCCGGGAAGGCGCTGACGTTCTCCGACACGTTCACGGACTGGCTCCAGCCCGGGCGGGACGGACTGCTCATCCTCCCCGTCAAAGACTCCGCCTCGGTCGTCACGGGTTTCGTCTACTCGCGCAATCGCGCGGTCGACCCGCTCTACATCGACTATGTCGAGCGGTTCCAGCGATGCTTTCAGGAGACGTGCAAGCCGTACCTCAGGAAGCATCCGTTCGCGGCGGAGCGGGCGAGGTTCTAGCGCGAAGCGCGGGCTGGCTACGTGGGAGCAGCGCGCTCGGCGCCGCAGTCGCCCCCATGCAGCCGCAACACGCGCGGCCGCATGGGGACTGACGGGGTTGCGCTAGATCGAACGTGCCGTGATGTTGGCCGTGTAGATTGCCTGCTGGATATTCCACGGAGCGGAGCAGTCGCCTACTGCGTAGACCTCATACTTGCCCGCAAGAGCATCCTGGAGCGCCGTGTTGGCGAGCATGTCGTAGCATTCGATCACCGTGTCGCACTCGAGCGTCTTCTCAAGACCCACGTCCGTGGTGATGACGACACCGCCCTCAACGACACTTCCAACCGAAGCTTCGTTCCATATCTTCACGCCGTGTGCGTAAAGGTGCGGCGGGATGAACTGCTGGAACCAGAGCGACTGTTCCTTGTCCACGTCCTTGGCGGTTGCGCCGTGCACCATCTGGATGGCCTTGCCTTGAGCGAGCAGGTTGAGCGCAAGATCCACCGCCTGGGCACCCGCGCCAAGAATGACGACCTTGTCGCCGATCGTGGATGAACTCACGTCCGCCATTCCAACGACGTTCGGAGATCCCGAGGCCGGAGCGCCGAGCTTCGAATCCCTCAGCCCGCCAACAGCCACCACAACCGCGTCGGGGCTCTGCCCGTCAACAAAGGCCGCGTCGACCTCAGTGCCGGTCACGACGGTGACGCCGTTGAGTTCCTGCTGCTTCGCAAGGTAGTCGACAAGGTCGCCGAGCCGCTCGTGAGTGCCCTTGTACGCCGCAGCCGTCTTTACAAGTCCTCCGAGCGAGCCACCCTTCTCGTAGAGCGTGACCGTGTGGCCGCGCTGCGCCGCAATCCGCGCCGCTTCCATGCCGGCCGGACCGCCTCCGATGACCATGATGTTCTTGACGGTCTCTGCCGGAAGCGGCTCGTAGCCCTCGGGCATGACCTCTGTGTACGCGTGCTGAGTGGTGGCATTGACTCGGCAGCACTCCACGCCGCCGATCGGCCGAGCGTGGCAGTGCAGACAGCGCGTGCACGGGGCGACTTCGTCGCGGCGACCGGCCTGCAGCTTGTTGGGATACTCGGGGTCAACGGTGAGCGGGCGGTTCATGAAGACCAGATCCAGCCTGCCGTCGGCCACCGCGCTGTTGATAAGGTCGGGTGCCGTACGAGGATCGACGTAGCCGGCGCACCCCACGGGAACCGAGACGGCCTTCTTGATCTCGGCAACGCCGGGAATGAACGCTCCGACCCCTGAATGCGCACCGTCCTCCAGGCCCTCAAAATGGCTCGAGTAGTCGAACAGCCCGCCAAAACCGGTTGCTCCATCGATGTGGAAGCCGGCATGGTTGCAGTCAGGCGCCCAGCAGGTGATTTCTTTGCCGGGGGTCTCCTTGCCCGACGTGGCCACTCGAACCTGAACAGCTGCAGCACCTGCCTGCTCAAGCAGTTTCGCGAACTCCTTGGCTTCCTCGACGGTGATGTACTTGTCGTCCTGGCCGAGATCGACATCGTTCTCTTCAGCGAAGTTGATCAACACGAGCACGGGGAATCCATCGCCACAAGCCTCACGAATGGACTGCACTATCTCGACGAAGAATCGGGCGCGATTCTCTATGCTCTGGGGACCGTACTCGTCTTCTCGCTGGTTCTGCCGTCTCGTCAAGAATGCATTCAGCCCGTCAGTGGTTGCGCCCTTGACCTCAACGCAGTCGAATCCCGCCTGCTTCAGTCGCAGCGCGACTTCGCCACAGTCTTTGGCTAGATCGTGAATGTCGTCGAGGGTGTACTCGTTGACGCGGGGAGGCTCTATCGGGCTGCCAATACCGATCTGATAGCCGACGTACGCGCCGCCCTGATGAACGCGATCGGCGAGCAGGCTCGCGCTTGCTACTCCGGCCTGATAGGCCTCGTCCGTCAGATCTGAGCCAAGGGAGAAGCCAAACGAGCCGAGCGTGCCTGATTCAACCAGAATCAGCGCAGTCCCGCCGTCGGCCATCGCCCCGTAGTAGTCGAGCGCGTTCTGAGAGATCTCGGTGAGCGCCCGGGGCTGCGTGTCCGACCCTGCCGCCGAGAGCGCGTAAGGTTTTGGGGGGCGGAAGCCCCCTGAGATGAGTTGGCACAGGAACGGGTTTCCATTTACTCTCGGTTTGTCGAGAACCAGAGGGAGAAAGGAAACCCGCG
>Ga0068714_10002000_pt1 | contig 27510 bp, 26 predicted proteins | sample MTBNYHSulfiMetaG_FD_62988 | JGI IMG/M metagenome (GOLD analysis project Ga0068714, IMG submission 62988) | Enrichment culture microbial communities from rom New York Harbor, USA that are MTBE-degrading - MTBE-NYH (New York Harbor Sulfidogenic)... | ecosystem: Environmental > Aquatic > Marine >... | reverse complement strand
ACGCCTACGGGGGTTCGAATCCCTCCCCCTCCAGTTGTGTTGTTGTGGGAAGAGAGTTTCGGTTACACTCCGTGTCTGTGATCGGAACGCCCGTGTAGCTCAGGAGGTAGAGCACCCCCTTGGTAAGGGGGAGGCCGTCGGTTCGACTCCGATCGCGGGCTCAGAGCTCGCGAGGGTTCTTCCCGCTGAGTGAACAGGTCAATCAAGGAAGACAGAGGCTTTTGGCCGGTCTCAAGGAGGTTTAGGCGATGGCGAAAGAAGCGTTCGTGAGGGACAAGCCCCACCTGAACATCGGTACGATCGGACATATCGATCATGGGAAGACGACGCTGACGTCGGCGATCACGAAGGTCCTCGCGACGCAGGGCAAGGCGAAGGCGATGGCGTTCGAGGACATCGACAACGCGCCAGAGGAGAAGGCGCGCGGGATCACGATCAACGTCCGCCATGTCGAGTATCAGACCGGAGTGCGCCACTATGCGCACATCGACTGCCCAGGCCACGCCGACTACATCAAGAACATGATCACCGGGGCGGCGCAGATGGACGGGGCGATCCTGGTCGTGGCCGCCGATGACGGGCCGATGCCGCAGACGCGTGAGCATGTCCTGCTCGCCAAGCAGGTGAACGTGCCGGCGATGGTCGTGTTCCTCAACAAGGTCGACATGGTCGACGATCCGGAGCTGGTTGACCTGATCGAGATCGAAATCCGCGAGCTGCTCACCGAGCACGAGTTCCCCGGCGATGAGATTCCGATCGTCCGCGGCTCGGCGCTCAAGGCGATGGAGCATGGCGACGAGGCGGGGCATCCCGACACGCAGTGCATCCACGAGCTGATGAACGCGGTCGATGAGTACATCCCGCTGCCGGACCGCGAGGAGGACCGACCGTTCTTGATGCCGGTCGAAGACGTGTTCTCGATCAAGGGGCGCGGGACGGTGGCGACCGGGCGCGTGGAGCGGGGAAAGATCACCCCCGGCATGGAGGTCGAGCTGGTCGGCGTCCATGATCAGGTCCGCAAGACGGTCGCGACGAGCCTCGAGATGTTCAACAAGACGCTCGACTACGCGATCGCCGGCGACAACGTCGGGATCCTTCTGCGGGGGATCGAGAAGGACGAGATCGAGCGCGGGCAGGTCATTGCGGCGCCGAAGTCGATCACGCCGCATACCAAGTTCGAGGGAGAGATCTACGTCTTGAGCAAGGACGAGGGCGGCCGCCACAAGCCGTTCTTCTCCGGCTACAAGCCGCAGTTCTTCTTCCGAACGACCGACATCACCGGGACGATGTACCTCCCGGAGGGCGTCGAGATGGTGATGCCCGGCGACCACGTCCGGATCATCGGGGAGCTGCTCCACCCGATCGCGATGGACGAGGGCCTGCGGTTCGCCGTCCGCGAGGGCGGGAAAACGGTCGCGTCGGGCGTCGTGACGAAGATCATCGAGTAGCAAGAGGGACCCCATGGCGAAGAAGGGCGAGGCGGTCATTCACGTGGCTCTTGCGTGCAGCGAGTGCGGCCGCCGCAACTACCACACGCGGCGGAACAAAAACAACACCCGCGGCAAGCTCGAGTTGAAGAAGTACTGCAAGTGGGATCGGAAGCACACCCCGCACAAGGAGACCTAGTCGGGGACGCGGACGAAGACGTCACAGGCCCTTAGCTCAATTGGCAGAGCGTCCGACTCCAAATCGGAAGGCTGGGGGTTCAAGTCCTCCAGGGCCTGCAGCAGGGCAGGGACGAGACAAGGAGCGAACCGATGATCGACAGGGTTCTGAGCTACGTCAAGAGCGTTCGCGCCGAGGTCGCCCGCGTGAGCTGGCCGACGCGCAACGAAGTCATCTCGCTGACCGCGTTGATCCTTCTGCTGGTGATCGTCCTGACGGTCTACGTTTGGGGCATCGACGGGATCATCGGCTCGCTCCTGCGGTTGTTTGTGCGGTAGCCGGAAGGGGATCGGGAGTCCATGCGGCTGAAGAAGTGGTATGCCATTCAGACCTACGCCGGATCCGAGTTGAAGGTCAAAGAGGACCTCAACGAACGGGTCGAGAAGCGCGCTTGGGAGAAGGCCGTCGAGCGGTTCACCGTGGATGGCGAACGGACGTACTTCCTCGTTCCGGTTGAGGAAGTGATCACCTCCCGCAGTCGCCGCGGTCTGGGGACGGAATACCGGATCCCGTACGAGTACGACTTGGTGGCGAGGCCAAACGAGCGGATTCAGCGGGGGGCGGTGATTGCCCGGAAGCCGCCGCGACACATGGAGGAAGACGCGACGGTTGTCGCCGTCGAGGCGCTGCAGCGGGTGATCGTCGAGATGACGAACCGGAATGAGGAGTCGTACCTCATCCCGGCGGAGAAGCGGATCCGTCGGGATATCCGCGTCGGGGAGAAGATTCGCAACGGCGTGCCGCTGACATCGGACAGCGACGAGCAGTACGTCGTCGTCAACCGAGGGACGATCGTCGGCCGGGACAAGATTCGCCGCGTGACGTTCCGCTACGCAGACGGGAAGGAGAAGAGCCGGATCATCCCCGAGAAGTGCCTGCTCAAGGTGCGCGAGGGGATCGAGCTCTCCGCCAGCGACCGCATCGAGTCGGAGGACCAGATCGTCAGCCGCGCCTCGGGACTGCTGAAGGTCAAGGAGTACAAGGACAAACGGATCGTCACGATCCAGCGAATCGAGAAGCGCCGCCTCTTCCCCGGATATGTGTTCGGCCGCATCGGGCTCGAGGAAGACGAGATGATGGAGCTCATCGACGGGATCAAAGGGGCGGTCCGCTACGTGGGATCGAGATACAAGCCGATGCCGATCGAGGGCCCCGAGATGAAGCTGATCAAGCGCAAGGCGGGGCTCTTGCCCGTGCCGGTCGCGGCTGCGGCGAGCGCGGGAGGGGATGCGTCCTCCGAGCCGAGGGTCGAGATCGACTTCAGCGTCGGCGAGGTCGTGGAGATCGTCGAAGGACCGTTTGCCGACTTTACCGGGTCGATCAAGGAGATCGACAAGGACGCCGAGGAGGTCACCGTGATGGTCAAGATCTTCGGTCGAGAGACCCCGGTGAGGCTCGCGTTCGACGGGATCGAGAAGCTTTAGAAACCACACGAAGGGGAGGAGGCAAGATGGCGCCAAAGAACGTCATCGCGAAGATCAACCTGCAGATTCCTGCCGGGCAAGCCACGCCGGCGCCTCCGGTTGGACCCGCGCTCGGGGAGCACAAGCTCAACATCATGGACTTCTGCAAGAAGTTCAATGAAGCGACAAAGGGCGAGACCCCCGGGACGATCATCCCAGTCGTCATCTCCGTGTATCTCGGAGGGACGTACGATTTCATCCTGAAGCAGCCGCCCGCCGCGGAACTGATCAAAATGGCGGCGGGGATTCAGGCGGGATCGGCGGTGCCGCATCGGATGAAGGTTGCGCGGATCACGCGGGAACAGGTGCGCCGGATCGCGGAGCGGAAGCTGCCGGACCTGAACACGTACAAGCTGGAGTCAGCGATGCGGATCATCGAGGGCACGGCGCGCAACATGGGGGTCGAGGTGGTGGAGACATGAGACGTAGCAAGCGCTACCGAGGGATTGCGACGCTCGTGCCGCGCCAGGCAGGTCTCGGCGTCGACGAGGCGGTCGCGAAGCTGAAGGCCGGCGCGACGGCTCGCTTCGACGAGACGGCGGAAGTGACGCTCTGCCTCGGCATCCGCCCAAGCCAGGTCATCGTGCGGGGGACCTGCAATCTGCCGCACGGAACCGGAAAAGACGTGCGGGTCCTGGCGTTCGCGAAGGGGGAGAGTGTCGCGGAGGCCGAGAAGGCGGGGGCGGACTACGTCGGCGGCGAAGATCTCGCTTCGAAGATCCAGTCCGGGTGGTTCGAGTTCGACAAGGTCGTGGCGACCCCGGACATGATGCCCGTCGTCGGGAAGCTCGGGAAGGTGCTCGGTCCGCGGGGCATGATGCCGAGCCCGAAGACCGGGACCGTGACCAAGGAGATCGGCCTTGTCATCGGCGAACTCAAACGCGGGATGGTCGAGTTCCGGACGGACCGCTACGGCGTGATCCACACGGTTTTCGGCAAGGCGTCGTTCGACGCGGCCGCGCTGAAGGAGAACCTCGTTGCGGTGATCCGAAGCGTCGCGGAGCGCAAGCCCGAGGACGGGGTCAAGGGGCGATTCATGAAGAAGGTGTCGATCTCCTCGACGATGGGGCCGGGGATCGTCCTTGATTCCGGCGAGTTGCAGGGCATCGCGGATGCGGCGAGCTAGGAGAGCAAGATGCCGACACAGACCAAGATCGACGAAGTGGCTCGCCTGAAGGAGAAGCTGTCGAGCGCCGTCTCGCTGGTGCTGGCGGACTATCGCGGACTGACGGCCAACGAGATGGTCGAGCTGCGCGCGAGATTCACGAAACAAGGGCTCGAATATCGCGTCGTCAAGGACACCCTGGCCCGGATCGCCGCCGCTGAGGCGGGGATCGACGGGCTCGCTGAGCTCTTGATCGGCCCGATCGGCATTGCGTTCGGGTATGAGGATCCGGCGACGGCGTTCAAGCTGAGCGAAGAGTGTCGCAAGAGGTACGCGCCCCGCTACACGCTCAAGGGGGGGCTGTTCGAAGGGGCGCTCGTCGGGCAAGGGGACGTGTCCAAGTACGCGACGCTCCCATCCCGCGAGGAACTTCTGGCGAAACTGGCGATGCTCCTGTCGAGCCCGATGCGGGCATTGGCGTTCATGTTGCAGGCCAAGATTCGTGAGCTGGCCTGCGTGATCAACGAAGTGCGTAAGAAGCGCGAACAGCAGAAAGAGGAGGAGTAGCGAATGGCCAAGGAAGACATCCTTCAGCAGATAGAGGAGATGTCCGTGAAGGACCTCGCCGAGCTGGTCGAGATGATCGAGGAGCGGTTCAACGTCTCGGCGGCGATGGCGGCCCCGGTGGCCGTGGCGACGGCCCCCGCGGCCGGCGGGGGCGAGGCGGACGCCGGCGGGGGCGAGGCGGACACCTACAAGGTCGTCATGACCAGCGCGGGCCAGAAGAAGATCCAGGTGATCAAGGAGATCAAGGAGATCACCGGGAAGGGCCTCAAGGAGTGCAAGGAGCTGGCGGACAGCCTCCCGGCGACGATCAAGGAAGGGGTCGGGCCGGACGAAGCGACGAGCATCAAGGAAAAGCTGGAGGCGGCCGGAGCTGAGATCGAACTGCGGCAGTAACCGGGACGATACGAGCCCGCAGAGGATTGCTGCTGTTGCGCGCCTGCCTCGGGGCGGCTGAGGCCGTCTTGAGGCAGAGCGCTCTTTTCGAGGGGAGATCATGAGATATCGAGAACGAAGGTCCTACGGACAGATCAAAGAGATCCTTCCCCCGCCGTACTTCCTTGCGGACGTCCGCAAGTCGTTCGCGGAGTTCGTCGAGCACGGCATCTCGCGCGCCTTCGCCGACGTCACGCCGCTCGAAGGACACGGCAAGGATGGGTTGGTGTTGGAGTTCGTCGATCCGTACCTCGGGGAAGCGCGCAATTCGGAAGCTGAGTGCAAGGACAAGGACCTCACGTTTGCCCGGCCGCTTCGCGTCACCGCGCGACTGCTGCAGGAAGGGAAGCTCTTGCAGGAGACGGAGCTGTACATCGGCGACTTTCCGATGATGACGGGCCGCGGGACGTTCATCATCAACGGCTCGGAGAATGCGCTGGTGAACGAACTGACGCGCGCCCCAGGGGTGTACTTCACCCAGGAGGACGTGCAGCAGTACAAGGGGCACATCCTTCCCGAGCTTGGCGCCTGGTTGGAGATCCTCCTCGACACGAAGCGGATGACGCTGCGCGCAAACCTGGATCGGAAAGGAAAGGTCAGCATCGCGACGCTCCTGAAGGCGCTCGGCCTGGATGCGCGACGGATCTGCCGCTACTACGGGTTCCGCGTATCGCCGGTGACGTCGGCAAAGCTCGAGCCGTACCTCGGGTTCCTCGCGTCTCGGGGCGTGCCGGCGAAGAAGAAGGGGGCCGAGCCGATCCTGCTCGCGGGGCAGACGCTCCAGCAGGAGCACCTCGCGCAGCTCGAGGGGGCGAAGCTCGAAGCGGTCTGGCTCGTCAACCGGTACGTTCAGAAGGCGCTCGAGGAGGATCAGACGACGACACAGGAGGAAGCGCTGCGGGCGGTGTACCGCCGTTTGCGGCCTTCGGACCGCTCGTCGCCGGCGCAGATGGGGGAGTACCTCGAGAACCTCTACTTCCACCCGACGAGCTACCAGCTCTCCGAGGTGGGACGGTTCAAGGTGAACCGCAAGCTGGGGATGGAGCTGAAGCAGCCGGTCCTCTACCTCGCGGACATCGTCCGGACGATCCGCGAATTGGTCAAGGTGCCGGACGACGAGGTCCTCCTCGACGAGAAGGACCACCTGGCGAACAAGAGGGTGCGTCTGCCGGGGGAGCTGGCGGAGAACGCGCTGCGGACCGGGCTGGTGCGGATGGCGCGGATCGCGAGAGACAAGCTGTCGAAGTACGCGCTCGACGAGAAAGACACGATCCGTCGGCTGATCTCTACCCGCACGGTACAAGGGGCGATCAACCAGCTCTTCTACACGGGCCGCTTTTCCCAGTTCCTTGAGCAGACGAACCCGCTGACCGAACTGACGCACAAGCGGAGGTTGAACGCTCTCGGCGGAGGCCTGACGAAGCGTCGCGCGAAGATCGAGGTCCGCGACGTCCACTCGTCGCACTATGCGCGGATCTGCCCGATCGAAACGCCGGAAGGGCAAAACATCGGGCTGATCACGTCCCTCGCCTGCTATGCGAGCGTCAACGAGTACGGGTTCCTCATCGCGCCGTACCGGAAGGTCGTCAACGGGAAGGTGACCGACGAGATCGTCTACCTGATGGCCGATGACGAAGAGCGGCACCTGATCGCCCCGGCGACAGCGCCGGTGGACAAGAGCGGCCGGCTGCTCGGCGAGCGGGTCGAGGTGCGGACCGGGCGTGAGGAGGTGCGGCTCGTGCCGCCGAAGGAGGTCGGCTTCATCGGCGTGTCGCCGAAGGCGCTGGTCGGCGTCTCGTCGGCGCTGATCCCGTTCCTCGAGCATGACGACTCCAACCGGGCGCTGATGGGGGCCAACATGCAGCGCCAGTCGGTGCCGATGCTCAGGCCGGAGGCGCCGCACGTCGGGACGGGCCTGGAGCGGCAGGCAGCGATGGACTCGGGGATGCTCGTCCTCGCGGACGAGGACGGCGTCGTGGAGGAGGTCGATGCCCGGCAGATCGTCTTGAAGAAGGGCCGCAAGAGGAAGGCATATCCTCTCGTTACGTTCGAGCGTTCGAACCAAGACACGATCCTGCATCAGCGGCCGGTGGTCGCCGAGGGGGAGGTTGTCAAGGCGGGGGATCTGCTCGCAGACGGGCCGTCGAGCGACCTCGGCGAGCTCGCTCTTGGCCGGAACCTGCTCGTGGCGATCATGCCCTACGAGGGCTACAACTACGAAGACGCCGTCGTGATCAGCGATCGACTGGTGCGCGAGAATCTCCTCGACTCGATTCACATCGAGGAATTCGAGGTGAAGGCGGAGGAGACGAAACTCGGGCCGGAGGAGATCACCGCCGACATCCCCAACATCTCGAAGGAGGACCTGAAGAATCTCGATGAGGACGGGATCGTCCGCGAAGGGACGGTCGTGCGGACGGCGGACATCCTCGTCGGGAAGATCACGCCCCGAGGCGAGTCGGAGCCGACGCCGGAGGAGAAGATCTTCCGGTCGATCTTCGGCGAGCGGGCGCGCAACGTTCGCAACACCTCGCTGCGGATGCGTCCGGTAGCCGGGACGGCGAAGGTGATCAAGGTCAAGAAGTTCTCGCGCGATCGAGGGGACGAGCTGGACGCCGGTGTGAACGAACTGGTGAAGGTGTTTGTCGCGCAGCGCAAGACGATCGCCCTCGGCGACAAGCTCGCCGGACGGCACGGGAACAAGGGCGTCATCTCTACGGTCCGGCCGATGGCCGAGATGCCGTTCCTCCCCGACGGCACACCGGTCGACATCGTGCTCAATCCGATGGGGGTTCCCTCCCGCATGAACCTTGGGCAGATCTTCGAGGCGAACCTGGGCTGGCTGGCGCAGCTGCGCGGTGAGCTGGTGGCGACGCCGATCTTCGACGGGGCCAAGGAGGAGGAAATCCTCCGCGAGCTGCACGAGGAGCGGGCGAAGGCGGGACTTGCCGAAGGGGACAACTACGACGGGAAGGTCGTGCTGCGCGATGGGCGGACCGGCCTTCCGTTCGAGCGTCCGATCACCGTAGGTACCATGTACATCCTCAAGCTCGAACACATCGCCGACGAGAAGATCCACGCGCGCTCGACCGGGCCGTATGCGCTGATCACTCAGCAGCCGCTTGGCGGCAAGGCGCAGTTCGGCGGGCAACGGCTGGGGGAGATGGAGGTCTGGGCGCTCGAGGCGTACGGAGCGGCGGCGCTGCTCCAAGAGATGCTGACGGTAAAGTCGGACGACACCCGCGGGCGGATCCAGCTCTACAAAGCGATCTTGAAGGGGGAGGAGTTCCCCGAGCCGGGGCTGCCGGAGTCGTTCAAGGTCCTGCTGCGCGAGCTGCGAAGCCTCGGGCTGTACCCACGCGTCTACGATCGAAACGACCATGAAGTCGACATCCCCTAGCGCGGGGGAGGACGGCGAAGAACGAGCGGCGGGGCTCATCTTGTACCGGGGGCGCGGCCGCGGGCGTGAGTACCTCGTGCTTCGCCACCGCGACGGAGGGCACTGGGCGTTCCCCAAGGGGCGGATCGAACCGGGGGAAGATGAGGTGGCGGCGGCTCGCCGCGAGATCGCGGAGGAGACGGGGCTACGGATTGGCGGCATCGTAGAGGGGTTCCGTCGGAGCGTTTCCTACCGGCTGGTGCGCGGCGAGCGAGTGATCGAGAAGACGGTGACGTTCTTCCTCGCCGAGGCGGAGGCCGGGGAACCGAAGCTTTCCTCGGAGCATCTGGAGTTCGGATGGTGCGGTCCGGAGCGGGCGCGGCGGCGGCTGACCCATGGGGAGAGCCGGCAACTGCTCGCGGAGGCGAATCGGCATCTCGATCGGATCGAGGCGGCGGATGCCGTGCCGCGGGGAGCGGATGGCGGAGGATGAAGATGGAGACGAAGCGGGAGTTCGCCGCGCGGCGGGAGCGGCTGATCGAGCTCATGTCTCGTCGTGCGGGGCGGCCGACCAAGCGGTTTCTCGCCCTCGATCGGGAGGTCTACGAAGCGGGGGCGCTGCCGGCGAAGGTGAAGGAGCTCCTTGGCCTCGTCGCGTCGGCGGTCCTGCGCTGCGACGACTGCATCCGCTATCACATCGAGCGGGCGGTGGAGGCCGGCGCCTCGGAGGAGGAGATCGACGAGGCACTGGCCGTAGCGCTTGTGGTCGGGGGGTCGATCACCCTGCCGCATCTTCGTCGTGCTTGCGAGTGCCTTGAGGCGCTCAAGGCAGAGAACTGAGCAGAGACCCATCGCGGTTCGAGGGGCGGCGGCCGCTCGGCCGCGAAAGAGAAGAGGAGGCATGTTCGATGGGCAAGTTGGATTTCATTGGCCGCGCGTTGGCGGACCTACGCGAGAAGGGGCTTTACAACACCATTCGTACGATCGAGAGCGCCTCGGATGGGTGGGTCATGATCGACGGACGCCGGGTGCTCAACCTCTGTTCGAACAACTACCTCGGGTTCGCGAACGACCCGCGACTGCGAGAGGCGGCGAAACGAGCGATCGACGCGTTCGGTGTCGGGCCGGGCGCGGTGCGGTCGATCGCCGGGACGATGAGCCTCCACGTCGAGCTCGAGCGGCGGATTGCGCAGTTCAAGGGGGCGGAGGCGGCGTTGTCGGTGCAGTCCGGGTTGAACACGAACCTGGCGACGATCCCGCTCCTGATGGGGCAGGGGGACGTGATCTTCACCGATGAGTTGAACCACGCGTCGATCATCGACGGTGTGCGGCTGACCAAGGCACAGCGGGTCATCTATGCGCATCGCTCCGCCGCGGCGCTCGCGGAGAGACTCGAAGAGAACAAGGGGATCGAGAAGAAGCTGATCATCACCGACGGGGTCTTCTCAATGGATGGGGACCTTGCGCCGCTCCCCGAGATCGCGGAGCTCGCCGAGCAGTACGGCGCGATCGTGATGGTCGACGACGCGCACGGGGAAGGGGTGCTGGGGGACCACGGGCGCGGGATCGTCGACCATTTCGGGCTGCACGGCCGGGTGGACATCGAATGCGGCACGATGTCGAAAGCGTTCGGCGTGATGGGAGGGTACATCGCGGGCAGCGCCGACCTCGTCGAGTACTTGCGCCAGCAGGCGAGGCCGTTCCTGTTCTCCTCCGCCGCGACGCCGCCCGACGTGGCGGCGTGCATTGCCGCGATCGACATCCTCGAAGAGGATGACTCGCCGGTGCGCAAGTTGTGGGATAACGCCGAGTACTTCAAGAACGCGCTTCAAGAGATGGGATTCGACACAGGGCGGAGCCAGACGCCGATCACGCCGGTGATGCTCGGCGAGGCCGAGACGGCGTGGGCGTTCTCCAAGCGTCTGTTCGCCGAGGGGGTGTTCGGGACGGCGATCGCGTTTCCGACTGTTGCCCGCGGCAAGGCGCGCATCCGCGCGATGCTCTCGGCGGCGCACACGGGGCAGGACCTCGACTTCGCGATCGACGCGTTCGCGCGGGTCGGGCGCGAGCTCGGGGTGATCGGGTAGATGGCGGCAGAAGCGATCCGGACAGCGGGCGCCCCCGCGGCGCTGGGCCCGTACTCACAGGGCATCAAGGCCGGTGGATGGCTGTTCACCTCCGGCCAGATTCCCCTCACCTCGGACGGACGGATGGTCGTGGAGATCGGCGCTGCGACGCGGCAGGCGCTCGAGAACGTCCGCGCGGTCCTGGCGGCGGGCGGCGCGTCGATGAAGGACGTCGTGCGGGTGACGGTCTACTTGCGGGACATGGCTGACTTCGCGGCGGTGAACGAGATCTACGCAACGTTCTTCGAGGTGCCCCCTCCGGCCCGAAGCTGTGTCGAGGTCGCGCGGCTCCCGAAGGACGCCGCGGTCGAGATCGAGGCCGTCGCCTGGCTCGGATGACGAGCGCCGCCGCGGGGACAAGGTTCTTCGACGCCCACTGCGACACCGTGATCAAGGTGCTCGACGCGGGGGCGGACTTCATCCGCGGCGGCGGGGCGCACGTGACGTTCCCGGCGATGCAGCGGGCAGGAATACGAGCACAAATCTTCGCCTGCTTCGTCTTGAGCGCGCGCTTCCCGGGTGCGGAGGCGGAGCGGGCCGAGGCGATGCTCGCGGCCATCGAAGGGATGGCGCGAGAGACCGCGGGGGGGATGCGCATCGTCTACACCGGTGCGGAGCTCTTGGACGCGTTCACCGGCGGGCCGATTGCGGCGATCGCGGGGCTCGAGGGCGCCGATCCGCTTGAGGGGAGGGCGGAGAACCTTCGTGCCTTCGCAAAGCGCGGCGTGCGGGACCTGATCTTCGCGTGGAGGGACAACGCGTTCAGCGGGACGGCGTTTGGGGAGGACACGGGGCTGACGCGGGAAGGGGAGAGGCTTCTCGGGCTTGCCGAGGAGCTTCGCGTGGTGATCGACGTGTCACACCTCTCCGATCTGGCGTTCGACGACGTCTGTCGGATGGCGACGCGTCCGTTCATCGCCAGCCATTCGAACTGCCGCGCGTTGTGTCCGAACCGACGGAATCTGACGGATGGGATGATTCGCGCGTTGTCGGACCGCGGCGGCGTCCTGGGCATCAACCTCGCCCCGGCGTTCCTCGATCCGCAGTGGCATCGTCGGGTCGCTCCACTGCTCGAAGCGTCGCGGGATCCCGCGCTTTCCGAGGCGGAGAGAGAGGGGCTTCGAGAGCAGGCGAGATCGATTCCGCGTCCGTCGCTCGACTGGGTGGGGCGGCATGTGCGCCACGCGATCGATGTCGGCGGAGAGGATTGCGCCGGGATCGGCGGAGATCTCGACGGAATCGATCAGACGCCGCAGGGGATCGGCGGCGTCGCGGACTACGGGCGGCTTGGGGCCTGCCTGCGGGCGGCAGGGCTGAACGAGCGGCAGATCGAGAAGATCTGCTGGCGGAATCTGCTGCGCGTGTTCCGCGAGGTCCTCTCTTAGCGAGCGGCGCGCCACGTGGCGTGCAGCGGGCCGAGCGCGGCGACGTAGCGCGCCGCGAGCACGGCTGGGTCGGTTGACTCCGGGGTGTTGTCCATCGTGGCGTAGGGGACGGAGATGCCGTTCACTTCAAGTCGCCCGCGCGGTCGGCCGGCGATGCTTCCCCAGTCATCGGACCCGTAGGTCCGCTCCATTTCCTCCCGCGGCACGGAGTGGGTGAGGATGCCGTCGCGGCGCTTCTCGTCGTAGCGAGCGATGTTCCGGCGCCACGACTCCTCGAACGGGACCGAGATGTAGAGGATTGCGGCCCGATCGAGAACGCCGGGGGAGAATCGGCGCAATGCGTCGGCGTAACCGGTCGCGCCGCCGCGGGAGAACTCGACAAGGATCGTCCGGTGAAGCAATGGATCGGAGGCGGCGAGCCTTCGATCGAGCTCCCGGCTGACCTTCTCGATCAGGAAGCCCCAGAGGCGGTCGTCGGTCACGGCGTAGTTGCCGTCGCAGCGCTTGGAGTGAAGGCGCGGGTGACCTAGCCCCTCCCAGAGGTCGTCCTCCTCGAAGCGTTGCCAGAGGAGGGGGAAGTCGTCGAGGACGTCGAACGGCGCGATGTGGAATGCCTCGGCGCGCTTTGCCGTCGCGAGATGGGCCATGAAGTCGATGAACTCGCTCTTGCCGCTCGCTGGCCGGCCCAGCAGGAACAGGATGTCGAACGTCTCGGTGAGGCCGCGGCGCGGCGAGCCGTAGGGCAGCTGGAGGACCTCGGTGAGTTGCTCGACGACGCCATGGGCCGGGCGGTCGGCGTCGATGCACAGCGGCGTGATCCGTCGATCAGCGTGCCAGCGGTCGAGTTCGACGAGAACGCGATCGAGCGTCGGGGCATCGATGTCGAATCGGGGAGTGCCACGTGCGGCCTGGCGTTCGATCGAGCGCGCGACCGGGATCTCGAGCCGCACGTAGAGATCGGGATCCGGCGGAGAGGAGAGGAGGGGATCGTAAACGGCGGGGAAATGGGCGTCCCTGAGGGCAATGGCGTAGGCGCGGTGGACTCCGAGGTGAGACTCCTCGAGGCAGAGGAACCCGTGTCCGACCGTCTCGAGGATCCGTTGTCGGCGCGCAGGGAGGGCGGCGACGAGGGCGTCCGCGAGGGCGACGCGGTCGCGGAACAGGTCCAACCGCTCGCGCTCCACAACCTCCTTCACAAGCTCCGGGAAGACGCGCACGTTCTCCGGGTAGAAGCGTTCCAACAGGGCGAGCGTCTCGCTCTTGCCGACGGCCGGAAGCCCCTCGACAACGACGTAGTCCATCGATTCCCTCCTCGCGCGTCGATTGTACGTCGCCTGCTCGAGGATGCCCAGGAGGACACAGCGATCGGCTCGACTTCCCCGAATGCGTCGGTATAATGGCGAGCCAAAGGAGCCTGTGGAATTGAAGAAACTGATTATCGTCGAGTCGCCGACCAAGGCGCGCACCATCGGGCAGTATCTCGGTCGGGAGTATCAGGTCATCTCTTCGCAAGGACACGTCCGGGATCTGCCGAAGAACGAGCTCGGCGTCGACATCGAGCGTGAGTTCGCCCCCAAGTTCGAGACGAAGCGCAGCAAGGTCGTCGCGTCGTTGCGCGAAGCAGCGAAAGGGGCGGATCGGATCTTCCTCGCGACGGACCACGATCGGGAGGGGGAGGCGATCGCATTCGACCTGTTTACGATCCTCCAACGCGTGGTGAAGGACGAGCGGGCATTCGCGCGACCGGTGTTCAACGAGATCACCAAGCCGGTCATCCGCGGCGCGCTGGAATCGCCCGGTGCGATCGACCAGAACAGGGTCGAGGCGCAACGGACGAGGCGGATTCTCGATCGGCTGATGGGATACCTCGTCAGCCCCCTCCTTTCGCGGACGATCGCCGGCAGCCGATTTGCGGGATTGTCTGCCGGGAGGGTGCAGTCGGTCGCGCTGCGCTTCCTGTGCGATCGCGAGGCGGAGATCGCCGCGTTCGTTCCGGAGGAGTATTGGGAGGTGGACGCGCGCCTGGGTGACGGGGACTCGTTCGTCGCCTCGGTTACCGAGTGCGACGGGGGCAAGCTCTCGATTTCGGATGGAGCGTCCGCCGAGCGGGTCGTCGCGGACCTGCGCGCTGGCGGGGAGATCCGCGTCGCGGCGGTCGAGGAGAAGCGGCGCAAGCGGAATCCCGGCCCGCCGTTGATCACGAGCACGCTGCAGCAGGCGGCGTCCTCCCAAGTTGGTTTCACGCCGAAGCGGACGATGGCGGTCGCGCAGGAACTCTATGAAGGGATCGCGCTGCCGGGCGGGACGGAGGGGCTGATCACCTACATGCGGACCGATTCGGTCCGCGTATCCCCGGCGGCGGTGGAGAGGGCGCGGGAGGCCATCGGCCGCACATACGGCGAACGGTACCTGTCCCCGTCCGTGCGCACGTACTCGAACAAGCGGCGGTCCCAGGATGCGCATGAGGCGATCCGGCCGACGGACGAGTCGCGCACGCCGGAGTCGATTGCGTCGCATCTCTCCGCCGATCAGCTCAAGCTCTACGCGCTCATCTACGGGCGGTTCCTCGCGACCCAGATGGCTCCCGCCGTCTACCGCCAGAGGAAGATCGTTCTGACGTGCGGTGCCTACACCCTGGAAGCGTCTGGAAGCGTCCTCGAGTTCGACGGTTTCCTCCGCGTGCTGCCGGAACAGAAGACGAAGGAGAGCGCGGTCCCCAGCGACCTTCGTGAAGGGGATGTCGTCGTCCTCGAGGACCTCGAGGCGCGCCAGCGGTTCACCGAGCCACCGCACCGGTACAGCGAGGCTGGGCTGGTGAACCTGCTGGAGAAGGAAGGGGTCGGACGTCCGAGCACGTATGCATCGATCGTGTCGGTGATCCAGGAGCGAGGGTACGCGGTCAAGGATGGAGGAAGCCTTCACCCGACGCTGCTCGGCCAGATGGTTGTCGACTTCCTGCAGCGCTACTTCGCGGAGACGGTGAACCCCCGTTTCACTGCGCATCTGGAGGAGGATCTGGACGAGATCGAGGAGGGCGGGATGTCGCGGCTCGACGCGCTCAGCGAGTTCTACGGGACGTTCGCTGAACGCCTGTCCGCGCTGGAGAGGGAGATGGAAGGAGACGGGCAGCGGCCGTTCCGCGTGCTGTCCGATGTGCCGTGCCCAGCGTGCGGCGCGCCGATGGAACTTCGGTATTGGAAGGGGTCCTTCTTCCTCGGATGCACCGAGTACCCGGCCTGTCGGAGCACGGTGAACCTGCCGCCGATGCTCCCGGTGCGCTACGAGGCGGGGCAGGTCAAGCTGCGCGATGCGCTCGAGGCCGCCGCGGCCGCGGAGCCGCAAGCGGCGGAGATCCCCTGCCCGGCGTGCGGCGCGCCGATGGAGCTGCGGAGCGGGCGTTTCGGGCGGTACTACAAGTGCGCGAATCCGGATTGCGGTCGTACGGCACCTGTCTCGACCGGGGTGCGCTGCCCGAAGTGTGGGAGCGGGGAGCTGGTGGAGAAGTACTCGGCGAAGCGCCGACGGACCTTCTACAGCTGCAACCGCTTCCCGGACTGTCGCTTCGCGGTGAGCGAGCGGCCTGTCCGTCCCTGCCCGGCGTGCGATGCAGGGGTACTCGTCGAGAAGAAGGACGGCGAGCTGCGCTGCTCGAGCGCCGACTGCGGCTACCGCGAGTCGGCGGCGAGCGGCGGGGGCTAGGCAGCCTCCGCAAGAAGCTTGAACCACTCCAGGCGTCGCTTCAACGACGAATCCTGCAGCTTCGCCAGCGCCTCCTTCTGGATCTGGCGGACCCTCTCGCGACTGATCCCGAACTCGACCCCGACTTCGTCGAGGGTCTTTGGCTGGTAGTCGTTCAGCCCGTATCGAAGCTCAAGGATCCGGCGCTCCCGATCCGTCAGGCGCTCGTCCAGCGCGCGTTCCAGTTCCTGGACGAGGAGGTGTTCGAACGTCTCGCGCTCGGGCGAATCGACCGAAGCATCCTCGATGAAGTCGCCGAGGACGGACCCGTCGTCGTCCTGCCCGATCGGCATGTCGAGGGACGTCATGCTCTGCGCCGTCTTCTTGGCCTTGATGATGTTTTCGACCGTCGTCTCGAGCTCGGCTGCGAGGCTCTCCGGTGTCGGGAGCTCGCCCGTCTCCTTGAGGTAGTTGCGCTCGACCTGATAGATCTTGCGGATCAACTCGTTGATGTGCGTCGGCACGCGGATCGTCCGCGAGCGGTTGGTGATTGCGCGCAGGATCGCCTGCCGGATCCACCAGGTGGCATAGGTCGAGAACTTGTACCCTTTCGTGTAGTCGAACTTCTCGATCGCCTTCATGAGCCCGAGGTTGCCTTCCTGAATCAGATCGAGGAACGGCAGCCCGCAGCCGCGGTACTTCTTCGCGATCGACACGACGAGGCGGAGGTTCGCCTCGGCGAGCTCCTCCTTGGCTTGCTTGTCCCCTCCTTCAATCCGCTTCGCGAGGCGGACCTCGTCCTCACGCGTCAGGAGCGGGACACGGCTGATCTCGCCGAAGTACGTCCGGATCGGGTTGTCCGACCGGGACGCCCGCGCGTCGGCGCGGCGGTCCTCCTCCGGCTTCGCGCTTAGGTTCTTGCTCAGGTTGATCGTTGCCTTTGACTCTCTCATTGACTCTCCCGAGGGCTTGCTGCCTGCAATAACAGACAGAATCGGGACGCCCGAAGGCCCCCGATCCATTTGTTGTCGTTCTCGTAGCTTCCTTCTGACACCGCCTGCACCGGCAGGCATCGACCACAGACGGAGTATATCACATGAGCGGCCGGCTGTGAAGGAACCGCCAGCGATCGTTGGAACCGCACCGTTCGAAGGGAAAAGGCGTCCTAGCGGACCCGGAACCCTCGCACCCCGACGACCGGACTCTCCCCGCCGAACTGGAAGCTGACGATCGCCTGATAGATGCCGGCGGGGAGCGGGGCGCTGTCCGCGGGGTCCATGACGACGACCACCCGACGTGCCCCCGGTAGGATCTTGAATTCCTCCGTGCGGCCGGCGCGCACCGAGTCGCCGGTTCGATCGATGACCTCGATCGCGCCGGTCACGACCAGCTCGACGGTTCCCGTGTTCTCGAACGTCGCTTCGATCATGAGCGGATCGGTCTGAGGGACTTCGACTCCGATGACCTGCCCGTCGAGCCGACCGGTTCCGAGGGCGGTGACATAGACCTTGATCGCAGCGCGGTAGATGCTTAGGACGCGCGTGCCGGCCTGCTCGACGACCTGAGGTTGCGACTCGACGAAGACGGCGCTCCAATACGTGCCGTCAGCTCCGATGGGTGCGTCCACGGTGAGCGTCACGCTGTGGCTTTCGTTCGGCTCGAGCACCACGCGATCGTGCGATAGGACGATCCAATCAGCGTTTGATCGATTCACGGTGTCGAATTGAGCGCCGGAGGGGTCGACGCTCTCGAGCGCGACCCGCTCCGAAAACGTCTCGTAGAGCGTCAGCCCGGAGAAGGCGACAGCCGTCCGGATGGTGAGACGGACGGTCGCCCGGCCCTCGTCGTCGATCGACTCGACCGTCCGCTCGACCCGAATCTCCCCGCCGGTCGAGGCGAACGTCCCGGCGGCGGCGACCCCCGGGGCGATCCGGTCAGCTGGACTTCCCGCGCCATCGATCTGCGGAGAGGCCGACTGGAAAGCCCCTCGCACCGCGAGGTCGTCCGTTGTGCGGAGGACGGCGGCGTAGCGGACGGTGAGCGTCTCCCCGGCGACGAATGCGCGCTCGAAGACCCACCGCGCGCCGTTGCGCGGGACTCCCCAATCATGTTCGCCGTCCGCGAGTCGCAGCCAATCGCCGATGTAGAGCTGGAGTTCCTCCCGTTCGTCGGTATCGTTGATCAGGGTCAGCGTGTAGGTCTCCTCGGTTCCGGGGGCCTGCTCTACGTGCAGCGCGGCGGGGAGGACCCGGACCGCGTGGGCGGGGAGGGTGGTGGCGATGAGGAGCAGCACCCCGACCCCGGCGCCCCAGCTCACTCGGCGCTTGATCATGCCTGGCGTCTCCTTTCCGATGGGGTTTGGGCTAGTCGCCCGCCGAGACCGTGAACGCGATTCCGAGGGAGTAGGCTCCCTCCGGCAGGCCGGCGAGGTCCGCCGGATCGATCGTGAGCGCGTAAGAGACTTCAATCTCGGTCGTCCCGGTCTCGGCGGCGTACGTCCCGAACTGCACGTTGAACACACGCCGAACGACATCCTCCTCCGCGCCGGGAGGGATGTCGAAAGAGAGGTGATGGTCGAGCGTCCAGTTGGACGAGGTGCTCGTCACACGCAGCTGCGTCGCCGTATCCCCCGCCACGCGGCCGGCGGCGAGCAGCAGCGGGAAGGCGACCGACGCGCCGCGAACGACAATGACCGAAATCGCCGAACCAAGGCAGTGCGGGCCGTCAACGGCTCCGAAGCTCGTCCCTCCGCTCTCGCTCGCTACCGCCGCCCGGAGCGATCCCGTTCCCCATTCCCCCATCAGCCATAGGCGGAAATGCTGAGTCCTGCTGTCGATCGGGAACCGCAACCCGCGAAACGGCTCGCTTTCCCAGCCGTACGAGCTGGAGGCCTCTCGATCGATCGATGCGTCGGTCAAGCAGTCGTGCGCTTCGAGGACCCAGAACGAGGGAAGAGGGGCGTGCGGATGGGTGCTCACGCGGTAGGTGAGTCGCGTCAGGTCCCACTGCGCGTAGTACAACTGCGACTGGAGGATGATCTCGGTCCTGCCGACCTCCCCTCCCGCGGCGGGGATCGGGACCGCCATCAAGAGAAGCGCCAACGCGAGCGGCCAGCTTAACCTCAGCGGCGCGTGCTTCGCCTGCGCCATGTGTCCTCCGTTTTCACCCATGTCGGCCCCGTGGGATCCTGCCAGATCCGATCCTTCCTTCCGACGGGCGGCGGTAGCCGCCGCACGCTACCGGTCACTGCGGAACAAGCTATGCAGGAGGTCCTGCTGCACGTCGGCCAACCGCTCGAGGGCGGACGCGAGCCGGATGCGCTGCTCGATCGGGAAGGGGGAAGGGCGCTGGCTTCGGATCCGCTCCAGATGGATGCGAGGGCTCGGGTCGTTGGCGCGGTGGGCGGCATTGAGCGAGATGTAGCTCAGCGCGCCCCGCGCTTTGAGAATCTCCGTCAGCCCCTCCTCGGTGATGTTGACCGTCTCCGCGAGCTCCGCGAGGCTCGGCAGTTGCCCGGATTCGCGCAGCAGCCTCCCTTGCGCGAGTTCGATCTGGTGGTTGAGGTCCTGCATCCACTGAGGGATCCCGGCGCGCCTGCATCGGCCGCGGATGTGGTCGCGGATCTCTCCTCGAATGAGGTTCTCGGCGTATTCGCTGAACGTCCGGCCGCGGGACAGCTCGTGGTTGTGCACCGCGTTGAGAAGGCCGAGATAGCCGGCCCGAAACAGCTCCTCCGCGTCGAACCCGCTGGTCGCGAACATCGAGGCGATGATCTCGCGGATCGTCTGCTCTCCTCGCTGGAGGAGCTCGTCGCGGGCGGCGCGGGCCTGATCGTCGGAGCCGTTCAGATGGCGGGAAAGCTCCTCCAGGCCGCAGTGGGAGGGATCAGCCGAGTCGGCGGTCATGAGCCGAAGGAGAGGTCGAACCCGAAGGTGACGCGTTGGATGCCCGAGAGATCGAACTGCGCCTCAGTGAAGAGGACGACGCCGTAGAGCGTGACGTCCGCCCGCAGGCATTGGCCGGAGAAGCCCGCCGCGCTGAACGTCGTCAGGCTCACGAAGGAGACGGGGTCGAAGGTAGCCTCGATCGCGATGAGCTGCCGCGTGAAGAGCAGCGAGCCGTTGAAGTCCGTTTCGGCCGTGACGCGGACCCCGCAGAGCTCGAACGATGCCGCGAATGCCTGCCCGCCGAAGACGATCGGGATGAGCGAGGGGGCTGAGGTCTCCGCGAACCACGTGTGCGAGGTGAAGCGGACCGCGTCGATCCTCAGATCGACGAGGAAGCCGAGGTCGGTGAGCGTGAACGTGCCGTCGAGTCCCATCGTCGCAAGGAAGCTGAGGGCGGGGTCTTCGAACCGATAGCCGAGCTCGAAGAACACCCGTGCCAGCCCAAGGTAGTCGAACCAAGTGGTGTTGCTCGCGATCAGCCCGTTGAAGTCGGCCTCCAGGCGAACGAGCTGCTCCTCGAAGTAGAACCCCGGCGCGATCGTGACGCGGCGGTCGGGGGGGGCGCTGCACAGCGTTGCGAGGTGATCGGTGAGGGCGAGGAGCTGATGCGAGAACGGCGCCTCGATCCCGCCGAGAAGCTGCACCAGGTCGACCGCGCCGAAACCTGTCAAGCTGGTGATCGAGAACCCACACAGGATGCCGCTTGAGAGCTCGATCACCGCCCCCATGCTGTACGACGGGGTTTGCGGTGGGCCGATGTCGGCGAGGAGGAAGTCGATCCCGATATCGACCCCGGCGATGGAAAGGTCCAGCCCGAGACCGTTCCAGTCGAAGCGCGGGTCGAACGACAGCTCGTCCGAGAGGCGCACGGCCCCCAGATCCATCCCGAGGAGCACCCGCTGCGATTGGAACCCGAACAGGTCGAACGTCGTTGCGGAGGCGAACGAGAACCCCGAGACGCCAAACGCGAGCTCTAGATCTGCGGCGATGTTGAACGATGTCGGCGGCACGGGGGTGTACGTGATCCCCAGTCCGACGAAACCGGAGAACCCGACGTCGGCCGCCGTCAGTGCCCCGCCGCCGACGAGCGATAGCAGGACGGCGCACGTCGCGATCCGCGTCGATAAACGTCGCATGGTGACCTCCTCGTCTTGCACCGACAGCGTACGCGCGGCGGAATCGACCAGCCCGGAAACGGGCGAGGTAGTCCGCGTGGCTTTGTCCCCGCAGCGGGTGACGGATGTACGGGGCGGAGGGTGGAAGCGGGCGGGACGAGCTCCTATCCGCTTTGCTTGTCGATCTCCATGACCGACAGGACGAGTCCCGTGAGCAGTTTGGGGTAGAAGTCGGTGGACTTCTGCGGCATCTTCTCCCCGTGGTTTGCGACCCGGATCACCTCGTCGGCTCCGGTCGCGTTCAGGAAGAGGAACAGCTGCTCGTCTGCACGGTCGACAGCGCGGATCCCGCGAGCCGGGTCGACGGTGTAGGTGATGTTCCGTTGCTCCTCGAGGGCGGTGGCGTCGATCCCGAGCAGCCGCTCGAGGATCGCTGCGTGAAGGATCGTGACGTCGAGTCGCTTGGAGTCCGCCGACCGATTCGCTTCGACCAGGTCCTCGATCGCGGACGGATCTCTGAGCGTCAACGTCGCCCAGCCGCCCCCGGTGTAGCAGCCGAACGTGTGCGCGATCCGTCCGGCTTCCGTCGCCGCCGCCATCGCCTCGAACGAACGGTGCCGCGTGACGTGGAACTGCTCGGCGGCGGCAGAGAGGAACCCCTCGGGCGAAAAGCCGATTAGACCGTGGATCAGCCGGTGGATCGGGCGGATCGAGATCCCCGGTTCGGCGATGTTGAACAGCGTCATCATCCGTGCGTCGAAGGACTCGGGTGCCGCCGGCCTCCAGCCGTTGGCGAGGCCCTCGTTCATGTAGTTCACCGCCGTCTCATAGCGGTGGTGTCCGTCGGCGATGTAGAGGTCGAGGTCGGCGAGCGCCGCCTGAACGCGAGAGATCGCGGTCGGATCGTCCATGCGCCAGACGCGGTGGGCGTTGCCGTCCGCGTCCGCCGCCTCGATCAGCGGCGCGGTGCCGTCGATCGCGCGCGCGGCGATTCGATCCGCCTCCCGCTTTGGATCGGAGTAGAGCATGAAAATGTGGCCGAAGTTCCCCTCCGTCGCCCGCAGCAGCTTGAGGCGGTCTTCTTTCGGCCCCTTGAGCGTTCGCTCGTGCGCGTGGACCTTCTCCGGCTCCAGCCTGCCAAGCGCGATGATCCCCTTGCGCGTCAGCCGCTCCTGCGCAAACGTGTACTCCTGATGGTAGGCGTACAGCGCCGGCCGGTCATCGCGCAGGAGGATCCCTTCGTCGAGCCACTGACGCAGGTACGCGGCGGCGCGTGTGTAGATGTTCACGGACTCCGTATCGGTCGATTCCGGCTTGCCCTTCGTGATTCGCACGATGTTGTACGGGCTGCGCGCGTAGCAGGCTTCCTGGGTCTCGGGATCGATCCGATCGTAGGGCGGCGCGACGACGTCGGTGATTCGGCCTACCTTGAGCGGGTTATAGCGAACTGCGCGGAACGGGATGATCGTTGCCATGGGTCTCCTCGCCTGGGGGCTATCGGGTGGACTTCGCGAAGCGGATGACGATGTCCGCGGCCTCGCGACCGACCCGCCCCTGGGCCTCTGCGGTCGAGGCGCCGATGTGCGGGGTGAACGACACGGCATCGAGGGCGAGCAGCGGATGATCCGCTGGGGGGGGTTCATTCGCGAACACGTCGAGCGCGATCCCTGCGACCTTGCCGCTCTGGACGGCGGCGAGGAGCGCCGCCTCATCGACGACCCCTCCGCGGGAGCAGTTGACGATCCGAACCCCTGGCTTCATCTTGGCGAACTGCGCTTCGCCGATCGTCGCCCCGGTGGACGGGTCGAACGGGATGTGAAGCGAAATGAAATCGCTTTCGGCCAAGAGGCGGTCGAAAGGCACCATCGGCGCGATCTGGGGCACGGGGCTCCCCTTGAGGAAGGCGTCATGGCAGATCACCCGCATCCCGAGCGCGTTCGCCTTCTTCGCCAGCAGCTGGCCGATGCGGCCGATGCCGACGATCCCGAGCGTCTTGCCCTCGATCTCGACCCCCTCGAGCTCCTTCTTCTCCCACTTGCCGGCCTTCATCGAAGCGGTGGCGCGGCCGATGTGCCGCGCAAGGGAGAGGGTGTGCCCGAGGGCCAGCTCCGCGACCGAGTTGGAACTCGCCGCCGGGGTGTTGTGCACCTCGATCCCGTGCGCCGCAGCGCGTTTCGCGTCAACGTTGTCCAGCCCGACCCCAGCGCGGACGATCAGCTTGAGGTTTGTCGCTGCGTCGAGGATCTCCGCGCGGAGCTTCGTCGCGCTGCGGATGACGATCGCGTCGTACGCCCCGATTTCCGCTTTCAGCTCATCGGGGGGGAGGCCCGTCCTCTCGTCCACCTGCAGGCCGGCGTCGCGCATCGCCGCCACCGCCTCTGTTGCCAGCCGATCGGACACGAGAACTCGAAACGCCATGTTCCCACCTCCCTACAGGCCGAGGACCGTCTCGGCAGCGCGCAGCACCCCTTGGACCTCGTCGAGCTGCGTGTCCCCCATGTGAGCGATGCGGAACGTCTTGCCCTTCAGGTCTCCGTAGCCGCTCGAGATCAGCAAGTTATACTCGTCGCGCAAGCGCTTGATCAACGCTGCAGCGTCGATGTTCCGCGTGTTCTTGATGCACGTGACGGTCGGCGACCAGTAGCCCGGTTCAGGGTAGATGTCGAAGTGCTCCTTCGCCCAGCGCTGCACCTCCGCTGCCATTCGCGCGTGCCGCGCGAAGCGGCTCTCGATTCCCTCCTCGAGCATGTCGTCGAGCTGCGCGTCGAGCGCGAAGAGGTGCGGGATGGCGGGGGTGGATGGGGTCTGGTTCTTCAGGTGGGACTTGTGCATCAGCGGCAGGCTGAAGTAGTAGCTGCGAGGCGGGACGGTCTTCGCCCGCTCAAGGGCCCGTTCGCTCACCGCCGCGACGGCGAGGCCAGCCGGCAGCGCGAACGCCTTCTGGACGCCGGCGAGGACGAAATCGATGTTCCACGCGTCGGTATCTATTCTCACTCCGGCCATCCCGCTGACCGCATCCACGAGGAGGAGCACGTCCGGATATCGTCGGACGATCTCGGAGATGCCCTCGAGCGGGTTGAGCATGCCGGTCGAGGTCTCGTTGAACACGAGGGTCACCGCGTCGTACCGCCCGGTCGCCAACTGCTCGTCGACCATCTCCGGCTTGATCGCGACGTCCCATGCGATCTCGAACGCATCGCACGGAACCCCATTTCCCACGGTGATTTCGTGCCAGCGCTTCGAGAAGGCGCCGTTGACCAGATTGAGACAGCGCTTGGCGACGAGGTTGGTGATCGCCGATTCCATCGCCCCCGTGGACGAGGACGTGAACAACAGGACCGGCTTCTTGGTGTAGAGGAGCTGTTGCAGTTTCGGCTGAATCCGAGCGTACAGCTCCGAGAATTCCGGCGCTCGATGGTAAATCTGCGGCGTCGCCAGTTCCTTGAGGATCTCAGCGCGGACCTGGGTCGGCCCGGGGGTGAACAGCCTCTTGAACATCTCCGGCCTCCTGAACGCGAGGTTCGTCTTGCTGCGGGATGAGGATACTCCGCGGATCCTGCGGCCGCAACGGGAGATTACCCGGTGCGAGGGCCTGCAGCGATCCGGCTGGCTTGCCCCCCTCCGGACCGCTACAATCGCTGCGCGGCGGAGAAGGAGGAACGATGACTCCGACGATCGGATATGTGATCGTCATCGGAGGTGCAGTCCTGCTCTGGGTGGGGCTGACGTACAACCGGCTGGTGCGCCTTCGCGTGCGCGCCGAGGAGTCCTGGCGTGACATCGACACGCAACTCAAGCGGCGCTGGGACCTGATCCCGAACCTCGTGGAAACGGTCAGAGGGTACGCATCCCACGAGGCGACGACGTTCGAGCAGGTGACGCTGGCGCGATCCCGAGCGATCGATGCGAGCACCCCGCGCGAGCAGGCGGAGGCGGAGGCGGGGCTCAAGGGGGCGCTCAAGTCGCTGTTCGCCGTTGTCGAGGCGTACCCGGAGCTGAAGGCAAACCAGAGCTTCCTCGGGCTCCAGGAGACGTTGGAGCAGGTGGAGGACGCTGTCCAGCGGTCCCGCCGCTACTACAATGCCGTCGTTCGTGACTACAACACGATGATCCAGACATTCCCGCGCAACCTGATCGCCGGCCCGTTCGGCTTCCGTGCGCGTGAGTTCTACGCCCTGCCGGGAGAGGAGCAGCGGGAAGCACCGGCGGTTCGGTTCCGATGAGAGCGTCGGTCGTCGTGGTGCTCCTGCTGGGGGGGCTCGCGGTCATGGCCCCGCCGAGCGCGGCGAGCCTCGAAATCACCGCGTTCGACGTGGTGATCTCCCTCGACGAGGCGGGAGTTCTGCGCGTCATCGAGACCCTCGTCACCGCGTTTCATACGCCGCACCACGGCATTGAGCGCAGCATTCCCGTGTCCTACCGCGACCTGCGCGGCGCGAACGTGGCGATCGACCTCGACCTCGTCGGGATCACGCTCAATGGCGGACCGGTTCCGTTCACCGCGCGGCGTGTCGGCCGGACGCTCCATCTGCGGATCGGAGATCCGGACCGAACGATCGTCGGCACGTACACCTACGCGATCACTTACACCGTCCGGCGGGCCATCGTCTTCCACGACGACTACCTCCAGTTGTATTGGAACGCCACCGGGAACGAGTGGGAGGTGCCGATCCGGCGCGCCACCGCGACCCTGATCCTGCCCGAGACGGTCGATCGGTCTCTCGTCGGGACGATCTCCTACGTCGAGAGGTGGGGCAGCGCGGCGCGCGGCGAGCCGGCGAGCGTGACCGAAGCGGGCGATTTCGTTTTCGCCACCGGCCGGCTCTCCCCTGGCGAGGGCCTGACGATCGATGTGTCGGTCCCGCGCGATCAGCTTCCGATCGATGCGCCGTCCGCCGGCGAGCGGCTCCTGTGGTTCGTCTCGGCCAACTGGTATGTCTGTCTGCCGATCCTCGCGCTGGTCGGGATGAGCGTCTTGTGGTATCGCGTGGGAAAGGATCCGCGCAAGGGGTCGATCGCGCCGGCGTTTGAGCCCCCCGCGGGGATGCATGCGGGTGAGGCTGGCGTGCTGATCGACGACCGCGCCGATCTGCGTGACCTCAGCGCGATGCTGATCGGGCTCGCGGTGAAGGGACACCTGAGAATCGAGGAGACCGACGGGGAGGCGGGACTCGCCGACCGCGTGCGCGGATTTCTCGGCCGGCCGGCGACCGACCATCGATTCGTCAAGACCCCGTCTCCCACGAGCGACCTCTCCGAAGCGGAGCGGCTCTTGCTCGCCGGGATCTTCGACGCCGAGCATCCGGAGGCCCGCACGCTCTCGTCGCTCGAGACCCGGTTCCACGTGCACCTCCCAGCGATCAAGTCGAAGCTCTACGGTGGGCTGATCGAGAAGGGCTACTACCCGACGAACCCGGAACGGACGCGCCGCTTCTACTTCACCCTCGGGTCGGTTGGGTTAGCTGCCGGGGTCACTGCCGGTTTGTACGTTCAATCCCTCTACCTTGGGGTCGCCTTGGCGCTATCCGGCGCGGTCGTTCTCGCGTTCGCGCCGATCATGCCGCGCAAGACGCGGCGAGGGGTCCGGGCGTACGAGGAGCTGCTTGGCCTGTCCGAGTACATCCGGCGGGCGGAGGTCGATCGGATCGAATACCACGACGCGCCGAAGAAGAGCCCTGAACGATTTGAGAAACTCCTGCCCTACGCGATCGCGTTGAACCTCACCTCGATCTGGGCGGCGCAGTTCGAAGGGCTGCTCACCGAGCCGCCTGACTGGTACGCAGGGCACGCCCCCGTGTTCCGCGCGAACCTGTTCGCGGCGTCGATGCTCCATCTCACACGCGGGGCGGAGCGTTCCTTTGCGTCCGCGCCGCGCGCGGCTCCGAGCGGCCGGTCGGCGTGGGGGGGAGGCAGCTCCTTCGGCGGAGGGTTCTCCGGTGGCGGCTTCGGCGGAGGGGGCGGACGGGGCTGGTAGATGCGGGCGTGCCCCGGTAAGATGCGCCGTGGGAAGGGGGATCGGGCGATGCGGCGATCCGGGATGGAGCAACGGCGAATCCTGCTGGCAGCTTGTCTGGTTGGGGTCGTCGCTGTAGCGTCCGCGTTGGTTGCCTTCCCCGCGGACGCGGTCAGCCGGTCCGTCCTCTGGGACGCCTCGGCGCCGCTCACCTGGGCTCAGTTCCAGGCTGCGCCCCCCGCGGACGCGGCAAGACGAGCCGACGCAGCGGCCATCCACATGACCCTTCGCTGGCACGCGACGTACTCGATGGTCTCTCGGGGAAGCGGGTGGAGCGGGTCCGTCGACAGCGTGACGGTCACGAACGCGATGGATCCCTCCCTGTCCTGGGTCGTCCCCGGCAAGGCGACCGGCGCCGTGCTCCGCCATGAGCAGGGGCACTTCGACCTCAATGAGGTCTACCGGCGCAAGCTCGAGCTTCTTCTGCCCTGCCTTCGGGCGGAGGACGCGACGCAGGCGGGGCTCACGGCGAAGCTCGGCGAGCTGATCCGGCAGGAAGCGGGGAAGGTGTTGGCGAGGGTCGAGGAGATCCACGCTCTCTACGACGTCGACACGCGGCACGGGAACGAAGGGGAGGCGCAAGCCCTCTGGCAGTCGAAGATCGCTTCGTGGCTCGATCGGCCGTTGACGGCTCC
>Ga0068714_10001998_pt1 | contig 27529 bp, 22 predicted proteins | sample MTBNYHSulfiMetaG_FD_62988 | JGI IMG/M metagenome (GOLD analysis project Ga0068714, IMG submission 62988) | Enrichment culture microbial communities from rom New York Harbor, USA that are MTBE-degrading - MTBE-NYH (New York Harbor Sulfidogenic)... | ecosystem: Environmental > Aquatic > Marine >... | reverse complement strand
GTCGACGGAATCAACCGGATGAAGACGGCGCCCGTCCTTGCGGGTTGCGCCCTGGTCATTACCTACATTCTTCTCACAAATCCCAAGATCCCGGCCATGTTTGTGCTCTTGATCATCGGGATAGCCTCCGCCGTTATCATGAACCCCGAATTCATGACGGAACTGGCAAAAATCCATATCGGCTTCAAGCTGCCGGTTTTCAGTATCCCTATGATTTCGTGGAACGATATCATTACCGGCACATTGCTCTTTACAATTCCTCAGATCCCGCTCACTCTAGGCAACGCGGTGATCGCAATTGTTGCCGAAAACAACGAGCTGTTCCCCGATAGGAAGGTAACCGAGGAGAAGATTGCGGTTTCTCAAGGTATCATGAACCTGGTTTCGCCCCTCTTCGGCGGCATTCCCATGTGTCACGGAGCAGGCGGAATGGCGGGCCATGTGCGCTTCGGAGCCAAGACGGGCGGGGCTCTGGTTATTCTTGGCAGCATCCTCATTTTCATTGCCCTCTTTTTCAGCGATTCCGTCTCTATTCTCTTCAAGATATTCCCCAATTCGATTCTGGGCGTCATCTTGTTCTTCGCTGGTTCGGAACTGGCCATCGTGGTGAAAGACATAGGAGACAAGAAAGCCGATTTCTATGTGATGCTCATCGTGGCCGCCTTTGCTATGTGGAACATGGGCGTGGCGTTCCTCGTCGGGGTCATTTTGGACAACTCGCTCAGACGAGGGTGGCTCAAACTATAAAAGCGGTGAGTCGGCTAGTCGGTGAATTGCAGACTGAAAAATTGTCTTGACAATTCATCCGCCCGGTCGATTGGCGTGTTCGCCAACTCACCATTCACTGTTTTTCTTGAGTGAGGTTTTGAAAATGGACCTTTGGAGCTTTTTTCTGGGTTTCATATCGGCTTTCGTATTTGTGGCGCTCGCGCTTGCTGCGGTCTATTTCCATTTGAAGAAGTCCAGGAACGGTGCAAGCGGCATCAAAGGATATCTTGATCTGATTCCGGATCTCACGGAGGACCAACGCGCTCTCGTCCAGGAAATCCGCCATACGTTCCTGCCAAAGGTCGGCCGGATCCGGGAAAACCTGCGCCGTGAGCGGAAGGAGCTTGCAAGACTACTTTTTGTCGATCCACTCGACAGGAATCGAATCCAGGCCATAGCCCGGCAGATCCTGTTGCATCAGTCGGACCTGGAAAACGAGGTGATCGAGCACATTCTGGAGGAAAAAGAGATTCTCTCTCCCGCCCAGCAGAGGAAGTTCTACGAGATCATCGTCGAGCAGTTCTCCTCGGGTGGACTTGGCGTCCATGATGTGCGAGGCAAGATCTAGACACAAGCGAATTTCTACCGGAGCGGTCTTCACTTTGCATTTTCCCGTCCATCGAAGGCCGACAAGGAGAGCGTAACCAGCGAACAAGCAAGCGAACAACTGCTTAAAGCCCATCGACATCGACGAACTGGAGCGCACGGTTGCCTCGATCCTTGGCGATGCCACCAACAAAGCTTGAATAGTTCTGAACGCGATGTTGATCAAGCAATAGCACGATCAAAGCGACCGGAAGTCTCAAATAAGACGATCTTGGTTGACACGGAAACGAATATCAGCTAAAAAATCATAAAGTAATCAAGGCAATGAAGTCTGCCTGAACCGCCCATAAGCTCTGGGATGATGACTTCTACCCGATCAGGTGGGGTGGAAGCTTCAATCGCAGAGAAAAACTGCCTCACCTGCTAAGGCCGGTGGGGCTTTAACATTTTGGGACGTGGCTAAAACCCTGCACCAGCCGGGCTGTGCGGGGTTTCCCATTTTAAGGAGGACAAAAGATGATGCTCGACATCTTCCGACAGCGGCGTCAGGACCTGCTTAACGCACTAGGTGGCCTCAAAGGTTTGGCAGAACTTCGTGCAGATCAGACCATTTTGGAAAGCGTGGAAGAAATTAGCCGCAAGCTCGTGGAAAACCGGTTCTATCTGGTTGTGCTGGGCCAGTTCAAGCGAGGCAAAAGCACTTTCATCAACGGCCTGCTTGGCACCCAATTGTTGCCGACCGCCATCGTGCCCCTCACCTCCATTGTTACGATTCTAAGCTATGGGGATTCGGAATGTATAGAGGTGCATTTTCAGAACGGAGAAAAGCGATGTGTTCCCCGTAATGAGCTGGTCAATTACGTCACTGAAAAGGGAAATCCCGGAAACGAGAAGCAGGTGATGCAGGTGCAGATCACTTATCCGTCAGCGTACCTGAAGGACGGTGTGCATATTATCGACACACCCGGTGTCGGGTCGATTTTTTCCGACAACACTCAGGTGACTTACAACTTCCTGCCCAAAGTTGATGCCGCCCTGTTTCTCCTTGCGGTTGATCCACCCATCAGTCAGGCTGAGATTGAGTTCTTAAAGGATGTCAAACAATATGTTGAAAAGATTTTCTTTATACAGAACAAAATTGACTACATGGATGAAGCGGATCGCCTGGAGTCCATGACCTTCTCCAAAAAGGTGATCGAAGAAGCGCTGGGCGACGGTAAAATACGTATTTATCCGCTTTCCGCCAAGCTGGCTCTAGATGGCAAGTTGAACGCAGACGACGAAATGTTGCAGCGCAGCTTTATGCCCCAATTCGACCGGGTACTGGGGGAGTTCCTGACCCGGGAAAAGGGCAAAATCCTCCTTCAGTCGGTGCTGCAAACCGGGCTCAAGTACCTCTCGGACGAAGAGTTTGCCATTAAGCTGGAACAAAAGGCCGTGGCCACTCCGCTCAAAGATTTGGAGGAAAAGATCCAGTTGTTTGACAAAGAGCTTAAGAGAATACTGGAGCAAAAGCACGACAATGACTACCTCTACGAAGGTGAGATCAAAAGGCTCATGGACTTCCTGGATCGCGATATGGACCGGTTCCGCAAGGATAAGATGCCGGAATTGCTGCGAGAACTGCAGAAAAGTGGAGAGAGCAATCGTCACCTGCCGACCACGGAATACGTCAAGCTCATGGAAACTGCGCTTCGCGAAGGTGTGGTGGGCACCTTCGACGAATGGATCGTGCGACAGGAAGAACGCCTCAACCAGGAGTATGCAAAAATCTCCAAGCGTTTTTCCGATCGTGCCAACGAGATTATTGAAAACCTGCAGGCGGCTTCCGCCAAGTTGTTCGATGTTGCCGTTGAGCGGGTGTCAAGCGATGAGGCAATCAGCAGCGACACTCGCTTCTATTATCTTCTGGGAGACCAACCCCGCTTTTTCGATATCGAGGGGGCGTTAGACTTTCTGTCTCATCGTCTACTACCCAAAAGCATCTCCCAGACAATAGTCTTAAAGGACATTCTGAAGAAACTGCCGGCACGAATCGACGCGAACTGCGGTCGTGTGCGCGGCGACTTCAAGTACCGCATCCAGCAGAGCTTTCTCAAGTTTCGCTGGAATCTAAACGCCAAAATCGATGCCACCGCCGAAAGCATTCGGCAGGCTCTGCAAAAAGCGATGGAGATGAAAAAGGCCGGTGCTTCGGAACTGGCGAAGCTGACCGAGCAACTGGAGCAGCAATGGCGCAAAGCCGAAAGTCTCAAAAGCAGTTTTCATGGGATGAGCAGTTCCCTTGGTGAGCTTTAGGCGCCAAGGTTGCTCATGGAGCATTGCGGGTGTTGGCTTGGTTTTCAACTTCCAAACAACGCAACGTTGGATGGGCCTCAACGGGCAGACTCCAGAATTGATGATTGCAGGTGTGGGCCGGCAGTCAGTAGATGCGTTGACAGCCAGCACGCCGGAGAGACAGCGGAACGCTCACCTGCTGCTCGCCGGGTCAGCGCTTTGGACTGGGTGGTTAACCAAGGAGGTGATGCCATGATGGAAACACACGACGATGTTTTGCGGGAAAAGCATCTGCCGCGGGTGGGACAAACCGTTCGCAGCAAAAAGTACGGGACTCTTTGGCGGGTCATGGAAAAACGGGAGGTTTGGCAAGATACTTCAGATGACCCTGAAACCGGCGATCCGCGCATGATCCCGGCGATTTACCTTTGTTACTGGAAAATCAGGCCGGGAGTGCTGCCGGGTATCGGGAAAATGATGGGCTATGCCTACACCCTTCATGACACTAGCTTTGAGACCAACTGGGAGGTGGTTGAAGAGCAGAAGTAATAGAAGAGAGAAAGCGTGAGATCGAATGCCGACAAAAAAACCGGGGACTTGACTGAGCTTGAGAGAAGATGGATACATGCCGGCCCGCTTGTTCAAGTTCCGTCGGTCCCTACAACGTTGTCGGGAGTACCAATTTGTGAAATTTCCGGTCTGTCCATTCTACGAATCCGACAAAGCCATTTTTGAAAACGGGCCGCCTTCGTCAGATATGATACCTATCCAGTGACGGAAGGTTATTTATTGATAATCCCCAAGTGCCATTTTGCAGATTTTTTGATTCGACCGAGGAAGAGCTGGTGCCATTTCGAGGCTTGTTGCGGCAGGCCAAACAACTGCTGAGCGACCGGTTCCGACCGGACGGATACAACATCCGCATAAACTGTGGCCTCGTGGCAGGTCAGACCATCCCACATGTCCATGTTCATCTGATCCCGAGGTACAAAGGAGACGTGGATGATCCCACGGGAGATGTCCGCGGGGTCATTCCGGTAAAACAGAAATATCCGTCGAGCGGGTTTGAATTTTAGTAGCATTAGTGGATCGCACACCAACTATTCCTTACAATTCGATATCTTCATCCCACCCCACCGAGACTTGTTTGTCGCCGACACTGTGCACCAATCCTCGCCACCAAGCGTCTTTTTCGTCTTGATTCAAAGTGTATCCTTCGCGGGCATCCCTTTTGATGGCGTAGTTTTGCATATCTTCTGCAATCTCGGCGAAGCGACGGGCGGCTTGGGCAAGCAAGAATCTCCTTATCGGAGCTGAACTCGCAGAGCTGCTGAGCATGTCAAGGTGGCGCAGACAGAGCCCCTGCGATGCGGTATAAGCTTTTCGGCCTCGCTCGGTTTGGATGAAGTCGGTTAAGTGGCGAACAAAACTTTTCTCAACGTTTTTCACGAGCCGGCACACCTCACAGGCCTTTGAGCTATTTGCCAGGGCCTGCGCAGAGGCGGCTGCGGCCCCTGAATTCGCTTTCAAGAGTTTTTCGAGCTCGCCGGCCAGCCGCTCCATGATTTTCGGGAGCCCCTGGGAGAGGCCCCGAGGCGAAGAAACCGCGGCGAGTTGCCAGGTGTGCAGGGGGCAGAAACCAAGGGAGGCCGCGTAAGAATGTTGGGCGTTGTCCTGAGTTGCAAGAGCATATTGACACTCAGCAAAGAACTCGTGTGCAGACTTAAACATTCTGTCACAAACAGGGCACCCCCGTGTTTGCATGCTCTGGGTCAGATCATCCGGGCTGCCGGAGGCCACTTGGGCAGCCATGCGGGGGCTGGTCGCTGGCATGTTCAGCGAAGCTGTTGCCGAAGCTGAATCGCGGGTAGTTTCGACGAATGGTGCCTCCCGGGGTGGCTCGGTAAGTAGCACCTCGTTGTGCAAGGCGAGGATTCTTTTCTCAATGCTTCGCAGCTCCTCCATCTGCTGAGAGAGCTCCGCGGCATCCAGTTCCAAGAGTTGCCAGCGTCCGTCGATGCGGCGCCCTAACTGTTTCCCTTTCATCGCCTGGATGATGCGTGCCTCGATGGTGCCCGCTCGTCGCTCGATATCCCCTGTAACCGCCGTGATGCCTTCTTTGATGGCCTGTTCCAAAGCTTGCAAAATGGCTTTGGAACAGGCCTCGATGAGCTGGTTTCGCTGCCTCAGAAAGCGTCTTTTGAGTGCGGATCGAATCAAGAAAACCGGTAAGTAGTTCTGCGCGGAAGGTATTTGCGGCTGCCAATCAAGCTGAATTGGACCGGGTTGCAGATGCGGCTGCGGGATACCGGACTGTAATTCATCATTCAGCGAAAAATCAGCATCCTGTTGCATGCTTAGGATTTTGGTCGCGGCTTGTGTTATCTGCCGCAGGTTTTCGTCAAACGCCGTCCACGATTGCCGCAATGTTTCCTCAAATGCACCAACTACATGTTTTCTTTGCTCCGAAGTCCAACCAACGAGGATGTGCCGTACTTCGGCTACGATGCTTTCGGCAAAGCTTTGCACGGCAAAATAAGAAAGCCCCCAGGAGGAACGGCTGAGAGTCTCGTCCAGCCTCTCATGGAATTTACCCTTCACCTCCTCCAACAAAGCGGCCCTCTCATCCACAACGGCGGCTTGCATTTGAGCGGTGAGCTCCTCCTGAATTTTCGCCAGCTGTTTGTGCCGGGCGTCCGCCAACTCTTGCCAGCTCTTTTGCAGAGCTGACAGGGTCCCCCGCAGCTCTCTGCGGGGGACCTCTGCAGCCGTTTTGATGAGACGCAATTGATGAATAGTCTCCAGCAGCAGGTGATGCAGCTTATCCAAAATGGCAATCAGAAAAGTGCTGCTCTTTTCCTTGGAAAGAAACTCCGACAGGGCCTCCTCGAGAGCACCCAAACCGCTTGCCCGATAGCCCTTTTCATCGCCGGAGAGCTTAGCTTTTAACCCGTTGAGCGATGAGACAGGAAACAGTCTAAGCTGCTCTGCTCGCGTGACTTGTTTGATCCTGCTTTCGATGAAATGAAGAACTTCCTGCCACTGGTTTTCAGTTGCCAGGTCAATCTTGTTGACCACAAAAAAAATTTTGCGCACATGTTCGCGAACGTGGCGGAGAAAGTCCGACTCTGCTTGCGTGAGCGGTGTGTCCACGCTGGTGACAAAAACCACCGCATCGCTCTTTGGCAAAAAACGCTGGGTTGTCAAAGTGTTGGCTTCAATAGCCGAACCAATCCCTGGCGTATCGACAAACTCCAGGCCTCTGCGCAGCAGAGCAAGCGGCAGTTCGACACAGGCCCGGGTGATTCCTTTTGCATTGCCCGGATTGCCTTTCTCGGTCACATAGTCAGGCAGTTGTTGCAGTGCTGCTTCCTCCGGATAGCTCAGTCCCTGTTTGTAGATGACGAGCCTTGCTCGCGGTCCGTACTGCAGCATGGTGATGGCGGAGGTGAGCGGCAGGACGCCGGTGGGCAAAAGATCCTCCCCGATGACGGCATTCATGAGTGAGCTCTTGCCCCTCTTAAATTGCCCTACGACGGCAAGAGTGAAACGGTCCTTTGTCAGCTTGACCATCAACTCGCGACACTCTTCGGACTCCCTGTCGCCGAAGTGCTTGCGCAAGAATTCCGTCAGAGCACGTATCTCGTGGGCTATGCTTTGTTTGGTGCGAGTATATTTCTTAAAATTGCTAAGGTCTGGAACGATTTCCCGCGCCAGCGGCCCAAGGGCGTTGGAACTACTGTCAATGAGGGTTTTACTGCCTTTCATGTTTGCACTCCTTGAGGTGTGTGAGCGGTGAGCACTGAAGCAGAAAAAGGGCCGCTTTCATGTTTCGTTGTGACCGCCCGGTCATGGGGATTGTTTGGACCGCGGCGACTCATCTTCAATCTTCCTTGAGGACGTCCAGAATGCGCGCCAGGTGCTGCTGGATTTCCTCCAGCTTGGGGTCCCAATAGTGTGGGAACCCTTCGGGGGGTTCTCCGTAACCTCGCATCCGTTTGCTTTCCATCTCTGCCAGGGTCGCCCACAACCCCGAGCAGTTGCTCCAAATGGATTTAGCGGCGGTCTCCACGCGCTGTTCGAGGCCGAAGACATCTTTTAATTCGCGCAGCACTGCTTTGATCGACACAACTTCGGCAATAATCTTTTGTCGCTGCGAAGGGCTCAGCCCGTTGTTCTCGGTGTACAGTACGGATCGCACCTCCCTGCCTCTGGCCCACTCTTCAAACAGGCAGAGTGTTTCATCCAGGAAGGTTAGGGACGTCTCGATGCCGCGTCTGTAGCTTTCTCGCAAGTTTTCAAAGGTTCTATTTTCCATTTTAAATACCGCTCAGTCTCTGTAAATATGCTCACGCTTCATGGACAGCGGGTTGTCCAAACCGTTGCAAGAGAGAGTCTGGTAAAATCGCGTTTCCGCAAACTTGAAGGTCATAATGTGCTCAGTTGTCTGCTGCGAATATGCTGACATACAAATCTTCGCCGTAGCTGGTTTCCAATGGTGCGCCTTCGAGCACTTTGAAAGTGCGCCCTCCGTCGGCTTGCCTCTCAGCCCGGAGAAAAATGGCGTTTTCCATTTTTTTCTCATAAAAAGCATGCGCAAATTCATAAAGGTGCGTAACAAAGAAGACCTTAATACGCTTCTCCACTAACGCGCGAGTTATCTGCCCGGCGATTTCCGAGCCTTCTCTTTCGTTGGTCGCGGCAAACGATTCATTAAACAACAACAGGGAATTTGCCCTTATATTATCTATAATATCGCTCATTCTGCCGAGTTCTTCGTCAAGTTTACCGCTGCTCATGGTGACGTCTTCTTCCCGCTTGTAGTGAGTGAAAAGGCCATCGCAGATATTGCAGTGGAAAGACTCGGCCGGCGCAAACATACCGCATTGCATCATCAATTGGGCCAAACCTATGCTTCGCAAGAAAGTCGACTTGCCTCCCTGGTTGGCGCCTGTGATTATGGCGAGGTCTTTTTCGTCGGCATTTGCATCATTGCCCACAACCCTTTGTTTCAGGCTCAAAGCCAGGCAGACATCGTACAGTCCATTAAAGGAGTGTCGGCGTTCGTTGGGGGCCACAGGCACGGGGAAGGACAAGGGGTCCCCCGTTTGAGCAAGCTGTTCATGTAAATTCAGACAACCCACGTAAAAGGCCAATTCGGTCCGCAACAAGTCGAAAAAACTGAGGATGTGCTCAGCGGACTGTGCAAGCGCATCGGCCACCAGGTTGATCCCCCTGTCTCTTAATTCCGACAGGGCTCTAGCGCCGCTTTCATCGCGATCGGCGATACGAAAGGTGTAGGCGGGAAGTCTTTTGGCAAAGATCCATTCCATCAAGTGCTGAAAGATGCGCTCCAGCCAACTTTGTTTGTTCTCTTGTGGTTTACGCAGTACGTAATTTATACCCTTATTACCTTTGCCCAATGCAGCGCTGATCAAGACCCCGTCGCGGAATTTCAACTCCTTTAGGTGATTTTGCACGCTGGCGAAATACTCATCATCCAATTCTTTGCTGAGCATCGCGAAAAACGCCCTAAAGCCCTCTGAGTCAAATTTACCGGCGTGCGCTTCGGCAATATTCTTTAGTTTTTTGAGCAGGCTGAAAAACATCTGCATCAGGTCTATGGCAGTACGCAGTACCGAACCGGGATATCTGGTGAGAACGCCATAATAATGCTTTTTCTTGTTTTCGATTGATTCTACCGCGATATCGTAAATGTCCCTGACGATTGAAGAATTTTTCAAGCAATCCTTAAGAATATTTTGGCGATAGAGTATTATGTCTGGATCGCTCAAACTGGATAAAATAGTTTTCCTGGCCACTTCAAATAGAAATTTGTCACCGAGCGCCATGGCGTTGAACAGCGTGTTTAACTCCAGGTCTTGTGTCAGTGCTTGTTCATTTAACGGTAATTTCCGCTGCAGGTCAAAATCATGATCTGTGTACATGAGAAAAACCTTCATGATTTTATGCGCTCCTTTAAATAATCGTAGGTAAGTCGGTACTTCTCGGCAATTGATAGCGCGTATGCAAGTCCGTCGGCAGGCCTCCTTACAATTTTATAGGTCCGCAAAGCCGGATTTTCCGGCACCACCGTGCTGACCATGCTCACAGTTTTCTCGCTTAAAGAGGCCAATTCATCTATGAATGTTACGAAAACGCACAGCAGATCCAATTGTGCTATTTTCCCCATTACTTTTTTTCCTAGAAAAACTGCGTCCTTCAATGTCGTGGAAGTGAAAATCTCATTCATTACGATAATACTGTTTGAGGTGGCCTGGTTCAGAATATCGTAAATTCTGACCAGGTCATCCTGCAGTTTACCTCTGAGATTATTGATGCTTTCTTCTTTTTCAAAATGCGTAAAGAGCCTGTCAAAAAGAAAGAGACGAGCTTCCCTGCCCGGGACGGGACAACCCAGGCTGACCATATAATGCAACTGGCCGAAAGTGCGGGCGAAGGTTGTTTTCCCGCCCTGGTTCGGACCGGATATTACAAGTATGCGCTCCTTGCCTTGCAGGAAAAAATCATTGCAGACAACAGAGGAGTTGTCGTTAAGGAGCTTATTGGCCAGGGCTAGATCAAATCCTTCATAATCAAAAACTTCCTTGCATTGATCCGAAGTTTGCGGATAACAGAATTTCAATCCTGCCCGTTTGAATCTTGCGATATACCCTAAGTAGGCTATGTAAAACTGTATTTCCCGATCAAAAACACCTATCGTCTCATGCAGATAATTACCGTTTTTCGTGCAGTAATCATCAAGACTTAAGAATATGTCGGGATACAATCGGGCGACCAAATCCAGGACTCCAGCTTCGACCTGGTTCATCTCCGGGTAGTCCGAAAACCCAGCCCTGTAGTTTTTTACCGCTCCCTGTTTGAATTTCTTGAATGTTTCCTCTACATCGGCACTGTAATCAATTTCACCTTTATACTTGTCAACCCTGATGCTGTTGCCCTTTATATGCTGGCAAAATGTTACCGAGGACAAATCGGCTATGAGCTTCGTCGTTTCCGCCAGAAGCGACGTAAAATGGCTGGATTTGGCATAGTCCGTCAAATACTCGCGGAACCCCAAAAAGCCGCGCGATTTTAAATCTACAAGGGATAGATCATGCACCAGGCAAGTAACGGCATCGCAGTATATTTTCACTGCATCCAAGAACCATCTTTCCTTTTGATATTTGTAATAGAGCTTGTGAGCCTGGGCGAGATACGCGCGCATTGCACGCATTTTTTCCGCAAATGATTCTATTTGATCAAATAGCACTATGCTTTCAAGATCCTGCATGATTTCATGACGATACGTGATTGAGCTCACATCGTTCAAGGGAGTGTAGAAAAAAGGCTCGAGATTATATTCTTCCCTGCCGGCCGTGATGGCGTCCACGACCTGATCCAGATTCAGATCGACGAAAAAGTCGGGCGCTTCTGTTGTTACCTTCTCCTTGCCGTGTTCTACCCTTTCGAACAATATGCTGTGGAAGACCCGGGGATAAGGACCAGTCGAGCTACGATCCACAATCCTTTCAGACGCATGCAAAGAAACGGGTGGGCTGACGGATCTCGGAGCTCCGATGCCTTGGGGATTTTCTTGATGGTCAGCGGATTGAATCGAGAACGGGCTGCGAGTGGTAGTTTCCATGAAAAAAGCTCCTGCATTCTTTCCCGGCAGGAGCTTGAATGAGGCATTTCCCGACTCCTACCGGAAGGTTCTCGATAGGAGTCATCAGCCTTGAGGGCGGTCTTTGGTGAACTCCATCACCATCATAGTTTTTATATGGGTGCTGGGAGAAAATGTCAATCCCTTCGGTCGCTTTCGTTGGCATACAGCTCATTGCGCCGGCAGTGTGGAAACAGCTAACCAGGCACTGGCTGTTTCATTTGTTCGTCGAACGTTTCTTTGCAGTGCTTCTCACGGCCAGACAATCGTAGGAAATCCGATCCGCCTGGTAGATGGTTTCGCTGCGTTTGAGAATGCGCCAGCCGCCGTTTTGGAAAATACCCTTGGCGGCCAGATTGTCTACCAACCCCGGGGCAGAATCGAGGTATTCCATGAGCTTTCGATCCCGAGCGAGCACGATGTGCTTGAGGCCGGGACCAGTTACGATGGTGACCGGTTCCACAATCAGGTTTGCCAGTTCGTAAGGCGGAACACCCGCTGCCGCCTGCCTTGCCTGCAGCTGAATCATGCGCGCCCGGGTGTCGGGCCCGGCCGTTTCCTTGCCGGAGCTGATCAAATTCAGCAGGTGCTCTCTCATTTCGTTGAGCTCGCTCGCCGAGCGCATTTCTTCGAGTTGAGGATAGGCCGCCAGGGCCTTGGCGAGCAGAGATGCCTCGCGCAGGAAATGGTTGCGCTGATTTTCGGGCACCAAATACATGGCAATGATCGATACCGGGACTCCGTCCGGGGCGCCGTAGTCGATGCCGGTTGGACTCCACCCGACAACGCACAATAGATCTTCCTCGTAGGGGACCCGGACGTGAGGGCAGGCCCAGCCGTTGCCGAGCGTTGAATTGGTCGAGCGCTCTCTTTCCATGACCAGTCCCACGACATCCGTTCCGCCGGGAACTTCGGGGATCGCCTCGATAATATGCGCCAAGAATTCCAGCGCATCTTCTTTGTTGTCGTCGGGCAGTTCAATGAGCCTGCCTTCCTGCAGTGCATCGAGCAGGGTATCCATGATCAGTCACCTCCAAAGCGATTGAAAAACCAAGTTTTTACGGCGTGCGTAAGCAGCGCGTAGGAAATCAGGAAACCCCCAATCCAGGCCCAGTAAACGGGGGGCAGGGGAACCATCCCGAGCTCACCGGCAAAGGGGGAATACGGCAGCCATGCGCCGATGCCCATGATGATCAGCGTCGTCAGCGTCAAATGCAGCGAGGCATGACTACCAAAGAAAGGGATTCGCCGCGTCCTGATAATATGGACGATGAGTGTTTGCGTCAGGAGCGATTCAACAAACCACCCCGTTTGAAACAAGCGAGCGAGCGTTTCCTGTTGCTGTGCTCCAACGCCAGGATCGGAAAAAGCGCTGCAGTGAAAAAAGAACCACATCAGTGCAAAGGTGGCGTAGTCGAAAATTGAGCTGATTGGGCCGATGAAGACCATAAACCGTTTGATGTTGTCGATGTTCCATTTGAGGGGCTGTTCGATCAGCTCGTCATCCACACGGTCGGTGGGAATGCCGGTCTGGGAAAAATCATACAGCAGGTTGTTGGTCAGGATCTGCACGGGAAGCATCGGCAGAAAAGGCAAAAGATAGCTCGCGCCGACTACGCTGAACATGTTGCCGAAGTTGGAGCTTGCTCCCATGCGGATGTACTTGACGATATTGGCGAAGACCTTCCTTCCTTCGATGATTCCTTCTTCAAGCACCAGCAGACTTTTTTCCAAAAGCACGATGTCGGCGGCCTCTTTGGCGACATCCACCGCCGAATCCACGGAAATCCCCACATCGGCGGCCCTCAGGGCGGGGGCATCATTGATGCCGTCGCCCATGAATCCGACCACATGGCCGCTGTTGCGAAGCTCGTGGACAATCTGTTCCTTTTGAGCCGGACTGAGCTTGACGAAAACATTCGCTTCGGCCACGGTGCGGGAAAATTCGTCCCCTGTCATGTGTGAGAGTTCGTTTCCGGTGACCAGCTGTTTTATCTCGATCCCTACATCCCGACAGACTTTTTTGGTGACCAGCCCGTTGTCGCCGGTCAGGACCTTGACCGCCACTCCGGCATCCTTCAAAAGGCCAGCGGCTTCGGCTGCCGAAACCTTGGGCGGATCGAAGAAGGCGATGTAGCCGAGAAGGATCAACTCCTTTTCATCCGCAACGGAATAGGCAACCCTGTCACGCGTGAACTCGCGGTAGGCGATGCCAAGCACCCGGTAGCCGTCCCTGTTGAGTCGTTCAACCTCCTCGAAGAGGTCCTCGCGAAACATGTCGATCAAAGGGTAGACTTCATCACCGATTTGATAGCGGCTGCAGCTTGTGTAGATCTCTTCCACCGCCCCTTTGCAGATCAGCACATGATCGCCCTCGTAATCGACCACCACCGACATGCGACGACGCTGGAAGTCAAACGGAAGCTCGTCCACCAGGGTGCAGTTGGCTTCCACTTCGAGGTCGGTGTGGTCGAGTATGGCCCGGTCAATCAGATTGCGCAGCCCGGTCTGGTAATAGCTGTTGAGATAGGCGTAGCTCAAAACGTCTTCACTCTCGTGTCCAATGATATCCACGTGTCGTTCGAGCACCACTCGGTCCTGGGTGAGTGTTCCCGTTTTGTCCGTGCACAGGATGTCTATGGCGCCGAGATTCTGGATGGACTGCAGCCGTTTGACGATAACCTTCCTTTTGGCCATGGCCAGAGCACCCTTGGCAAGGTTCACAGTGACGATCATGGGCAGCATTTCGGGAGTGAGGCCCACGGCTATGGAAAGGCCGAACAACAGGGCTTCAACCCAGTTGCCCTTGGTCAGACCCACGATAAAAAAGACGATGCAAACCATCACTACCATGAAACGGATCATGAGCCAGGTGAAGGAGCGCACGCCTCGATCGAAGCTGGTTTCCTCACGGCGTTTGGTCAGTCGCTCGGAAATGGCCCCGAACAGAGTTCGGGTGCCGGTATTTATTACCACCCCACGAGCCGTGCCGCTCGTCACGCTGCTCCCAAGGAAGCAGGCGTTTGGCAGCTCCCATGCACTGTGCCCTGTAGCCCCACTCACGTTGGCCGACTTCTCGATGGCCATGGACTCACCGGTCAGCGTCGACTGGCTCACGAAAAAGTCTTTGGCCAAAAGCAGCCGCAGATCGGCGGGGATGATCGAGCCCGCCTGCAGAACAACGACATCACCGGGCACGATCTCCGCCATCTTGACTTCCGTTTCCATGTCGTCCCGCATAACCAGGATGCGGGACTGCACTCGTTTGCCGAGCGCCTCCACCGCATTGTTGGAGCGCCGGTCTAAAATAAAGGAAAGACCCACACTGAGAAGCACCATGACGATGACGATGACCGTCGATTTGATCTCGCCGATGAAAGCCGATACTGCGGCGATGATGAGTAGCTGCACCACCAGGGGGCTTTTCAAGCGGTGCAATATGTCGACCCAGAACCCCCGACGTTTTGCATGCGCCAGCGCGTTAGGACCGAATTCGTCCAGTCGGCGCTCCGCTTCCTCCGCGCTCAATCCCTTGGGGCCGCTTCCCAGCGTGTTCAGCGCGGATTGCGCCGGAGCGGCGCATAGCTCCATCAAGCGTCGCTCAAATTCGTTCGCTTCCCGTGGCCTCCTCAAATTGGAGGACTCAGCACTTGATCTCCTGGAGGTCCTTCTGAACCAACCCTTTTTCATGACACATCCCGCTTTCTGATCTCAGCGCCAAGTACTTGAAAAAACGCGCTCATCGGGTCGGCGGAACCTGTTCGGACAATCAATGACCCAGGCGGTTTGAACAAGTCAAATCTTAGCCGAGCAACGTTTGTCTTGTGTAAAATCTGGAAGGGGGGAAGGAATGGTCTCTGGCGTGTTGCTTTCAAGAAGCTGTCAGACCGCCTTGCGCCCTCCGCTTTCATCTCTGACGAATCCTGAAAGAAGCGGCCGGGTGAGGCGATAGGGAAGGGAGAATCTGGCTATCGGATCACGGAAGCTGCTTCCAAAAGGGACTCTGTGAATTCCCCCAACTGGGAGGATGGTCTTCGTTGTTCTTCATTGCCTCTGTTTCCAAAAAGCTTGTCTGATAAGTCAGGGCAAGACCCCAAAAGCTCTTGTCAGCCTTTTTAAAATCCACCTAGCACATGCTATTCTCTTGTACAGCGACTAGATAAACTTCCATTTTGCTCATGTCAAGCAGGAAAAATTTCATGTAAAATGCCTGTTTGGTAGAAAAGCCTTTTTTTCTATTTCGAGCCAAGTTTCTTGGTTGCCAATTGTTTAATCAAGTAAGTGGCCATGCCGGCAACTGATGCAGTCTGGTTAGCCGTGCCTCCGGGTCTAAATGAAAGTTACGCATGGTCCTGAGTTGACTGACCCTGGAAATGGCTTTGAATCTACACCAAGAACAGGAGCGAACGATGAACTGGATGGATTTTCTGTATGTGTCCTTTCCGTTGTCCGGGGTGAAAACAGGACCGTGATGCTTGGGATGAGTATCCTAACCTGGTATTGTCCCAGGAAGCTCTCAGCCTCCCGTGGCATACACACAAGATCCTTGACGGACTTCTTCCTCACAAGAGTCTCTTTGGCGCGAGTATCGCCAGCAAACGTCAGCTTGCCTATTTGAATTCGATACAGAGTGGATTGTAATCGATTAATCGGCGCCTGATTGCTTCAGGCAACAACTTAGACCACGCCCTGCGGGTGTGAACCCGGCGGAATTTGATTGCCGGTGTGAAGGTCCTGCACGGCTGCTCCACTTATGCTTCGATACTGTCCGAATCGCAAACCGAACTGAAGGGAGACAATGGATGGGAATTGTCCAAGCGGTCAAATCGCTTTGCTACTTTGTTGTGGCGGGAATTTGTGAAATCGGTGGCGGTTATCTGGTCTGGCTTTGGCTGCGGGAAGCAAAACCAATAGGATATGGGCTCGCCGGGGCTTTGGTCTTGATTCTCTATGGGGTTATTCCTACCCTTCAGCCGGCCCACTTTGGGCGCGTTTACGCTACCTACGGCGGCATCTTTATCGTGCTTTCCATCCTTTGGGGTTGGAAAGTAGATCGCATAGCTCCCGACAGATTTGACATCATTGGGGGATTGGTCGCTTTGATAGGCGTGGCAATTATAATGTACTGGCCTCGCAGCTAACACTGAGGCTATCGGTCCCGGACTCGATCTTAAGAGAAGTCTCAGGTTGGCCTCTATTTTGCTCGTTGCATGATCCACCGTGAGGAACGTCCAAGCCTTCATCGAGCACGAGCATATAGGCAACGGCCTGGTCCGCAAACTTCTGTCTGGCTTTATGCATGCACGTTTAAGAGCCGCGTTTCAGGGATTGAAAGAGTGCCCGCCATCCTACGCGGAACCTGTCTCCTGAAAGAGGCTTATCTGGTTGAGGACGTTCTTTGCAATGGCAATGGCACGGCGGGCATCGGCGGCGGCGGGATATTTGATCGGCAACAAACCTTCTTCGGCTGGATAACGCCCCCTGTATATGCTGTCGATGAAATCAACGTCTGCATCATCGCATAACATATTCAGACCATAATCCTCTGAGATACCAAGCAATCTACGAAGGTTATGAACTCTCTCGAGCTCCCAGCCCTTTTGCAGCAGAGCGGCCTTGAGTCCTTTCTCGGCAGCCTGTTGGGCGGCAAAACAGGCTCCCCTGTAAAATTCACCGGCAAAAAGATATTCGGCTTGTCGCAGGTCCTCCCCAGCCAATCGCACCCATTCCTTCACCGAATCGCGCATAAAGAGTAGTCTCCCTTCTTTTTGAACAGCCGCAAGAAAAGGGCTTCCCTTTCTAAACTCTGCAGTTATCGTATCCGAAGTAACAACAAAGTAATCGATTGAGAATTGTCGGTAGAATTCTCGCAGAGACATGCCCACTCGTTCGTACATGCCTTCCTGCTCTGTGACCACCAACAAATCCAAGTCATTCCCCGTCCCACTTCGAGCGGTGGAGCCAAACAGGATGATCGCAATCGGAGAGACGTCTTTTGCCAGCTTGGCAGCCACTTCCTTTGCTTGTTCAATAGCGGCCATGTCAAACCTTCCACTGCCTTCAAAATATCCGAGCCCCATTTCTCAGCGGACCATTAATATCGTATAGATAGCACACTTTGACGAGATCTGCCGATATTTATGAACCCATGGAGGGTGCTCATTCCGGCAAGACAGAAGTATGCGCAAGCCAGGAATAGTCACAGGCTACTGGAAAGTTCTCAAGGTTCCTTTTCACACATCGATCAGCGTCTGTAAATATGTTTCCGTGTCATGGGCAGAGCGTTGTTCAAGCCATTGCAGAACAGAATCTGGTAGAGCCGCGTTTCCGCAAACTTGAAGCCCACGGATGACGCATTGAGATAGAGTCGCCACATCCGCACGAACTCTTCCCCAAACTTCTCTCTGATGACGTCCGCCTTGCTCTCGAAATTTATCGCCCAGCAGTCAAGAGTCCGCGCATAGTGCAGCCGCAGGTTTTCCACGTCAAGAATGGAAAATCCAGCTTTTCCCATGTGATAAATGATCTCAGACAGGGACGGCAAATACCCGCCTGGGAAAATGTAGTGCATGGTCCAAGGATCTCTTGGAGTCTCCACATCCTTGCCAATCGTATGCAACAGCCCCAATCCACCCTTTTTAAGCAATCCAGAAATTTTGCGCATGAAGAATGGAATGAACTCCTTACCCACGTGCTCGAACATTCCGATGGAGACGATTTTGTCGAATACGCCATTCAAGTTTCGGTAATCATCCAGGAGCAGCTTTATTCTTCCGTCCAAGCCGAGCGCGCTAATTCCTTCCTTGGCATATTGCCACTGGCTGCGTGACAGGGTGTTGCCAACTCCTGCCACCCCGTATTTTCTTGCCGCGTGAATGAGCATGCCTCCCCAGCCGCATCCGATGTCAAGCAGGGTTTCGCCCTCGCGCAGCAGCAATTTCTGAGCAATGTGGTCGTACTTATTCCGTTGCGCCTCCTCGAGCGAATCATCCGGAGTTTCGAAATATGCAGAAGAATAGGTCAGATAGCTGTCCAAAAAGAGAGAATAAAAATCCTCCCCCAGATCGTAATGATGAGAAATGTTCTTGCGAGCGCCCTTCATCGTGTTCCTGGACCTTAAAGAATCAACGAGAAACCGCAACTTTTCACGCCCTGAAGGGCGCAGTTGAGCCATACCGGCAACTACTCCCAACCTCAACAGCTCCTGAAGATCACCGTCAACATCCAAAACGCCTTGCACATAAGCCTCTCCGAATCCGGGAAAACCTTCCGCAAGAATTTTCCTTGCGCCGGCTTCCGTTTTGAGTCGAAGAGTCGCAATGGGCTGCGGTCTTGTCGAGAAGATCTCCCGATCCCAGAATTCAACGGCTAAGGAGACATTGGGTTCGGCTTTCTTGATCCTAAGGATGAGATCCTTGAGTGTGTTTTTCATTCGCAGTTCTCCTCATATGATGGCCGATTGTTCTGAATAACAAAAGGCTCCCGCCAGCTCTGTAAGCTGGCGGGAGCCTTTCTTATTCCTATCCTTCTTGTCAAACTCCCACCAGCCAATAAACCCTTGGCTCGATAGGAGTCATTAGCCGTCGCAGGCGGTTACCGGTGGACCCCATCACCATCAAAAAAATCTAACAAGATCCTAACATAGATGCAAATTAAAATGAATTCATATCCGCACTCGCTTAGATAGCGATCCATATTGAAGCGAGCTCTAATAGCTCAACTGCTGGTTCCATACACGGTATTACACAGATCTTCACCATAACTGGTTTCCAATGGTCCACCTTCGATCTTTTTGAAAGTGCGATTTCCCCAGGAACTGATGGCCTCGGGTTATAACTTTCAGTCCGGAGAAACACGGCGTGCTCCATTTTCTTATCACAAAAGGAACGTTTTCGATAAACGTGATCCTGACAAGGCAAGCAGGAGATTTTTAGGGGTTTGCAGATCGAAGGACAGTCCAATTTCCAACGGGCTGCGGCACCGGAGGTAGTTTGTGGGCGCCCAATCATAATGCGATTGTTTCTTGGTGTGTCTTGAAATCACGCTGCAGGTTTTTCACATCACGCATGACGCGCCTGTAGCTCACGATGCCGGCACCGGTCATTGCCAGGCTGCCCACTGCAAGCACTCCGTCAAATACAGACCACCAGGAAAGGCCGAACATCCGGAAGAAGGCAATGGCGATGGAGAAAAAGGCCAGGCCGGTGCGGATGAGCGCCAAATAGGTTCTCCCCTGGGCCAGAAACGTTCGGATATTGGATAAGATCGTCCGGGAGCTCGCCAGGGAGGTGCGTTTTATCGAATACTGGGTGCGGCTGTGAGCCATTTTGTTGCGTTGTTCTGCAAGAGTTGTTCTGGCTTTTGACAAATCGGTCCTGAAAACGGCCAAATCCGTCCTTTGGCCAGCCAATCCGGAACGTTCGCGCGATAGGTCAGTCCGAATCACGGACAGCTCGGTGGATTTGTTGGACAGACGCGTCTGTTCACGCACTAGGCCAGTGCGTTCCTTTGCCATGTCAGTTCGCTGTGCGGCAAGACTATTGGTCAATTCGCTGTGATCCAGCATATCCGCTGAAGCTTCGGTGCGCTGTTTTTCCAGGACATGGATGGACTTGTCGATTTCCACATCTTCCTGCTGAATATCGATCGACCTAGCCAGCAGAGCATGAATGGCATCCAATATTGTGATAATCTGCTTGTCGAATTTTTCTTCACTCATATTTTGTTCCCTCTGACCGATGGCTGAAAAGGGGGCACCGGGCCGTCGGCTGCCCCCCTATAGTTTTAGTGGATTTTCGATTTCAAGCGTGGGCGAGTAACCAGGGATATATTGGATCTTAGCAACACCGGGGACCGATTTGGCGATTTCAATGACGGCTTCAAGCTCCGCTTCATCCAGGTAAGGACCGATCAAACGGACTCCCAGTTCTTGGTCCACAATGGCGCGAATTTCGATGGATGCTGTTCGAGGCTCTGTCACCAGCGCTCCTTCGATGGTGGTCGCAAAATACAACCGATCCACTTCGGCCTGGGACTCGGAGGTCGCCTGGAAGTCGGGTTCTTTCATAAGGTGTTCAATGATTCCACAGGCAGCCTTCAGTGTCATATGTCCCATATTCATGGTTAGATCATAGAGCATGGTATTCCTGATGTCCTGTGCGTACATGAATCGCGCCCATTTCACACGCTGATCATCTTGCCCACGGATGTAGTCCCGGGCCCTTTCCTCATCACATCCCAGGCGCTGCATGGTCATTTCCACCCGCATACTCAGAGGTGCTTCGATGCGCACCCTGACAAAATGACGCAGGCTCGGCAGGATCAGATAACTGGAGTAGCCGTGATATATGATGTTGTCATGGCGGATTTTTTCGAGCATCGCCTGTCTCATGAGCACGATATAGGGCCATCTGAGCTCGCTGAATTGGGCGTAGGCCGAAGTGGCGGTAGCCAGCCTTTCCACAATCCGGGTGGCTAGTTCGCCATGCTGATTGACGATCTTCACCAGGTCTTCGAGAGAAATGCAGCCGACACTGGAGCGCTCTTGCAAACAATCCACCAGGCGATGAACCCCCGACATGGTTCCACGGGATAGAAAAATAACCGGCATTGACATCTCCTTATATTGGAGAAACTTGATGTCCGAGAGGCTAAAAATACTATCGGACGAGCTCGTCCCTTAGTTCAACCTAGACTTCCTCGATATCTTCCTGCAGATGCCAGGGCGCTGAGGATAATATCTGAAGGAGGCGGTGAGCGATAATCATTCGGTCTTTTTTCAATGCGATGCTTATTCCCATTTTTGAAGCGTTTACCGTAATCTCTTCATCAGGCTCATAAATCAGACGTCTCAGAGTACGCCAGTGTTCGGGACTTATTCCGATCTCGTTTAAAAGACTTTAAGCGCTGCGGCGCCGTTCCAGACTGGACGGGCTCTCCTCGATCGGGCTTGGCCGGCGAGTCACGGCAGAAACCACCAGAGCATCGCAAGAGGCTTTGCCAAGCTTCTGAAAGGCCTTTTCCGCGGCAGGCCGGTAGAAGTCATCCCCGAGAGCGCGCTCGAAATAGGGAATGGATTCGGGGCGGCCGTATTCGGCCAGTGCATCGATGAGGCCATTTAGCATGCGCCAGTGCGAAAGCTTCAACAGGGGCTGGAACATCTCTTCGCTCGGCCAGGCAGAGAGGGTGCGAGCCGCCCCGCTCTCGACCGCCTCCTCGCCAAACCGGTCCTCGGGGTCAGGAATTGCTCTTTCGGAAAACAGGTATTCGAGCAGAACGTCCCTGGCACCCAGGCGCGCCAGTGCTTGGACGGCCCAAAATCGGGGCTGGAAAACCTTGCGCGGCTTTCCTTCCAGAAGGAATTTGCGTAGCGGCCCGACAGCCATGGTGCCTAGTTCAGACAGGCGGGCGGCCGCCTCCACGCCGGTATTCAAAGAATCCAACTCGCCAATGAGCTGATCAATGCGCTCCTGAAGTGACATCGGTTTGGGGGCATCAAAATTGTTGTCCGTTTCGATTCGTCACTGTCTTAGACTTTTAATGTTCTGGAAATGCCTTGGCAATGTTTGCGACAACCAAGTTCCAAAAGAGCATCAGTCGCAGTCGAATCCCACACGCGAATTTCGACGTTTGCCTTGTGCTGTGTTCATAAGGCTTACTGTTGTTAAGCTTACTTGCTATGTCTCCTTCCCTATGATAGATGGCGTCTCGCGACGTAGGCCAGTTGGGAGGCAAGAAATGAAACATTATATCGCTATGGATTTTTTACTGCCAATCATCATTTTAAGCATTTGCTCAGCAACATTAGCTTATAGCAACTTGGACATTGGAATCCAAAGGTTACTTTATTCGGAAAGTGGCGGATGGTTTTACCGAAACACGAACCCATGGCTATTCTTTTACCGGTACGGAATTATTCCAGCGATCACCCTGGGGGCAGCAGCTTTCAGTTTGTTTTTGAGCTCCCTATGGCTTCAGAACCTAAAGAAGTACAGAAAACAGGCACTATATATAGTTATGGCGTTGCTGCTGGGGCCGGGACTCATTGTCAACACGATGCTCAAGGATCATTGGGGAAGGCCGCGCCCGTCCGAAATCAGCCAGTTCGATGGCTCAAAAACATTTCACAAAGTCTGGCAGAAAGGTAATTCGGGCTCCGGCTATTCTTTCCCGTGCGGACACGCATCCATGGGATTTTTTCTTCTCTCACCCTATTTCCTGTTCAGAGGGCGCTCAAAAAGGTGGGCCATTGGCTTCTTGACTGTGGGACTGGTTTACGGCCTGCTGATGGGTCTGGGCAGAATGATGCAGGGCCAGCATTTCATTAGCGATGTGATCTGGTCGGGAGGTTTCGTTTATCTTTCGTCGGCGGCTTGTGACTATTTGTTGGGGTTACATCGAGCGGACATCTAAATGGCTGCGCCTTGTCATTGGTAACACATACTGACCGGACTCACACGAAATTTGTTTGATGAGAGAGTGGACTTGATCGTAATAACCCTTTACCGATTCGGCAAAGAGTTGCGGATGTGGTCGCCATAAACTGACAACAGGTAATCCCTTGGCCCGTGTGATCGGGTGGCCGTGATTGAATACCGTCTACTCTATCCTGGATCTTCCTTTTACAAGCAAAACTAAAGGCACCGAAGCCAACTGGGTCGCCATGGAAAATGCGATGAGGGACGAAATCGAGAAATCGTACAAGAATCCCATCAAGGCGCTCCCTATAAACCAGAATATCCCGTAGCCGGTGTTGAAGAGCCCGTAAGCCGTTCCCCGCTTATCCGCCGAAACCATTGTTGCAACCGCCGCTCTCATGATGGATTCCTGCGCTCCCATGCCGATGCCCCACAAGGCCATGCCGGCCAGGCTCCCATAAAAACCTCCCAAGAACACAAGGGGAGCGAAGAATGCGGAGATGAGGACGGAGATGATGAGGATCTGCAGTCCCTTGCGGTCGAACAACCGGCCGAATATCAGGGCGGCAACCGCGTCCACTCCCATGGCCACTGAGTAGAAGATGGGAATCCAATCCGTCGAAACCGTGGCCGTCTTCTGGAAATGGTAGCCGATCAGCGGAAAATCCGCAAATCCCGCGGCATTGAGCGCCATTGCCATGAGATAGAGCCAGAAGACACGGGGAAGCCCCTCCGTTTCCAGGTGGGGAGCCGTCGATTCCAGGTCCCGAGGGTGAGGATAGATGAACCGGGCCGTGAGGAGCACCCCGATGGTGAGAATCGCGGGGATGAGCAGGAAGGCGAATCCCGTCTGATAGGTGCCTTTGAAATAGAGCACCGTGGCGACGATCAAGGGGCCGAGCATGGCCCCGATCTGGTCCATCGCCTCGTGGAGGCCGAAGCCCCAGCCTCGACCGACTTCCACCGTGGCGTGCGAGAGCATGGCGTCGCGCACGGGATTTCGAATTCCCTTTCCGATCCGCTCGGCAACAATGAGCAAGGCCGCTGTTTCCCAGCGACCCGCCAGGGCCAGAAGGGGCACCGCCAGCATATTGATGACGTAGCCGAGGATGGTTATGGTCCAATATCCTCGTGTGCGGTCGCTGATATAACCCGCGGGAAGACGCAGCACATATCCGGCCAACTCCCCGAACCCGGCAACGATGCCCACAATCGTGGCATTGGCTCCGAGAAGGGCCATGAAAGGTCCCGTGACACTGCGGGCGCCTTCGTGGGTCATATCCGCAAAGAGGCTCACCACTCCCATCAGGATGACAAACTTCATGGCCGATCGACCGCTGCCATCTTTTCCGGCATATTTTTTCATAAATGCTGCTTGCCTCCCTCCAATCAACATACGATCGTGAAGTCCCGCTTTTCAATATCTTTACGTGCGTATGGTTAGAATTGCTTATCCAAGAGTGTCGGATGGGGTAGTTTTCACGGCGCACACCTCAGGTGAGAGCTTGGGAACAACGAGAAACATGCCCAATGCAGCCAGGATGCCTACCAAGCCGCCGAAATAAAAAGGCGCCTCGGGGCCGATCATCCTCCACAGGAAGCCACCGATGACCGACGCGGGAAGCAATCCGATTCCCACCAGGGTTGCATGGATCCCCAGCAGCGTGGCCCGGCTCTCAGCGGGACAGAGCTCTGCGACCAGCGCCTTTTCCACCCCTTCCGTCAAACCGCTGTAGAGCCCGTAGACACCGAACAGGACCCATACGTGCAGTCTCGTGGCGGCAAAGGAAAAGCCAAGATAGACAAGACCGTAGAAAAGATACCCGAATACGAGAATGATTCGCCTGCCGATATGATCCGAAAGCCTCCCCGCGGGATAGGCACTGAATGCGTAGACTACATTGCAAACAAGGTAAGCAAGGATAACGTCCGCCGCGTCGAATCCGAGGTTATTCGCCCGAAGAAGCAGGAATTGGTTGGATGAGTTGCCGAGAGTGAAGAGGAAGGCCACGAGAAAGAAAGCCTTGAGACGCGGGTTGAGCGTTTGCCACCCTGCCAGGGGATGCACCTTTACTGCTGCTTTTTTGGTGGCCTTCTTATCCTTTACGCTGAAAAGCAGAAGGACCCCGATGATGCCCGGAATGATGGATAAAAGGAAGATCCTGGTGTACTGCCCCTTGGTCGTCGTGAAAAGATAGTATGCTATGCCGATACCGATGACGGCTCCCAGGGTGTCGAGAGCCCTGTGCAGTCCGAAGGAATGGCCAAGTCGGCCCGCCTGAGAGGCCTCGGCGATGAGTGCGTCTCTTGGAGCCGTGCGTACTCCTTTGCCGAACCGGTCCACGACTCGCCCCGCAAGCACCCACCCCCACGAGGTGGAAAGATATAGAAATAATTTACCGACTGTCGCCGCCCCATAGCCCGCAATAGCCAGGGGCTTCCGCCTCTGGATCTTGTCGGAAACGTAGCCCGAATAGGTCTTTAGCAAGCTGGCAAGGCTTTCGGCGATACCCTCGATGATGCCCACAATGGCAGGAGTCGCCCCCAGCGTCGTCGTCAGGTAAAGAGAGATAAGAGGATAGACCATCTCGCTGCTGATGTCGGTGAAAAGACTTACCAGTCCAAGAATCACAACCGTGTTCATCGCTTGCTCTGTCCTTTCGCAGAAAAAGTGATGCTTTGGAGGATCGGAAAGGAAAATTCCTCGAACTTGGCCGGAAAAAGGATCTTTCGAAACATGGCGTGCCCCCTTTCAGTGTATTTCAGTGGACTTTGAGTACAAAGGAGAAAATGTGGTAGAGCACGAAAGAAACGATGCCCGCGACCACGGGCGTGAGAAACCAGGAAATCGCGATCTCCTTCATGGCCTTGAGATCGATGGTCTTGAGCCCGCGGGCGCCGCCCGCTCCGGCTACTCCGCCGATCAGGGCCTGGTTCATGGACTTGGGATACCCGAGAAAGGCTGCCGTTTGGGCGGTGAGGCTTTGTCCGACTTTCGCCCCGACGCCCATGCTCAAAATCAAGCTTCACGATCCCTTTTCCCACCTTCTCCAGAATGGGACGTCCCCAAGGTGAGAGCTCCTATGGCCATGACGATTCCGCCGATAAATCCGGCTTTCATCGGAGTCATCGGTTTGAGGCCGAAGAAGACTCCCACGGCATTCCCCGTGTTGTTGCAGCCGAAGGTATAGGCCGCGTAGCAGCACGCAGCGACCAAAGCATAACCGAGCAACTTGTTCGCCTTTTCAGACCGGCCTTTCATGAGCACGGTGGTCAAGTGAGTAAAAGAAATCCGAGGATCGCGCTTAGGATTGGAGTCTCCACCCAGGTCACGCACAGGAAAACAATGGTGGTCTTCCAAAATACCGGGGCCCCCATGGCCAGGGCTGCGCCCACGACCGAGAAGCACGCCAGTTGCGAAGTCGAGACCGGCCACTTCATCCAGGTATTGGCTGCCGTGACCAGCGCGGCGGTGAACATCATCACCATGGCGCCAAGAGGCGTCATGTCTTCGCCCCTGATGATGCCGGTGCCGACGGTTTTTACCACATCGTGGCTCTCGAACGTGGCGCCAAAAATTACGAAAATGGCAATCAAAATGGTTGCCATCAGATGACTCTTGATCACCCCCGATCCATAGGCCATGCCCATGGTCGCCCCGGTGTAATGAGACCCGATGGTCCAGCCGAAAAACAATCCTGAAATCACCATTCCAACAATCAAGAGGTTGCCTTCCATGTGGCCTTCTCCTTTCAAAAGGGTTCTTAGGGTGTTCATTCAATTGAAAAGGAAGATACATTATGGGTTTGTATTCTGTCAATAATAAAATGTAACAATAGATACATTAAATTATCGTGTACAGTTGATTGTTTATTGAACCATATAGTTCTGACAATGGTAACAAAAGTTACATCGATATTGACATTCGGCGGGTATTTCGATTAGGCTTCTTTTGGCATTCATGAAGCAGCAGCAGTGACGACTTGTCACCAGTCCGAGCAGCAAGAGTTATTGAGAGCTATGCTTGTCGCTCCAGGGACTTTTCAGCACGGGAGCAAGTAGACAGATGAAATGGATATTTTTTTCTTATAGCCTGCCGGCCAACCCTTCTAAAGCAAGAGTCTATGTCTGGCGGCAGTTGAAAAAAATGGGGGCGGTTAATCTGCAAAACGTTTGGATCGTCCCGCATGCTGTGGAACGAATCAGGGAGCTTGAGAAACTTACTGAGGGTATTCAAAAATACAAAGGGTTGGCTCTCGTTATGGTCGGAACAATTCCCGTCAAACATCAGGAACAAAGCGTACTGAAGGCGCTTGCTGCGTCCAGGGATGAAGAATACGTAGAGGTTATCGAGCAATGTGAGGCGTTTTTCAAAGAGATAGAATATGAAATCGGGCGCGAGAACTTTATTTTTGCTGAGGTGGAAGAAAATGAAGAAGAGCTGGAAAAACTGAAAAGATGGTTCAAAAAAGTTGAGAAGAGAGACACTATAAAGGCCCCATTGCGCAAACAGGCATTGCAGAAAATAAAGCAATGCGAAAAGATATTCAACGATTTTGCCAAGAGGGTTTACGATCATCAAAATTCCTAGATTTCCCAATTTACTCTCCCGGTCGCATGAATTTACCCAAACAAGTGGCCTCCGTGAAGCCGAGCATCATCAGCGTCCTTGGCCGAAGCACTGCCTGTTTAATCAATTCGCGATTGGAAACACTTTCAAATCGAACTGATGGCATACATGCAAATTTGATTGACATAATGTCTTTTGTCGGCTAGTTTAACATAAGGCAATGGAGTCTGCCTGAAACGCTCTTATACTCAACATAAATGAGCTGATGACTCCTACTCTGGATAG
>Ga0068714_10001997_pt1 | contig 27533 bp, 19 predicted proteins | sample MTBNYHSulfiMetaG_FD_62988 | JGI IMG/M metagenome (GOLD analysis project Ga0068714, IMG submission 62988) | Enrichment culture microbial communities from rom New York Harbor, USA that are MTBE-degrading - MTBE-NYH (New York Harbor Sulfidogenic)... | ecosystem: Environmental > Aquatic > Marine >... | reverse complement strand
AGCAAGGAGGCCGTCTCCAAGGGCGCCAAGTTCAGGCACTTTGGCGATATCCTGATAGCCAAGTTCAAGGAGGAGTTCCCGGCGATCGTCGACCGCGTCCAGGTGAAGATCATCACCGACGAGGCCCTGGTGCTGGAGGAGATGAAGAAGGCCCGGGAGAGATACCGCACGAGAGACGACCGCATGCGGGGGCTCACCGACGAGTCGGTTAAGGAGTTTTACTCGTGCCTGCTCTGTCAGTCGTTCGCGCCCAACCACGTATGCGTGATTACTCCCGAGCGGGTCGGCCTCTGCGGTGCCGTCACCTGGCTTGACGCCAAGGCGTCGTACGAGATCACGCCGACCGGCCCGAACCGGCCTATCGTCAAGGGACCGGCCATCGACGAGGTCAAGGGGATGTGGAAGAGCGTCAACGAGACCGTCTACGCCCACAGCAACCGCAACCTCGAAGAGGTCTACCTCTACACGTTGATGGAGAAGCCGCAGACGTCGTGCGGCTGCTTCGAGGCGATCATGGCGATCCTCCCCGAAGCCAACGGGATCATGATCACCACCCGCGAGCACAGGGGAATGACGCCGTGCGGGATGACTTTCTCGACGCTGGCCGGGATGGTCGGCGGCGGGGTTCAGACGCCCGGTTTCATGGGGATCGGCAGGTCCTACATCGTCAGCCGCAAGTTCATCACCGCGGACGGCGGCCTCGCGCGGATAGTCTGGATGCCCAAGGAGCTGAAGACTTTCCTCGCGGACGATCTGGTCGCCCGGGCGGTGGAGCTCGGTCTGGGCGAGGGTTTCATCAACCAGATCGCCGACGAGACGATTGGCACGACCGTCGATGAGATCATGTCGTTCCTGGAGGAGAAGGGCCACCCGGCCCTCAGCCTCCCGCCATTGCTCTAGACTGAAGACAACTCTCGACCAAAGGGGCTGAAGGAAAGCCATGGGGCTTAGCGGTCTGGACATCTACAAGCAACTGCCGAGGACCAACTGCAAGGAATGCGGCATGCCGACCTGCCTGGCGTTCGCCATGGCGCTGGCGTCCGGGAAGACGTCGCTGGAGAAATGCCCTCACGTCTCCGACGCAGCCAAGGAAGCGCTTGGAGCCGCGGCTGCTCCGCCGATCCGCCTGGTCGCCATCGGGGCGGGTGAGCACAAGGTGGGGATCGGCGACGAAACGGTCATTTTCCGGCATGACAAGACCTTCCTGCACCCTACCGGGATCGCCGTCGACCTGCCCGATACGCTGGACGACGCAGAGCTTGGCGCCAGGGCGTCCGCACTCGACGCGATGACCATCGAACGCGTAGGCCTGCAGTATCGTGTGGATGTGATGGCGGTCAGGCAGGCGTCCGGCGACGCGGGCCGCTTCGCTCAGGCTGCGGCGGTTGTGGCCAGGAGCTGCAAGTTCCCGCTTGCCTTGATAACGACGGACGTCGAGGCGGCCAAGGGCGCGCTGGCAGCGGCCGACCGCCCCCGGGTCCTGCTTTGCGGCCTGGATGAGACCAATTACCAGGCCATGGCCGCCCTGGCGAAGGAAGCTAACTGCCCCCTGGTGGTGCGCGGCAACGGGCTGAGCGACACCGCGGACCTGGCCGAGAAGGTTGCCGGGCTGGGCGTGAAGGATATCGTCCTCGACACGGGGGCCAGGGAGACGAGCCGTGTCCTGGCGGATCTCACGCAAATTCGCCGCCTGGCGATCGCCCGCCGTTTTAGGCCTCTGGGACATCCGACGATAGCCTTCACGACCGAGGACGAGCCGCGGGCCGTAGCGGTCCAGGCCGGCCTCTACGTCGGCAAGTACGCGAGCATGGTGGTCCTGCCGCTCCACCGGCCGGAGCACCTGATGCCTGTTCTCACGTGGCGCGGTAATGTCTTCACCGACCCGCAGAAACCGATCCAGGTCGAGCCTAGGGTCTATAGCGTCGGAGCGGTGAACCGCAACTCGCCCGTGTACGTGACGACCAACTTCTCCCTCACCTATTTCACCGTCGAGGGCGAGATCACGGCGTCCAAGCTGCCCGCCTACGTCTTGCCCGTTAACACCGAGGGGACGTCGGTCTTGACCGCGTGGGCGGCCGGGAAGTTCTCGGCGGAGTCCATCACGGCCTTTATCAAGGAGTGCGGTATTGAGGAGCTCGTGGATCACCGGACTCTCGTCCTGCCCGGATTCGTCGCGGTGCTCTCCGGGAAGCTGCAGGAGCTCTCCGGTTGGAAGGTCATCGTCGGTCCCCGCGAGGCCGCAGGGATTCCCGCATTCGCCAAGACGCGCCTCGCGGGACAGGCCGCTGACGACTGACGGGAAGGAGCTGAGCCTTTGGCCGAGCGGGACTGCACGGTTGTTTTCCGGCCCGACGGGGTGACCGCGGTGGTCGCCGAAGGCGCGCTGTTGATTGAGGCCGCGTCCGAGGCTGGCATCCACCTGCGGAGTTCCTGCGGAGGGCAGGGGACGTGCGGTCAGTGCGCCGTGAAGGTCCTTAGCGGCCCGGTGCGCCAGAAGGCGAGCCGGTTCCCCTCGCGCCTGGCCCGTCAGGGCTTCGTTCCGGCATGTCAGACGCAGGTCCTGGGAGATGCCGAGGTCGAGGTCCCCGCGTTTTCCCGGCAGGCCCGGGACGAGGTGCTCCTGGAGGACGCCGGCGGGCACCGTCCGGGCGTCTTGCTGGAGGCGGACGACGAGTCGCAGAGGCGCTACCCTTTGCGCCCGGTCGTCTTGAAGCGCGTAGCCAGGCTTGAGCCGCCGACCGTGGACGGCAACAGCGACGACTGGAGCCGGCTGCGCACGGCGTTGCGGCCGGACCTCCAGGGCTACGCGGACATAGAAGAGGTCGACATCACCCTCGCCGCGACAGCGGCCTTGCCTCAGGCCTTGCGGGGCGGAGACTGGGAAGTCGCGGTGTACGCGGCCGACCTGCCGCGCCGCTGCGAGGTCGTGAGGGTCCTGCCGGCCGCGGGTTCGCCTCCGCCACTTGGTCTTGCCGTGGACGTCGGCACGACGACGGTGGTCGTCCACCTGGTGGACCTGGAGGCCGGCCGGGTTCTGGCGCGCACGGGTACCTTGAACCGCCAGTCGCGCTTCGGCGACGACGTGATAACGCGGATTATCCACAGCGCCGAGGTGCCCGGGGGCGGCGTCCAGTTGCGGGAGGCCGTCCGCGAGACCGTCAACGGGCTCGTTGAAGAGGCCCTCGCGAAGTCCGGCTACGAGGCCGACGACGTTTTGTGTGCGGTGGTGGCTGGCAACACCACGATGCAACATCTTTTCCTCGGGCTTCCGGCGGACCAGATCAGGCTGGAGCCGTACGTGCCCGTAGCCTGCAGGTATCCGCTGGTCCGGGGCTCCCAGCTGGGCCTCAAGATCCACGGAGACGCGCCGGTTCTGATGATCCCGGCGGTCTCAAGCTACATCGGCGGCGACATCGTGGCCGGGCTGCTGGCCTCGGGAATGGCAGATCGCCCGGAGCTTTCGCTGTTCGTGGACATCGGTACCAACGGCGAGATGGTCTTTGGCAATCAGGAGTGGTTGATGGCCTGCGCATGTTCTGCCGGGCCATGCTTCGAGGGCGGTGGCATAAGCTCCGGCTCGCGGGCGGTTCCGGGGGCCATCCAGGATCTGAGGATCGATCCGGCGTCGTACGCTCCGGCAATATCCACCATCGGAGGCGGGCCTGCCGCGGGAATCTGCGGTTCGGGGCTTATCGGCGCCCTTTCACAGCTCCGGCTGGCCGGTGTCATTGACCGGGCGGGAACCTTCATGCCGGAGCTCAACACCGACCGCGTGCGTCAGACCGACGACGGGCCGGAGTTTGTGCTTGTTCCGGCCCCTGATACCTCCCACGGCCGGGACATCGCCATCAGCGAGGTGGACGTCAAGAACTTGCTCCGCGCAAAGGGCGCGATTTTCGCGGGGGCCCGTTCGCTGCTTGCGGCCTTCGATACTGATTTCGGCCTGCTGGACCGGATCGACGTCGCAGGGGGCTTCGGCAGCTCGCTCAGTATTCGCGACGCCGTGGAGATCGGAATGTTGCCGGACGTCGGCGAGGAGCGCTATCGTTTCCTCGGCAACACCTCCGTGAAGGGCGCCCGCCTGGCGTTGCTCTCCCGGGCCGCCCTTGAGCGGGCCGGGGAACTGGCCGGGTCTATCACAGTCCTTGAGCTCTCACTTGGCAGCAAGTACATGGAGGAGTTCGTGTCCGCCCTGTTCTTGCCGCACACGGACCTCTCGTTGTTTCCATCTGTGACGAGACAGCCGGGCGTGTCCGGCGGGCTCGGGAGCAGCGCGGCGAAAGGAGGAGCTGGATGCCTAAGTACATAGCCGTGGCCGGGAAAGGGGGCACCGGTAAGACTACCGTTGCCGCCAACCTGGTAAGGTACCTCGTTGAGCGTCCGGGCGTGTCGGTCCTGGCGATCGACGCCGACCCCAACTCGAACCTGGCCGAGGCCATGGGCCTTAGGCCGGCGGGGACGATCGCGGACATCCTCGAGGAAACCAAGCAGGTGAAGGCGCTGCCCGCGGGCATGAGCCGCCCGGCCTGGGTGCAGTACAGGCTCAACCAGCTTATTCTCGAAACCGAGCGTTTTGACGTTCTGTCAATGGGTACGCCGGAGGGCCCCGGGTGCTACTGCTATCCCAACGACCTGCTGCGCGGCAACCTGACCGGACTTGGAAGGAACTACAACTACGTGGTCATAGACAACGAGGCAGGCCTTGAGCACCTCAGCAGGCGGGTGGAGAGCGACATCGACCTCGTGATCGTGGTTTCCGACCCTACCGTGCGCGGTGTCAGATCCGCCGGACGGATCAAGGAGATCGCGACCGGGCTCGAGACCAGGTTCGGCGAGATGTGGTTGGTCATCAACCGCGCCCAGAATACCGAGCTAGGACCGCTCGCGGCGGAAATCGACGCGGCCGGGGTGCCCCTCGCGGGTGTCGTACCCGAGGACTGCTGCGTGATGAAGTACGATCTCGAAGGGCGGGCCTTGACGGACCTCCCGCCGGATTGTCCCTCGGTAGCTGCGCTCAGGGAGATATTTGGAAGGCTTGGAGTCTAGGCCCGGAGCCCGCCCGGGCCGTGGCGGATGCTTTGTCAACGAAAGGAGATGCGGCGATGCCGGTCGACGTACTGAAGCAGAAGTATGTAAGCAAGGTGGGCACCGTAACGCTCGGCGCCACTCCGGCCGAGGGCGGTACAAGAACGCATACCGTCACCGTCGGGGGGGATTCGACCCTTCCGTTCCTTCACTTCGAGGGCGAGGTTCCCAACCGGCCGGTGGTGGCGATTGAAGTCCCCGATGTGGCCCCGCCGTGGGACGAGTCGCTGAAGCGCTTCTGGGGCGACGTCTGGGACGATCCGGCTGCCTGGGCCAAGAAGGCCGTGGACGAATGCGGAGCCGACCTCGTCTGCCTGAAGCTGATGAGCCCTGACCCGGATTTCGGGGCCTCGACGCCCGACAAGTGCGCGGCCGTCACGAAGAACGTGCTCGAGGCTGTCGGCGTGCCCCTGGTGGTCATAGGGTGCGGCATCGCCGATGTTGACAACGAGGTCATGCCCGCCGTGGCGGAGGCCGGGGCCGGCGAGAACCTGCTGATCGGGACCGCCACGCAGGACAACTACAAAACGCTCACGGCGGCTTGTATGGTCCACAAGCACAACATCATCGCTCTGTCCCCGATCGACATCAACATCTGCAAGCAGCTTAATATCCTCATCAATGAGATGAACATGCCGCTCCAGCGCATCGTCATCGACCCCACGGTCGGCGCTCTGGGCTACGGGATCGAGTACACCTATTCGATCATGGAGCGCATCCGCATGGGCGCCCTGCAGGGCGACCGGATGCTGGCCATGCCGGTTTTCTGTAACGTCGGCTACGAGGCGTGGCGCTTCAAGGAGACAACCGCGCCGGCCGAGGAGTTTCCCGGGTGGGGAGACGCGATCGAGCGCAGCACGCTGTGGGAAACCATGACCGGGACGCTCTTCCTTCAGGCAGGGGGGCACATCTTTGTGATGCGCAATCCGGAATCCGTGGCCCTGCTGAAGCGGCACACCGGGCAACTGATGGTACCGAACGAGTACTAGCCGGGCCGGCGGAGGGCCTGCGGCCTGTACGCCCGGCCCGAGCACGAAATACAGGAACATTGGGGGAGGGAGCACCGTGATCCTTATCGGTGAACGGATCAACGGGATGTTCAAAGATATCCGGCGTGCCATCCAGCAGGGAAATCCCGAGCCGATCAGGGAGTGGGCCAGGCGTCAGGAAGCGGCCGGGGCCGACTTCCTCGACCTGAACGTCGGGCCCGCTGTTGAGGACCGGGTTCCCGCGATGAAATGGCTGGTCGAGATCGTTCAGGAGGTCAGCGACGTACCGCTGTGCCTGGATTCGACTGACTACAACGCCATTGAGGAGGGGCTCAAACTCTGCAAGCGTCCGGCGATGATCAACTCGGTGCCCGCCGAGATGCCCAAGATGGAGCGGGTTATCCCCATGGCCAAAGAGCACGGGGCGTACTGCATCGGGCTGGCAATGAACGACAAGGGCATCCCCAAGAACTCGGACGACCGCCTTGCGTTGGCCATGGAGCTGGTCGCCACTGCGGACGCCTACGGCCTGCCAATGGACCATTTGTTGATCGACCCGCTGATACTGCCGGCCTACGTGGCGCAGGACCACGGTCCCGAGGTCCTGGAGACCATCCGGCAGGTAAAGCTCCTCGCGAGCCCCGCGCCCAAGACCGTCGTCGGCCTCTCCAACGTGTCCCAGAAGTGCGTTGATCGCTCGCTCGTAAACAGGACGTTCCTGGTGATGGCCATGGCGTGCGGGCTGGACGCGGCTATCGTTGACGTCAACGACGACGACCTGGTGGACGCGGTGGCGACGGCACGGATTCTCCTTAACCAGGATGTCTACGCAGAGTCGTACCTCAAGGTCTACAAGAACCGGGGTGTGCGCTAAGTGACGCAGGCCCAGCAGCAGGCCGGGGGCCCTGCCGGGTCGGCGGTCAGGCGGCTTTGGCCGGACGGGTCCTTTTGCGCCGAAATCCAGGCGGCGACGGGGGAGCCCGTCAGCAGCTGTTTTCAGTGCAAAAAATGCACAGCAGGCTGTCCTGTGGTCGCGTCGATGGACGTGGTACCTCACCGCATGATCCGTCTCATCCAGATGGGCCTGCGCGACGAGGTGTTGGCTGCGTCCACGGTCTGGATATGCGCTTCATGCCGGGCGTGTGAGGCCCGTTGTCCAAACGACATCAACATCGCCCGGGTGATGGACTACCTCAAGGCGCGGATTCTGCACAGCCACGGCGACGTCCCCGAGCGACGGGTCCTTGCTTTTCACCGCTCGTTTCTCAACGCCGTCAGGGCATACGGGAGGGCGCACGAGATCTCGATGATCGGCCTTTTTAAGGTGCGAAGCCGCTCTTTCCTGGATGACCTGGCGATGGGCGGGCGGATGCTGGTCAGAGGCCGCCTGCCGCTGCTGCCGGAGGTCATCCGGGGCCGGGGCCAGATAGGCCGTATCTTCCGGCGCGCCGGGGAGTTGAGCCGGGACGACCTGGGCGCGGCCCGCGAGGCCGCGGCCCCGGGTTCCGGGGAGGGGGAGAAGGCATGAGGTTGAGCTTCTTTCCCGGGTGCTCGCTCGGCGGCACCGCCAAGGAGTACCGTGAGTCCACTCTGGCGGTGATGAGCCTCCTCGGGCACGAGCTGGTGGAGATTCCCGACTGGAACTGCTGCGGCGCAACCAGCGCCCACGCGCTGGATGAGAACCTCCAGTATCTGCTGCCGCTGCGCAACCTGGTGCTGGCCGAGGCGATGGGCCTCGAGGGGATGACGAGCTCCTGTTCCGCCTGCTATAGCGCCAGCAAGCAGGCCGAGCAGCGCGTATTGCGGGGCGACGGCCTATCCGAGAGGCTCAACCGGGAGATCGAGGCCGTCACCGGCAGGCGCTACGAGGGCAAGGTCAGGGTCATCCACCCCCTTCAGATTCTGAGCCGGCCGGCCGAGCTGGAGAAGATCCGCGAGCGGGTGGTCCGCCCGCTGTCCGGGCTCAAGGCAGTGATGTACTACGGCTGCTACCTGTCCCGTCCATCCGATATCGTGGCCTTTGAGTCGCCTGAGCAACCGGTCAGCATGGACGAGGTCTGCAAGGCCGCCGGTGTCGAGGTCAAGCGCTGGTCCTGGAAGGTGGACTGCTGCGGGGCCAGCCTGACGCTCCCGCGGGCCTCCATAGTCCGGGAGATCGTCGACCGGCTGGTCTCCGAGGCCGTGCAGGCCGGGGCCGCCGCGATTGTGACCCCCTGTCCGATGTGCCTCGCCAATCTTGATTCGCGCCAGGATATGCGCCTCGCCCGTGGCGAGCGGCCGGTGCCGGTTTTCTACTTTACGGAGTTGATGGCGATGGCCTTTGGGCTGCCGGATGTCGGCCGCTGGCTGCGCAAGCGACTGATTGACCCGGTTCCGGTGCTTCGCGAGGCCGGTCTTTCCGGCCCGGTCGCCGGGCGGGCCGCACCGCCCGGGGCGGTTCCAGGCGAGCGCGTCTCGGCCGGGGGGAGGGGAGCACGATGAGCGTACCGGCGGGCGTTTCCGGCCGCCAGGCCGCTCCGGATGGCGGGCAAAAACCGACCGGGGCCGTGATGGTTCTGGGCGCCGGGATCGGAGGAATGCAGGCTGCCCTTGACCTGGCCGATGGAGGTTTCCTCGTCCATCTGGTAACCAGGGACTCGTCGATCGGCGGCAAAATGAGCCAGCTCGATAAGACGTTCCCGACCAACGAGTGCGCGATGTGCCTGCTCGGCCCGCGGATGAGCGACTGCCAGCGGCACCCGAACATCGAGATCCACACTCTCGCCGACCTGGTTAAACTCCAGGGCGAGGCGGGCCACTTCGTCGCCAGAGTCAACCGTACCCCCAGGTACGTCCTTGCTGACGAGTGCACGGGCTGCTCCGATTGTGAGGCGGTTTGCCCCGTCAGCGTCCCGGACGACTACAACATCGGCCTTTCCGACCGGAAGGCAATCCACAGGCTGTTCCCACAGGCCGTGCCCAGTTCTTACCTTATCGAGAAACGCGGTATCCCACCGTGCAGGGCTGCGTGTCCGGCAGGGACCAACGCTCAAGGCTACGTTGCCCTGATCGCGCAGGGCAAGTTCGCGGAGGCCCTGGAGGTGGTGCGCCGCCGGATGCCGTTCCCGGGGGTCTGCGGGCGCATCTGTCACCATCCCTGCGAGGATGAATGCAATCGCGCCGAGTACGATGATCCAATCGCGATTGCGGCGCTCAAGAGGGCGGCCTGGGACTACGGTTGGCCCGGCCCCGAAGCCGTGCCCCCAAGCGCGCAGCCGCAGCCCGCTGAGGCGGAGGGTAAGGTCGCAATCGTCGGCGGCGGTCCGGCGGGCCTCGCCTGCGCGTCGGACCTGCGGGCCCTTGGATGGCAGGTGACCATATTCGAGGCTGCCGGCGAGCCCGGCGGCCAGATGATCTCCTCCATCCCCCGCTACCGCCTTGACGAGGACGTCGTCCGCAGGGATATCGGCCACCTCCTGGCGTCCGATGTGCCCGGGACAGGCTCGATCGAGCTCCGGACCGGGGTCTCTGTCGGAAGTGATGTGACTCTTGAGGAGCTGCGGCGTGACTATGAGGCGGTGTTAATCGCCATCGGCACCCAAAAGGCCCGCGGTCTCCCGCTTCCCGGCGCCGGAGCCGGCGGAGTCTTGTTGGCCCTGGACTTCCTCCGCCAGGCCAAGACGGGCACCGGACCTGATCTGACCGGGAAGCGCGTGCTGGTGATCGGCGGCGGGGCAGTGGCCATGGACACGGCCTGCTCGGCGTTGCGGCTTGGCGCCGCACGCGTCGAGGCGGCATGCCTGGAGTCGCGTGAGGAGATGCCGGCCCACGAGTGGGAGATCGAGGACGCGCTCAAGGAGGGCGTGGTCATTTCACCTTCTTGGGGCCCAAAGGCCGTGCTCGTCGAGGACGGCAGGGCCGTGGGCGCGACGTTACACCGCTGTATCTCGGTGTTTGATCCCGAGGGACGCTTCGCTCCGGCCTTTGCCCCGGATAGCGACCGGGATTTCGAGTGTGACGTGCTGATCTTGGCGATCGGTCAAGGTACCGATCTCTCGCTTCTCGGGCCCGAGCCAGGGAAGAGGGATATCAAGGTCAGGCCCAACGGCACGATCGAGGTCGACCCGGTAACGCTGGAGACCAGCGCTACAGGCGTGTTTGCCTGCGGCGACGTCGTTCACGGGGCGGGCTCGGTCGTCGAAGCCGTCGGCGAGGGCCACGAGGCCGCCGTATCCATCGACCGTCTCCTCCGGGGACAGGACCTTCGGGCGGGGCGCCCGGAAAAGAAACCCGAAAAGCTCCCGCCCCCCGAAGGGCGCAAGGTGATAGCCCGCCGCCGCACGGCGATGCGCCAGGCCGATCCTGCCGAGAGAAAAAGCGGCTGGCGCGAGGTGAACCTCGGTTTCAGCCGGGAGGAGGCCGTCGCCGAAGCCCAGCGGTGCCTCAACTGCGGGGTTTGCTCGGAGTGCCTGCAGTGCGAGTTGGCCTGTAAGAAGAACGCGATCAGGCACTTTGAAGAGGAGTGGCTGGACGAGATACCGGTCGGCGCGGTGGTCGCCGTGCCGGGGTTCGGCCTCTTCGATGCCCGAAAGGCCGGGCAGTATGGGTACGGGGTCTACCCCAACGTGATGACCAGTATCGAGTTCGAGCGCCTGCTGTCGTCCACCGGCCCGACGATGGGAGTGGTGGCCCGGCCGTCGGACGGGAAGCACCCCCGCAAGATAGCGTTCCTCCAGTGCGTTGGCTCGCGCGAGGCGCCGTCGGCCGCAACGTGCGGGGCACCGTACTGCTCGGCGATCTGCTGCATGTACTCCGTGAAGGAAGCGATCATCGCCAAGGAACACGACCGTCAGATCGACTCAACGATTTTCCTTCTGGACGTGCGCGCCTTTGGCAAGGGATTCGACCGCTACGCCGAAACCGCGGAGCGCGACTACGGTGTCAGGTTCATCCGCCAGATGGTCTCCGTCGTGCGCGAGGACCCGGCCACCGGGGACCTGATCGTCCGTTACTGGCGCGAGGCCAACCCAGGTACCGCGGCCGGAGAGATGGTCGAGGAGAGGTTTGACCTGGCCGTCCTGGCGATCGGAGTGCAGCCGCCGGAGGGGGTCCAGGAGCTGGCAACGGCCCTCGGCATCGAGCTACGGCCCGACGGGTTTGCGAAGGCGCCCTTGATGAATCCAAACCAGAGCACGAGGAACGGCGTTTTCGTGGCGGGGGGCTTCCAGGGCCCCCGGGACATCCCCGAGACCGTGATGAACGGGAGCGCTGCAGCGGCAGCGGCGGCCGAGTTGCTGGGCCCGGCGAGGGGCACGATGATCCGCCGTAAGGAGTACCCGCCGGAGCGCGACGTGAGCGGCGAGGAGCCCAGGGTCGGCGTCTTTGTCTGCCGGTGCGGGATCAATATAGCCGGCGTTGTGGACGTTCCGGCCGTCGTCGAGTACGCCGCAGGGCTGCCGGGGGTCGTTCACGCCCAGGAGTTCACGTACACCTGTTCCCAGGACAGCATCATCCGGATCAAAGAGTGCATCGCCGAGCACCGTCTCAACCGGGTAGTCGTCGCCTCGTGCACCATCCGTACTCACCAGCAGCTCTTCCGGGAGGCCCTTCGCGAGGCCGGTCTGAACCAGTTCCTCTTTGACATGGCCAATATCCGCGACCAGTGCTCGTGGGTGCACCGTGACCATCCGCTGGCCGCGCTTCACAAGGCGAGGGACCTCGTGGCGATGGCCGTGGGGAAAGTCAAGCGGCAGGTGCCGCTGCACCTCCAGTCGGTGCCCGTCGTCCAGCGGGCGATGGTCATCGGCGGCGGAGCGGCGGGGATGACCGCGGCTCTGAGCTTCGCGGACCAGGGGTTCCCTACCTACCTCATTGAACGCGAGGCGGAGCTGGGCGGCAACATGCGCCACCTGCACCGCGGTCCGGCCGGTGAGGATCTGACTGCTGAGCTCAAGGCCATGATCGCCCGGGTCGATAGCCACCCGCTGGTAACGGTGTTCCGCCGCTCGGAGGTCGTGGAATTCGGCGGGCACGCCGGGCACTTCCAGACCGTGGTACGCGGAGCGGACGGGGCCAGGACAGACCTCGAGCACGCGGTGATCATCGTCGCGACCGGCCTGCAGGAAACGGCCTCCGCGGGAAGCGAGTACCTGTACGGGACCCACCGGGCCGTGGTCAGTACGCTGGCCCTGGACCGGATGCTGCGGGACAGCCCCGGCGATCTGGAGCTCAAGAAGAGGATCGTCTTCCTGCAGTGCGTCGGAACGAGGACCGAGGAGCGGGATTACTGTAGCCGCACGTGCTGTACCGAGACCGTGCGGTGCGCCTTGGAGATTAAGGAGTTGTACCCCGGCGCCGAGTTGACGGTGCTCTACCGGGACGTACGGACCTACGGTTTCAACGAGGAGCTCTACCGGCGGGCCCGGGAACAGGGTGTGCTATTCGTGCGCTACGAGCCCGAACGCCGCCCGGCGGTCAGGCCCGCGGGAGAGGACCGGCTCGAGATCTCCGCATATGACGCCGGCGCGGAAGCGGAGATCGTCGTGGAGGCCGACCTGCTGGTCCTGGCGCTGGGCATGGAGCCCCGTCCGGACGCCGCCGAGCTCGCAACGCTGCTTAAGGTCCCCACGACCGCAGAGGGCTTCTTCCTTGAGAACCACATCAAGCTCGGGCCGATGGACTTCCCATCGTCCGGGCTTTACCTCTGCGGGCTCTGTCATTCGCCCAAGTTCCTTGACGAAAGCATTTACCAGGCCCGGGGTGCGGTGGCCCGCGCCCTGACGGTCCTCTCCAAGGAGGAGCTGTGGGTAGGCGGCGTGGTCGCCGTGGTTGACCCGGACCGCTGCGCGGCCTGCCTGACGTGCGTCCGGGTGTGCGCCTACAGCGTGCCGGCGATCAACCGGGACGGCGTGGCGGAGATCAACCCCGTGCAGTGCCACGGCTGCGGCACCTGCGCTGCCGAGTGTCCCGGCAAGGCGATCACGCTCCAGCACTATAGCGACGACCAGTTGATGGCCAAGATGTCCGCCCTGTTCGTCGCAGCGGGAGGTGAAGCCGGTGACAGCTGAGTTTGAGCCCAAAATCGTCGCGTTTTGCTGCTACTACTGCGCCTACTCGGCGGCTGACCTGGCGGGGACGATGCGCCTCCAGTACCCGCCCAACGTCCGGCTCGTGGAGATGCCCTGTTCCGGCAAAATCGACCCCCGGGTGCTCCTGGCCGCGTTCGAGGCCGGAGCGGACGGGGTCTACGTCGCCGGCTGTCTGGAGGGAGACTGCCATTTTCTCAAGGGGAACTTGCGTGCCAGGAAACGCGTTGCCCGGATGAAGGTCCTCCTGGACGAGATCGGCCTCGGTGGGGAGCGCCTGGAGATGTTCAACCTCCCCAGTTCCGGGGGGCCGCGTTTCGCCGAAATCGCCGAGGAGATGACCGAACGGATCCGGCGGCTGGGCCCAAGCCCGTTGCGTCCGCCGGCCGGGGACAAGGGGAGTGAGCCGCGATGATTGTTGCCGAACAGAAGCCCCTCGAGGAGATATATGGTTTCCTGAACGGGGCGCGTAAGGTCCTGATCGTCGGATGCAAGGAGTGCGTCACCGTCTGTCAGGCCGGAGGCGAGAAGGAAGTAGGCCTGCTGGCCGCAGCCCTGAGCATGAAGCGGCGAATCGAGGGCGGACCGCCTCTGGAGGCGGTTGAGATGACCGTCCAGCGGCAGTGTGACCCGGAATACGTTCAGCCGCTTAGCGGGCCCGCGGCGGACTGCGACATGGTGATATCCACCGCGTGCGGCGTCGGCGTCCAGTTTGTGGCAGAGCATCTGAAGGACAAGTGGGTCTTCCCGGCGCTCAACACCCGTTTCGGCGGAGGGTCCGTGGAACAAGGCATCTGGGAGGAACGCTGCGGTTTCTGCGGAGATTGCGTGCTACACCTCACCGGCGGCATCTGCCCGATCGCCCGCTGCTCAAAAAGCCTGCTCAACGGGCCGTGCGGCGGTTCGCACGACGGGAAGTGCGAGGTGTCCGACGACATCCCCTGCGGCTGGCAGCTGATATATGACCGGCTTAAGGCTCTGGGCCGGCTCGACCTGCTGACGGAGGTTCAGCCGCCGAAGAGCTGGCGGACGGCCCGCGACGGCGGACCGCGCAAGGTAGTGAGGGAGGATCTGAAGCTATGAGCGAGCCGGCCGTGAAGGGAGCATCTGCATCCGAGCTGAAATCGGGCTCGCGGCTCGAGCGCCTCTTGGGCGAGGGCCACTTTGTGGTCACGGCCGAGGTCGGTCCGCCTAAGAGCTCGTCGTCCAAGGGGATCAAGGACAACGCTACGTTGCTCAAGGATTGCGTTGACGCGATCAACCTGACCGACAACCAGACGGCGATTGTCCGCCTCTCGAGCATCGCCGCGGCGGTGCACGTGATGTCCGTAGGGGCCGAGCCAATCATCCAGATAACCTGCCGCGACCGCAACCGGATCGCGATCCAGAGCGACCTCCTCGGGGCATACAGCCTGGGGATACGTAACGTCCTCTGCCTTTCGGGAGACCATCAGGTCTTCGGCAACCATCCCGAGGCCAAGAACGTCTTTGACCTCGACTCGCTTCAACTGGTCCGAGCGGTCCGGGACCTGAGGAACGGCAAGTTCGTCAACGGCGAGAAGTGCCGTTTCAATCCCAAGATGTTCGTAGGGGCGGCTGCCAACCCGTTCGCCGACCCCTTTGAGTTCCGTGCCCTGCGCCTGGCCAAGAAGGTCACGGCGGGGGCCGATTTCATACAGACGCAGGCCGTCTATGACCTTGATCGTTTCCGGGCCTGGATGGATGCTGTCCGCGAGCTCGGCCTGCACGAGAAGGTAAAGATCCTCGCCGGCGTCGTTCCTGTAAAGTCGGTTGCGGCACTGCGATACGTGAGCACCGTCCCCGGGATGCGCGTGCCCCAGGAGCTCATCGAGCGGATGGCCGGCGCGGCCGACCAGGAAACCGAGGGCATAAAGATCTGCGCCGAAACGGTGGCCGTGTTGCGCGAGATCCAGGGAGTCGCGGGCGTGCACATCATGGCCATAGCCTGGGAAAAGACCGTGCCGGAGATTGTCAGGCAGGCGGGTCTGCTGCCGCGTCCGGTCCCTGAGGCCGCCGTCTAGGCCGGGGGCCGGGGTGATTTAGCGTTCAGAAACGTTTGCGAAAAGTTCCTCTTTTTGCTGGCAGCAGGACGCCGAAGAGAAAACGCCAATTCAGTCCAAGAAAGGGGGAGGTCTCGTGCGCGAAGTCAAAGCCGCGGACATCACCGCCGTCTTGCGAGATATGTGCATTCAGGCCTGCTGTCATCTGCCGCCCGATGTCCGGCGTGCGCTGCAGAATGCCCGCGCCGCGGAGGAGTCCGACATCGGCCGGGAGGTGCTTGACATCCTCCTCGAGAACGCGGCCGTCGCGGACCAGAACGAGATCCCGATATGCCAGGATACCGGGCTGGCGGTGGTTTTCTGCGACCTCGGTCAGGAAGTGCGCGTGGTCGGAGGAGACCTTCGCGAGGCAATCGACGAGGGCGTAAGGCAGGGTTACAAGGATGGGTACCTCCGGAAGTCGGTCGTCGCCGATCCGCTGACGCGTAAGAACACAGGAGACAACACTCCGGCAATCGTGTACTTTGACGTCGTGCCGGGGGACAAAGTCCGCCTGACGATCGCCCCCAAGGGAGCGGGCTCGGAGAATATGAGCGCCGTGGCGATGCTGACTCCCGCCGACGGTGCCCGTGGGGTCAGGAAGTTTGTGGCCGGCCGGGTCATCGAGGCAGGGGCCAACCCCTGTCCGCCTCTCGTGGTCGGCGTCGGGATCGGCTCGACTATGGAAGGCGCCGCCCTGCTGGCAAAGAAGGCGTTGCTCCGGGAAGTGGGCCAGCCAAACCCGGAACCGCACCTTGCGAAACTCGAGCGCGAGATCCTTGAAGAGATAAATGCCAGCGGAGTCGGCCCCCAGGGGCTGGGCGGGCGCACCACCGCTCTGGCGGTGCACGTGCTGACCGGCCCCGCCCATATCGCCTCCCTGCCGTGCGCGGTCAATATCCAGTGTCACGCCGCCCGGCACGTGGAGAGGGTTCTGTAGGAGGTGCCGGGATGGTCGAGATCACCACGCCGCTGACAGAGGAAAAGGCCCGGGCCCTGAGAGCCGGCCAGAAGGTTGCCGTCACCGGGGTCATCTTCACCGGCCGCGATGCCGCCCACAAGAAGCTGGTCGAGGCCCTGGACCGGGGCGAAGAGCTGCCGGTCGACCTTCGCGACCAGATAATCTACTACGTCGGTCCCTGCCCGCCGAAACCAGGCTGGGCCATAGGCTCCGCCGGTCCGACGACCAGCTACCGCATGGACAGCTATGCCCCGAGGCTGATCCGTGAAGCGGGCCTCCGGGGGATGATCGGCAAGGGCCAGCGCGGCCCCGAGGTCGTGGCGGCGATGAAGGAGGACGGCGCCGTGTACTTCCTCGCGATGGGCGGCGCCGGAGCGGTACTCGCTCAGAGGATCAAGAAGGCTGAGGTTGTTGCGTATCCGGAGCTCGGTACGGAGGCGATTCACAGGCTTGAGGTAGTGGGTTTCCCCTTGATCGTCGGTCTTGACGCTGCCGGAAACGATGCGTACGTTGAGGGCCGGACCAGGTACGCGCGGCCGGCGCCTGCATAGTCATCAGGCACAACACAGCAGCCCAGGAGGGAACCGCGGATGGCACTCAGAGACGAAGCACTCGCCCTACACAGAGACAACCGTGGGAAGATCGAGATGAACTCAAAGGTGTTGCTCGTTGATAAGCAGGACCTCAACCTGGCCTACACACCCGGGGTCGCAGAGCCCTGCAAGGAGATCCATCGTGACCCGTCGCTGGTCTACACCTATACCTCCAAGGGCAACCTCGTGGCCGTCGTCTCCGACGGTACCGCCGTCCTCGGCCTGGGCGACATCGGCCCGGCCGCGGCGATGCCCGTGATGGAGGGCAAAAGCCTCTTGTTCAAAGGTTTCGGCGGCGTCGATGCCTTTCCGGTCTGCATAGACACCAAGGACGTGGACGAAATCGTCACTTTCGTGAAGATGCTGGAGCCGACGATCGGTGCGGTCAACCTGGAGGATATCTCCGCCCCGAGGTGTTTTGAGATCGAGGCGCGGCTGAAGAGGGAGACGAGCATCCCGATCTTCCACGACGACCAGCATGGGACCGCCATCGTTGTTTCGGCGGCCCTGCTCAACGCCCTGAAGGTCGTCGGCAAGGCGCTGTCCGAGGTGACCATTGTCGTCAACGGGGCCGGCGCGGCGGGCATGTCCACCAGCCTCCTGCTGCTGGACCTGGGCATCAAGGAACTGATTCTCTGTGATTCGCGCGGCGCCATCTACGAGGGGCGGAGCGAAGGGATGAATCCGTTCAAGGTGGCCATCTCCAAGCGCACCAACCACAAGAAGGTCAAGACCCTGGCCGAGGCCTTCCGCGGTGCGGACGTTTTCGTCGGTGTTTCGGTCGCCGGCGTCGTCAACAAGGAGATGGTCGCGTCGATGAACAAGGGCGCGATTGTCATCGCCATGGCCAACCCGGTCCCGGAGATCTTCCCGGACGAGGCCAAGGCCGGCGGGGCAACGGTCGTGGGCACCGGCCGGTCCGACTTCCCCAACCAGGTCAACAACGTCCTGGCTTTCCCCGGCGTGCTTCGCGGGGCGCTGGATAGCCGGGCGAGCGATATCAACGAAGCCATGAAGAGCGCGGCGGCCAAGGCGATCGCCGGGCTGATCGAGCCTGAGGAATTGAATCCCGAGTACGTCATCGTCAACGCGCTGGACAGGCGAGTGGCTCCGGCTGTCGCGGCAGCGGTCGCCCAGGCGGCGATGGACTCCGGTGTGGCCAGGATCAAGGTCGACCCGGAGGAGGTCCGCAAACACACGGAGCAGCTGGTCGAGAAGGCCAACAGCAAGTTCGGCAAGTAATCAGGGAGTCGGGCGGGGCTGGGACCGGCCTTCCGGCTGGGTCCTGTCCCGCCCTTTCCGGAATTGAGGCGGTCCTGTTGCTGCTTTCGGTGAAGAGTCTCAGAACCGAAGACATGCGGCGCCTCGCCGAGATCAGCGGGGAAGCGGTCGCTAAGTGCTACCAGTGCGGAAAGTGCTCCGCGGGCTGTCCGCTGGCGGCCGACGCGGATGTCCCCCCGCACGGAGTGGTGCGGCTTGTCCAGTTGGGTCAGATCGAGGAGGCCACATCCTGCGCAACTATCTGGCTGTGTGCCGCCTGCCGATCTTGCGCGTCCCGCTGTCCACGGGGGGTGGACCTGCCCAGGCTGATGGAATCGCTTCGGGCAATGGTCCTGCGCCAGGGCTCTCCGGTCCTTCACGCATCCCAGATTCCTGCTGATGTCCTTGCCAGGGCCCCGCAACAGGCCCTGGTGAGCGGCTTCCGGAAGCTGTCGGTGTGAGGCGGGTGGCTGCTCTGAGTACGCGGTCAGGGGGGAGTCAGATGGTCTACGCTTTCTATCCGGGCTGCACGCTGCACTCCCAGGCCCGGGGCTTCCGGGAGTCCACGGAGCGGAGTGCCGCCGCGCTGGGGCTTGAGCTCAGGGAGCTGCCGGAATGGCAGTGCTGCGGTGGAGTCTACCCGTTGGCGCAGGATAGCCTCTTCCCGGTGCTGCCCGCCGCCCGCAATCTCGCGGCCGCGGCGAACCTCGGGGCTCCCTTCGTCACGGTCTGTTCGGGGTGCTATCACGTCCACAAGAGAACCAACCGGCTGATCGCCTCCGATCCCGAGAAGAGGGCCCAGCTCAACGCCATGGTGGAGGCCAGCTACGATGGCAGCGGAGAGGTGCTGCACCTGCTGGAAGCCCTGCGCAACGAGTTGCCGGCCGGAGAGCTTGCCGCCAGGGTCCAGCAGCCCTTGACGGGCCTGCGTGTGGCCGCCTATTACGGGTGCCTGCTGCTGCGGCCTGAGGACGAGCTTCAGTTTGACGACCCGGAGAGGCCGAGCATCCTGGAAGACCACCTCCGGGAACTGGGCGCGGAGCCTGTCGAGTTCGCCTACCGGAGCGAGTGCTGCGGAAGCTACCTGAGCGTATCGGCGCCCCAGTCGGCTCGGCGGGCGGCGGGAAACGTTCTCAACTCCGCCCGTAAGGCGGGAGCGGACCTGATCGTGACCAGTTGCCCCTTGTGTTTTTACAATCTGGACGAACAGCAGCCGGCACTCCAGGCTGCCGATTACGATTTTCAGCCGTTGCCCGTGGTCTACTTCACGCAACTGCTTGCGCTGGCCTTGGGGGTCTGGGAAAGCCCGTGGTACGCCGAGGAACACCGCATCGACCCGGGTCCCGTCCTGGCCAGATTCGGCGGCGTGAAGGCAGCGGGGGACTGATTTCATGGACCGGATCGGGGTCTTTGTCTGCCATTGCGGCCTGAACATCGCCACAAACGTGGATGTCGCGGCCGTGTCCGAAGCCGCCGCCGCCGTGCCGGGCGTGGTCTGGGCGGAGGACTATAAGTACATGTGCTCGGACCCCGGCCAGCGCAAGATCGTCGCCGCCATCAAGGAGCATGAGCTCACCGGGGTGGTCATCGCGGCTTGCTCGCCCAACATGCACGAGGCCACCTTTAGGGAGGCCTGCGGGGGCGCGGGGCTCAACGGCTACCGTTGCGAGATCGCGAACATCCGCGAGCAGTGCAGCTGGGTCCACACCGACCGGGCAGCCGCGACGGCGAAGGCCATCGCCCAGACCCTGGCAATGGTGGAGAAGGTGCGAGGTGACCAGTCTTTGGTGCCGATAAGATTTCCGGTCAAGAAACGCGCCCTTGTCATCGGGGCAGGGATCAGCGGAATGCAGGCCGCGCTGGAGATAGCCGAGGGCGGCCACGAGGTTGTCCTGGTTGAGCGTCTGCCGCACATCGGCGGCCACATGGCGCAGCTTTCCGAGACCTTTCCGACGCTTGACTGCTCTTCCTGCATCCTGACGCCGAAAATGGCGGAGGTGGGCAGGCACCCTCTGATCAAGCTGCTGACCCGCAGCGAGGTCACCGAGGTCGGCGGATACGTCGGGAACTTCACCGTCAAGATCAGGCGCAACCCCGCTTACGTGGACTGGTCGGTCTGCACCGGATGCATGGAGTGCATGAACAGGTGCCCGAAGAAGGTGCCCAGCGAGTTTGACGGGGGCCTGGGTCAGAGTAAGGCCATCGCCGTGGCCTTCCCTCAGGCCGTGCCGTACCGCCCGACGATCAACCGCGACGCCTGCATCTTTTTCAACACCGGTCGCTGCAAGATCTGCGAGCGGGTCTGCCCCGCGGGGGCCATCCGCTTTGACCAGGAGCCCGAGGAGATCGTCGAGGAGGTCGGCGCGATCGTCGTGGCCACCGGATATGACCTCTTTGACAAGTCCAGGGTGGGCGAGTACGGCTATGGCCAGTATCCGGACGTGATTGACGGGCTGCAGTTCGAGCGGCTTCTTTCGGCCTCGGGCCCGACATCCGGCCAGGTACGCCGCCCTTCGGACGGAAAGGTGCCCGAACAGGTGGTCTTTATCCAGTGCGTCGGGTCCCGCGACCAGGAAAAGGGCATGCCCTACTGCTCGAAGATCTGCTGCATGTATACCGCCAAGCACGCACGCCTTTTCAGGCACAAAGTGCACGACGGGCAGGCCTACGTCTTTTACATGGATATCCGGGCCGGCGGCAAGGGGTACGAGGAGTTTGTCCAGCAAGGTGTCGAGGAAGACGGCGTGCTCTACCTCCGCGGCCGCGTTTCCAGGGTTTTTCCCGAGGGCGACAAGCTAATGGTGTGGGGCGAAGATACCCTCAGCGGGCAAAAGGTTGAGATCGCTGCCGATTTGGTGGTGCTTGCGACGGCGATGGTCCCGCGGCCGGACGCGAGGTCGCTCGCCCAGACGCTGAAGATCGGGACCGACGCCTACGGGTTCTTCAGCGAGGCGCACCCCAAGCTTCGTCCCGTGGAGAGCCTTACCCGCGGAATCTACCTGACCGGCGCGGCGCAGGCGCCCAAGGACATCCCGGAGTCCGTCGCTCAGGCGGGCTCGGCTGCAAGCAAGGTCCTCGCGATGTTCTCAAGCGACCTGCTCGAGCAGTCTCCGGTGGTCGTCGAGGTGCTGGCGGACCTGTGCCGCGGGTGCGGGCTGTGCGTGGAAGCCTGCACGTACGGCGCGCGGGAGCTTGATCCCGTGGCCAAGATAGCCCGGGTAAACGAAGTCCTCTGCCAGGGGTGCGGTGCCTGCTCGGCCGTGTGCCCCAACGGTGCGACGGTGCTTCGCAACACGAGCCGCGAGCAGGTATTGAACATGGTCGGCGCTCTCTTGGAGGAATCCTAGATGGCTGCCAGCCGTCTCCCGGCCGGCGGCCCGGAAGCCCCGGCTGCGGTTGCGCCGCCAGGGCCCGCGGTGATCCTTCTCCGGGAAGGAAGCCCCAGGGACATCTGGTCAGGATTCGCGGAGCTTTTGTCCAGGGAATCCGGGCAGCCGATAGCTAGATGCTACCAGTGCCAGAAGTGCAGCTCCGGGTGCCCGGCTGTGGAGTTCATGGACATCCCTCCCAACCAGGTGATCAGGCTTGCGCAATTCGGCCTGGCCACCGAGCTCCTGTCTTCGAGCGCGATCTGGACGTGCTCGGGGTGCCATACGTGCGGGCTGCGCTGCCCCAACGGGATCGACGTCGGACAGGTGATGGACGTGCTCAAGGGGTGGCATCTCGCTTCCTCGGAGCCCCGGGCGGTGACGCGGGAGCGCGGCGGGGGCAAGATGCCGCCCCCCGCCGAGCGCAGAACCGTCCTGTTTCACCGGTTGTTCCTCTCCGGCGTCCGTCAGCTGGGCAGGATGCACGAGCTCACGCTGATGGGGCTTTACAAGGTGTTTTCCGGCGACCTCCTTTCCGACCTGGCGGTCGGGATGAAGATGCTTGCCCTCGGCAAGCTCCCGCTGGTTCCGAGGCTGCGCCCCGAGCGGCGTGACGTCGCGGAGATGTTCGAGAGGGCCAAGATAGTCAGCCTCAGGCGGTCGAGGGGAGGTGGCCGGGGGTGAAATATGCCTACTATCCGGGTTGTTCGCTTGAGGCCACCGCCAAGGAGTACGACCAGTCCGTCCGCGCCGTCCTCGGTCATCTGGGAATCGAACTGGAGGAGCTTGAGGGCTGGAACTGCTGTGGCGCAAGCTCCGGGCACAGCTACGATCAGCTGATGTCGCTCGCGCTGCCCTCAAGGGTACTTTCTCTGGCCAAGGACGCCGCGATGGATGTGGTCGTGCCTTGTGCCGCGTGTTTCAACAGGCTATGCGTGGCACGTTACGAGCTCGAACGGGACCCGGATCTCCGGGCGGATGTGGAGTCTGTCGTCGGAAGGCCGCTGGTTGGTCTTCCTGGGGTCATCTCGCCGATTTCGGTACTCGACTCGGCGCTCGCCGGGCTGCCGCTCGACTGGCTGCCGCCCCGTCCCCTCGAGGGGATGAAGGTGGCTGCCTATTACGGCTGCCTGCTCGCCAGACCTCCGGAGGCGACCGGGTTCGGACACCCGGAACACCCAGACCTGCTTGAGAGGATTCTCTCCCGCCTCGGGGCTGAGCCGTTGAGCTGGGCCGGGAAGACGGATTGTTGCGGGGGCAACTTGAGTCTTACCCGGGGTGCCCTTGTAAGAACAATGGTCGGCCGGATAGCGGAGCATGCCCGCGATGCCGGCGCTAAGGCACTCGTCACGGCCTGCCCGCTCTGCCAGACCAACCTGGAGATGCGCCAGTCGGGCCGCGGCAGCCTGCCGTCGTTCTATTTCACCGAGCTTGCCGCCCTGGCCCTCGGGTTGCCCGGGTTGCAGGGCTGGTTGCGTAAACACCTTATCAACCCCTTACCGCTGCTGCGGTCGCTGTCGTTGTCAGCTTGAGCGGACCGGGCGGGATGGAGGTATCTCATTGGCTGAGGACGTCGTGAGTCAACCGGAAGCGGCGCCGGAAACCGGCGGTGAAACCGTCGGCCGCGTGCTGGTGGTCGGCGCGGGCATCAGCGGGATGCAGGCCGCCTTGGACCTGGCGGGCGCCGGCTATGCCGTGGTGCTCGCAGATAGCGCTCCGGCCATCGGCGGCGTCATGTCCCGCCTGGACAAGACCTTCCCGACAAATGACTGCGCGATGTGCATCATGTCCCCGAAACTCGTGGACACGGGTCGCCACCTGGACATCGACATCGTGCCGGGGGCCGAGCTGCAGTCCCTGGAGGGCGGGCCGGGCCGGTTCTCAGCGACCCTGAGGGTGCGGGCAAGGTACGTCGACCTGGAGAAATGCACGGGCTGCGGGGACTGCGCGGCGGCCTGTCCCGTAGAGCTCCCCAACGCGTTTGACGTAGGCCTGGCCCCCCGGAAGGCAGCCTACAAGCTATACCCGCAGGCGGTTCCCAATGCCTACGCGATCGAGAAGCACGGAACGTCGCCGTGCCGTCTCGCGTGCCCCTCCGGGGTCAACGTCCAGGGCTTCGTCGCGCTAACCCGCGCCGGCAAGTTCCAGGAAGCGTGGGAGCTGATCCGCGAGGCCCTGCCTTTCCCGATCGTCTGCGGGACGGTCTGCCACCGTCCGTGCGAGCAGGCCTGCCAGCGTGCCGACCTGGATGAGCCGCTGGCCGTCGCCAGGCTGAAGCGCTTTCTGGGCCAGGAGATGCTGGCCCATCCCGAGGCCGAGGCCAGGGCCAAGGAGAAGCTGACGCCTCTCCCCGCGGAGGAAACCCCGGTCGTCGCCATCGTCGGCTCCGGACCGGCGGGGCTGGCCTGCGCCTACCACCTGGCCCGCGCGGGCATCAAGTCGGTCGTGTTCGAGGCCCTGCCGGTGGCGGGCGGCATGATGCGCGTCGGCATCCCTGAATACCGGCTGCCGCGCGACCTCCTGGCGCACGAGATCGAGCTTATCGCCGGCCTGGGCGTGGAGATCCGCTGCAACCAGGCTCTGGGGCGCGATTTCACCGTCGACCAGTTGTTCGAGGACGGGTATCGGGCTGTAATGCTGGCTGTTGGTGCGCACGTCGCCCAGAGGGCCGGCGTTCCCGGGGAAGACGTGCCCGGGGTTTTCCATGGCGCCGGGTTTCTCCGCCAGGTCAGCCTGGGAGAGCCCCCCGAAGTAGGGAAGACCGTTCTGGTGGTCGGCGGTGGAAACACAGCGGTCGACGCCGCGCGCACGGCCGTCCGCCTGGGCGCTGAAAAGGTCACGATCCTCTACCGGCGGACTGCGCAGGAGATGACCGCCCAGCCCGAGGAAATCGACGAGGCCCGTGAGGAGGGCGTCGAGATCCGGTTCCTCGTGAGCCCGGTGGAGGTGCTCCCCGGCGCCGGTGGGAAGTTCTCCGCCCTGCGCTGCATTCGCAACGAGCTTGGAGAGCCGGACGCCGGCGGCCGGCGGAGACCGGTGCCGGTCCCGGGCACCGAGTTTGAGCTGTCGGCGGACAGCGTGATCTTCGCCACCAGCCAGAGGCCGGGGACCGACGGCTTTGCGGAGGGCGGCATAGGCGTCAAGCTGGGTAGGGGAGGCACCATAGCCGCCGACCCGCTCACGCTCGCGACCAGCCGGGAAGGTGTCTTCGCGGCCGGTGACGCGGTCACGGGCCCCGCGATGCTCGTGGATGCGGCGGGCGCGGGAAGGCGGGCGGCCGAGTCCATCCGGCGCTTCCTCCGCGGAGAGGACCTTGCGGCAGGGCGCACGCTCGTGAAGCCGCCTGAGGACATCGAGAAGATTCCGGTGGAGCTTGCCGGGAGGCTCCCGGCCCGGCGTCCGCCCGAGAGAAAGCTCGATCCGGACGCAAGACGACAGGTTTTCGACGAGGTGCTCGCGCCGCTCGACGCGGCGGCGGCCCAGGCCGAGGCCGGGCGCTGCCTCAGCTGCGGCGGCTGCAGCGAGTGCATGCAATGCGTGGCGGCTTGCCTTCCCAAGTGCATAGACCACTTGCAGCAGGACGAGCTGCGCACGTTTGAGGTCGGCGCGGTGGTCCTGGCAGCCGGCGCCGTCCCGGCAAACGCCGCGCTCCGGCCGGAGTTCGGGTACGGTGTCTGCCGCAACGTGGTCAGCAGCATTGAGTTCGAACGCATGCTCAGCGCGTCGGGGCCTTTCGGGGGCGAGCTGTTGCGCCCGTCCGACGGCCGGCACCCGAGCCGGGTGGCCTTTGTCCAGTGCGTCGGGTCCCGTGACTCCTCCGGCAGGAAAACGACCGTTGAGGAACGCAACGCGGCCCTCGCCCGTCCCGGCGGGGGGTTCTTTGCCCGGCCCGCGGTCCTGTGCGGCGAGGAGTACTGCTCCTCGGTATGCTGCATGTACACTGCCAAGGAGGCCGTTATCGCCCAGGAGCATGACCCGGGGCTTAAGGCCACCGTCTTTTACATGGATCTGCGCACGTACGGCAAGGAGTTCGAACGGTACGTCGAGCGCGCCCAGCAAGAAAACGGCGTTCGATACGTGCGGGCGATGGTCTCAAGCGTGCGCGAGGATGCCGCGACAGGCAACCTCCGGCTCCGCTACAAGCTCCCGGAAGGACCGGTCAGCGAGGAGGAGTTTGACCTCGTGGTCCTTGCCGTCGGCCTCCGCCCGCCGCTGGAGGCCCAGCAGGCCGCCGCGCGCATCGGCGTAGAGCTCAACCGGCACGGTTACGTGCGGACGGACGAGTTCGATCCCTGCGCCACGAGCCGTCCGGGCGTGTTCGTCTGCGGGGCGTTCCGGGAGCCAAAGGACATACCGGAAACGGTAACCGACGGGTCGGCCGCCGCCGCGGCCGCTTCCAGGATGCTCGCGGGATCGAGAGGGACCCTGACCCGTAAACGCGAGTTTCCTCCCGAGAAAGACGTGTCCAGAGAGCCACCCAGGGTCGGGGTGATCGTCTGCAAGTGCGGCCGCAACATCGCCTCGGTCGTCGACTCGGACGGCGTCGCCGCCTGGGCCTCCGGACTGCCCGGCGTCGTGTGGGCGGAGAGCATGCTCTACACCTGTTCGCAGGACAGCATCGAGAGGATCAAGGCGGCCGTGGTCGAGAACCGGCTGAACCGGGTCGTCGTGGCCTCGTGCACCCCCAGGACCCACGAGTCCCTGTTCCGGGAGACGATTCGAGAGGCGGGACTCAACCCCGCCCTGTTTGAGATGGCCAACATCCGCGAGCAATCGTCGTGGGTCCACCGCGACCGCCCGCTGGAGGCCACAGCCAAGGCAGCCGACCTGGTTGCGGCAGCGGTGGCCAAGGCCAGGCTGCTCGAGCCCGTCGCGGTCGCGTACTTCGATATCAACCACCGCGCTCTGGTCGTCGGCGGCGGGGCGAGCGGAATGACCTCGGCCCTATCGCTGGCCGAGCAGGGGTTTGAGGTGTATCTCGTCGAGCGTGAGGCCGAGCTTGGAGGCAATCTGCGGCGGCTGCACGCGACGCTCGAGGGGGGCGATACCGCGGCGTTCCTGTCCGGATTGGTAGAGAAGGTATCCGGCCACCCCCTGATTCACCTGCTGACGGGAAGCCGGGTGGTTTCCTCCTCCGGGTACGTGGGGAACTACCTCACGGTCGTCGCCTCGCAGACCGCCGGGGGGCCCGTCGAACAGCAAATCGAGCACGGGGTCGTGGTTATCGCCACCGGCGCCCTCGAAGGGCGGCCCTCTCCGGAGTACCTCTACGGGGAGCACCCGCGGGTGGTAACCCAAGTAGAGCTGGATGAGGCCCTTTCCAGGGTGGAGAAGAGCGGGGAGCGGTTTGACGCCAGGACCGTTGCGATGATCCAGTGCGCCGGGTCGCGGGAGCCCGAGCATCCTTACTGCAGCCGCGTCTGCTGCTCGGAGGCGATCCGCAACGCCCTGAAGATCAAGGAGCTGGACCCGTCGGCACAGGTTTACATCTTCAACCGGGACATCCGCACGTATGGCTTCAAGGAGATCTACTACCGCAAGGCCCGGGAGGCCGGCGTGGTCTTCGTCCGGTACGAGCCGGAGAGCAAGCCCCGGGTGGAGGTGGCCGCGGACGGCGAGTTGGTCCTGCGAGCGGCGGACCCCGCCCTGGGCGGGGCCCAGCTCGTGCTCCGGCCGGACCTTCTGGTCCTGGCGCCGCCAATCGTGCCCGACGTTGACCAGACGCTGGCCCAGGCGTTCAAGCTTCCCCTGACGGCCGACGGTTTCTTCCTTGAGGCGCACATGAAACTGCGGCCGGTTGATTTTGCGACCGACGGGATCTTCCTCTGCGGGCTGGCCCACGGACCCAAGATGCTGTCCGAGTCCCTTGCCCAGGCGGAGGCCGCGAGCGTCCGGGCCGCCGGCGTGCTGGCAAGAGAGCAGCTGGAGAGCAGGGGCAACGTCGCCCGGGTCAACGAGCGGCTGTGCAGGGGCTGCGGGGTGTGCGTCGACCTCTGCGCGTACGGCGCCCGCGTGCTGGACGAGGAAAAGGGCGTCGCAAAAGTTCTTCAGGTGCTCTGCCAGGGATGCGGGGCATGCGTGGCCGGCTGTCCCAGCGGCGCCTGCGACCAGGAAGGTTTCAGCAAGCGGCAGATTGCGGCGATGCTCGAGGCG